>ENA-UOWO01005634-UOWO01005634.1-activated-sludge-metagenome-genome-assembly--contig:-NODE-5634-length-13188-cov-4.348283_pt1 | contig 13188 bp, 8 predicted proteins | sample MGYA00238148_ERZ761564 | MGnify/ENA primary metagenome ERZ761564 (study PRJEB28885, sample SAMN05720194) | activated sludge metagenome | isolation source: Anaerobic digester | place: USA...
CGCCTGGCTCTGTATTGGTGAGGATGACAAACCCCATATTTAAGTCTGGAACCAATAAAGTTTTTGAAAGCATTCCTGGTAATCCACCAGTATGGGTCACAACCATGTTTCCAAGTACGTCACTCAAACCCCAACCTAAACCATATCCCGCAAAATGAGTTTTGTACCTAGGATTGCGATTTGCCTCCAAGACGGTGTGTATTTTCCACATTTCTCTTTGGCTTTGCTCACTGAAAAGTTGTTTGCTCAAATTTGGCCCATATTTGCCTTTATTGAGATGACACAATATCCACTTAGATAGGTCTTCAACATTAGCATAAATTCCGCCAGCTGCTCCATTCACCATTTCTTTAAAATGAGGCAAGGCTATTAATTTGCCATTTATGGTATTGTGAGGATAAGAAATTCCGCCTTGATTACTGACATCGGGTAAGGCAGGAAAACTTTTATCCATTTGCAATGGTTCCATAATTTTCTTTTGAATAAATTGCTCCCAAGTCATACCGCTTACTCTTTTGATCACTTCTCCTGCAACTAAATAAAGCAGGTTGTCATAATCATATTTTGTGCGAAAAGCTGAAACTGGTTTGAAATGTTGGAATACCCCTAATAAATGATCTATTGTAAAATCACTTCCATCTGGAAAAAACATTAAGTCCCCTATGCCCAATCCTAAACCACTGCGATGTGTGAGTAGATCCTGTATATTAAAGTTTTCGGTAACATAAGGATCGTACATGCGAAACTCAGGAATGTGGTCAATGACTTTATCTGTCCATTTGAGTTTACCCTCTTCCACCAAGATGGCGAGTGCAGTTGTCGTAAAAGCTTTGCTATTTGAGGCAATTGCAAAACAGGTATTTGCCTCCACTTTTTCTTTGGTTTTAACGGATTTCACTCCATAACCTTTACTATGAACGACTCTGCCGTCCTTTACAACCGCGACAGCTACACCAGCCACATTCATTTTTGCCATGGATTCTTCTACCAATTTGTCGATCTGGGCGCTAGAAATTTGCGCATTGGTATTGTGAAAAGCACTTATTAAAAAACAAATCGTGCTGATAAATTTTAATGTTATTCTGAGGTCCATTTGTTTGATTTTATGCTAAATTAATAAACATAAAATGGAATGACAAACTTTTCCATTAAACCTAAAATATTGATCTATGACCATTTTTTCACAATCTGTCTACATTTCTCCAATTTATGAATCGAAGTATTACCACAAGGTCCGATTTTCTCAACATTTATAACCATTCATCTTTCAAAAGCCCTAATTTGTCTATCATTTCAAACATTCTAATCAATATCTGCTTATTTTTGAAGGATCATTTTAAAAGAGGCACGAATCAATCATATACAAACCTATAAAGCAGAAATGACTTTGGCATTAAAGCTCAATACAAGCTTCAAAACCTTATTACAGCATTTCACTCACAATGTGATTTTGCAACATAGTACATTTTGGATTGTGATGTCCATCATTTTAGCAATTCTCAACCAAAGTTCAGTTGGTTTTTTGCCAGAATTATGGTATGAACTTGTGAATGTCTCTTTTTTCGCTTTGGTGGTTTATTTTAATAAGTATTATTTATTCCCATTATATCTAAAGGACAATAATTTTGGTCTGCATTTATTGTATTTGTTGATAACAGCGATTGTATTTACACCAATAAAGTCTTTTTGTCTATTTTATGCTACTTCTTTAAACATAATGCGCGACTACTCACTGGGTAATCAAAAAATGGTCTTTTTATCTACCTTTTTAGTTGGAGCAGGATCGTCGATTTATTACATCATGAACGATTGGATAAGAAGTCAAAAAGTAAAACAAGAATTGAAAAGTGAAAATCTCCAATCTGAACTAAAATTTTTGAAGTCACAAATCAACCCACACTTCCTCTTCAACACATTGAATAGCTTATATGCACTCACGCTCAAGAAATCAGACCTTGCGCCAGAAATTGTCTTGCGGTTATCAGAAATGATGCGTTATATGTTGTACGAATGTAATGAAAAGCAAGTTCCATTGGAAAAGGAGGTCAACTATATGATAAATTATTTGGAGTTGGAAAAACTAAGACACGGGAACAAATTTCATGTAGAAGTTCATGTTGGTGGAGAGATAAAAAATCAAAAAATTGCACCTTTGATGTTTATACCATTCATTGAAAACTGTTTTAAACACGGACTCAATCATCAAATCAGTGAAGGCTTTGTAAAAATAAATTTGACAGGACACCCTGAAAATGTAGACATCATCATTGAGAATTCTAAGGCTCCTATTCTACCTTCAAGAGGTGAGAAGAAAAGTGGAGGCATAGGGTTGGTGAATGTAAAAAGACGATTGGAGCTTTTGTATCCCAATCAATATAGTCTTGATATTATGGATCATCCCAATAGTTATACTGTAAATTTGAAAATAAATCTTAATTAAATCAACATGACAATAAAAACCTTAATAGTCGACGACGAACCGCTAGCATTGGATATTCTGGAAACATTCATTGCAAAAATGCCAAATTTGGAATTGGTCGCACGTTGTAATAATGCACTTGAAGGAATTGAAGCCCTCAAAAATCATGAGGTTGATCTCATGTTTCTAGACATACAAATGCCCCAAATTACAGGAATAGAATTTTTGCGGTCTTTGCGTAATCCACCTGCTGTTGTTTTTACAACAGCCTTTCCAGACTTTGCACTTGAAGGATTTGAACTAGATGCAGTTGATTACTTGCTCAAGCCCATTTCAATGGACCGTTTTATGAAAGCGGTAAGCAAAGCGACTGAACGCATCATGATCAGAAAACAGGGTACAGATACTATTGAAGAGATTGGTGATGATTACTTCTTTGTGAAGGCTGATAAAAAATTAATCAAGGTAAATTTCTCTGACATCATATACATTGAGGGACTTAAAGATTATGTCATCATCAGACAAGAAAATAGTAGAGTTATTGCTTTGCAGACAATGAAATCTTTGGAAGACAAATTGCATTCTTCAAATTTTAGAAGGGTGCACAGATCATACATTGTAAACTTGGGCAAGGTATTAGCACTTGATGGTAACACACTTGAGGTCATGGAAAAAGGCCAAGTAAAAGTGATTCCAATCGGGAAAAATTATAGAGATGAGCTTTTAGATATGATTAATGAAAAGAAATTATAAGTTTGTTCATCTTATGGGATAATAAAAAACCCGCTCCATCATTTGATAGGGCGGGTTTTTTATTAAATATTACTTGTATTACATTTCATAATTAAGTGCTGGACAAAGAATGGCGCCCATAGCAACCAAGGTCAAAAACCAGTATCCCGCATGAATCAAAACATATTTCCAACCTCTTCTTTCAAAAAGGGAGTTGATTGCGATAATTGGTGTCACAAATAAAAGGGCGATGACACCACCATGCACCATACCATGGGAGGCTGTTCTGTATCGCATTCCATATTTACCCATGAATTCAACCATATCCTGATAAGCAGCGCTTGTTTTGTCACTAACTTCTGGAACCAATATTGATGCTATATGACTTTGATGTATGATAATAGATGTCATCATTAAACTAATGATAATTCCAAATACATAAGTGAGACCAAAAATGAGTGCCATGTTTGCACCTTTCATAGTTTCCTCATTAAAATTATTGGTCTTCATCCACACATTGCCCAATACTTTTGGATGATAATAAATGAACCCCATAAGAAGTGGTATGAGGGCCGTTACAAAAAATAGATAATAGTTAGTTGGCATTTCAGTTAAATTTTGAAGTTTTACGAATTGTTCGCGAAATATAGAAAATACAACGGATATTTCGAAGATGTGATCAGAATAATAATATCCTTTCGCATAAAATTACAATTGCCTATTTAAAATCAATTTCAATAACATTGATTTCAGGCATAAAAAAAGAGCATACTTTAGTGTTTATGCTAAAATATGCTCTTTGATTTTGGAGTGGAGCTGAGGAGAATCGAACTCCTGTCCAGACAAAGCTCTTGAAAGCCTTCTACATGTTTAGTCTTTATTCAGGGATTTCGGTCGGGCGTCAGTATAAAGACGACGTATGCCTCCCCTATCCTTTTAAGTTTCGATCACCAGCCAAGAAACTCTGATGGTCTATCCTGAAGTTTTTGAAAGCGTCTTGCTGTGTACCAGGAATCAAGCAAGGTGCTTCAAGGCACTTAATTTCTAAAATTAAGCAGCCAAGGCGTAGTTAGACTCGCCAATTATTGTTCGATTACCATTTTTAACGGAGTGAGCAACCTTGCTCCGACATGCTTACTAACCAGATCACTTCCCTGTCGATACCGGTCAACCCCAAATTTCAATTTTTGATCTTTCCTTCAAAAGATTCAATCAGGTAACGAATAGACATGTCAAATAGTTCCAAGTCTAAATCGAAATTAATAAAATTTTGACGATTGGATGAGCCAAAAGCTTTTTTGATTATTGTTCTTCTCTCATTCTCAATATCTTATCGATATCAGCTGATGTAATTTTTAATTTTGATGCTACGATAGATTTATCCATACCCGAGTTTATAAGCAATACCACAGCTTCTTCCTTTACACTATTAGCTTTCGCCAACTCTTTCTTGGCAACTTCAACATATTTTTGTGTTTGCTCAATGTCTTTCCGTACTTGCTCGGTCACCTTTCGTACTTGCTGGCTCTCTTTTCGGGCTTGCTGGCTTTCTTTTCGGGCTTGCTGGCTCTCTTTTCTCGCTTGTTCGCTTTCTTTTCGCGCTTGTTCGCTTTCTTGTTTTGCCTTTATAAAAAACATGTATAAATCATCAAGCTCAGCTTGAATATCTTCCTCCATACGGATATACTCTTCCAATTCTTTGCCCTCAACTGCCCTCTGTAATCGTCTTACTACTAGACGATATCTATCTGGAAATTCAACTTCATTAATATTCATGATGTGTTTTCTTGAGTCTATATTATACCAATCGGAAATGAATTTGACCATTTTCTTGTTGCAAATTTAATCGATATCTTCATCGTTCAATTTCGTCAGCTAAGGCTATGCTTCAATTTCTCTCTTCGAACTAGATCAAATTTTCGGCACAACAATTCTGGTCAATCCATATTTAGTTTGGTATATCTTGATCAAATATACTTAATATTATTTCGATTTCATCTCTTCTCTTTTTGTTTAAATTCTTGAAAGACACATTTCATAAGGCAAATATTATTAGGCGCTCAAAAATCCAAAAACTTAATATTCAAAACATTTTTTCTGATTTTTTGATGATTAGGATTTTTACAGCTTAAAAAATATCCACACTTGTCAAATTATCAAACCGCAGATAACAACAATCATTAAGAAAATAGTTGTTGTTGGTTCTCAATCTATTGTTGATTGTTATATTTGTAAAAAAATAGATATAATGTCAGTTGAGCAGTTGAAAAAAGACATCATTGAAGGATATCGCTTTAATGGAGGGTCAATTATAATGGGAGCAGGACGTATAGGTGATGAAATTTTGACAGACCACCTGGTAAGAATACCACTTAAAACCTTAAACAGACATGGTTTAATTGCAGGAGCAACAGGTACTGGTAAGACGAAAACCCTACAAATTATAGCAGAGCAATTGTCGACCAATGGTATACCATGTTTATTGATGGATATCAAAGGTGACCTTTCTGGTATTGCTAAAATAGCAGACGAGAATCCCAAGTTTATTGAAAGGCATGACAAAATTGGTTTACCATACATCCCTGATTCTAGTCCTGTTGAGTTCTTATCATTATCTGATGAAGTTGGGGTAAGGCTAAGAGCCACCGTCAGCGAATTTGGACCAGTCTTATTTTCAAAAATTCTAGACCTCAATGATACACAAGGAGGAGTCATATCTCTATTATTTAAGTGGTGTGATGACAATCAGTTACCCTTGCTGGATTTGGATGATGTAAAAAAAGCATTGCAATATTTGACCAATGAAGGTAAAGATGCCATCAAAGCGGAATATGGAAGCATTTCCTCTACTACAGTTGGCACCATCATGCGGAAAATCATAGAATTGGAACAACAAGGAGCCAATGTTTTCTTTGGCGAAGTCTCCTTTGACCCCGATGATTTATGCAGACTAGATAGCAGTGGTAAAGGCATGGTTTCCATCCTGAGAGTAACTGATTTGCAAGACAGACCAAAATTATTTTCAACTTTCATGTTACAAATTTTGGCAGAAATCTATTCAACCTTTCCAGAAGAAGGTGATTTGGATAAACCAAAACTTTGCATTTTTATAGACGAAGCACATCTAGTATTTAATGAGGCTTCAAAAGTGTTACAAGATCAAATTGAAACTATTATAAAACTCATCAGGTCAAAAGGGGTGGGTATTTTCTTCTGTACCCAAAATCCTACTGATATTCCAGACTCTGTGCTCAGTCAATTAGGACTCAAAGTGCAACATGCATTGAGAGCTTTTACAGCAAAAGATAGAAAAGCCATCAAAATGGCTGCTGAGAACTTTCCTTACACAACCCATTATGCGGTTGACGAATTACTTACCTCCATGGGAATTGGTGAAGCAATGATCACGGCGCTCAACGAAAAAGGTATTCCAACTCCTTTGGTTCACACTTTTCTCAGAGCTCCACAATCGCGCATGGATATATTAACGCAAAGAGAATTGGATGACATCATTTTCCGCTCTATGATCGTGCCGAAGTATCAAAATAAGATTGATAGAGAAAGTGCATATGATATCTTATCTGGAAAGATAGAAGAGGCCCAAAGTGAACAAATACAAGAAGAACTCAGAAGGCAAAATGAAATGGCAAGACCTTCTTCCAGTGGCCGTCAAGAAAAATCTACATTTGAAAAAGTCATAAATAATTCAACTACACGTTCTATTGGTACTGCTGTAGCCAAAGAAATCACTAGAGGACTACTTGGCGTGCTGGGCATAAAAACAACAACCAGAAGGACCACTTCAACACGCAAAAAAAGTGTCTTCCCCTGGTTTTAACTAGAACAAAAACATTTTGAAAAAAGTAGATTGGCTCATCTTACGAAGCTTCATGGGACCATACATCCTGTCATTTTTTGTGGCGGAATTTGTATTGATCATGCAGTTTATGTGGAAGTACATCGATGAAATCCTTGGTAAGGGTTTTTCTGTTCTAGATATTCTTGAACTGATCCTCTATTACGGGATGATGATTGTGCCAATGGCTTTGCCAATTTCTATTTTGATTGCCTCGGTAATGGTATTTGGTAATTTGGCTGAAAGATATGAGATGACAAGTCTCAAATCCGCTGGCATGCCGTTGATGCGCATTATGGCTTCTGGCATTGCACTTTCTTTCTTCACTTTCTTGTTTTCTGTTTTCACTTCAAATTATCTCAAACCTATTGCTTCCTTTCAATTCAAAAAGCGCTTTGAGGTAATCAGGAAGCAAAAATCCAGTCTATTTATCGAAGAGAAGGTTTTCAACGACGACTTCAATGATTTTGTAATAAGAGTGGATAAAAAGGATGCAAATGAAATAGACATGCAAGGCGTCTTGATGTATGATCAATCGAGAGCCGACCGCACTTTACTCAACATGATCAAGTCTGATTCTGCTCGAATGTTTACGGATAGTTCAGGTAGATATTTTGTCATGGATTTGTACAATGGAAGTATTTATCAGGAAGACCAGCGCAAAAAAAGAGATGATGGAACAACATCCTACCCTTTACTAAGGACCTCCTATAAATCATACCACAAGGTGCTCGACATGAGCGAATTTAAATTTGATGAAGGTGGTTTGGATATCAATCGGAATAAGGAAGACATGCTCAATACCTTTCAATTACTCGACGCAATTGATTCTTTGGATAGCAAAAGGTCTGAATTTCTAAAAAACCTAAAGTATGAGTATCACGAGTTAAAAAATTTCTTTCCTGATTTACAATGGTTTAAGTCAGTCTTGGCCTATCAAAAGGATACTGCAGCTTTACAAATGACTACAGAGATCGTTGACAAGCGTATTAAGAATAAAAAATTACTCTTGGCGGAGTCAAAATTAGATACCAATCAAAGCATTGTTCCCAAAGATTTGTTGTCCAATGCCAGACAGTTGCTTGAGGAACAAGCTGAGCAACCCGGTATCAAAGGCATTCGCCAAAGCCAATTATTTGATTTGTCGCAGTACAAAACTTTTAGAGAAACCATTGATACCGCTTCTTATAAAACTATAGTCTTTAGGGCATCTTCTATTGTAGGTGCTAGGTTGGAGAATGCACTGAGCGCTATGAATAATAATAACGACATCGAGCGTGTGAAACAGATGTATTTATTGAGGTTGTTTCAGCAGTATAGCTTCGCTTTTATATGTATTGTTTTCATGTTTATTGGTGCACCATTGGGTTCTATCATCAGAAAAGGGGGTTATGGTTATCCGTTTCTCATTGCCATTTTATTCTATATGCTTTTCATCATTACCTCCATTATGGGAGAAAAACTAACCAAAAATCAGACTTATAGTGGGTTTACTGGTGCTTGGATTTCCTCCATTATCTTAGTTCCAGTTGCCATTTATGTGACCATCAAAGCCCAGAAAGACTCTAAATTTGAGGCATTGCAAAACGCAGTGGCTTATGTGACCGCATTCATTACTAAAAAGTTTGGCAAAAAAGATCCTTCAATTTGAACAGTTTAAGATGTCATTTTCTTACCATATTTCACGCCCGATTATAACTAAATATCTTTTTGAGCGTTCCTTAAATAACGATACTAATCAGGCTAATCGATGAAATTACACTTAAGCATATTTATATACCTCCTCATCTCTGTATCGAATTTCCTTTCTGCTCAAAATTTGACACCAATTGATGTACCAATTATAGTCAATGGAAAAACATTGAATGCAGCATTTGTAGGTGGTCTGTCCGCACCTCAATTTTCCCAAATAGATCTGGATAATGATGGGAAAAAAGATTTGTTTATTTTTGATAGAAATGGCAACGTCAAAATGACGTATTTGAATAAAGGTGGTATCGGTGAAATAAACTACGAATATGCACCTCAATACGAATCTTTTTTTCCAAATATTCATACTTGGTGTCTACTCAAAGATTTCAATAGTGACGGGGTTGAGGATATTTTTAAAGCTCCAGATGTATTGGGAATAGCAGGGATAGAAGTGTGGCGAGGTAGTAGGAAAAATAATCAACTAACATTTGAAAAAATTAAAAACCCTGAATTCGCAGTTGATGTTTTGACTTATAAATTCAACAATATAGTTTCAAATATCTATGCATCCATCATTGACCTTACTGGAATTGAAGATGTAGATAATGACGGAGATATGGATATTTTATCATTCGAACCAGATGGGAGTTTTCTGCAACTTTATCTCAACAAAGCCATAGAGCAAGGCATGGGCAGAGACACTTTTATCATGACTTTTGAAGAAAACTGCTTTGGCAAATTTGTGGAAAATCAATTTTCCGAAACCATTGTGCTGAGTAATAATGGTCAAGATTGTGCAAGTTTCATCAAAGGTAACAGTAGACCTGGAGACAGACATTCGGGATCGACCGTGACAGCATCAGATATTGATTGCGATGGAGATGTAGATATTTTTTTGGGAGACATAGGAGCTGAGTATTTAACATTTCTTAAAAATGGGGGTACAGCAAAAAGTAGTTGGATGACGGAGCAAGATGCACGATGGCCTGTGACAAATGAGCCTGTCAGAGTCCGAATTTTCCCCGCAGCCTATGTTTTTGATGTAAATAATGACGGAAAAAAAGATGTCATTGTTGCTTCCAATGAATCTGGAAACGGACAAAATAGGAACAATGTGTGGTTGTATCTCAATGAAGGTGAAGCATGTAAACCTGAATATAAATTAACCACAAAAAATTTTCTGGTTGATGATATGCTGATTACAAGTGTCGGCAGTCATCCTGCATTTTATGACTACAATGGTGATGGATTGTTGGACATCATTGTAGGTACAAATGGCGTTGGAGAAGCAGGTCAAACGAGACAAAATAGAATGTTCTTGTTTACAAACATTGGAACAAAAAATAGCCCTGCATTTGAATTAACAAACGAAGACTTTTTACAATTGTCTGCTTTTCCCAATACCTTGAGTCGTCTTGCTCCATGTTTAGGTGACTTAGACGGTGATGGCGATGCAGATCTCTTTGTGGGAAATTCGCAAGGTGGAATATTGTATTTCCAAAATGAGGGATTGGACCAAGGTAAAACCAATTTCAGGCTCATAACCACTGATTTTCAAAATATTTTTGTAGGGCCCAATTCTTCACCCGTTATCTATGATTTTGATGGTGATGGCCTCTTGGATTTCATCATTGGAGAAAGCAATAATAGTCTCAATTTTTATAAAAATAAAGGCAGTAAAAATGCTCCCTTTTTTGACGATTTAAGTAATGAATTGCCCAACACTGACAATCTTGGCAAACTATTCAGCAATAATAATTTTGCAACACAAAATGGTTCACCAGAAGTCTTTGTTTCCTCTGGCCAAATGTACCTTTTGATGGGCAACAACTCTGATAGTCTCAGTCTTTTTGTTGCACAATCAGCTGACCCTACGATACCTTTTGTTTTACTCAAGCGAAATATTTTACCAAAAAGTATCGGTAAGCGACTCAATGCCGCTGTAGCTGACCTCAATAATGATGGTAAATTGGATTTCATGATTGGTAATGAAAGAGGCGGACTTACTTACTTTGGTTCAGACATTGTTATTGGCGACCCCATAACAAGTGTTTCCTCCCCTACTAACCAAAGTGAATATAAAATTTACCCAAATCCGGCCGCTGCAGAAATTATGGTAGCAGGAATCAAGGAAAATAGTCAGTATTTAATTTCAAACAGCGCTGGTCAAATATTACAAAAAGGACAGTTTTACAATGAAGTGGAAAGACTAGATATTCAACAACTAAGACCAGGGGTTTATTTTTTGCAGATGTTGACTTCCAATCAACACACAACAATGCGTTTTTCAAAACTATAAAATCCTACTTTCCATAAATCCAAGAAAGTACTCCGCTTGATGAAATTGGAGACTAAGTCTTATTTACTGCCTTTTCCAAAAGCACAAACTCAACTTTGACCATTTCAGAAATGTGAGTAGAAATGCTTCAGAAATCAAAATTATTTTTTAAATTTCAAGGTTCAAATCTTATTTCACCACTACCAACTTTATAAATCATGAATAGGTTTATAGTCACCATTGCAATCTTTTTTTTGCTTCAAGAGTCTTATGGTCAAAAATTATATGAGTATGAGAACAAGGACTCAAGGGTCAGCAGTTTTGAAAATCTCAATGGAACTATCGGACAAGGCGGACAAACAAATAAGGGGGCAAAAGGAAATGCATTTGAAAGCATCAAAAAAGGGGCAACAAAAATATTATTGGATGTAAAAGGTGCTGGTGAAATCCAAAGAATATGGATGACTTTGAATGACAGAAGTCCGCAAATGTTGCGGTCTTTGCGATTGCAAATGTTTTGGGATGGTGATATAAAACCTGCAGTAGACGTTCCTTTGGGTGATTTTTTTGGTGTAGGTCTGGGAATGACCGCCAAATTCGAATCCGAATTATTCACCAGTCCGGAGGGTCGCTCATTCAATTGTTACATACCAATGCCATACAAATCAGGTGCAAAAGTTCAAGTGGTCAATGAAAGTGATAAAGATTTGCACATGTTTTATTATGATATAGATTTTGTCATTTTGGAAAGTATGCCCACCAATGCAATGTATTTTCATGCATTTTGGTCAAGACAAAAAACCTCGAAACTTGGAGAAGACTACGTGTTTTTACCCAAAACAATTGGTAAGGGCCGGTATCTCGGTGTAAATATGGGCGTTAATGCCGATAAAAATATGAAAGAATCGTGGTGGGGAGAAGGGGAAGTAAAAATCTATAAAGATGGCGACGCTCAATATCCCACAATCAACGGCACAGGCGCAGAAGATTACATTGGCACTGGTTGGGGATTAGGTACTTATTCCAATAGATACCAAGGTTGTACCGTAGCATCAGATAGCTTGAGTCAATATACATTTTACAGGTATCACATTCCAGACCAAATCTATTTCAAAACTGATATTTCATGTAGCATGCAACAAATTGGAGGTTGCAACAGAGATATTTATCGTGAGCTGATCAAAAAACAGGTGCAAACAAAGCCCATTTCTGTTCATCTAGATAGTAAATTTAGACGTTTACTAGACGAACCTTTAGATGTAATGCACGAAGATTTCCCAAACGGTTGGGTCAATTTTTATAGAATTGATGATTATTCTGCAACATCTTATTTTTATTTGGATAAAACCAGCAGCAATCTTGAGCCTTTAAAAAGTGTTTCTGAGCGATTATAAACTATTGGTTTCAAAGATTTTTTCTAGCTAAATCCATGAATACCAACCATTAATTTTTAATAGAATTTTGAGGATTTAATTTATTACAAATTTCTTTCATAAATCAATCCTTATTTTGTTTCTTTGGAGTCCCATAGCAACAAAATATCTATTCAATTTAGCATAAAATAATACAGTAAATTGAATAATAGAAAATTATCCAAGTGGTAATGTATGTGATTTTGTAGCGAGATACAACGTAACAATTATTACAACAAGAGGCAATGCAATCAAAATGAGCGCATTAAATCCTTTTTCTATTATGCAATCGTATATTATTGACGTTGTAAAATGCGTTTCTGCTTGGAGGGTCAGATTTAAATTTATTTATTCAATTTCCCTAAAAGGTCGATTTGAGAGCTTTTGTACTTTTATTGCTAATTCTTTTGTCTTGTCAGATCACAGCACAATCCTGTATTCTGCAAAATTTCAGTATTCCAGATGATCGTTTTGTAACTATTCCTATCATCATTTCTGGTGCTACGACAGATCTCACCAATGACAAAATTTGTAAGATAGACTTGCAGTTCAACCACGAGTCTATCAATCAATTGCGGATGAGTCTGGTATCACCAAGCGGTCAAAAAATTGATCTCTTGGGACCTGCAACTGCGCCTTCCAATCCTTCTTTCCCACCAATAGAATACAACATATCTTTGGTACAATGTATGGCTACAGCTGTTCCAGCATTGGGGTATAGCGCCAGATGGGACAACGATCAAATTTGGTTTGGCTCACAAATTGGTGGCAGTTATTATCCATACAACGGCTGCTTTGA
>ENA-UOWO01005636-UOWO01005636.1-activated-sludge-metagenome-genome-assembly--contig:-NODE-5636-length-13184-cov-5.143956_pt1 | contig 13184 bp, 12 predicted proteins | sample MGYA00238148_ERZ761564 | MGnify/ENA primary metagenome ERZ761564 (study PRJEB28885, sample SAMN05720194) | activated sludge metagenome | isolation source: Anaerobic digester | place: USA...
AGCTCCTGCGCCACTTCGACTTGGCGGAACGCGCCCCCGGCAACTACCAGATCGCCTGGGACGGCAAGGACAGCTCCGGCAAAGAATGCTCCAGCGGCATCTACTATATAGTGTTGAACGCCGGCAAAGACACCTTCCAGCGCAAAGCTGTCCTGCAGAAATAATTCACACTACACAATGTCATTGGAACCCGGTTTTATGGCCGGGTTCTTTTTTTTAGCCTGGCTTCTCAGTGATCATCGTTCCCTTTTTTCCAGCCTTTACACCTCCCGTATACTTCAAGCCGAGTTCCCGCCCACCCGGCGCGAAGTTGGCTGGAGATAACCTGCTTATAGTCTGGGAAAGCTATGGATGGCGAGGGCAACGCCTTTTTCTGCGGCAATTTCAGCAGCGTGGCGTCTTTTGGGCCCCAAACCCTCGAGAGCATGGGCGAGGGCGACATCTTCACCGCCAAGCTGGATTCCGAAGGCAACTGGCTGTGGGCGGCCAGAGCCGGCAGCATAGAAAACGACCGCGCCTGGGACATGTCCCTCTCCGCGAACGGCGACGCCTATCTGATCGGTTCCTTCCGGCAGAGTTGCGCTTTCGGCGCCATCCAGTTACTCAGCTCCGGCGACAACGATATCTACGTGGCCAAACTGAGTGGCGAAGGAACCTGGGATTGGGCTTTGAAAGCAGGCGGAGGCAGCATTGACGCGGGTTTTGGGATCAAGGTCACCCCCACTGACGAGATCTACGCCACCGGATCCTACTACACGACCTGCCATTTTGGCAGTATAACTGTCTCCAGCCTCGGCAGCGAGGATGTCTTCGTGGGCAGGGTGATCCTCGGCGAAACGGTCGAGCATTACCAACTCACGTCCTTCTGGACCGAACTCACGGAGCAGAACGAGGTCAATGTGTCGTGGACGACTTCCTATGAAAGCGGGATGCTCGGCTACAGCCTCTTCCGCGCCACCACCTCCAACCTGAACAACGCAGAACTGAACCGTTTGAAATAATGGGCCGCAGAAAAACGCGGAAAACTGCAGTTTTTCGCATAAAAGAGGATTCAACACAGAGAAAGGCAGTGAATAGCCGAGAATAGCAGAGACTGATATTTGCATAGAGGAGCAGAGAAAGCAGAGATCTGTATTGGATAACTATCATGGGGGATCCATGAAAATCTGTGCTTCTTTAGCAGTATTTACCTGAGTGAAGAAAAAAAATTGTGGAATCTGTGAGATCTGTGTGAGACGAGCCCAATCCTCTTTTTCTGCGTAAATCCGCGCTTTTTCGTGCTTTTCTGTGGCCTCTTTTTCCTGAAGCCGATGCTCATGGGTCGCTCGACTCCAGGGAAAAAAGAAGGGCGGCTCTGGGCCGCCCTGAACTATGTTTAGTTAGGCTTCACTCGTGTTTTTGGCCGATCTCGATCCCGCGTTTGATGGCAGCGAGGTTTTTCTCCAAAAGGTCGGGATTTTTGGCCTTGAGGAAGGAATTGAGGTCCTCCTCCATCGTCTCGTATTTGATGAGACCGGTCTTGCCGATCACGATGCCGATGGCAAGCATGTTCAAGACCATCATGGAACCGATCTCGAGGGCTATGTCGCTCATCGGGGCCGCCACGAGGTCCACGTCCTCGCGGGGACAGCCGTGGGGGCACATGTTGGTGTTCATGATCACCACCCCGCCTTTGCGGACGGAGGGGGCGAATTTATCGATGGAAGGCTGGTTGAGGGCGACCAGGATATCCGGGAAACTGACGATCGGCGAGGCGATCGGCTCGTCCGACACGACGGTGGATACATTGGCCGTCCCGCCGCGCATTTCCGGACCGTAGGAAGGAAGCCAGGAAACGTTCTTCCCTTCCTTCATGCCCGATTGGGCGATGAACTTGCCGATGGTCAGGACGCCCTGTCCGCCGAATCCGGCGCAAATCATCTCGGTGGTCATTTTTCCACCCCCTGGACGTTTTCCTCGCCTTTATCGCGGAAACAGCCTACCTTGAAGAAGGGCAGCATGTTTTCCCGCGCCCAGTCGCGCGATTTGACGGGATCAATGCCCCAGTTCGTGGGACAGGTGCTGACGAACTCGATGAAGGTGAAGCCGCGGTTTTCCCTGTTGTATTGGATGGCCTTCCCCACAGCCTTTTTGGCCTTGATGATCTCGGCCGGACTGAGCAGGGAAACCCGTTCCACGTAATAGGGCGCGACAAGGGTGGACAGCAGTTCGCACATCCGGATGGGGTAGCCGATGTCTTCCACATTGCGTCCGTAAGGGCTGGTGGTTGTCTTCATGTCCGGCAGCGTGGTGGGAGCCATCTGACCGCCGGTCATGCCGTAGATGGCGTTGTTGACGAAGAAGACCGAGAGTTTCTCGCCCCGGTTGGCGGCGTGGACAATCTCGGCGGTGCCGATGGCGGCGAGGTCTCCGTCGCCCTGATAGGTGAAGACATGCATGTCCGGCCGGGCGCGTTTCATGCCGGTGGCAACAGCCGGGGCGCGTCCGTGGGCGGCTTCAGCCATGTCGAAATTGAAGAATTTATAGGCAAAGACGGAGCAGCCGACGGGGGCGACTCCGGCCATTTGGTTGATGAGTCCGTTTTCCTCGATGGCTTCCGCGATCAGGCGGTGAGCCACTCCGTGGAGGCAGCCGGGACAGTAGGTAAAGGGTGTTTTGGTCAGGGTTTCGGGCCTTCTGGCGATCACTTCCATTTTTTTCCTCCTTAGAAACAGGCTTCCAGTTTTTCCTGGATCTCGGCAGGCGTGAAGACGATGCCTCCCACCTTGCCCCAGAATTTGACCGGCACCCTGCCCTCAACGGCGATCTTGACGTCGTCCAGCATCTGGCCGGTGTTCAGCTCGAAAACGTAGACTTGCCTGACCTTGGGTCCGATGGCCTTGACGATCGCTTCGTAGGGATAGGGCCACAAAGTGATGGGACGGATGAGGCCGACACTCTTGCCTTCTTTTTTAAGTTCGTTGATGGCGGATTTGACGATGCGGGAAGCCGAGCCCCAGGCCACGCAGAGGACCTCGTTGTCGTCAGAGACATTGTAGGTCTCGCAGCGGACCTCGTTCTTTTCCACCACCGCGTACTTTTCGTACATGTGGTTGACGTGCTTTTCCAGGACGCTGGGATCCAGCTCGAGGGAGTTGATCTCGTGGTGGTGTTTGGCGTCGCCGTCGGCGTTGGGGCAAATGCACCAGGCGGTGTGCTGCTCGCCAAGTGTGTTGATCTCTTCCTGGGTCTTGGCGGGCTTGAATTCCACGGGTTCCATCATTTGGCCGAGCATGCCATCGGAAAGGATCATCACGGGATTGCGGTATTTGTCAGCCAGGTCGAAGGCGTCGGAAGCCATGTCGGCAAATTCCTGCACGGAGTTGGGAGCCAGGACGATCAGGTGGTAGTCCCCGTGTCCGCCGCCCTTCACGGCTTGGAAATAATCGGCCTGGGCGGGTTGGATGTCGCCCAGTCCGGGACCGCCGCGCTGGACGTTCACGATCACCGCTGGCAGTTCCGCTCCGGCGATGTAGGAAATTCCTTCCTGCTTGAGCGAAATTCCCGGCGAGGAGGAGGATGTCATCACCCTCTTGCCGGCTCCGGCGGCTCCGTAGACCATGTTGATGGCCGCGACTTCGCTTTCGGCCTGGAGGAAGGTCCCTCCCACCTTGGGCATCATTTTGGCCATGTATTCGATCAATTCGCTCTGGGGAGTGATCGGGTAGGCGAAATAGAGCCGGCAGCCCGAGCGGATGGCGGCTTCGGCCACAGCTTCATTGCCTTTCATCAATATCTTTGCCATCTGCGCCTCACTTCTCGACCTTGATCGCCACGTCCGGGCAGGTCATGTAACACATTTTGCAGGCAATGCATTCTTCCTGTTTGTAGCACTCGGCGTAGTGGTAACCCTTCTCGTTGATGTTTTCCGAAAAGCGGATGATCTTTTTCGGACAAGCAGCGATGCAGAGTCCACAGCCTTTGCAATAGTACGGATCCACTGTCATTTTTGGCATGGTCGCACTCCTTTCTCTCATTGATTTTTTGCTGATGCGATAAAGCCGGACACGCAGCTTTTCTGTCAAACTATTTCTCCCGGGCCAGGCGGGAAGGGAGTCCGGACCTTGGGCCGCCTTGAAGCCCTGCAGCGGAGGGGCTGGACGGCGAGCAGGTGAATGAACGGCGTTTGTCGAGTTCTGGTCAAAAGATTCATTATCAAGCAGATACGCCTAAAAACCGAAAAAAAGCCTTGACAAAAAACGGCCCTTGCAGAATTTCACTAACGAGACTTAAGCAATATTTGGAAATTACATGAGAAATCAATCTAAGAAACTATTTGCCACCGTCTTCGCTATCTGGGCCATGTTCATCGGGCCGATTATAGCGCAGTCGGTGACAGAGATCGGCAACGAACCCGCCGTGGAGACCGACATGGCCGCCGTGGTGGATTCTTTGCAGACAACTGAACCCCCTGCTCCAGCGGACACTCCGCCGGGCGACCTGTGGGTGGCCTCCTATTACGGTAGCGCTTTCCACGGACGCCGCACAGCCAGCGGTGAAGTCTACAACCAATATGCCCTCACCTGTGCCCATCGAACCCTCCCCTTCCAAACCCTTCTCCGAATCACCAATCCCCAATCCGGAAAACATGTGTTGGTACGCGTCAATGACCGCGGTCCCTTCCACCGCGGACGCGATATCGACCTCTCCTACGGCGCCGCCAAGGAAATCGGCCTCGTCGCCGCCGGAGTCATGAAAGTGGAAGTTGAAACGATCCCCGACCGCTCGGTGGTATCCGACACCCAATTCAGCACTCGCTAAGCCGAAACGCGGAATCAATCCTTACCCCCGTCCAGAGTAACGATTGATTCCATTTTTGTATCCGGGAGAAACAGCATGCCTTCATTTCCCTCTTTCCTGACCTTTTCCCCGGCGGTCAGATCCGCCCTGGAAAGCGGATCGCCGGTCGTCGCGCTCGAATCAACGGTCCTCACCCACGGCCTCCCCTACCCCCAAAACCTACAGGTCTTGCGTGCTTTGGAGGATATTTTATTGAATGCCGGAGTCACGCCTGCCACGATCATCGTCCTCGACAGCCAGGCCCACATCGGCTTGGAAGAGTCATTGGCGGAGGAATTGGCACCGCGTTTCAAAGAGCCCGGCAGCTTCGCCAAACTCGGAGCGCGCGACCTGGCTACGGCTTTTGCGAGATCACTTTCCGGGGGAACGACGGTTTCCGCGACGATGCAGCTCGCGGCCCTGAGCGGGATCGAGATCTTCGCCACGGGCGGGATAGGAGGCGTCCATCGCGGCTGGAACAAGACTTTGGACATTTCCACGGACCTCACCGCGCTGTCCCAGATTCCGGTGGCGGTCGTCTCCGCCGGCTGCAAAGCCGTTTTGGACATCTCTGCCACGCTCGAATGCCTGGAAACACTGGGAGTCCCGGTCCTGGGCTGGCAATGCGAACGCTTTCCTCTCTTCTACACCCGGGAGAGCGACTATCCGATCGACCGCATCGACAGCGCGGAGCAATTTGCCTCCTTCTGGCACGCCCACAAAGAGCTGGGCGGCAAGGGCGTTCTGATCGCCAATCCCATCCCCGCGGAAGCTGAGATCCCGGGCAAGGAGATCGGGCCCCAGATCGAGGTCGCCCTCTTCGAAGCCCAGGCCAAAGGGATCTCAGGCAAGGCACTGACACCTTTTCTGCTTGACTATCTGGCTCAGGCTACAAAAGGTGGCTCCGTGGAAGCCAATCTGGCCCTGCTGAAAAACAACGTCCGCCTGGCTTCCGAATTGGCCCTGGCTTTGCAGCGGCACTAAGGAAAGCGATATGAAACTTTACATCTCCCTGGACATGGAGGGCATGCCCGGCACCTTTAACTGGGATCAGGAAAAGACCGACCGCCCCGCGGTGCGCAGATGTTTCACCCACCACGTGGAAAGCGTTTTACAGAGCGTGCTGGAGCATCCCAGCTCCAAAACGATCGAAGAGATCACCATCGCCGATTCCCACAGCGGCGGCGACAACCTCGATTACTCCATCACCGCGCTGGACAAAAGGATCTCCCTCATCTCCGGCACTCCGCGGCCCTATTACATGATGCCCGAACTGGCCGGGGATTACGACCAGGCCTGGCTGCTGGGCTACCACAGCGGGACCGGCGCCCTGCGCGGCAACATGGACCACACCTATTCCAACAGCCGCATCCACAATATCTGGCTCAACGGCCAGCCGATGAACGAAGCCCTGATCAATTCCGCCTATGCCGGCTGCCTGGGAGTGCCGGTGGGACTGGTGACCGGCGACGAAACTCTCAAAAAGGAACTCAGCGCCCCCATGCCCTGGCTCCAGTACGTGGCCACCAAACAAGCCGTGGCCAAATTCGCCGCCAAAAACTACTCCCAACTGCTGGTGGACGAACTGGTCAAAGCTGCCGTGGACAGAGCCCTGGCCAAGACCAAAGCCGAGCTTCCTCTCTATACCTTCCCCACTCCAATAAAACTGAAGATAGAATTCTCCTCCACCGCCATGGCCGACCAGGCCCAGCTTCTGCCCCACTCCAAACGCCTGGACGGACGCACCGTGGAATACAGCGACGACGATTACGCCGTGGTCTTCGAAGCCATCGACGCCATGGTCTATCTGGCCAGCACCGCCGGCATGTAACGGAACCGGCAACACCCTTCAGGAGGTAAAATGGAACAGGAACTTGTCACCATCCGCAAGTTTGACGACAGCTTCGAGGCCGACCTTGCCAAGGCCTTTCTTGAGGACCGCGGCATCCAGGCCTTCCTCACCAACGAATTGGTTTTTTCCATGATCCCCGGGCTTGCTTCGGACAAATTCCTGATCGAACTGCAGGTCGGCTCCTCCGACCAGGAGCGCGCCAAAGCCCTGTTGGACGAGCAGGGTAGCGATTCCGAACTGCGCGCGCTGCTGGTGGGTAACGAAGCGATCTTGGAAGGCCATTTCCTCCTCACCTCGGGCAAACACAGCGCCACTTACGTGGAAAAGATCAGGCTGCTCCAGAATCCCCAGGCCGCCACCCGCCTTTGCGAAATGCTGGCGGACCGGCTGGAGGAACTTGATTTCGACACCGTGGCCGGACCCGCTTACGGCGGGATCGCCCTGGCCTTCGAAGTGGCGAGGATGCTGGACAAGGGCTTCGTCTTCACCCAGCGCAAGGATGAAAAAATGACCGTCAGAGGCGGCTTTGACCTCTCTCAGGTGAAAAAGGTCGCCGTCATCGAGGACATCGTCACCACCGGCGGCTCCGTGCAGGAAGTGATCGATTGCCTCAAGGCCCGCGGGATCGAGACCGTGGCGGTGGCCGCGATCGTGGACCGCGGCGGCGGCAGCGCGGATTTCGGCTGTCCTTTTTATTCCCTGCTGCAATTGGACATCCCCGTCTGGCCGGCGGACCAATGCCCGCTCTGCCAGGAAGGCGTTCCCCTCACGGCGCCCGGCTCCAGCGACAAAAAGATCTGACCCGCCTTGGCCACGCTTGCCGTCATCAGCCTCAACCGTGAAGAACACCGGCGCCTGCTGGAAGTCTGGAAGTTTTACCCCTTCCTGCTGGATCTTCATTATCACTACCTCTACACGGGGCCGGATTCGTCGTCCGACCTGCCTGAGCATACCGGTTTTGCCTCGCAAGCCTTCACTGTAAAGCACTCCGGCGGGATCAACCTGATCCGGGACTACCTCGTCGAAAAAGGGATCGAGCGGATCTGCTTTGCCAGTCTGGAATCCTTTGCCCTCTGGGCCAATCTCCAGGATATCAAATACCTGACCCTTTACACGGCGAAAAACCACACCCTGGCTGACCTCAGAGGCTGCGCAGAACTTTCATCGGAGGAGCTGGCGGCCCTGCTCAATGCAGCGAAGATCCATCCCGCCCTGCTGCAAAGCGAAGCGGCGCTTTCCGGATCCAACAAGGACGCCGTCATCTATCCAGATTATCAAAGCTGGCTCCAGAACGGCTCCGGCGAAACGCTGCTCTCGGCGAATCCCGACCTCCTTTCCGCTATCTGCTCAACCAACCTGGAGCATTACCGGATCAGCCACATCTGGTCCGGCGGCGAAGCTGCCAATCTGGCCTTGGGCGGCGACGGCGACAGCTACGTTCACACGCTCAACCGCCTCAGCCAGTTCGAACGGCAGGCCCTTCCGGTCCTGGCGGGCCAGTCCGCCTGCGTTCCGGCCTACACCCTTTTCGCCGAATACTACGACAGTTACATGTCCCACGTCAACTACGAGGAGTGGCTGGATCTGATGCTTTCCTGGTACCGGCGCTTTTCCAGGACACCCCTGAAAAGGGTGCTGGAAGTCGCCTGCGGAACCGCCAACGCTGCCGAATTGCTGGTCTTCCGCGGCTACGAAGTCGACGCCTGCGACAGCTCTCCCAGCATGCTCCACATCGCCGACGGCAAGGTCTTCAAACCCCGGCTGTTCCGGGCTTCCCTGACCGATCCCCTGCCCCATAAGGACTACGACTTCATCTTTTGCCTCTTCGACAGCATCAATTACCTCACCCATCGCTCTGAGATCCGCGCTTTGATAAAACACGCGAAGGCTGCCCTGCGCCCCGGCGGGATCTTCGTTTTCGACATCTCCACCCTCGGCAACAGCCTGCAAAATTTCAACGACTCCACCACCTTCACGCGGGTCCGGGACGGCTATCTGGTACACGTTTCCAATTACGAGATCCTCTCCAACCGCCAGCTGACCCATTTCACCCTTTTCCGCAAAAACGGCGCCAACTATGACAAATATGAGGAACGGCATGTGCAGAGGGTCTATCGCAGCGACGAACTGGTCGATTTGCTGGCCGGCTCGGAACTGCATCTGAAAGCCATCTTCGCCCCGGAAACCCACGCCAACCTGCTTAATAAGGCAGGTTCCGGCATCGACGAGCGCTATTACCGCCTCTTTTTCCTGCTCCAAAAAGAAGGATGAGTCCTCTCTACGCATTTGATCTGGAGTTCCTGGCCCACAATCCCCGCCTGATCGGAATTGACGAAGCCGGACGCGGAGCCCTGGCCGGACCGGTGGTCGTGGCGGCGGTCAGCCTGGATTACTCCCTCCCTCTGGCAGGGATCAACGACAGCAAAAAACTCACAGCTCTGAAACGGGAAAAACTCTTTGACCTCATCACCGGAACCGCCCTTGCTTACAGCATTGTGGAGATCGGAGCGGACTTCATCGACGCCCACAACATCCTGCAGGCCACGCTGAGGGGCATGAGGGACGCGGTGGCGGCCTTGGCTTTGGAAGGCGCGCTGTGCCTGATCGACGGCAACCAGCTCCCTTCCGGCTTAAAAAATCCCGCCCAAACCGTGATCCACGGAGACAATCTTTCCGCCTGCATCGCCGCGGCCTCCATCCTGGCCAAGGTCCACCGGGACCGCCTGATGCGGAGCCACGATCCGCTCTACCCCCTTTACGGCTTTGCCCAAAACAAAGGCTACGGCACCGCCAAACACCTCCAGGCCCTCTGGGAAAACGGCTGCTGCGAACTGCACCGCAAGAGCTTCTACCCCGTCTCTGCGATCACCAGTTCTCAAAATTAACCAATCCTATCAATCCTCTTTCCTCTGATCATCTGCGTTCTCTTTTTCTCTGCAAATCGGTGCTTTTCCGCGTTTTTCTGCGGCCTCTTTGCTGAAGTCGAAGTTCACAGGCTCGCTCGACTCCAGCCAGTCTTCTGGATATTTGGAATAAAGATTGCTTTATATTTTCTGATATCCCAAAGTAATGCCAAGGAGCACGGACATGTCCAGACTGTCGGCACTTGCCCTGATGATTTTTGTTTTAGCTTCCGGGACGCTGCTCGCGCAAAACCCCCGGCAGCGCATCTTTGACGTCGAGGCCGAGAACCTCTGCGGCAACCTCACTCCCTCGCTCGGTCGCACCTCCTACTACACGGTCACTGTGCGCAACAACTACAACGGCTCCGTGGGCGGCGTCTTCGTGGAACTCCTCAGCGGCGAAACCCTTCTCGGCAGCACCTACCTGTCCAATATTATCCAAAATACATCTTCCGACGCCCTGCTCACCTGGATCCCCCAATATACCGGCGTTTATGAGGTCCATGCCCGCATCACCCTGAGCGGGGATCTGGATCCGACAAACGACGTCACTCCGGCCATCACCCTCACCGTGCAACCCCAGGAAATCAAACTCGGAACGATCGGCGGCCTTCCCATCTCCTCACGGATCCCGCTGGATTTTTCGGACCGCAATTCCGTCTGCGACGTCCTCTATCGCCAGACCGAACTCAACTACAGCGGCATCATCACCCAGATCGTCCTCTACGACGAGTTTCCCGAGGCCCTGAACGCCCAGCCGGTCAGGTTCTGGATGGGGACGACCGTTGCCACGGCGACGTCCCAATGGTTTGATTTTGCCAATCTGACCGAGGTTTTTGACGGAACGGTGGATTTTCCCGCCGGACCCGGCGCCGTGGCCATCACCCTGCAGCAGCCTTTTTGGCTGCCGCCCGGACAGAACCTGATCTTGCGCAGCCAGCACTGCTTCGGGATGCTCACCTATGACGAAGGTTTCACTTTCCGCGGCTTGGATGTGAACTCTTTGCGCGGCAGGATCAAATCCTATCCCAACCTGATCGATCCCGCCGCTCCCGGCGATTTCTACAACCTGGTCGGCGGACTGCCCCAGACGGGATTCCTCTTCGCTCCGGAAACCGGCGGCCCAATCCTGAGCGCGGTCCCGGAGGAAGTGAATTTCGGCCTCTGCCGGACGGATTTCAGCCACAGCCAGACTTTGCACGTGAACAACATCGGCGTCATGGCGCTGACCGTCACCGGCATCACGCTGCAGACTCCGGCTGGGGATTTCAGCCTGGTGGCCTTGCCGGATTTTCCGCTGACCCTGGCTTCCACCGCCGGTTTCAGCCTGGACGTCCATTTCCAGCCCCAGATCCTGGATCTGCAAACCGCCAGTCTGGCCATCGCCACATCTGACGGAACCTATAACATCACGCTCAAAGGCAGCGGCCTTGATCCCACCCTTTACGATCTGCCCCACACGGAAAATTTCGACACGCTGCCTGTGGGAACCTTACCATCGGACTGGAGCGCTATCGTGCAGAGCAGCTATCCCCACGCTTATGTGATGACGATGTCCGAACGGACCCACAGCGCCCCTCGCGCCGCCGAGATTTACAATCATTTTGATACATCCGCCACTCTTTTACTGGTTTCCCCGCCCCTGGCGGACAGTATCGCCATCAACCAGCTGCGCCTCGTTTTCTGGCACTTTGGCTATTCCGATTCCACACTGCGGATCGGCGTCATGGACGATCCCCATGACCCGGACAGCTTCGTCGAGGTGAGCGCCATCGTGCAAGGCTATTCCTGGGGCCAGTATGTCGTTCCGCTGGCCGCTTACACAGGAACGGGACGCTACGTCGCCTTTCGCTACGGGAGCGGAACCCTGAGCAAACTGATCCTCGACGACATCCGTATCGAGCGCGTTCCGGCGGCGGATCTCGAAGCCCTCAGCCTGGGCGGCGAAATGCTCGTTTCCAATCTGGACCAGAATGTCAGCCACACACTTACTTTGAGAAACGTCGGCACCCAACCGCAAAGCGCCTACAGCGTCCAACTCTTTGCCGGAGACAGCCTGGTCTGCGAAGTGCCCGGGATCCCGCTGGCTCCGGGCGAACAGGGACAGATCATTCTGCCCTGGGATCCGCCCTTCGGCATTGGAGAAACAAACCTCACCGCCACGGTAGTATTAGCCGGCGACGCCTTTCTGGACAACAATTCCAGCGACCCCTTCCCGGTCTGGATCGACGGCGAAACGCTCTATTTCCTGGGCGACGGGAATGAGTATTATCCCATCCCCTTCGACACCGGCCACCACTCTATCCTTTGGGAGACGGTCATCCCCGCCGCGGAACTCGAGTGGCCGGACGGCTTCATGGGCATCGTGGACAGGCTGTGGCTGCAGGCCTATCACCACACGCAATACATTCCGGGCTTTCCCATCCAGGTTTGGCTGGGCGGGACTTTACGGGACAATCTGGAAGAAGGCTGGATCCCCGCGGGCGAGCTCGACCTCGTGTTCAACGGCGGGGTGGACATGGATGACTACGATTATCCCCTGCCCATCGTACTGCAGACACCCTTTGCCTATTACGGCGGAAACCTGGTTATGCTCGTCTATCAACCTATTTGGACCGCGTTGACCGCCTCGAACTACTTCCTGGCCCAGACCGCAAGCGCCAACCGCACCCGTCGCTACTGGAGCGAAGGGACGGCTCCCGATCCCTACAACCCGCCCGCGCCCACGCCAAGTCAACTAAACGGACGCTATCCGCGCCTGGTTTTTGCCCATCTGACGCCCACAATCATCTCCGGACGCTTCCATTTACAGGCCACTGACCAAGACGGTGTTCCGCTGGAAGGAGCCGTCCTGCGTTTCCATTATGCTTCCTACGCCGCCGCGACAGATCCCGCCGGACAGATCCACCTGCCGGACGTCCTGCCCGGATTCTGGCAAGTGACGGTCTCCAAGGCCGGCTACGCTTCGCAGATCCACACGGTTGAGATTGGTCCCGATCAGGATTGTTACCTCACAGTTGCCCTGACAGCCGTCGCCAACTCCGATCCCCAAAATTCGGAAACTGGTCCCACGCGGCTTCTGGGCAACAGCCCCAATCCCTTTACAGACGCCACCCGGATCGCTTTCAACCTCAATGAGCCCAGCCCGGTTTCGATCAGGATCTACAACCTCCGCGGCCAACTGATCCGGGTTTTGGCGGCGGAGCGCCTCGACGCGGGACACCACGCCCTGGTCTGGGACGGCAAGGACTCCAGCGGCTCGGAAGTCTCCCCCGGCCTTTATCTCTACCGCTTCCACAGCCATGAGGCCTCACTCACCGGCAAAATGCTGCGGCTGGAGTGAGGGGCTTAAGACCTATACGCTGTAAAAAACCTCCGTATCTCCGTGCCGATGTGCCTTTGTTTCGGTATCTTTTTCTGTGTAAATCCGCGATTCTCCGTGTTTTTCTGTGGCCTCTTCGTTGCTTGATCACCTCTCGGGAGTATCTCCAGAGTATCAGCAGGAGTAAAGCAGTGTATCTGGGCTATCTCTTTATCTGCCATACATATAATGTTATTGGAGTGGAGCGGGCGGGAAGGAACTGGATGCGGATCCCTGCCTGAAGCCAGAG
>ENA-UOWO01005637-UOWO01005637.1-activated-sludge-metagenome-genome-assembly--contig:-NODE-5637-length-13182-cov-5.452274_pt1 | contig 13182 bp, 13 predicted proteins | sample MGYA00238148_ERZ761564 | MGnify/ENA primary metagenome ERZ761564 (study PRJEB28885, sample SAMN05720194) | activated sludge metagenome | isolation source: Anaerobic digester | place: USA...
AGTTGGTTAGAGCGCAACACTGATAATGTTGAGGTCGGAGGTTCGAATCCTCCATCGCCCACTCGTCTTTTTTTTAAAACGACATAAGTATAGCGGGATAGAGCAGTTGGCAGCTCGCTAGGCCCATAACCTAGAGGTCGTCGGTTCGAGTCCGACTCCCGCAACAAGAACGCGCCTCGGTAGCTCAGTGGTAGAGCAAAGGACTGAAAATCCTTGTGTCGTCAGTTCAATTCTGACCCGGGGCACAAAATTTTGCGGGGTGTGGCCCAGTTGGCTAAGGCGTCTGGTTTGGGACCAGAAGATCGTGGGTTCGAGTCCCGCCACCCCGACCAATAATATCAATTAAGTATTATTAATAAATTTTAAATAACTAACAAAAAATATGCCAAATAAGAAATCAGCCAAGAAAGAATTAAGAAAAGCTGTCAAAAGACAAAAGGATAATAATTTAGTAAAATCAAAAGCTAAAGATCTTATCAAAAAAACTAAAAAACAAATTGAAGCCAAAGATAAAGGGGCTAAAAATGATTTTAATAACACCATTCAAGCTATTGATAAAATGGCTAAGAAAGGAATTATTAAAAAAAATGCTGCTTCCAGAAAAAAATCAAGATTACAAAAAAAAATAAATAAAATCTAAATTAAATCAGACCTGATCTTGGACTCTAGTTTTTAAATAAAAAACTTTTTCTCAGATCTAGGAAAAAACAATGTTAGAAAAAAAAATTAAAGAAAAAATAATAAAGAAGTTTCAAACTCATGCAAATGACACTGGATCTTCACAAGTTCAAATCGCTATTTTAACTGCTGAAATAGAAGAATTAACTGAACACTTAAAAAAACACAAACATGACTTCTCTTCTCGTCGTGGATTACTTAGAAAAGTATCAGAAAGAAGACGTTTATTAAAGTATTTACAAAAAGAAGACGAACAAGCTTTTATTGAATTAGCTAAAAAATTAAAACTAAAAATAGCCAACAAAATGGTTCAAGACGAAGAAGAAAGAAAATTAAAAGAACAAGAGTTGGAAAAAATGATTCAGGAAGAGGAAGAAGACATTGAATAAAATTATGATCAAACACAAAGAACAACGGGTGGGAATTTTGGTGGACGTATCTAATATGTATCACTCCGCCAAAAATCTATTTGGTAAAAAAGTAAACTTCCAAGAAATATTAAAACAAGCAGTCGCTGGCCGAAAACTTATTCGGGCGACTGCTTATGCTATTAGGACAGAAACCGAAGAAGAAACTCCTTTTTTTGAGGCTCTGAGTCAACAAGGCTTTGAAGTTAGAATGAAGGATTTACAAATCTTTTCTGGTGGAGCCAAGAAAGCTGACTGGGACGTTGGTCTAGCCATTGATGCTATTAAATTAGCCGACAAATTAGATGTTATTATTATAGTATCTGGCGACGGTGATTTTCTACCACTAGTTTCATATCTACAAAATAACAAGGGTTGTCTAGTAGAGGTAATGTCTTTTGGCAAAACAACATCATCCCGATTAGTAGAAGAGGCAGATGATTTTATAGACCTTGGAAAAAACAAAAACTTTTTAATTAATAATTATAATTATAAAAGAAAAAAAGCCTAGTTTTCTATGCTTTTTTGTAATTAATTAATTTTGGCCATTAAATATCGAGAACTGTATTGATATACAGGGCTTTAATTTAATGGTCAAAAAACAATTTTATGAATGAAGAAAAAATTGTTTCTGGAACTTGGTTAGGCAAAACCCTAACACTTAAAACCGGAAAATTGGCTAAACAAGCAGACGCTTGTGTTTTAGCTCAATATGGAGATACCGTGGTAATGGCCACTGTTGTCCAATCAAAAAATGAAAGAGAAGGAATTGACTTCTTCCCTTTGATGGTGGAATTTGAAGAAAAATTATATGCCGCCGGAATAATTAAAGGATCTCGTTGGGTAAAAAGAGAGGGACGCCCTAGCGATCAATCTGTTTTGACTGGAAGAATGATCGATAGATCCATTCGTCCCCTATTTAACGAAGATGATAGAAAAGACATCCAATTAATTGTAACTGTTTTGTCAGTTGATGGAGAAAACGATTATGACGTTGTTTCATTAATTGCTGCTTCAGCCACTCTAAGTATTTCTGGTATTGATTGGAAAGGCCCAATTGGTGGGGTTAGAGTTGGTCTAATAGAAAACCAATTTGTTTTTAATCCAACCTATGAGCAACAAGCTCAAAGTTCTTTAGATCTAATTGTAGCTGGAACAGAAAAAAAGGCTATTATGATTGAAGCCGGAGCTCAAGAGATTAAAGAAGATATAATTCTAGATGCTATTAATCAGGGTCAAGAAAAAATGCAAGAGGCTATTAATATCATTAAAGAATTAAAAAATCAAGTTAATGTGGCTGAAAAAATTGCCAAGAAAAAACTAATTAGTGCCGACGAAATGAAGGCCAAAGAAGAAAAAGAAAAATTATTAGAAATTGGAAAAGAGTGGTTAAGTCAAAATATTAAAGAAAATTTATTTAATCAAACATATTACACTAAAAATGAAAGAAAATTAGCCATTAAAGTAATTAAAGAGAAATTAGATGAATATTTATTTTCTCAAGAATTAGAGAAAAGCTCTCGAGACTATGTTATAAAATCATTAGTTGAAAAAATGGTTGAAGCTGAAGTAACACGAGCTATTTTAGATGAGAAGAAAAGAGTTGATGGAAGATCTTTAAATGAAATTAGAACACTTTCAACTGACACAGGAATATTGCCAAGAAATCATGGAATTGGATTATTCTCTCGTGGTGAAACTCAAGTTCTTTCTATTGTTACCCTAGGTGCTCCCGGAATGGAACAATCCTTAGAAGGTATTGAAGGACAAAGCAAAAAAAGATACATGCATCATTATAATTTTCCTCCATATAGTGTCGGAGAAGCTAGTCCACTTCGAGGAACTGGACGCCGTGAAATCGGTCATGGAGCCTTAGCTGAAAAAGCTATTATTCCAGTATTACCTAAAAAAGAAGACTTTCCTTACACAGTTAGAGTAGTAAGTGAAACCCTAGGATCAAATGGATCCTCTTCAATGGGGTCCACCTGTGGCTCATCTTTAGCCTTAATGGACGCTGGTGTTCCAATCAAAAGCCATGTGGCTGGAATTGCCATGGGACTAGCCTCTAATGATGATATGAGCCGTTGGGAAGTTTTAACCGATATTCAAGACTTAGAAGATGGAAAAGGTGGAATGGACTTTAAAATAACTGGAACCAAGGAAGGTTTAACTGCTATTCAATTAGATACTAAAACAGATGGATTAACCAAGGAAATAATTACTAAAACATTATCACAGGGACGTGAAGCTTTAAATCAAATTTTAGAAGTTTTAAATAATGAAATTCCAGCTGCTCGAGCTGATTTATCACCCTATGCCCCAAGAATAATTAGCTTTTATGTTAATCCGGAAAAAATTGGAGCTATTATTGGTCCTGGTGGAAAAATTATTAATAAGATTATCGAAGAGACTGAAGTATCCATTGATATTGACGATGATGGCTTGGTAATGATTTGTTCAACCAACTCAGAAAAAGGAAAAATAGCTGAAAAAATGGTAAAAGATCTTGTTAGAGAATTTGAAGCTGGCGAAATTTTTACCGGAAAAGTTGTTCGCATGATGGATTTTGGAGCTTTTGTTCAATTGGCTGGCAATCAAGACGGTATGGTTCATGTTAGCGAATTAGCACCATACAGAGTCGAAAAACCAACTGATCTTATTAATGTTGGAGACATGGTTCAAGTTAAAATTAAGGAAATTGACTCTCAGGGCAGAATAAATTTAACCATGAAGAATCTGCCAGAGAATGAACATCTTTGGAAAGACCGCAAAGGAGAATCGAAAGGGAATAATTTTGGTGGAGGTGGATATAATAGAAGCAACAATGACAGAGACAATTCCTTCAAAAAACCAAATTTTAACAAAAAATACTAATTCATTAAATTATTGACTTTTTAATAATATTAATATAATATTTAAGGGAAATTAATAATATAAACGATAAAGAAACAAAATTATGCTTACAATTAAACTAGCCAAGGTTGGTAAAACAAACAAAAAAGTATTTCGAATAGTTATTTCGGAAAAAGCTCGTGATCCATACGGAAAAGCTCTAGAAATATTGGGTTCTTATAATCCTTACAGCAAGGAATTAAAAGTTAAAGCTGATAGGGTTAAGTATTGGATTAGCAAGGGATCAACTATGACCAATTCTATTAATAATCTTTTTATAGAAAAAAAAATAATAGATGGTAAAAAATCTAAAAATTCAAAACCAGGCACTCCCAACAAAAGAAAAGCCGAAAAAGTTGAAAAGATAAAACAAAAAGAAGAAGATGCCAAGAAGGCTGCCGAAGAAGAAAAAAAAGCTGCTGAGGCTCCAGCTGAAGAAACTCCAGTTGAGGAAGCTCCCGTTGAAACACCTATTGCTGAAGAAGCTCCAGCTGAGACTCCAGCAGAATAACAAAATTTATCTTTCTTGACTTTTAAAGACAAGAAAGTTAAAATATAGACAGGGTTGAGAAATCAACCGCACCAATTTGGTGATAATAATTAAAAAGTTCTTACAAATTTGTTTAAAATTAAAAAGATTAAGGACAATTTGCAAGAATTCAGTCTATGACTATGTCAGAAAATCTAGACAAGCAATTTTTAGAAACTGTGATTAAATCTATTGTAAGCGTCCCAGATGCTGTAACAGTAGAAAGAACAGTTGACGAACGTGGAGTTCTTTTGACTTTAAAAATCGATCAAAGTGATATGGGGTTTGTAATTGGTCGCCGAGGACAAACTGCTCAAGCTATCAGAACTTTATTAAAAGTAGTTGGAGCTAGAAACAATTCTCGTGTAAACCTAAAAATTTACGATCCAAACAATGGAAATCGTCCAATGAGAAGAGAAGATTCTATGGATAACTCAATGGATAATTCTATTGACACTTCAGCTATCGACGATTTAAAAATTTAATCTTTAAAAAATTTCGATACACTAATAAAAAACCACAACCGTGGTTTTTTATTTTTATAAACAACCTTAAATATATGAAATTTAATATTATAACCATATTCCCTGCCATCTTAAACTCATACTTAGAAGAAGGCATGATTAAGAGAGCTATTGATAAAAAAGCTGTAAAAATAGAATCTCATAATCTTAGAAATTTTACTAATGACAAACATAAAACTGTCGATGATACAGTTTACGGAGGAGGAGCTGGAATGCTTTTAAAAATAGAACCGCTCTATAAAGCTATCAAAAAAATCGCTGGTAAAAAAAGGACTGCCGGTAAAAGAATTATACTATTATCAGCTCAAGGAAAAACTTGGAATCAATCTATGGCCCAAAAATATTCTAAGCTAAAAGAAATAACTTTTATCTGTGGCCGATATGAAGGAGTTGATGAGAGAATTAAGGGCTTCATTGATGAAGAGATCTCTATTGGAGATTATGTTTTAACTGGTGGAGAATTGGGGGCCCTGGTCATGATAGATTCTATTTCTAGATTATTACCTAAGGTCTTGGGAAATTCTGAGAGTCTAAAAGATGAATCCCATAACCAAGACGGACTACTAGAATACCCTCAATACACCAAGCCAGCCGTTTTTAAGGCCGGAAACAAGAAATTAGCCGTTCCTGAGGTCTTAATTTCGGGAAATCATAAACTAATCGAAGACTGGAAAAACAAGCATATTTCAAGGTCTTGACATATTTTGACATATATGATATAATACTCAGTTAGAAGTTCGTTGACAAATTACGGTTAAAAAGTTTTAGTTGCTATTAAGGTCTGATAATTATGAGATTTTAATAGCGACTAAAATTTAATATTAACTAAAAAACCGTAAATAAAATGAAAAGAAACATTTTCGCCGTGCTAATTGCAATGGCAGCAATGGTAATTTTCGCTGGATGCGAAAAAGAGATTAACTTTAACCCCGGACAAGATAACGATGGGGAAATTATTAACCGCGTAGAGCTGAATTATTCGGTCCATGGACCTGAAAAATCAGCAGTCGAAAAAAATGCTATAGTATCTGGAGCAGAAATCTCCGGATCAGTAAATTATTATTTTTCCTTCTGGTTAACACCGGCCACCGGTGACCCAATTGCCTTGGGAATTTTCGAAATTAGAAACGAAGATGACGTAATTGTTTACATTTCGGCTACCGCTGAAAATGGAATCGATCACAAGTTTTCTGAGCCGGGTGTTTATACTTTACTCGTGAATGGTAATCTCGGAGGAACGTCTTTCAACTTTAATAATGTTGAAATCAATGTTCTGGAATCAGGAATTATTCCTGATGATCCCGATGAGATTCCGGCAACATCGCCTGTTCGTCTCAACAACTTCCACATCGACGGTAATACCGCCTATGTGAGCGTTGTTATGAGCAAAAACGAATACCAGGCGCAATCTAGTGCTAGTTGGTTTCACTTGAAGAGAGTTAATGGAACCGACTGGTCAACTAATAACGCTGTTGTTAGCGAAGCGGACAGTGTTCGCTTTACCCTTTCATTTCCAGCAACAAATCAAACCTACGTAGAGTTCAATGCCGCCTATCATGATGGTAGCACCGGAGGAATGTGGCTAACACCATCAGCTGGTCAAACTCCATCAATATTGTACTCAGGTGCCTCAAACACCCCATACAATAATTCTGGATCATTCTTCGGAATAAGACTGAATATAAATGGAAGCTCAGCTGAATTACGCACTTATGCTGGTATCCTTCTTTTATCTACGGAAGACGAGGTAGAAGTTACTATTCCTGGAAATAACGGAGATGGTCCATCAAACAGCTATACTGTAAGATGGTCAGGCTATACTCATTTCTTTAAAACAGAAATAAGTTCGCCAACTTTCCGCTACAAAATTGGAGCGACTGGAACATATGCATTTTTAAATGCTACAGTTTGCCCAACTAATCCGGACTACTACCAAGTTGAAATCCCATCTGGGACTATCGGAGAAATGCGTTTTCAATTTGGAGCTGGAACAGGAACAAATTTTGTTCCTTCGCTCATTGAAATGAGCAGTTCCATGTATTATGAATCTTCTACTTTGGAGTTGGTTAAGAACATCTAACCGCTCCAAAATACAATATTCAAAAACCTTTCACAAGAAAGGTTTTTTTATTTACCATATTTAGTTTTCTAAATAATTTTAGACAATTTCAAAACTATTATTATCATTTTTTTTAATATGTCCTTCAATCATAAATCCAGAGGCTTTTTTATGCCCCCCTCCCCCAAAAATACTGGCTAATTTTGTGCAATCAATATCTTTTTCAGAAAAACCCACCCTCAAACTACCTTTAATTTTTCCCAGTTCATCTTCTCTTATTAGCAAGACCATGTCAGCCTCTGATAGATTACTTATAAAACCAACTATATCACCAAAAATTTCGCTATTCCATTGACCAAATTCATTTCTAAAATTTTTTAAATCCTCCCAAGGCAAAACCGAAAAAGCTAAATTATATTTTTTATTAACTTTTAAATTCGCCAAAGCCAGCCCCCATAATTTCATTTCTAAAAAACTTTTATTCCGCCAAGTATTATCTAATAATTTAGGAAATTGAGCCCCTAGGCTCATCAATTCTGAAGAAATATCTAGCGTATCACTACTAACTGATGGATACAAAAGATTACCAGTGTCAGTTAATATTCCGGCCAACAAACAATTAGCCATGGCTCGATTAATTTTAATATCGTTGATTTTAATAAAATTATAAAGGACTTCGGTAGTAGATGATAAAGGAGTTCTAATCTCAATATCAGCATAATTATCTACTGGAACATGATGATCAAATTCGATAATAAAAGTATCTAGCATCAAATCTCTAACATTAATAATATTGTCACGCAAAGAAGTCCGACTCATTGAGCCACAGTCCACTATGATAACTAAATCAAAAAATTTAAAAAAATCATCGCCGACCTCGTTGCCAAAATTAAAGCGATGACTAATTATTTTTATTAAGTTTTGTTTATCTCCGATGACTTCTTCTTCGTTCGGCAAGAAAGAATATTCATCTTCCTTTTTTCCATCAGCAAAAGCGATATAATCCTTATTTGAATCTTTTAGTATTTCAATTAAAACACTCAAAGAAGATAGGGCGTCAACATCGGGATTTAAATGAGAGATTAATAAAATATTTTTAGATTGTAATATTTTCTCCCAAGCTAATTCTGATTTTTTTATATTTTCATCTAAAAACATAAATTTATTCCTGCTCTTTTTTGATTTCCTCTAAGGTTTCCTCTATCTTATTGGCCCTTTTTAAATCTTCGTCAATCTCCCAATTTAAATAAGGGCCTTTTATTAATTTAAATTTATTTTTTAAAGTTTTTGATAATAAACTTGATTTTTTTCTTAGATTTTTCAAGGCTGTACCAGAAAAATTTTCTGGTAGAATAGAAACAAAAATATTAGCTACCGAAAAATCAGGAGCGCATTCTGCTCTGGTAATAGTTATTAAAAAATTAGGGGATTCTACTTCTCCAATTATTGCTTCGGCTAGATAATGCTTAACTGATTCGTTTATTTGAATATTAGACATATTATTAAAACTCACTTTCAACCTCTTCTTCTTTATAAAAAGATAAAACATCCCCAACCTCAATGACGGGACGACCCTCATATCTAATTCCGCATTCTTGACCGGCCTCAACTAAGTTAACGTCTTGTTTTCCTGATTGTAATTTATCTATTTTACCTTTATCAATGAAATTATCTTCTCGCCAGATCTCTAGAGAAGAATTAGCTTCAATTTTTCCATCTATAACTTTTCCACCAATAATCTGAGAATTACTTTCAGTTCTAAAAATAGCTAGGACCTTTAATTTTCCAAGATCTTTTCTAATTATTTCTGGCTTATATATATTTTTCATCTCTGATTTTACATATTTTATTAAATCATAAATAATACTAAAAATATTAATCTTTGTGCCAGTTTCTCTAATTAAATCCTCAACTTGAGGCTGTAATTTTACGTTAAAACCTACAATCTGGGCATTAGAATCTTCAGCTCGCTTAATATCCCCCTCACCAATATTTCCCAATCCTTTTTGAATTATTTTTACTTTTATTTTTTTAGTATTAATTTTCATTAGAGACTCTTCAATAGCCTCAGCTGAACCCAAAAAATCAGCCTTGATAATTAAGTTTATTTTTAAAGAATCATCTTCAATTTCTCCACCAGAGGACATTTGCTCGGAATGAACTTTAGAAGCAATCTTTTTAATTTTAATTTTTTCACCCTCGCCAACCTCTAAAATATCTCCTACTTCTGGTAATATTTTTAAACCCAAAACCCTAGCAGGATCAGATGGTAAGGCTACTTCAATATTTTCTCCTTTATAATTTTGTAAAGCCTTAACTTTTCCATAAATTACTCCATTGAAACATAATTGATCTCCAATTCTTAAAGATCCATTTTGCACCAAAATAGTAGCAACTGGTCCAGCCCCTTTATCAATATTTGACTCTACAATTGTTCCAATGGCATCAGCTGAGGGATTAGCCTTCAAATTATCAGTTTCCATTTCCATGGTTAATAAAACCATATCTAACAATTCATCAATCCCCTGCCCAGCCAAGGCTGAAATTGGTACACAAACAGTCTTTCCGCCCCAATCCTCTGGTATGATATTTAATCTAGAAGACAATTCTTGTTTAGTTCTATTAATATCAGCATCTTCTTTATCAATCTTGTTAATAGCCACGATAAAAGGAATTTTAGAAGCTTCAATAATTCTAAAAGCCTCTACTGTTTGAGGTTTAACTCCATCGTCAGCCGCTACTACCAATATAGCAATATCAGCCACCTTAGCTCCACGAGAACGCATGGCGGTAAAAGCTTCATGACCAGGGGTGTCAATAAAAGTAATTTTTTGATCTTTTCTAACAACCTGATAAGCACCAATATGTTGAGTGATTCCGCCAGACTCTCCAGCAACTACATTAGTTGTTCTAATAGCATCTAATAATTTTGTTTTACCATGATCAACATGACCCATGACCACAATAACCGGGGGACGAACTTCTAAATCAGCTTTTTTCTCATTTTTTATAGCTTCAGCTAGAATTTCTTTACCACTATCTTTAGTCTCTTCTTCGTTATTTTCTTTTAAAACAACATCTAGTCCCAAACCAGCGCCCACGATTACAGCTGAATCAAAATCAATTTTCTCATTCATAGAAACAAATACTCCGTTTTTCATTAATTCTTTTAAAACAGCATTAACAGGAAGATCCGCCAAAACAGCCAATTCTTTGACAACAACAAATTTCCCAATTTCAACTTTTTTAATCTCTTTTTCAGTTAAATCCTCTTGTTCTTTTTTAAGAGCCTCTTCGGCTAATCTCTGTCTTTCAATCTGAGCCATAAAAATAGGCCAATTTTTGATAATTTTTTTAGCTATCATCTTATCAACCTTAATCGCCTTATTACCAATATTAAAGCCCATTTGTGGCAAAAGTTGACGCAATTCAAAAGGAGAAACTCTTAAAATTCTAGCTAATTCGGTAATATTCATTTATTTTTTATTAATTTATTATCAATTTATATTCATTTTATATTATCTTATTTTTAGCTTTTAGTCAATAAAAACAAGATATTTTAACGTGACAAAGACAAAGGAAACTCACAGCCACAATATTTTTGTCGATAATAACCTTTCTTTCTGGCCAGCTCATTAGACTTTCTAAATAATTCATTTATATCAAAATCCAACTCTAAAAAACTTAGATCATTGTCAGTGGCTAGTTTATTAGCAATATCATTAATTCTGTCCAAATCCTTATAGGGACTAGTGGTTAAAGTTGTATAAAAGTTCTTTATCCCTAATTTTTTGGCCTTTTCGGCAGTCTTCTGTAAGCGATCAAAATAACAAACATGACATCGGGCGCCTCTCTCTGGCTCATTTTCCAGCCCCTTAACCTTTTCTAGCCAAGCCTTATGATCATAGGGCTCAATTTCCAATTTTAGATTATATTCCTTGGCCAACTCTTTGACCCAAAATAATCGGCCCTCATACTCTTCTAGAGTGTTAATATTAGAATTATAAAAATATAAAGTTATATTATATTTTTTTAATAAAATATCGGAGATTAAATAGGCGCCACAAGGAGCACAACAAATATGTAATAATAATTTTTTTCGATCCATTAAATAGAAAAATATTATTATAGTAAGCATCAACAAAACTAGACCAAAAAGAGCCAAAAACTTTCCTTGGCTTTGCAAAAACAAGCCACTCAGACCGAAAAAAGCCGAGACACTATAAAAAAATAAAACTGCTTTTTTTTGACCAAAGCCCATGTCTATTAAGCGATGATGTAAGTGTTTACGATCCGAATATTTAAAAGGATTTTTTCCGGACAAGGTTCGACGGATAATGGTCCATAAAACATCTAAGGCTGGCAAGCCAATGACCAACAAGGCAATAGCTATTTTACCACCAGAAATAATTGCTAAAACTCCAAGAATATATCCAATTAGCAAAGAACCACTCTCACCCAAGAAGATCTTAGCAGGATTAAAATTAAATATTAAAAAACCTAATAAAACTCCAAAGAATATCAAAGAGGCAATAGCAATATCTGGTTGATTGTATTTAGAACTAATAGTAAATAAAAAAATTATTAAGCCACCAATAGCTGAAACCCCTGAGGCTAAGCCATCGAGACCATCTAATAATTTTGTAGTATAGGTCATACCCAATATCCAAATGAATATAATAATGGAGCTAGCCCAGAATGGGAAAAAAATAAAACCACCTAATGGATTGCTAATTTTTTCTATACCAACTCCTCCCCAAATAACCGCTATCGCTGCTAAGACTGGCCAAATAATTTGCCATTTAGGAGGAAGATTATATTTATCGTCCAAAAGGCCTCCTATCATTAGAAAAATAGCCCCCACAAAAAACCCCAACCAATGACGATAATTTAAATCTCCTACCAGCAAAGATTCTCTAAAAATAAATAATAATAGAAAAAAAGCTAAAAATATAGCTAAACCACCCATTAAGGGAATCGGCTTTTTGTGAATTTTTCTGTCAGAATTGGGCTTGTCAACTATATTTAGCTTAGTGGCCAATATCTTGACCAAAAAAGTAAAAAAAGCCCCTAAAATTAAAGAAAAAATTGTTATAATTATATAATTCATACAAGTAATTGACAAAATGAAATAATTAGTATATACTAGTTTTTAGTTATTTAAAAAAAGTATTAATTAAAAATTTTAAAAAATGCAAGAGAATAATCAGCCGCCGATTAAGATTAATGAAGAAAAGTTGCTCAAGAGACTGAAAAAGGAAGCAAGGGAGACGATAGATCGAGTAGAGAGTGGTCTCTACGAAAAAGTTTATAACTATCGACGAGAAGAGATCATCAAATTATACCCTGATGAAAATGAGGATGTAGCCAAAAACGCAGCCTTAAAAATCCTTGAGCAAATGAGGGAAGAAGATATGGATAAATACGACAAAGCTAAAGAATTCTTAGAAAGAATAAAGAAATCTGAAGGAAAAAATGTTTTAGTAGCCTAAAATCTTGCAAAAAATTAACAAAATTGTCACAAAAGTGGCAATTTTTTTTATATAAAAAAGAACTGATTTATAAAACTTTACCTTTCTCTACTTCAATCTCGCCATTTTCATTAATAAATATAGAGTCCCGTCTACCTATCTGTTTAGTTAAAATCAAATTAGCAATTTCATTTTCAATTCTGTCCTGCAATAAGCGACGCAAAGGACGAGCCCCAAATTTAGGATCATATCCAACCTGAGCCAACTTTAATAATCCATCATCATCATACACCAAACCAATACCCTTAACCTCTAAGGATTTAGCAATCTTTTTAATCATTAATTTGGTAATGGATAAAACATTTTCTAGATTTAAGGGCTTAAAGACAATAATCCCATCAAAACGATTTATCAATTCTGGTCGCATAACTTTATTTAAATGCTCATCAATCAAGGCCTGCTTAATTACCTCCATTTCAATATTTTGCTTAACTGACTCTTGAATGAATAGAGCTCCGGCATTAGAAGTAGTAATAATAATAGAATTAGTAAAATTAATAGTCCGGCCCTGTCCATCAGTCAGGGCCGGACTATTAATTAGATCGGAAGAGCACACGTCTGA
>ENA-UOWO01005638-UOWO01005638.1-activated-sludge-metagenome-genome-assembly--contig:-NODE-5638-length-13181-cov-5.520570_pt1 | contig 13181 bp, 10 predicted proteins | sample MGYA00238148_ERZ761564 | MGnify/ENA primary metagenome ERZ761564 (study PRJEB28885, sample SAMN05720194) | activated sludge metagenome | isolation source: Anaerobic digester | place: USA...
CATTGGTATGCGATTGAAGGCTGATGGTATCTCCAGGTGATGCGCTTAAATTGATACAGACAAAACCGAGAAGTAAAAATAGAATGTGCTTTTTCATGAATAAAACCATTTACAAGAATACAAAATACAGCCATTTGTTTTCGCCAATTATCAAATACTTCAGGGTGTTATAACAATCAAATCATTGCTTATTTTTGTGCTGTGAAAATTCTGTCCCTGTTATTATCACTCTATTTTTTTGCCGGTAGTCTTATGCCGGGATCAGATTGGGACGAATTACCCAAAGTGGTTGATTTGATCGAACATTATCAGCACCACGAGAAAGAATCACAAGGTCAATTATCCTTTTCAGATTTTCTATTTCTTCATTATTCCAATACTACAGATCATTCTAAAGATGATTGTAAGCTGCCCTTTCAACATGCTTTCACATCAGCTTATACGGCCGAAATTCATCATCCAGAATTATTAATTATTCAATTAGCCGAATACCCTATTCAACCTGTATTACACATTACAAAAGAAACGCGAGATCACGTCTCGTATGTGTTTCAACCTCCTCAATTAGGCTGAGTTGTTGACGAATTGTCGTCACCCCTATCATTTTAAATTGCTTCCTTATTGATGTTTCTACACATGCTATTGCAGCATACTTAGGAAGCAAATTTCCCTCATTGATTCACTAATTATCGACTGATAATGCTCAATAAAATCATAGAATTTTCTGTGAATAATAAGCTAATCATCGGGCTTTTCATCATAGCCTTGATTGGTTTTGGCAGTTACGAATTTACACGACTGCCCATTGATGCCGTTCCTGATATCACCAATAATCAAGTTCAGGTAATCGCTGTTGCTCCTTCGCTTGGCGCAACTGATATTGAACGCCTCGTGACATTCCCCATCGAATTGGCAAACAGCAATATTGCTGGAATGCACGAAATACGCAGCTTCTCCCGCTTTGGTCTTTCACTTGTGACAATCGTATTTAACGATGATGTGGATGTCTATTGGGCGAGACAACAAGTTGCTGAACGTTTACTTCAAGTACAAGCTGAAATTCCTAAAGGTGTAGGCTCTATCACACTCGGTCCGGTTACCACTGGACTTGGTGAAATATACCAATACATCGTTCGTCCCAAAAAAGGCTACGAACACAAGTACAGTGCAATGGACTTGAGAACTATTCAAGACTGGATTGTTCGGCGACAACTTTTAGGAGTTAAAGGAGTGGCGGATGTAAGTAGTTTTGGTGGACAACTCAAGCAATATGAAATAGCTGTTGAGCCCAATAAACTCAAGGCTAACAACATTACCATTAACGATATTTTTGCCGCGCTAGAAAACAATAATCAAAACACGGGTGGTGCATATATCGAAAAAGGTCCAACGGTTCAATATATCCGAAGCGAAGGTTTAGTTGGTAGCATTCGGGATATCGAAAACACATTCATTCGAAACACAAGCAATGGAACGCCTTTGCTAATTCGCGATGTAGCTACTGTTCAATATGGAAGTGCTACTCGTTATGGTGCTTTGTGTTATAACGACCAAGGCGAAGTGGCGGGAGCGATTGTCATGATGCTCAAAGGCGCCAATAGCAGCGAAGTAATTCACGATGTGAAAGAACGCGTTGCTCAAATTCAAAAGTCATTGCCAGAAGGTGTGGTTATCGAACCCTTTCTCGATCGAACTAAAATGGTTAACAATGCCATCGGAACGGTCGAAACAAACCTCATGGAAGGTGCGCTAATCGTACTATTCGTGCTCATTCTTTTCCTTGGAAATCTACGAGCAGGATTTATCGTTGCCTCAGTCATTCCGCTAGCCATGCTGTTTGCCGTAATCATGATGAATCTTTTTGGGGTAAGTGGAAACCTCATGAGTTTTGGAGCGCTCGATTTCGGGTTGATTGTCGATGGAGCTGTAATCATTGTTGAAGCGGTACTACATCAACTTACTCACAGTAAATCCTTTTTAAATATCAATCGATTCTCGAAAGAGCAGATGGATAAAGAAGTTAAAAGCGCTGCTGGAAGAATGATGAATAGTGCTGTTTTCGGTCAAGTAATCATCCTCGTCGTTTACCTGCCCATCCTTAGTTTACAAGGAATTGAAGGTAAAATGTTTAAGCCAATGGCCGAAACGGTAGCATTTGCCCTTACAGGTGCTTTTCTGCTTTCTCTCACTTATGTTCCTATGATGACATCTTTGATGATGAGTAAAAACATAAGTCATAAACCAACTTTTTCAGATCGGATGATGACTTGGGTTGAAAGGCACTATCAGCAAGCATTAAAGCGGGTTTTGGTTATTCCAAAATCTATAATTACAGGTGTTATCGTATTGTTTTCTGTTTCCCTTTTTATTCTTTCCCAATTAGGTGGAGAATTTATTCCTGCACTTGAAGAGGGTGATTTTGCTGTTGAAACTCGAGTTCTAACAGGTAGTAATTTATCTACTACAATCGAGAGCACTCAAAAAGCTGCAGGTATTCTCAAATCTCGTTTTCCAGAAGTGCTAAAAGTGGTGACCAAAATTGGAAGCGGCGAAATCCCGACCGATCCAATGCCTATGGAAGCAGCTGATATGATGGTGATTCTCAAAGATAAAAGTGAATGGACATCTGCCGAAACTTTCGACGAGTTAGCTGAGAAGATGACTGTTGCCATTTCTGAGGTACCTGGAATTACAGTGAGTTTTCAATACCCAGTTCAAATGCGGTTTAACGAATTAATGACGGGTGCGAAGCAAGATGTGGTTTGTAAAATTTTTGGTGAAAACATCGACACGCTAGCTGCATACGCTCAGAAACTAGGTGAGCTTTCATCTACTGTTGATGGAACCAAAAATGTGTATGTTGAACCCGTTACTGGCTTACCTCAAATTGTAATCGAATACAATCGTGCTGCTATTGCTCAGTTCGGTTTGTCAATTGCCGATATCAATAAAGTCGTAAACATTGGACTAGCAGGCCAAAGCACCGGATTTGTCTACGAAGGCGAAAAGCGTTTCGATTTGGTTGTACGCTTAAATGGACAACAAAGGAAAAACATCGAAGATGTGCGAAACTTGCTCATTCCTACCAGCGAAGGACAACAGGTTCCACTCTCCCAATTAGCCAATGTAGAATTGAAAGATGGTCCCAATCAAATTCAACGTGAAGATGCTAAACGTCGGATTATTGTTGGATTTAATGCACGTGGCAGAGATGTTCAGTCGATAGTAAATGAACTTCAAGAAAAGGTTGGAAAAACAATCAAACTTCCTCCTGGATATTTTATCACGTATGGTGGAGCCTTCGAAAACCTCAATGCTGCAAAAGCTCGATTGAGTATTACAGTTCCAGTATCCTTGCTCTTAATCTTTCTCTTGCTTTATTTTTCATTCAATTCAATCCGACAAGGTTTGCTAATCTATTCAGCCATTCCGCTTTCTGCAATGGGAGGAATTTTCGCCCTTAGTTTAAGAGGAATGCCTTTTAGTATCTCAGCAGGAGTAGGTTTCATCGCACTTTTTGGAGTTGCTGTATTAAATGGGATAGTACTCGTTGCGGAGTTTAATCGCTTAAAGAAAGAAGGCTGGACCGACCTCAAGAAAATTGTGGTTATGGGAACTAAAATTCGTCTTCGTCCAGTGTTAATGACTGCTTTTGTTGCATCACTTGGATTCCTTCCGATGGCTGTCAGTAATGGTGCCGGAGCAGAAGTTCAACGACCACTTGCTACCGTTGTTATTGGAGGTTTATTGATTGCTACATTCTTAACACTATTCGTTCTGCCTGTCCTGTACATTTTATTTGAGAAGAAAGCAGATAAAAAAGCCTCGGTTAAAAATCCTCCAGTAGCACAAATTCTAATTGCTGTATTGCTTTTAGGAGCAGGAATCGGTCATGCTCAAACTCCTATAAAATTACAGGCAGCAATTGATACAGCTTTGAAAAATAATCTGAAGGTTAAGCAACAGGAATTATTGAGCAACTATCAAAAACAGCTCGAAAAAACAGCTTGGGATTTACCTCAAACTAGCTTGGGTGTTGAATATGGGATGATTAATAGCCGGTATACAGATAATCGATTCGGCTTAGCTCAAAGCTTTAGTTTTCCTACTGTGTATACCCGACAGAAACAACTGCTTCGTGAAGAATACAAAAGCAGTTTGCTCCAATTAGACGTCAACAAAGCAGAACTTCGTCGTTCGGTTCGAGAAGCATATTTCAACTTGTATTACCTAAACGAGAAAAAGAAGCTTTTACAAAGAGCCGACAGTTTGTATGGTGCATTTCTAGTAAAAGCAGAAGCCCGTTTCAAAAGTGGAGAGAGTAACATTTTAGAGGTAACATCTGCATCCGCCCAACGCGGACAAATGAACTTACAATTACAGCATCTCGAAATGGAACAAGCTCGTGTGCAAGCTGAGTTTCAACTTTTATTAAATACGAGTACTCAATATATTCCGGATGTAGGTTCTACGAATGAATTGACTATTACTCCTTCGTTACAGTTCAATTCAAACAACCCGCATCTTTTGGTATTGGAACAGAATAAGGTTGTTAGTCATGCAGCTTATCGGACAGAGAAAGCGCGTCTAATGCCTTCATTAAATGTGGCTTATAGTAATATGACCATGTTTGGTTCTGGGTCAGATAATAAAAGCTACACATACAACACACGTTTTCAATCTGGACAATTCGGTCTCGGACTTCCAATTTTTACTGGAGCACAAAGGGCACGAATAAAAGCGGCAGGTATTCAACAGCAAATTGCCGAATATTCATTTTCAAGTGGAATGATAAAGATGCAGTCGGAATACCAACTTGCTTTACAACAGCTCGACAATTATCGTAAAGCCCAGACTTACTATGATGAAACGGGAGTTCCAAACTCAAAACTCATCATAGAAACCGCAAATCGCCAGCTGAATAATGGTGATATCAATTACCTCGAATGGGTGATCTTGACCAATCAAGCAATCCAAATTCAAAATGAATCATTGGGTGCTAATTATCAATTTTATAACGCCTTGATTCACATCCTTTATCTCAACAACAACTGATTATGAATAAACTCAATATACTGGCATTTCTCGTTTTATTCGCGTCTTGTCAATCAACAAACAAAGAGAATCCTGAGGATAGTGTACAGGTAGAAAGTCAAACCATTACCTTAAATGATATTCAGGTTAAAAATGCCGGAATCGCAATAGGGAAACTGGAAAAGAAAACACTTTCACGCTTATTAAATGTTAGCGGAAAAATTGATGTCCCTCCTCAAAATATGGTTTCTGTAAGTGTTCCATTGGGTGGCTATTTGAAGTCGACTCAATTGCTTCCCGGCATGCATATCCGCAAAGGAGAAGTCATTGCTGTAATGGAAGATCAACAATACATTCAATTACAACAGGACTTTCTTGTGACTCAAGCAAAACTGAATTACACAGAAAAAGAATTTGAACGACAAAAAGAGTTGAATCAAAGCAAAGCCACGAGTGACAAGGTTTTCCAACAAGCTGAATCGGAATATAAAACACAGAAAATCAACCTTAAATCACTCGGAGAAAAACTGAAATTAATTGGAATTCAACCGGAGAAATTATCCGAAAACACCATTTCCAAAAGCATTAATTTGTATTCGCCTATTGATGGATATGTAACGCATGTGAACGTTAATATTGGCAAATACACACAACCTAGCGAAGTGCTTTTTGAATTGGTCAACCCAGCCGATATCCATTTGGCATTAACCATTTTCGAAAAAGATTTAGATGATATTTTCATAGGACAGAAACTAATAGCATACAACAATCGAAATCCGGAGAAAAAACACGTATGTGAAATTATCCTTGTAGGTAAGAATCTAACGGCAGATCGAAATGCGGAAGTTCATTGTCACTTCGAGAAATACGATGAAACATTGATTCCGGGAATGTTTATGAATGCGGAGATTAATTTAAAAAGCATCGATACAGATGTGTTGCCAGATGATGCAATCGTAAGCTTCGAAGGTCATCAATACGTTTTTGCACAAGATAAAACGAACCAATTCACACTAACAGAAGTTGAAACGGGAAGTAGCGAATCAGGATTTACTCAAATTCTAAATGCATCACAGATTTCGGGTAAATCGATAGTTGTGAAAGGAGCTTACACGCTTCTTATGCAAATGAAAAACACAGCTGACGAATAAGATTCATTAATCTAAATACAGTTAAACCGATAAGTTCTAAACGGAACTGTCGGTTTTTTTATGCCCTGCTGCTCAATAGAATTGTTCTTTCGGTGAGAGTCTTCAATTCTCGTTAACATATTTCTAATTGAGTATCTACTACCAATAAATCAATATTTATTATAGTATCACAAAGCTTAGTATAAAATAGAGTAAGAGTGTTTGATACAAATAAGACCGTATACTAATTGCTAAAAATTAGGCAAAAAAAAACCCTGACCGATTGGTCAGGGTTTTTTAGAAAAGCAGATTGATTATTTTTTAATCAATTTAGCTACTTCACGTGAACCGTTAGATTCAACAGATACGAAGTAAACACCTGCAGTAAGTTTGTTGATACCAAGGTTGTGTGTGAAACTACCAGTTCCGTTGTTTACAGACTCAGTAGAGATAACACGGCCCATCATATCGATAACTTTGATTGTGTAGTTATCCATGTTGTTAACACCAGTAACATTTAAAGAAGCAACATCAGAAGCTGGGTTAGGGAAGATATCGAAACCGAATTCGCCTTCACCAATTTCTTCTTCAGTAGCTACTTTTTGACCACCTGGGTTAGAAGTTGATTGACCACATTGGCTAAGACCTACGATACCATCGATATCATAAGCATCAGTTGTTCCAGGACCAAAAGGAGAAGTTACATCAGTAACACGTAGGAAGTTCAAACCTGCGTAAGCAGCAGGGATTTCTAATTTACCATCGCGGCAAAGGATAGAACCTGCATCATCAGCAGTAACAACTGCATCTAGGCTAAACCAAGTTGAACCATCGATAGAACCTTCGAAAGAAGCTTTCTCTGGGTAACTAGCACAGTTACGTGATGGATTGTCACCGAAAGTTGTTTCGTAAACTTGAAGATCAGCTCCAGCAACATTGATGATAGTGTAAGGGAAAGAAAGAATTACACTTCCACCATACCCAAGAGCGAAGAATGGATAGTTAGCAGGAGTTGTAGAAGCATCACTCATTTGAGGAGCACCTAACATTCTAGATTGGATTGAACGGTTAGCTGGTACTGGAGTTCCGTTTTTACGAAGTCCTTGTGCTAAAGAAGCAACACCATTTGGTGAATACTTACCACCAGCAGTATATGAACCACCATCACAAGTAGCAAAACCTACAACACCATCAACATCATAACCATCTTGGTTATTTGCAAGGAAAGTTGTTGGATTAGTGATGTCTTCGATTTTAATGTATTTAGCCCAGCTAAGTACACCTAAATCAAGATCAGCATTTTGGCAGATACCATCAGCAGGGCTAATCAAAACCCAAGCTTGACACTCATCCTGACGTGCATAAACCAAAGCTTTTTCTGGCCATGAAGCACATGAAGGTGAACCGTAAGAAGTTTCATAAACGGTTAAATCGTTGCTTCCCCAGATGTTGCAAATTGGACTTGCGAACTCAAGAACAAGCTCACCACCAAATCCAAGAGATACGAATTCAACTGTAGAAGAGTTATTAGCTACTTCTCCGATGTTCACATCATTTACGTTGATTGCTCCAAGAGCATTGTTAGGGTTGCTGCGAGTAACTCCAATTGGAGAAACACCATCAGCACGCATTCCTTGATAGAAGCTAGAAACGCTAGTAGCATTTACTTGTGCTTCTGCATTTCCTGCTACGAGCAAAGCTGCTGCGAAAAGCGGAAAGCTAACAATTGTAGATAATTTCATACTGTTTTTTGTTTTAGTTAGGTTAACAGGGTCAAAGTTATCTATTCTTACAGAGAAGTCAAATTAAAGTTACAAAAAAGTAAGAGTAATTATTTTTCACACAATCGCCTTCTGCGATAATCGAACGCGGTTTTGGCTATTTTTTGTACCTAATGGACATTTTGGCAAAAGTTGTCAACCAATATGAACAATAAAACTTACACATGATGTGTCGCGATAGGGGTATAAACTCACACTACCCATGCAATTAGTATTGTCTTTCTACCAAACACATTAAGTCTCCAGTTTTTCGCATGGGTAGAAAAAGAAAAAGCAGGAAATAAATCCTGCTTCAACTTAATATCGATGTATTGCTATTACTTTTTAGCATTGTATGCGACAACAATTTTCTCAATGTCCTTAGCTTCGTAGTTATTGTCCTTTATAAGCTTCACAATATCATCGTCGCCTTTGAAATAAGTTGACATTGATTTTTGAAACTTCTTTTCCAATACTTCAAAATATCCATCCTGATCTTTTCGTTTCAAAAAGATACCCTTTTCATAAAAAAACTTTTGTGGTGTTGTTTCAGCAGTTGGAAACCATCCGTAATACAAAGATATATCGCCAACAATTACTTGTTGCATGGGTAATGCTGAAGGGGCTTCTTCCAATAAGATATACTCAAATACTTTCCCCTGAACTCCATATGAAACTAGTTTCTCTGGACCTAAGCGCTTTTTAGCACCAGCAGCGTCCATGAAATAAATCTTGTCGAACTTTTCTCCAGATTTTGTGCTTTCGTAACAGATCTTGCCTCTTAGAGTATCACCTTTTTTAGTACAAGCCCATCCATCGTAATATTCCATGCCTTTGTTGGCCTGACTAAATCCAATAAATGAAGATAAAAGTAAAAACAGGGTAAAAAGTTGTTTCATAGTAAGAGATGAATTGTTGTTTCCAAACCTAAAAGATTTTCTGTCAGGAAACAATGCGTGTTAAAAATAAGTTACCAGCTACCACCTGCACCACCGCCGCCAGTACTTCCTCCGCCAAATCCTCCGAAGCCACCGCCGCCAAATCCTCCCCCAGAACTTCCGCCTCCAAAACCTCCGAAGCCGCCGCCCCAACCTCCAAATCCAGGTCCGCCAAAGGTTCGCATATATCTTCCTCCGCCACGATTCTTGCGCGAAATAAGAATTACAGCTACAATGATTAGTATTACAATTACTAATGGTGGAATTCCTCGTGATCTTTGTTTCTTAGGAAAGCCCTTAAAAGTACCTGACAATAATTGCATTAAATCAGTACTCGCCTTATCCAGTCCATTATAATATTCCTTGTTCTTGAAATAAGGGATTAAATCCTCTTGAACGATTCGGCCAGCAGTTATGTCGGGAACAAACTCTTCCATTCCATAACCTGTATTAATAAATACTTCCCTTGGATTATCCATGGAAACCAATATCAATATTCCATTATTGCGACCGTCATGTCCAATTTTCCAAGAATTAAATAATTCTGGGGCATACGAAGAAGCTGGCTCTCCATCTAAATCAGACATCGTTACAATGGCAATTTGATTGGATGTGCTATCATCAAACTTAACCAGCTTATTCTCCAATTGATTTCGCTCTGATTCCGTTAAAATGGATGCGAAGTCGTTTACTAAGCGAGGCGGATTAGGCTTGCTAGGTAACTCTCTACTTGCTAGAGTTGAAATAACTCCTACTTGTAGAAAAAAGAAGAGAATAAGGGATTTAATTCCCAAGTGATATTTCATTGGATAATTCGTTCTGATCATCACTTTTAAAAGGGAAATACTGCTTTAGTACTTTACCTGCTTCTTCAATTGCATGAACTAAACCTTCTACATACTTGCCATCTTTAAAATGCGTAACCAGTAAATCTCGTGTTGAATCCCAAAAATCACTTGGAACAACTTCGTTAATTCCTGTATCACCTATGATAGCCAGTTTGCGGTCCTTAATTGCCACATAAATCAAAACACCATTTTTCAATAGCGTTTGATCCATTTTCAAAAGATTAAATACTTCAATTGCTCGATCAACTGAATCTTTATTACAAGTAGATTCGAGATGCACTCGAATTTCTCCTGAAGTTTCTTGTTCAGCCAGAGAAATTGCGCTTATAATAGCAGATTCCTCTTCTTTAGAGATGAATTTATTTGCCATCAAAATTCACTTCTGGAGTTTTGTCAGAACCTTCGGCAGCTTTGAAATAATCCTTCACCGTAAAACCAAACATTCCAGCAAATAAGTTATTTGGGAATGAACGAATATGGCTGTTATAATCTTTAACCACTTCGTTAAAATTCTTCCGCTCAACAGCAATCCGGTTTTCGGTGCCTTCCAATTGCGTTTGTAAATCGCGGAAGTTTTGATTTGCCTTTAGTTCTGGATAAGCTTCTACTGAAACCAATAAACGAGAAAGTGCAGAACTAACACCTTGTTGAGCTTGCTCGAATTTTTGAAAACTTGCAGCATCTAAGTTATTCGCATCAATCTTTACGCTTGTCGCACTAGCACGCGCTTGCATGACAGCCTCTAATGTGCTTTTCTCAAAATTAGCAGCCCCTTTTACGGTATTAACCAAATTGGGAATCAAATCAGCTCGACGCTGGTAAACATTTTCAACTTGCGACCAAGCGCTAGAAACAGCTTCCTGTTTCTGAACCATTTTATTGTAAGAACATCCTCCAATTCCAAAAAGGAGAATTACAACTAAAAGAACAATACCAATGGAAACAATACTTTTCATGTATGAATGGGTTTAAAAACAAGAGCCGGGAAACAACAACTGTTCCCCGGCTCAAATTACAATAAACCTCTATACAACATGCGCCACTGAGACTCTTTTCATCAATTTCCAACCACAAAAACTGACGAAGTCTGTCAAATTGGCTTATTAAACTAAATCTATGCTGTGGATACGGTGAATAGGAATAACCACTCCTCCCTTAAGCATAATAGCTGCTTCGGTTGTAGCCCAAATAGTTGTATCAACCATTTTACTACCATCCCGGTCTTCAAAAACAATCTTCACTTTATTGTGATATAGATTGCTCAATATCGTAGCTCGTTCGAGCAATGTTCTACGTTCAATCGCAGAATCTTTACTTTTTAAAACTTCTTCCCGGGGAAAAACCATGTTCTTCACCGTTTCTTTTTCAGCCAGGGGCACATTACGCATATATCAGGTTTTGAATATTTGTTTCTCCCTCCTATTACGTCCTTGGTAAAAAGTCGGTTTCGTTTACTCCCTAATCGATGATTTGTACTTTAATAATTTCTTTCTCTCCCGAAACTGCAGCGAACCGCCTGTCAATTCTACGATTTACAACCCAAACGATCTCATCATCACACATCAATAACCATTGTGAATTACGCTCTTCGGGTGAAAGTTTTAAATCAGTAAAATAATCACTTAATAATTTACGTCCTTCCATGCCCCAAGGCCAGAATACATCAGCCTTTCGCCACTTTCTTAAACTCAAATTTCCCTTCAATTTGGGAGCAGACAACCACGCTGTATTTTTGTCGCTAACTGACAGATTATCAGGCATTTCATCTACATGTTGGCAAGATATAGTAGGACACACTTCGTTTTCCACCCGTGAAACTCGTGCAACACCCTCATAAACAGACACTTTAAGCCTGTCTAGACGGAGGGTTTTACCCGCTGCGTAATAGTACTGAACATGGGTTTGAGTAAGGTTCTGGGCTATATCTGTACAAATCCGCCAGGAAAATCCATATTCCTTTAAAAATTCATGCAAAATAAAAACGGGTGAAGCTTGGCTCAACAAATCCTTTTTCAATATGGATTTCCCAGTAGAATCAACTAGTACATGATTAATTAGCCAATTAGAAACGAACTGTTTTAGTTGCAGATTCTCCTCATTCAAACGCATGACAGATTCTTGAACCATTTGCCTAAAACTCGGCTGAATCTCATCCCAAACGGGCAAGCCATTTAAACGAATCGCATTCCTCAAATAAGTGCTGGAGTAATTACTTTGATCGTCACGCCAAATGAGCTGATTACTAGTTGCATACTCAATAATTTCGGCTTTGCTGATAGTAAGTAATGGATGCAAATAAAATCCATCTCCTGTTTTAATGGCAGAAAGTCCTTCGGAACCAGAACCTCGTAACAGTCGAATGAAGAAAGTCTCTACTTGATCGTCGGCATGATGCGCCAATAGAACATTCTTAGCTTGTATTTTTTGTGCGAGTTGAGTAAACCAATTATACCGAATGCGCCTCGCTGCCATTTGTATTGATTCACCTGAAATGGTCTTCATCTCCTCACTCGCATCATAAACTTCAATATCCCATTGGTAAGCTGAAGCAAGCTGACGAACCAATTGTTCATCTTTATTCGAATCTTCTCCACGCAGCCCGAAGTTCACATGGGCGAGAGTTCCACGATACCCAGCTTGTGCAAGAATATGTAGCAACACGCAAGAATCTACACCTCCGCTTATTGCTAAAATAAAGGGCGTATTCTTAGATAAACCTCCTAATTGCAGCGAATCAATCGAGATGTTTTCGGGAGCTTTCATTGTTGCAAACTTTTAAGCAGAGCTTCCGCTTTTAATAGGCATTCATGGTATTCTGCACTTGCAATAGCCTGATTAGTAATTGCACTACCTGTACTAAATGATAAGTATCCACTAGCGGCATTCCATGTAAATGAGCGAATCATCACTGCAAAATCAAAATCTCCATCTGAGGTAAAATAACCAAGTGCGCCAGAATAAATTCCTCGACTAAAATTCTCGGTTTCATCTGCCAATTCCATTGCTCTGATTTTAGGAGCGCCAGTCATCGACCCCATTGGAAAAGCCTTTTTAATTGCCTCCAATCCCAAATCAGCAGAAGTTAATTCAGCCTGAACAGTAGAAATCATGTGATGCACAGTTGCAAATGGATATACTTCGCAAAGTTCGGCTACTTGTACACTTCCTCGTTTTGCGAAGTGTGATAAATCATTTCGAACCAAATCAACAATCATCACATTTTCAGCACGTTCTTTTGGATCAGATTTAAGTTTTGCAATAGCTTGCTGATCAATATCTTCATTTGCACTTCTTCTTACTGTACCTTTTATGGGTTGCGAAATAAGTTTGGTGTCTTCCTTTTTTAAAAACCGTTCTGGACTTGATCCAATTAACCAATTATCACCGTTTTTCATCAAACAAGAAAAAGGAGCAGGAGATAACAAACAAAGCTTTTTGAATAGTTGCACAGGTTCTAGATCAGGCATAAAA
>ENA-UOWO01005639-UOWO01005639.1-activated-sludge-metagenome-genome-assembly--contig:-NODE-5639-length-13181-cov-4.412769_pt1 | contig 13181 bp, 12 predicted proteins | sample MGYA00238148_ERZ761564 | MGnify/ENA primary metagenome ERZ761564 (study PRJEB28885, sample SAMN05720194) | activated sludge metagenome | isolation source: Anaerobic digester | place: USA...
TGATGTCTATCTTGATTCTGCGGAGAATTTTGATCCGACTGCTGGCCCTAGCGCCAGAGTAGGCAACACTTATCCCACAGTAACCGACGGCAGTTTATTTTTAAGACTCGCTTTGGTTCCCGGGATCAAATATGGTAATGGTACAACCATTGATGACCATATTACTTATGATAACAACCTGGATAGCACCACAACACCGTTTACTGGTGATGGTGCTTTTTATCTGGTTGTGATCGGTGGGTCTGCCGCATCCATGTTTGACAGCAATGATTATCAATTAGTTTCTGACAGTGGTGTTATTTCATATGCCGATTTCTTTGGCCAATTTGATACTTCCGCACCTGGAACATTCGGCTGGTTAGCCGTGAGCGAAGACCCGATTAAGGGTAAAGCTGTTCCGGAACCGATGTCCATGTTATTGCTTGGATCCGGTTTAGTTGGGTTAGTTGGTTTAAGAAGAAAGCAATAAGTTCCTCAAGGGGTGGTCGAGAAGGCCATTCATTGATAAAAAAGCAGGAGGCGCATTCGCCTCCTGCTTTTTTATTGTATAAACGCATCCACACAAAAAAGGTTTAATCATGGGCGAGCAGGGGCTCTAATAAGCATCAAGCATCAGCATTTCCTTGTTGTAATATAATATCTTTATAATATAATAAGAAAACTGGTGGCCCGCGTGTCATGAGGCGTGCGGGTGTTCTTGTCGAAGATAAAGGAATATATTATGAAAATCATTAATGCCCACGTGCACCTTATTGAGTTGCAGAAGATGTTGCAGCAGAACCCGGATATGGAAATTTCTTTGGAATTGGAAGTATTTAAGAACCTGGACCAGACTTTATCGCTTTTAGAGCCGCGAAAACTTTTTGAGCAGATGGACGAAGCAGGGGTCGGGCAGGCCGTCCTGTTCGCCTGTGAAGCGCCCATTGTGTATTCTTCCAATGAATATGTGGCCGCGCTTTGCCGGCAGTTCCCGGATCGGTTGATCGGCTTTGCCTCGGTCAACCCTCTGCGGGATGACGCGGCAGACGTGATTGAACACGCTGTCACTCACCTAGGGCTTAAGGGGATTAAGTTTCATCCTCCGTTGCAGGACTTTTATCCCGATGATGAACGGGTTTTCCCTGTTTATGAAAGGGCCGTGGAATTAAATGTGCCGGCCGTGTTCCATGTGGGCACAACGCCGTTTGGCGCAATGGCAAAATTGGATCAGGCAAACCCGTTGTTGCTCGACACGGTCGCCTGCGCGTTCCCTGATTTACGGATCATGCTGACCCATTTAGGCACGTTGTGGCATAATGAGGCATTTATGGTGACGGAGAAAAACCGCAACGTGTTTATTGATACCGCCGCGTATCTGTATGAGATCAGGGCCCTGTTGAATAACAACTTGATTGAAAGGTTGGGGGCGGATAAATTTATTTTCGGGACTGATTATCCGATGCCGTTCGGGAACCAATCTCACCGGATGAAAGACTTTGTGGATTGCGTTGCAAGCCTGGATCTTGCGGAAGATATTAAAGAAAAAATCTTTTTTCGTAATTTCGCCGTGCTTATGAACGGGCGGGAACATAAGACTCTTACGGCCGGCCAGATGATGCAAGCGTTAGGGGGCGGCGCCATGGGGGCAGGGACAGGCCCCGGATCCTAAGGCCAAGCCATTTGTTAGTTAAAGGCTGTTTTGTGGCGGGATGCGATGATGAACACAATCATAAACCGCGAAATGCGGTGCTAGCGCCAGATTTCCCCAATTCAATAAAATTTTAATAATTTCACAAGCGACCATAACACAAGACAGCCATACCATGGGCGCGAGGGTGGTGCCTTCTCCTTTTTCCATCATCCGGTGTATGGCGGAGTCCGGATAAAACTTTTTGAGCCCTTCCAGAGACATCATGCTGGCAATGGATTGCAGGATAAGACCTTGTTCTTCTTCCGGGGTTATGGATGACACTTCACGGCCGATAGTCGGGAATCCGTAGACTTCTTCTAAGGAAGGGGTGTTTTCATTAAAGACCCGGACATTGCCATAGGCCACGGCCCAGCTTTCCACCAGAGGGATTCTTTTTTGCCTGGAAACCCGGCTTAAGAGCAGGATTGGAATCAGCGCATCCACGCACAGGGCGACAACGTCCACGCCGGAGAGAAGGGTTTGGACATTATTCTCAGTGACTTCTTGGTGTTTTTCTATCCGGATGTCCGGATTGATTTTATGTAAATATTCTTCCGTGACATCGGTTTTAAGGCGATCGTTCGTGTCGGTAAAACAATAGATCTGTCGGTTCAGGTTGGTCGGTTCAAACGTGCCGCGATCCATGAGTTTAAAAGCGCCGATCCCGGTTCGGGCGAGAATTTCTGCGACCGCGCCCCCAAGCCCTCCTAATCCGCAGACTGCGACGCAGGAATCCTTTAAACGCAGCTGCTGCTCTTCAGAGAGAAGTCCAATATTCCTGTTTGAAAGCATCCTGTAAAGTTCCGAAGGCATGATCATCCTTTCTCGCTGGTGTTCCGTGAAATTTAAGAATAAATAAATTTCCGCTCGTAATTTAGTTCCACCCCGTAAGGGAAATCGTGGTAATGATAAACGACGATTTCCATGTCTGCCCCCGCGAATTTCAGGAGGGCCTTTCGGAATTTTTGTCTTAAATCCGGAGTCAGGGGGATGTGTTTTTTCAGTTGGATTTCGATCTGCCCGATATTTTGCTGGCCGCTCATCCGGAAACAGCCGGTCGTTAATCCTGCCACTTCGGTGTCGCTATAGAGCCCTTCCTTAATGTCTTCCGGGTAGACGGATTTCCCTTGCAGGTCAAGGTTTTTGTTCGTTCGTCCCTGCAGGGCCAGAAGAGGGAGTTTAAGTTTTGGGAGCAGGTCGCCTCGTTGTTCTTCGGCCAGGATATTTTTGAGAGTGTTATGAGAGAGCAGAAAGCCGTTGTCGTTGGTATTGTAACGGATCAGCGGAGTCAGGGCTTTCGGATTCAACATTGTAAAAATTAATTCATGTTGAGAAGAGGTTTCCAGGAAGAAGCGGTTAGGGTAATAAACTAGCAGTTCCGGGCATACCTGTCTCCCCTGGTTTCCGAGGACTTTTCGCCGGAATTCCGGATTCTTCTGCATTTCTGCACGGAGGCGGATCGTTTCAATCGTTTCGTGAGCCAGGGACAGATCAAGTTCCGTGACGCCGAAATTGGCGCCAATATATCCCTGTTCGGGCCGGTTAAAATCCACGCCGAGCAGTTGTGCCATGTAGTGGCGATAACTGTCGGAGAACCATTCGGATCCCAGGATGAGGCTCACGTTGATTTTCGGCCAGTCCAGCCCGGCTGTGCAGCCATCTTCGACGAGTTTTTTAAGAAAACAGGGGTCTCCGACAATTAAAAATTGTTCAAAAGCCGTTTGGAGCTTCTGCAGAATCGAAAGGGCCAGGTCGCTGCGGACACTGGTTTCCGCCATCGGCAGGGCGGACGGTATTTTGACCCCCATCGGCAGGCAGTTGAGGAGAAATGTTTTTTTCCTGGAAATCTGAAACAAGTATTCCAGGATCGTGTCGATCATGAATGCCGTCTCCTGCCTGTCGGAGAAAGTCCCGAAGCCGTACGAATTTTTCTCGGAGAAACCGGAGCTGACCATCACGTTGGCCAGGGAGTTGACCTGGCCCTGCATGAGGAGTTCTTCGATTGCAGACGACGGGAAAATATCTTCTTTGGCAATAACAGGGACTTTTTGCTTGAAATCGGTTAAGGTGTTAATGTCGTCGGATGACAGACCGTAATCAGAGAGGATCTTCCTGTAGGCGGGCAACTGCCGGGCCGCGCGCCGGAACGCGGGGAGGATGAGTTTGCGGCCGTGGGCTTCAATCGCTTCCGGGGCCGACTGGGTTAATAAATTTAAGATTTGGGTTCTTTTATATCGATCAAAAAATTTTTTAAAAGGATTCATGGCTTTTTTAGAAAAACAATACGCATTCTCCGTAATAAAGATGTTCATTATCACCGAATTCGGAATTGCCCTTCCCGAAATACAGCTGGGTCCCGAAACGCAGATCAGTGTGTTTGTTTAAGTCATACTGGATTTCCGGGTTGAGGACGACGCTGGGGCCGTCCCAGTCGTAAATGGCGTACTGGTTGATTTCGATGAGGGGGGAGAGCGTATATTGAACCAAGAAACTGCTGAGCTGGCTGTTAAAGGAAACGATCTGCCGTGACAATTTGTAAGATGTCGTTAAGGCCGCGGGGTCGTTGTCTTCGTGCCCGCCATTATAAAAATGTTCAGCTAACGCGTACCATTTTTTATTGAAGCGGTAATCAAGCCCCAAGGCCGCGCGGGTGAACTCCCTGTTGTCATCTTGCCGGGTATGCGTGATTTCTCCCCGGAAGCCCGCGTCTTTAACATAGCCGTCAAAGGCGAACCCGTGGATTTGATTTTTGTAGACCGAGGCGGCGATCAAAGACAGGTCGTATGTTGAGATTGTTTTGTGAAGGCGGATCCCGCCGCTTGCGTCCTTTTCGGAATTGGCGGGTGCCGCGACAATGTTGATGCCGACAAAGTCCTTGGGTGAAAAGTTGAGGTTAATCGCGTCTATCCCGATGCGTTCGTCCGGCTCCAGGTTTAACGCGGCGACGGAATTGAAGATGTCAACCGGGGAATAAAACCGCATGCGGCCCCAGTCGATAAGCTGTTTGCCGATCGCCGCCTGGAATTCCGCCGTGTAGTACTTCGCGAAGGCCCGGTAGACGGAATGTTTTAAATACAAATGGTCATCATCGACGGAAACAACATCCATGTCCAGGGCCGCGTTTTTATTCTGGGCGCGGGAGCGGATGAAAGCGAAGTCGGCCGTATTGGCAAAATCATTGATGATCGCTTCGTTGTCAACCGTCAAGTAAAACTGCCATGGGTCCATTTGCGTTTTAAATTCCAGCCGCAGGCGATTGGTGGCGGCGAAAATGCCCTCTTTCGTGGCGACCGACTGCCCGGAGGTCAACAGGCTTTTGTAATACCCGCTGATCTGAAACGTGTCCGCGGACATCGCCGGGACCGAAAGCACAGATAGCAGCAGGAAAATTGAAAGGACAATGTTTTTTTTCATGAGGTGATCACTCCGTCTTTTAAGGTTATCAGGCGATGGGCCCGCTCCATGATGAGCTGGTCGTGCGTAGAGAAAACAAACGTGACGCCTTTTTCCCGGTTGAGTTCCGCCATCAGATCAAGCAGATCCTGGGCTGTTTTGGAGTCGAGGTTGGCGGTGGGTTCGTCGGCCAGGATGACTCGCGGTTCGGCGGCCATGGCCCGGGCGACTGCGATCCGTTGCTGCTGTCCTCCGCTCATTTCTTGAGGAAAACGGTTGATATAATCGGCCAGCCCGACCCGCTCCAGGATCGCCTCCGATTTCGATTCCCGGGTGCGCCGGTTGACGCCTTGCAGGAGCATGATATATTCAACATTTTCAACGGCAGTCAACGTGTTGATCAGGTTATACGCCTGAAAGATAAAGCCAATGTGGTGCAACCGGAAGGCGGCTAGTTCTTGGCTGTTGATTTCGGAAATATTCTGGTTATCCAGCAAAACAGTTCCTGCTGTTGGCGTGTCCAGGGCGCCGATCAGGTTTAAAAGGGAGGATTTCCCTGATCCTGAAGGCCCGGCGATCGCGAGGAATTCGCCTTCGGCGATTTGTAAAGACACGCCGCGTAAAGCGTCGGTTTGGATGTTTTTCCCGATCGTGTAAGTTTTTTTAAGATGGATTGTTTCCAGAAGAGCCATTGTTTAAATACTCCGGATCGCGTCCACGGGTTTAAGATGGGCGGCATGCCACGCCGGGTAAATGGAAACGATCATGCTTGTGCCTAAAACCAGGATCACGGAAACCGCCACATAACCGGGGTGCAGGACCGGATAGATAAAAGCGTCCATGTAAAAGGAATTCATGGCGCTGGTAAAAAGGGACAGGTCGATGCCCGCCGTTGAGAAATACAGACTTGAGGAAGATCCGATTATTAATCCGGCTAGGCTGCCAACGAGCCCCAGGAATAAGGATTCCCACGCGACCATGGCGATGATTTGTTTGTGGTTAGTCCCTAAAGCGAGGAGGATCCCGAATTCCCTGGTCCGTTCCAGGACCCCCATGAGAACCGTGTTTAGGATCCCGATGGCGACAACGATCATGACCACGATCACGATGATCCATATAAAGGCGTTATCAAATTCGATCCATTGTTCCATCATCGGCGATACATCCTGCCAGGGCAGGATCTCCAGTTTAGCTGACGGAAGATTTCTAGCGAGGTCATGGGCAATAGGTTTCGCCTGGCTCGCCGTCTTTAACCGGACGGCAATTTCGGATATGCCGTCATCCATAACAAAGAGGGATTGGGTCGCCTTAAGGGGCAGGAGGACCACGCCTTTGTCAATTTCTTCGACCCCGGTATCGAGCAGGCCGAGGATATGAAACGCTCCGGCAGCGATGCTCCCGTCCAACGCCTGGGACATGATAACCACTTTATCCCCGAGGCCAACGTTGAGGTTCTTAGCCAAAGAAGCTCCGATGACAATGTCTTTGTCGCTATCCGGCTTCAGGAAAGCCCCGGGTTTTACGCGCTGACTGAGGCGGCTGACATTTTTTTCTTGATCTGGGTCAACGCCGTAGATCAGGACGCCGGCTGAGGACTCGGAAGAACTCAGCAATCCGTCGGCCCTGACCCTCGGAGATGTTGCGGCGATGCGCGGGTCTTGTTTAAGGGTGGAGAGCAGGGGCCCCGGGGATTGCAGATATGTTTCCAAGGTGCTTTTTTCGTGGTAGCCCTTTTGGTGGATCAAAACGTGACTTGTCAGGTAGGATGTGTAGTTCTGGATCATTTGTTTGTGGGCTCCTTCTACAAAGGACCAGATAAAAATGAGAGCGCCGAGCCCAAATCCGATGGCCGAAATGGTGATCAGGGACCGTTTGGTGTTTCGGAAGATATTGCGTAAAGCGATTTTAATAAAGGTAAGCATGCCGTTTTGTTAAATTGCGTGGTTTTTCGGCTGTCCTGTCCGCAGGATGCCGGACACAGGGTTATTGAATTTTCTTTAAATGTGTCAGCGAGTAGATGTCATCGGGTATGGGTTTATTATATTCCACGGCTTCCAGCCGGATTGTGGTCGTGTGGCCTTGTTTGATTTCAGATTTCATCGTCCATGTCCGTGGAATCACCCGGTCAGACACCCGTCCCTCGTTGAGATAATAGAGAGTCTTGATCAGCTCGCCCTTTTCGTTATAATAAGCTTCCTTCAGAGGAACGTAATCCTCTTTCCGGATCCAGCGGTAAATTTTACCCCAGATGACGGGGGCGTCAGGCACAGGAGTGAGCTCGATTTTAAGAATGGTTTTGTCTTGAAGATCTTTTTCCCCAACGATCCGGTGTTTGTAATCCTCAACGATGCTGCTTTCCTTCACGAGGTCATCATTGGCGAAGTCACTGCCCATCCAGGGTTGGAGCATCATGGAGGGGGGGATTTTAACCGTTTTTTCGACATTGGGAAGGTAATTCCACATTTCGCTATCGACCCGCAGCGTTCCGATCCCGGATTCCTTGGCCGGGGAAAGGATCCGGATAAACGTGCGGGTCCGGCCGGAATTGTAGACCTGCAGCTGGAGAGCCCTTTCCCAGTTGGGAGTTTTAATATGCATGGTATATATCCCCTGGTTGGTGTCTCCCCTCATCAGGTCGTCTGACCGTTTGATATACTCTTTGGCGGACAGTTCTGCTCCCTGGGCGTTATATAAAGGGAAGGCATAGAAAAGAAGGGCTAAGCAGGACAGCCTGATGATATTGAATTTCATGACGGACCTCGTGAAATATACAGGAAAATTATTTGCAATTATGCTAACATATGGTACTTTAAGATGCAAATGCAATTAGAAATATTCGCGGATGCTTTATCTTAAAGAGCTCGGTGGAAAGAGAAAATTTATTGTCCGTTTTGATCCTGCCAGGTCCGTATTCTTCTTTCCCATGATTCTGCCTTTATCTGGAACCCTGTTTGAAGTGAAACGTAGAAAATAAGCTTTAGGGAAGGACGAGGCGTCTTCCCGGGCCATGAAAGGTTCTCCCCTGTGTCTTAGTTTGTCTAGGTTTGTATGCGGGTGGGGGTGTAAGGAGAAATCGCCTTGACAGGGCGAGGGGCGGATGCTAGCATGACGCTATTATTCTTATGAAAGATCTCATTTATAAAAAGGTATATAAGGATGAACCTCGGCTGATGGACCAGATTTACCGGTTGCGTTACGAGGTTTATGTGAGCGAATTCGGGTATGTTGATTCGAAACATTATCCCGATGGCCTGGAATATGACCGGTATGACCAGCAGGCTCAGCATTTTGCGGCGATAGACCCTGATGGGGACGTGGTGGGGGCTGTGAGGTTGATCCTTCCGGGTGAATTGGCGCTCCCTCTGGAGGAGCAATGTCCATCGGCCTATAATCCAAAGCAGGTTTGCGCTCATGTTCGTTTTGCAGAGATGTCCCGTCTTATTATCAGCAAGAAACTCCGCAACCGGGGGCCGTTTATCCGCCCCTGTCAAGAGAATCGCAAGGCATGTGAGGGGAACAATTCGGATGTCGTGTGCCGTTGTTTCGCGAAGTGTATCATCATAGGGCTTTGCAGCTATGTGTTTGAGGAGAGCCAGCGTTTAAATATCACACATTGGTATGCTCTTATGGAAAAAAAGCTGTATTTGCTTTTAGCCTTGTACGGATTCAAATTTAATAGCATAGGCCCGGAAATTAATTATTACGGGTCGGTGTTCCCGTATGTTGTTTCTTTATTGGAAATAGAGCGTTCTATCCATAATTTTATCTCCCGATATGGTTGTCCGATCCTTGAACCCCATGTGTTCGCCAAGCCGCAAAGAGCCGGATGGTTTTCCTTCCGGCAAAGCCTGTCCCGTGCGTGAACGGAAACCTAAGCCCTTCCCGCGGGATCATGGCGGAGTTTTTGATAATAGCCGCGCTTCATGTTGACACGCCGGACAGGATGTGTTAGCATAACACCATCTATGGAATATTTTACATTTAAGAAAGTAGATACCGACGAGAAAGACTTGATGCAGCAGATTTTTAAGCTGCGTTTTCAGGTTTATTGCCGGGAGTGCGGGTTTATCCGCGAGGAAGATTATCCGGAGTGTTCCGAGCGGGACGAGTACGACGCGCAATCTATCCATTTTGTAGCGGTTAACGCCACTGGGGACGTGGTGGGCACAATGCGGATTATCCTTCCGGGAGCCCTGCTCCTGCCGATTGAGCGGCATTGCCCGAGTATTCAGATCAAGCCTGATCCGATGCCCGGGATGGGGTATGCGGAAATCTCACGCCTTGTTATCAGTAAGCAGTTGCGCCGCAGACGTGATGACCGGATGTATTATGAACCGCAAGTCGAGGATAAGAAAATCGAAGGGAACAACGCGGAGTATCTGCGGCGGGCCAAACCGATGGCCTTCGGGCTTTATCGGGAGATGTACCAGGAAAGTAAAAGGCGGGGGATCAATTATTGGTACGCGCTTATGGAAAAAAGCCTTTGGCTTTTATTGAGGATCCATGGATTCCGGTTTGATTGTATTGGGGAGGAAATCGATGTTTATGGCCCGGTTCGGCCGTATTTAGGCAAAATCCCGATCATGGAGCAGGAAGTCCGGCGGAAGTTCCCGAAATTTTTTGAATATTTTACCGACAGTTTGGATCAAAGCACTTTGACGAAGGAATAAATTCGACATTTATGACATCTGTCGAACAGCATATTTTTAGCGCCTTCCGGCAGGTTTCTCTCAAACACCCTGATAAGCCCGCTTTGGTGTTTTTTAAAGCGCAAACGCAGGATACTTTTTCTTACCGGAGCCTTCTTGATGACGCTGTGCGGCTGGGGGAATACCTTAAAGCCCAGGGCGTCCTGCCTCAAGATAAAATTATTTTATTGATGGATAGCCGGCCTGCCTTTGTCCAGGCTTTCCTGGCCGTGATGTATGCCCGGGCCGTGGCCGTTCCTTTGGATGTCCAGTATTCTCTTGAGCAGGTTCGGGCGGTTATGGATCATTGCCAGGCCAGAGTGGTTCTTTTGACGGAGCGGGTTCAAAAGAGTTTTCCGGATTTGCATTCGCCTGTCCCGGCCTACACCGTTGACGCGAAAGCGTTTCAGTCGCAATGGAGCGGCCTGGACGTGAGGGATGTTTTCCAGAAGGATTCCGCCTCTGATGATGTGGCGATGTTGTTTTATACGTCCGGGACGACTGCTTGTCCCAAGGCCGTCATGCTGACGCACGCGAACTTGCTGTCGAATGTGTATTCGATTTACGCGCTCAATATCGCGCGACCCCAGGATGTTTTCTTGTCGATTTTACCCTTACATCACGCTTACGCTTTTACGTCGACGTTGTTGATCCCGTTGTTATGCGGGGCCAGCGTGGTGTATCCTGCCGGTATGAATTCTCTGGAACTGGCCAAAGCGATGAAAAGCGCCCGGGCCACCATTTTGGTCGGCGTCCCTCAGGTTTTTGCTTTGCTGGAAAGGGCTATTCAGCAGCGGCTTGACGGTCTGCCATGGGGGGCAAAACAGGTTTTACGGCTTTTGTCGCCTTTGGCAGCGGCCTTGAGGCGACTGACGGGCGTGAACTTTAGCCGGGTTTTGTTCCAAAAGGTCCATTCTGCTTTTGGCGGCCGGATCCGATATTGTGTTTCCGGCGGCGCCAAGCTTGATATCCGTACGGCACGGGTGTTCACCCATTGGGGATTCACTGTTTTGGAGGGGTATGGTTTAACAGAAACATCGCCGGTGGCCGCTTTGACCCCCCCGCGGCGCGTTAAATTGGGTTCTGTGGGCAAGGCCTTGCCGGGGGGTGAGATTAAGATCATTCATCCGGATGAAACGGGTATGGGGGAAGTGTTGATCAAAGGGCCCAATGTGATGAAAGGATATTTTAAGGCGGAATCTGAAACGGACACGGTGTTGAAGGAAGGATGGTTTTCCAGCGGGGATCTTGGCCGTCTGGATGGGGAGGGGTATCTTTATATCCTGGGACGCATTAAAGAGATGATTGTTTTAAGCAGTGGAAAGAACATCTATCCTGAGGACGTGGAAAAAGAATACAGCCAGATCTCTTTTATAAAAGAAATAGCGGTGCTTTCTTCGAAAGAGGGGGCGTTTATGTCGGGGACAGATCATCTGGTCGCCATTGTCGTTATTGATGAAGAGCAGTTTCGCCTTCAGCAGGTTTCCGGAATCCGGGATAAAATTAAATGGGAAATGGATAATATCTCGGCCCGGCTTCCCTCGTATAAAAGGGTTCAGAGTTTCATGATTTCTCAAGACCCTTTACCTCGAACCCGTTTGGGTAAAATTAAGCGGTATCAGTTGGAGGAAATATATAGCTGCTTATCCCGCGCCACATCACGGTCTGAACCCGGGCAACATCTCTCCGAGGAAACCTCGGGGCAATTTGAAAACATGACCCAGTTCGCTATGTCGTTTATTCAGCAAACACTGCAGAGAGACGTGCAGGAAAAAGACCATCTCGAACTTGATCTGGGGCTGGATTCTCTGGGTCGGATTGAACTGCTTCTTAATATTCAGGAGCGCTTGAACCTGGAGTTGGATGACGAGCAATCAATGGACTTTTTTATGTGTAACACTATTCATGACCTGATGGAACAGTTAAGACAGGTTGTCCCGAACGACGTCAGTCCGGTCAAAGAAGATGCGGCTATTCAATGGGGCCGGATTTTAACGGAAACGCCGCAGGAGAAAACCGTGCGTTGGATTAAATTGTCGTTTGGATTTCTTGCACGGGTGTTTAATATCATCGTGATCACGTTTTTTAAGCTTTTTTTCAAAGTTTTATTCCTCATGCGCACAGAAGGGGAGGGGCATTTGCCCCGCAAGGGCCCATATCTTATCTGCCCCAACCACACCAGTTATCTGGATGGGCTGTTTATTTTGTGTGCATTGCCCTATTCGATCGCCTTGCAAACTTATTTTGTGGGATACAGAAATTTTTTTGAGAATGGGTTTTTGCGGCCCTTTATTAAGATAGCGAGGCTTATCCCGCTAGAGGTGAGCTATAATCTAATTGAGGCTTTGAAAGGATGCGCGTATGTCCTTCGCTATGATAAAGTTGTGTGTTATTTCCCGGAAGGGCAGCGATCCATAGACGGGGAAATGAATAAGTTTAAAAAAGGAGTCGGGATTTTGGTCAAGGAGCTCAATGTCCCCGTCGTCCCGGTTTATCTGGATGGCGCTTTTAAGACGTGGCCTAGGACACGCCGTTTTCCTCGTTTAGCTGCGGTTAAAGTCTGTTTTTCAGCACCGGTTTCCATGGAAGGTTTGGTAAGCGGGAAAGAGGACGGCCACGATATTTATGATGAAATTGCCGAAAACTTAAGGGCGAGAGTGGGTTCGATAAAGCAACATTGTATAAAAAAATAATCAAATTCAGGGGCTGGACAGTCCTAGACAACCCAGGACATATATAGATATTTAAAAAAATAATTTTATAAATCTTTTATCAACAATTAGTTATATTAATAGAAAGGTTGCCAGTCGTAATCATTTGAGTTGGCACAATCTTTGCTCTCTAAATGATTAAAGATTTTAATATCATTATTCCTATGTTGAAGGGAGGGGTATTCGTGAAAGATTTAATGGCTAGGTTACACAATTTATTCCTTTTTAGTATGTTGCTTCCGTTTGTTTACGGATGTAATAGTGGCACGGGGGGGAGTTCGCCGGTTGGATCCATTGGTGGTTTATTTGAAAACGATCCGTCTATTATTAATGGCGGCGGCGCCATTATTCCTCCTGGTGGAGAAGATGTGGTTGCTCAATTGCATAATCCCGAGCCTGCGACAATGTTGCTTATTGGTGGTGGGATTGCTGCTATGGGTTACATCAAATCCTTAAGGAAGAAATAATTCTTTTGGATTTATTTCAGTCATCAAACGAGTGTGCGGATATTTTTTATGACTCGTTAAAAAATAAAAAAGACAGGTTGTTTCAAGCCTGTCTTTTTTTATGATTTTTTAAATCATTCAGGATTCTGCGGTGAATCTGTTTGACATGAAAGATGGGGTATGGTAGTATCTCGTTAAGTATTTGAAATTAGTTGATTTAAATACATTAAGGGGGAGGATACGGTATGTCTTCAGAAAGTAAGAGTAAGCAGCC
>ENA-UOWO01005640-UOWO01005640.1-activated-sludge-metagenome-genome-assembly--contig:-NODE-5640-length-13180-cov-4.762057_pt1 | contig 13180 bp, 12 predicted proteins | sample MGYA00238148_ERZ761564 | MGnify/ENA primary metagenome ERZ761564 (study PRJEB28885, sample SAMN05720194) | activated sludge metagenome | isolation source: Anaerobic digester | place: USA...
AAATTAGATGGAGTTGACCCGGTATTATATCCATTTAATATCATGCCAAAGTATACAACCTGGCAATTTATGCCCGATCCGATTGATAATAAATTTTCTATTGTCGATTTCTGGGAACCTGTAATATCAAATCATATTGGGTATGTAAATCACTATTTCCCAAAAACTACTTCGGTTGTTGTCAGAAATTCTGCTATGAAAAATGTGCCGGTTATGAAAAGGTGTCTCTTGCAAACCATTACTCACCCGGAGATTGTCCTTAAAATACTTAAAGAAAACAGTACTAAATCGACTCTTGATAAAGCTATCTATGCCTCTGCTGTATGTCCCAAGTGTCATGCTGCCCGTGGAGATTCAAGAGTAGTTATGAAAGACACTATTATCCACAATTGTACTAATTGTCATTCTAAAACAAAGGATAAGTACGAGAACTTTGAGTACTGGTTTTATCACAAACCACTTGCCCTACCACGTATTGAAGCTTATAAAATCGATTTATGCATAACCGGAACCGATCATTTCCGCGAAGGAGATTTTGAGGTCAGACAGAAGTTGTTTGAAGCCTACAATATCAAAACTCCCTGTCCTAAAACTCTATATGCTCCAACAATTCTCGGACGAAACAACTTGGTCATGGGTAAAAGTAAAGGTAATGCTGAAAATATCGGTCTTGATAAATTACTCCAACTGATTATTCAAAATCCTGATGTTGGCGAAATCAAAATCCCAGATATTATTTAGCCAACAATTTCGTCAATGCTGGTAAGCAGGTTGTTTGCATGTAACTATCCCGTTCTAACTTAGTCATTTCCACAAATGTTTCGCCAATTTTCTCAGGTCCTATAAAGTTATTTAGGATATTCTTTTCGCTTTGTTTAGGATTCTCGGTCTCAGATTTCACAATTAGTGGGATTATTACTTTCTCTACTTTGACTTCGTTGTCTATTATTACCCCATAGCATTTAACTAACCTCCCACCGCTGATCTTATGTTCATCCAGATATTTTTTCCAACCTAGAAATTGGTCTTCCTCTGGTCCAATAAAATTGTTTATGTTGATTATTGGAATAAACTCATCGTCAACTTGAAGCTCAATTATGTCATCTTCGGTGATGATATTTCCACCCAAGAATTTATGATAATAATTCAGCTTGATCATTAGATTTTCGAATTGGCTTTTACCATCCTCAATTGGTGTTGGTATATTATGAGAGACAATATTTCCAACTTTAATTTCAGGATTTACAGCGGCAATTAATGCCTCCATTCTCCTTATTTTGTTCTGATTGGATGTTGCAATGACAATATCCATATTGATGTGATATTATACCAACAACTCTAAAATAGCACTAAAACAGGCCCAAAATGAACAGGGAGACATTTACAAAATGGTTTGGTGGACCGCTTCTCCATGCGCATCTTCATCAAGAGGGTAGGATCGTTGACCCGGACGTTGAATTGCACCAATTTACTCAACTAGGAGCTTTAAACTATTTCACTCGATTAACCGGTCGTAATTGTGCATTAATATCCGATACCAATCACGCCATGATAGAGATTTATCGACACCGTCAAGATTGGCAACAAGGACAAACAGAAACCGATCAATCTTTTAGTCGGCGTAAAATTGAATTTGCTAGTGACGATATCTTAAGACGCAGTCAGGAGACAAATTCAATTTCCAATATTTTGACTGGAGTGGAGACTGATATTCTCAATGAGAAGGGTGACGTTTCAACTACCGAGGCTGTAATGAAAAAGCTAGATATCGTTATCGCCTCACTCCATTGGCGTACCTGGAAAAAATTTACTGGTAATGGTGAGATTTCTGAAACCACTAAAATAAAAATACTTTCTGCATATTCTCAACTCGCCGACAATCCAGATGTCGATATTTTAGGTCATCCAACGGTTTTCCCAGATGAGTTAAAAGCCTTTTTTTGTGCTGAAGATCTCAGACCAGTATTAGAAAAGATGAAAAGCCACAATATGGCTATGGAAGTTAATATTAGCGTCGATCTGACCCTTCCAGAATTTAATCTCGAAAGAGATTTGATGGTAGTCGCGGGAAAAGTAGGAGTTCCGATTGCTATTGGTTCCGACTTACACCATTTAAAGGATTACCAACTTCCCGGTGTTTATCCCGATTATATTACAGGAGAAAATTGGAATGATGCTTTTTGTTTTCATCAATCATCTGGTTGTCATTTCGCTCTTTTTAGATTTATAGCTAAAAATATTAGATTACTCGAATCAACTGGTATAAGCCCTGAAAATGTTATCAACAGCAGTTATGAAAATTTTACTTTTTGGTTGACTCGCCGGAATCCTTTGTCAGCTGGTAGAATTTATCAATATCCAGGTGGTAACCAAATTGATCGATCAATTGGTAATACTTGATTTTGTTTCTGTCAATTTTCAATTCTGGATCGTAATGCTTGTTGAATACTTCCACCCACTCATCTCCAAAATTTCTTTTTATGCTGACTTCCATTGAGGAAAGATCCATATATTTGTCACCGGGACCACAATCTCCAAGGTCAATTATTCCAAAGTTTTCGCCTTCAAGTAAAATATTTGGCAAGCAGAAATCACCATGAGTCAGAACATTACTGTCGAACTTTTGTCTTTCAGCTACCAAAAAATTAAAAACATCTTTTGGAGTTTTGCCTTCATTAGCTTCTTTAAAGTCAATCTCTTTGATCACTCCTAATTTTAGATGCTGCTCAATTTTTTCAAGATATTTATCGAGTGTATTTAATGATCCTGAGTCCTCTAAACTTATTTGATGGAATTTGTGAAGAGCGTTGGCAGTAATTTCTAACAATTCGCTCTTATCACGTTCTTTAAACTTATAGGGGGGCAGACCTCTGACACCTGTGATTAATAAATAAGTTGTATCGCCTTCTCTCTCAAAATCAAGAACTTCTGGGATGGTTATCCCTTTTCCCGACAACCATTCCAATGCTAGGGCTTCTTGCTCGAGGGATTTTCTGGATACTCCAGTTCCCGACTTTAAGTATACAAAGTTGTGGTCATTATCTTCATATCGAACAATCTTGTCGCCTAAACGACCTGTTATTGTATTAATTTCACTATACTTAGACAGGATGTCAGTTAATTTTTGACTTGTCATAAATTACCCTACCATCAATTTTAAGCGACCTCTCTATTAAATTATCCAACCCTGCTTTAGACGCACTCCAGTGAATAAAACCATAGGGGACGATATCGGCATTGAAGCTACTGAAAAAATAATCAATATTATTGATTACTGAACCTTCAAAATCATAGACTTTTAGTTTTTTTACATTAAAAGTCCAATTTACTGCTTCAAATATCAACGCACTTATCGTCCCTCTTGGTGTTTCATCCAACTGCCAAGTATGGATCATATAGGCTGTCTTTTGGTCAAAAGCCAACAAAATACCTGCGCAGGTTTTACTTTTTTTAGTGGCGTTAATTATTATCGCGTGATCATTTTTTAGCAACTTCTCCGCAAGTTCCTTTCTTGATATTCTTTCATTCCCTTCCCCTTTAATGGCTATGTCAAACCTAAACTTTTCTGGATCTTTTTCTGTTTTTATCTCAATGTAGTTATTGGCAGACCTGATGTTATTTTTTAGAGATCCACATAAATTTTCAAAAACCAAAGGCTGGTAAAGCAGATGTGTATTTCTCCATTCAACCAAAGCCCCGTGACTTTGTATCGCTGACAAATCTTTGAATTCTGGATCAAAAGGTAAATATACGGAATTGCATTTTCCTGTCAAATATTCAAAAAGCTTTGAGGTTATTTCTCTACGTTTCAAATTGTCAGATTCAAGGATCAATGGAGTTACATAAGGTAGGAATCGATATTTTCTTTTGGCAATTCTAACACCGTCTATAGTTGATATCGGTATTACCCACACCGCCCTCAGCTCATTACCCGACATAGCTTTTAAAATCAGTTTCTCCTCATAACAGCTTATATATTTTGGTAACAACCACAAAGGTAATTTAGTCTCAATAGATTTTACTGTTTGACTATAATCGTCGGAAGATACTTCACTTATAGTTATGCTCATCAGTCTTCTTAGCTAATTAGTTTTAACTTTTGCAATTCGCGGATTTCACTGGCAATTTTATTTAGATTTTTTTCAGTTAAAGTTGGTGGTACCGATACTGATACAAATCGTGTCGCAATATCCTCTGCCGTCAAGCAATCATTTTTGCCCAGGCTGGCTGGATCAAGTTTTACCTTTTTGAAAACACCATGCAAATAGTAAGGCCTATCCCACATTCTTCTGATTTCAATATTCTTAGCTCTGGCATGAGAGATTACCTGATCGGCAACTTCTTTATTCGATAATAAGAAAAATATGTTCATGCCTGTTTCTCCGGAGACATCTGGACTACAAATCATATTTGTCATTTTGTTTGGATCGATCTTTGATAAAATATATTTCCGATTGTGGATCTGATCCCGAATCACGCTTTTTATCCTCTTCATTTGGATTTTTAGAATGACTGCCTGAAGATTATTCATCCGATAGTTGTCTCCTATCATTGCCTCGTCGCTATCCCAAGTCATTAGATCACGGACAATGCCATGGTCGGAATAGTTCTTGGCTATCTTGTAAAACTTTTCATTATTGGACACTAACATACCACCCTCACCAGCCGAGACTTGTTTATATTGCTGAAAGCTAAAAACTCCAATATCTCCCAAACATCCAGCATATGTATCTTTAAACTTCGCTCCGAAGGCCTGACATGAATCTTCGATTACAAAGATATTATTGCTCTTCGCTAGTTTAATAATTGGTCGAATGTCAAAAGCTCTACCTTGGACATTTACCGGGATAATCACCTTACAACCTTTTGCTATTTCAGTTTCCAGATCTTTTAAATCCATCCCATTTGTAAAATCAAAATCTATTGGCACCGGAATTGCCCCGAGACTGACTACCGAAGCTGCTGTTGCAATAAAGGTGTAGGCACTGATCAATACTCTGTCTCCCGGTTTGACTCCAACTGCAAACAAAGCGGTCTTTAATGCACTAGTTCCGTTGTTAAGTCCTAGAGCATATCTTACATTTAAAAACTTTTTAACCATGGTCTCGAACTGATCAGTTTTTGATGCTTTTCGACTGGCATAGCGGAAGATTTTGTTTTCGAGGAGTAACTTTTGAATTTCGAACAACTCCTCATAACCATATAGTAGTCCTCCAAACTCATTAGGATTTATTTTCTTAAATTTCTTTATACGATTGCTTTTATCCATTTTTTTATATCAGTTAACAAATTACTTCTGGTTTTAATCAACATATGATAATACTTTTTACCCAAATTATCCATAACAACGATACTTTTACTCGCCATCGGGGTTTTGTCCAAAGATATTCTGTATGGTTTTTCATACTTGATCCCCTGGATATCCGCATGTTCTATCATTTTGTCAAATTGCTTTTTGTCATCTGTCCAAATTGGAAATCTATGCCATGTTGGATTGTCACCACTCTTAACTTTCCAAAATTTCCAACTTGTTCCTTCTAGACCCCGGCTAAGATTCTCGGCGACTTCTCGCTGGTGACTAACTATTTCATTCCCAGTTTTAATTAAATTTTTGACATTAATGTCAAATGATTCAGGTAGAGCGTATGGTAACAATGTTCTTTCTGACATCCGGGATTCGGAGGTATAATTATCAATAAGTTTCAAGAAATTATGATCATCGCCGAAAATTGCTCCACCAATTCCCAAGCTTAAAGGTTTTGATTTTCCAAAAGAAGTGACTACATAATCACTCTTTGTACCCAGTTTGTTACCACTACTTACAATGTCCCACGCTTGGGATGCATCTTCAATGATTACCATGTCTTGTTGACACACTTTCTTAATTGACTCAATATCAACCGGAAGTCCTAAGTGATGAACTAATATTGCCGCTTTTACGGTGTATTTTTCTAGTACTGGGACTATGTCGTTAACCGTTAAAGTATAGCCATTGGTTGGATTAACTATAATCGGTATCGCCCCTAATCTGATGGTACTCAGTAACACCCGATAACACACATGATTTGGAATTAAAACATAATCACCTTTTTCTACACAACTTGCTATCAATGCCGTTTCGACAGCCAAAGTTCCCGAGTAAAGAAACTTGCCGTATTTTTTGCCAAAGAAATTGGCCAGCAAATTTTCTTTATCAGAATAATTAGCATTGGTCATAGTTAACTAATTAAATTGCAAAAATATCGTCTTTAATAATTTCCGGGTGTTCTCCAAAATAAGCATTCAACGGCTCGCATCCCAAACAAATTTCTGGACCATTTTCCCTTAGATATTCAACAAATGGACTCAAGCCACCATCATTTAAGGCTGTGATTCCACAATCAGTATTAAAATCAACGTTTTTTAATCTCCAGGGCACACAGTTGCATGGGAGTAGTCGATTTGTAAATGGGATATAGAATCGGACATAATCGACCAAAGAGCATTTTATTTTTGGCGTAAAAGTCACACCAGTTGTTAAGTATTCTTCCACTTCTTCGTCATTTCTTCCTGCCCACTGGCTCGAAAATCCAAGCAACTTTGGTTTTTTCATTGCCAAAACTCTCTCCTGAAAATGCTTATATATCGATAATATTTTAGTTCTGTCAATATCGTTCCAGAGGTTATCCTGACTTTTTAATGGAATAATTGACCACTGATCAACACCCAACAAAATCAATAACTCAAGCATTTCTTCTAGAGTTTCAAAGTTGTATGGACTGACCACAGTGTTTACCCGAACCACAATATTTGGATATTGAGATTTTATCTTCTTAATACCAGTTACCACTCCATCATAAGCACCAGGCAAGTTGCGTAATTTATCGTGTAGTGTCGCGTTTACACCGTCAAGGCTAGTTATAAGCTGATCTAGTCCCGCCCCGACGACTTCTTCAAGTCTGGTTGGCAACAAATAACCATTTGTAATGATCGATATTTTCATGTCTTTTTCTTTTATTATTTTCATGAAAGTCGTCAGCTCCTGGTGTAAGAGTGGTTCTCCACCGGTAAATCTGACAACTTTGATTCCGGCTTTTTTTGCCTGTTTAGCCACCTCTCGCATTGTGCCTACAGACATGTACAGTTGTTTTTTGGATTTTCCAAATCCGCACATAAAACAACTTGCATTGCAGTTTTCAGTGACTCTTATAAATAAGACATGTGGTTCAATTTTTGTTTCCATGTTTTTAATTGTTAAATAATTTTTTAATACTTTGTTGACTTTGATAATTAATAAACATTTTGCTATCAAAGGCAGTCCTCTCAGTCTTTATACTTTCAACTTCAGCTTCATCAGCTGAGTAGCAAACATCAAACCTTTCCAATCTGCCTGTTTCGACCTGATCCTTTAGCATATCCGGACTTCCGTACAAATCGACATATTTCAGATCTTTACCCAAATATCTTTTAAATAGATCGACCGTCAACAAATAAAAACCTGGAGAATATTGTTTATAGCTTTCGTCATATGACCATTTTATGACATAAAGAACCTTATTTATCACAGAATCGATTCTAAATGCAACTGCCTGGTCAGTTTCTTCATCAAATGCCACAGTAATATCAGCTAAACCTGATCTTATAATATTTGTATAATATACAAACTGATTTCCTCGAGAGAGCATATCTTGGGAAAACAACCTTTTCCATGAGTTTGTCTCCACCTTTTCGATGATTGCCTCAAGATTGCGCATATCGATAGATTTCACCACTAATTTATCTTCAAACTTCTTTCTTTGTCGATTAGCCCGCCTACCATATCTATCTAAGACCCGGTTCCAAACAACAGTCGGTGAACGATCACCATTGATAATCGGGCACGGGAGTCGGTCCCAAGCAATAAGCTGTGGCATGTCCAGAAGTATTCTAAACATTTCACATTTTTTATACACCAAAGGAAAATATAGTGTTGTAATCCCCAGCGCTTTTTTAATCTCATCAAAGAAACTAATTAATACTCTCTTATTTGTCTCTTTTCCACCCAAAACAGGATAAGCTAAAATCGTACATTGCCAAGTTTTTTCTGTTTTCTTCTCAAAGGCTGATATTAATTTGCTTTCATTATCAACAAACACCGAATAGTCCCCGACTTTTTTTGTATAAAAGTCAGCCAGCAGACTTCTATATTCCTGTAAATAAATCTCCCCAAAATCTTTAAACAAAGTGTCGATAAAACTTTGTTTTTCTTTCAGACTTCCCACTGTTTTTATTATCGATATCATTGTTTGTCTAATATAGTCTCAATTGACACAAGCCTAATATAGGATGTGAGTATTATCGGTCAGATTGAATTGTTAGTCAAGGCTATCTTATGGTAATATCTACGTTATATGAAACCTTCATCAGTTGTCATCTTTATTTCCAACCCATTCGGTTTTGGGCCAACCGGGAAAACAGTGGCTCTGATTGAAGAATTATCTAAATCATGGTCTGGGAGAATAGTTTATGCTGCCAGTCCTATGTGTCTGGAAACTCTACCAGAATCTATCAAAGACAAAATACAAATTGAAAATATTGACGAAAGAAATGAAGAGTCTCTCCGGTCGGTCTACCGAAAATACGACAACCCTTTAATTGTTTGTACTTTAAATCGTCTCGCTATTAAAACCGCCAAGTTAATGGGGCTCAAGTCTGTATTTGTTGATAGCTTAGCCTGGATGTGGAAAGAAATCCCTGCCGAATATTTATTGGCTGACACCTATTATTGCTTTAACCTTTTTGGCTTAAAAGATAGGCTGCTAAAGAAGGACAATATAAAAGTGATCTCGCCAGTTTTTGGTATACTCCCTCCAGTCCAAATTGTAAAAGAACCATTTGTTTTGTTCCACATTGGCGGATTCAAGAATCCTTTTCAAAATAAAATGTCATTTTCCTATCTCAACCTTCTCTCTGACAGTTTTCGAAGTTATAAAAGTAAGACTAAGATTATTGTTACTGGGGGTAGAGATGCTATTACTTATATGGATAATCTAGTAACTAATAAAAACTTTTGTTTTTGCACTCTTGGTCGTATTGATTTTTTAGATCATTTAAGTAGAACTTCTCATTTTGTTACTACTTCAGGGCTTACCGCTACACTCGAAGCATTTGCATTACATGCTCCTACCTCATTTATTCCCCCAACCAACCTTAGTCAATTGAATATTTTAAAATTAATGTCTGATAGAGGTTGTGCCGATTCAAAAATGAGCTGGGAAACTATCACTGGTTCGGAAATGAATGTGGCTGATTTATCAGAGATCGAAGCTGTCCCACTTTTTGATCAAGTTGCCAAAGCTGTTTTTCAAAACAAAATCTATCATGATCGTTTTATCAATAAACTCAATTCTTTATTAGAGACTGTTCCAAACTGCAATAAACAGACTGAATTTATCAAAGATACTGGCACCAGCGGCTCGACAACAATTATTGCCGATTTATTACCCCAACTAACTATTCTTTAAAAAGTTTTTTTACCACATCACATGCTTCTTCCAAAGTTGCTGTACGAATATGGGAGTGGTAGTTTAGCCAATAGTCCTTAACATGGCCTTCTCCAAAAAGAATTACTACTTTGTTTAAGGAATGTGCGAAAAATACCTCCATAGCAGTACCGATCATACTAGCGACAGGGTTTGTGTCATTAACAATCACGATATCAGCTCTCATAATGTCGGTTTTATCTCTAATAACTGCTCCTTTGGGGTCAGTGAATGTTTCTTGCTTTTCACGACCTCGATAGGCATGTAGCACTTTAAACCCTTCACCTAACAATTTCCTAGCTTCTTCTCTCCAGGCAATACCTTCAGGTCGGGGTATTCCTCTCATTGGACCGGACAAGAAGACTATCCTTTCACTTTTTATATCCATATTTACTCTATTCTATTCTATATTAAATTTTTAATTTAGCTTCAATTTTGTTTTCCGGTAGATACATTTTCTGGTCTACTGACAATTCATTAATAAAGTCTTGGTTATGAGACACTATCAACATTGCCCCTTTATAATCTTTAATTGATTCCAAGATCAATCTTTGCGATAACGGATCGAGATATGTCGTCGGCTCATCTAAGACCAAAAAATTGAAGTTCTGCGCCAGCAATCTTGCAATCGATAACCTTGTCTTTTCTCCGCCCGACAGTGTGGACACATTTTGAAATATTTTGTCTCCTACAAAAAGCATCCGACCCAACAAAGATCTAATTTGTCCTTCATTCATACCGCTTTCCAATCCTTTGATAGTTTCTATCAAGGTTATATTAGGTACCAAGTTTGTCAGCTCTTGGCAGTAATATCCCCATTTAAGCTTTGGGTCTCGAATAACTTCCCCTTCTTCTGGTATGACATCCCCCAGCAATATTTTTATTAATGTTGATTTTCCCGCTCCATTCGGGCCAAGGAGTGCTGTCTTCTCTCCCCGTTTAATAGTCAAGTTAATTTTATTAAGCACTCTTTTGGTACCAAACGACTTACCGATATTTCTCGTATATATTGGTATTTCCCCCACCCACATTGGGTCTGGTAACACCAATTTGATTTTTTTTGCTTCAGGTGGCATTGTCGGCATTTCTTCTTCCATTTTCTCCACCCTTCTTTGGATCATGAGTTTTATTCGTATTCCTTTTTTTGACTTAAAATGAGACATCTTTAGTAGACCTTTTTTCATTTGTTTCAAATGCTTTTGTTCTGTCTCAATATGTCTTTCTAATAGCTTTTCCTTTTCTTCTTTGAGCTTTATAAAGTTTTGGTAATTACCACCATATATATCAATACTTTTTGTCTGGGGATTTATATATAAAATTTTGTTCAATTTACCCCCTAAGAACTCCAAATCATGAGAAATGAGAACTATTGTACCATCAAAATTATTCATGAAATTTGCTACCCATTTCTTACCAGCCTCATCTAAAAAATTTGTCGGTTCATCCAATAGTAGTATTTTAGGCTTACTTAAGATCGCTCTGGTTAATGCTAGGCGCGTTTTTTGGCCACCACTTAATATTTTAGGACTTAGTTCCATATTTAAATCCTTTAGCCCTAATCCTGCCAAGATTCGGTTTATCTCATGGCTAGGATCATCTGACACATTCAGATAGCTGGTAATGTTCTCAGACGCATCCATGTCTGGATCATTTTTTACTTCCTGTGGAACAAAAGCAATTTTACCCTCTACTCGAACATGTCCATCATCAGCTTGTTCTTTACCGGCTAAAATTTTAAAAAGAGTAGTTTTCCCTGATCCGTTTGTTCCAATTAAACCCACTTTTTCCTTATCATTAACCGAAAAACTTACACCACTAAAAATTGGTTTATCCGTCCAAGTAAATGATAAGTCGGTTACTTTGATCATCGCATGAGTATTAAATCAAATTTAGTTAAAAAGTCAAACCTTATGTGACAGTATCGGCACTTTTTGCAAATATCTACTCAAAACAAGTCTTAGAAGGTTTGAATCCAACCATTCCAATCTTCATTGTTCATTGTAATTTCTTGAAATTTCCCGTTTGAGTATTCATTTATGACTTTATTCCAAAAAATATGAGCAATAGGATTCTCCGCGATCTGTCTGACTTCCCACTTTCCTGGAAACTTTGCAAATACTGCTTTTGCCGCGCTTCTTCCCACGCCACATTTACGAAACTTAGATAAAACATAGAATTCAGCAAGATTTGAAGCCCCTTTACAAACAATCGTATGACCATTAACTAATGCAAAACCTGCTATTTCGCCATCAACCTTAATAAAATAGGGATGTCGATTTTCCCTTTCCCAGTAAAGGTCTAAATACTTATAACCAGCGGATCCATCACCTGAAATTTCAAACTGATAATCATTAAGCATTTGGCTTAAAATGTTTTTTTCACTAATATCGATTAATTCTAGTTCAATTTTCATAAAAGATTATAGCAACCTAAATTAGAAAAACGGTATTTTAAAGTAATACACACGAATATAGAAATTACACGTAGCCTATATGCACTAATTCATGCTACAATACCCGTCTTATGGCAAATACACGAAGTCGAGAAGTCGCATCGCTTAGTGGTGTTGGAGCAAATAGCCCTGGCAGAATATTATTTGAAGGATTGGATCTTAGCATAAAAACCAACGAAACAACTGTCGTCCGTGGTAGCGTTGGTAGTGGTAAATCTAGACTTTTGAGAATTGTAGCTGGTCAGGATTCTCCCGATCAAGGTAGAGTTAACCGAAGAGGTGGAACTACCCAAGTGTTTGTCAGTACAACTTTTGAAGATCGTTCTGCTGATACAAGGTTAACTATCCGTGAGTATTTTCTTGCTTCTAGAGGACTGCTTGAATTGGAAGCCGAAAAAACAAGACTGGAATTAGCCATGTCAAAAGGGGACAAATCCTCCAAAACAATGAATAGATATAGTCAAGTTCTTGATGATTATGAAAGTCGTGGTGGTTATAATGCCGAATCTGAAATTCTAGAAACATTAAATGGCCTAAACGTTACTGGGCAGAGTTCAAGAAGAATCGGGTTAGACGCTCGCCTCAATACCGTTAGTAGTGGTCAACGAACAAAGTTAGCCATTGGTCGGGCTCTTTTTTCCAATGCTGAGTTGGTAATTCTTGATGATCCTACTGCTCATCTAGATGCTACCTCTGTTGACTGGCTTACCCAAAGATTACGTAGTGATAAACGAGCTGTCATTGTCGCCTCAAATGACGATCGGATGGCCAGTGCTGGAACTCAAATTGTTCAAATTGAGGATACTGGAAGATCAATGACCTTTAGGGGTTCACTTAGTGATTTTGAAAGAAAGCGTACTGCCCAATTAGATGCCGAAAATACTGCCCGAACGGCTTTAGTCAGAGAGCGTGATCAGCTTCAAAGAACTTATGATAAATTTAAAAGTGAAGGAGATTTTAAACGTAGTAAAGATTTTGCTAGAACTGGCGTACAACTGCAGTCGAGAATAAAAAGATTGAACGAAGAAATTGCAGCTATGCCTGAGGTTTCGGCCATAATGCCTCAAAGTCGTAATGTAAAATTGGATATAAAGGAGTCAGGTGACAGGGTCAGTGACTCTTCAATCGTCATTCAAAATGTTAAAAGAACTTATAATGGCTGGGGAGGTGTAGATACTTCTACAGTAGGGGAGATACGAGTCAAGAGAGGCGAGAGATTGATCATATC
>ENA-UOWO01005642-UOWO01005642.1-activated-sludge-metagenome-genome-assembly--contig:-NODE-5642-length-13177-cov-11.667962_pt1 | contig 13177 bp, 8 predicted proteins | sample MGYA00238148_ERZ761564 | MGnify/ENA primary metagenome ERZ761564 (study PRJEB28885, sample SAMN05720194) | activated sludge metagenome | isolation source: Anaerobic digester | place: USA...
TCACAAATGCTGCCGCTGTTACATGCCAAAGCGACAATAATGGGAACGCGGATGACGCGGATTAAGCGGATTTACGCGGATCAAATTATATGCACAGTAAATCCGCGTAAACCCGCTTAATCCGTGTCATCCGCGTTCCCATTGATACTCTTGCAGCAGCGCCGCAGGCGCGAGAACAGGAAAATTGTGTTTGTGAAAATTTGTGTCATTTGTGGCTAAATAATTGTGATCGCAACGCCGCAGGCGGTGCTTAAACTTTCAACCAAATAAAACCAACACAAATGGAACTCCTGCTCGAAAATCCCCGAACCGCCCTGAATAACTCCAGCGATTTTTTGCCCCTGCTCGGCACCGACCACATCGAGTTTTACGTCGGCAATGCCAAACAATCGGCTCATTTTTACGAGCACGTTTTTGGCTTTGAAATGATCGCCTACGCCGGCCCGGAAACGGGCGTGAAAGACCGCGCCTCCTACGTCCTGCAGCAAGGCAAAATCCGTCTGGTGTTAACCACCTCCCTCGTGCCCAACTCCGAGATTTCAGAGCACGTGCGCAAACACGGTGATGGCGTGAAAGTCATGGCACTCTGGGTAGACGATGCCTTCTCTGCTTATGCCGAAACCCTGCGTCGGGGCGCCGAATCGGCTGCGGAACCACAAACCTTGCTCGATGAAAGCGGCGAAGTCGTTGTTGCTTCCATCAAAACCTACGGTGACACCATCCACACTTTTGTAGAGCGGAAAAACTACCAGGGGGTGTTTCTGCCCGGTTTTGTACCCCGCAAAAGCCGGGCCTTCCACGGCAGTGTTGGCCTACAATACGTCGACCACTGCGTAGGCAATGTAGAATTGGGACAAATGAACCACTGGGTAAAGTTTTATGAAGAAGTGATGGGCTTTAAACTCTTGCTCACTTTTGACGACAAAGACATTTCTACCGAGTATTCCGCACTGATGTCCAAAGTGGTCTCCAATGGCAATGGCTACATCAAATTCCCCATCAACGAACCCGCCGCCGGGCGTAAAAAATCGCAGGTGGACGAATACCTTGATTTTTATGGCGGTCCTGGCGTACAACACATTGCCGTTGCCACTCACAACATCATCGACACCGTTTCCAAGTTGCGCAGCCGGGGGGTGGAATTTTTGGAAGTGCCTACTAGTTATTACGATGATTTACTGGATCGGGTGGGCCGCATCGATGAAGACCTCCAACCCTTAAAAGACCTCAATATCCTGGTTGACCGGGATGAAGAAGGTTACTTGTTGCAAATTTTCACCAAGCCGGTAGAAGACCGTCCCACCCTGTTTTTTGAAATCATCCAGCGCAAAGGAGCAACTTCTTTTGGCAAAGGAAATTTTAAAGCCTTGTTTGAAGCCATTGAGCGCGAGCAAGCAAGAAGGGGAAACCTATAATAGGTTGAGAAGTTGAGAAAGTTGAGGAGGTTGAGGCTGCCGCGAGCGACATGGAACACAACTCAAGCAGTCACTAGAACGTATGGCGCACTGTCAAAGTCGCTCGCGGTAGCCTCAACCTCTAAACCGCCTCAACTTTCTCAACTCCTCTGTCCTAAATTTTTGTTAATGTAAGGGGTAAACCTGCCAATTTGCCGTAGTTTTGGGGTTTTATATGTAGAATGGAAAATCAGGACCAAAAAACGAGGCAAGACTGGCGCGAAGTACGATGGGGACTGTGGCAAATTTACCGCCGGGTAGCCGCCATTCTGCGCATTACGCTCACCGTTTTGGCGGTTGGGGTCACTACGCTTTTCCTGATTTTTCAGGTGCCCATGGTGCAGGAGTGGGCCATCGACGAAATTACCAAGGCTATTTCCAAAACCACCGGAACCCGCACCGAAGTAGGGCATTTTCGTTTGAGTTTGTTCAATCATCTGGTCTTGAATGATGTGTACATCGAGGATGATCAACGCGATACCTTGCTTTTTTGTAAAAACCTCAGTGCACAAATCAAACTAAGCCCCATTACCCTATTGCGCGAAGGGCTGGTTTTTGACGAATTGAGCGTATCCGAGGGGCGTTTTAACATCAAAAAAGCGCCCGCAGCAGAAATGAACAACCTGGAGATGCTGCTGGAGCGACTTTTTCCGCCCAAACAGACCGTGACCAAAAAAGAAAAAAAACCGTTCAAGCTGGCCATCAAAAAGCTAAACCTGGATGATGTCATTTTTCTGAAAAACGACCTGCATCGGGGGCAACGGATGAAAATAGTACTGGCTCGCGGACGCATAGCCATCAACAAGATGAACCTGCCTGGTAAGCGCCTGGAAGCCAAATACATTCGGCTCAAAGGAGCGAGGATTTTGATTGATGAATTGCCCTATGGTCCTGGTTATGAGGACTCTCTGACGGAAATAGAAGAGCAGGTTCCGGCGGTAGACAGTACGGCAGCTGACACGACAACCTGGAATGTCGTGGTTAAAGAAATCAATTTTTCCGAATCGGTATTCCATCTGCACAATTACCGCAAAGCACCCCAAAAATCCAGTGCGCGCGATACCATCGACTATGCGCACATGGAAGTGCGCGATATCGACATCAAAATCAAAAATTTTGCGATCAAAAAAGAGGTGTTCTCCGGCAATTTGAACAACATCTCTTTTCGTGAAAAAAGTGGGTTTGAGCTAAGCAAACTGGCGGCAAAAGAAGCCATCGTGAGTTCGCATGAAATCACCCTCAATGGCATGGCACTCATCACGCCTAACTCAAATATTGGGGACACCTTGCAGTTAAAATTTGATTCTTTTGACGACTTTGCCGATTTCCCCAACGCCGTGCGGCTGGATACCAAGTTTGATGGGGCCAAAATTGCCATGCGCGACATCATGGCTTTTGCCAGCGATCTGACTACCAATCCTTTTTTTCGCAAAAATCGGGAAACGACCCTTTCCATTGATGGCCGCATGTACGGGGTGATCAATAACCTCAATGGCCGCAAACTCCGGATACTCCTGCCCGATGGTACTTTTTTGCAGGGCCGCTTTGATGCCCGCAACTTGGCCGTTAAAGACAATGAATCGATCGAATTGCGGATGGACCAGCTCAGTACCAGCATGCGCACGTTAAGAGACCTTTTGCCCAATTTCAGTTTGCCCAAAAACTTTGACAAGTTGGGGAAACTACAGTACCGGGGTGATTTTATCGGCTTTTTTAACAGCTTTACCACCATCGGACAACTCTTTACCAGCATCGGTAGCGCCGACCTGAACGTGTCCTTGAAAAATACCGAAAGCCCCGAACGCGCTTCGTATTCCGGGATTGTGACCTTGAACAATTTTGATTTGGGCAAATGGACCGACAATAAAAATTTAGGTAAAATCAGTTTGCGGGCTGCCGTTGGTGAAGGCGACGGCTATGGCCTTGCAGGAAAAAATGCCCGGGCCAAACTGACCGCCGATATCAAAAGTTTTGAATTTAAAGGGTACAAATACACCAACGCCCATATGCAAGGTGAGCTCAAAGCCCGCCAATTTGATGGGAATCTCAACATCAAAGACGACAATATTGATTTGGTTTTTGCGGGTAAAGTCGATTTGTCCAAAGACATTCCCGAGTACATTTTTAATTCTTCGATCAACCGACTCAACCTCCAAAAACTCAATTTCAGCAAAGAAGAAATAGTACTGACGGGCAATGTTGACCTCAACATCCAGGCCAATAATCTAGCCGATCTGGTTGGCAAAGCTGAGTTCAGAGACTTTGACATCAACAAAGGGGATCAAACCTATCACTTCAAGCTTGTCGACATTCGTTCTACCCTGGATACAGCAGGTGGACGAGAACTGAACATCGCCTCAGATGTAATGGATGCACAATTGCAGGGGCGATTCGATATTGAAAAAATTCCCGCAGCGCTACAACTTTTTATTTACGATAATTTTCCAGGTTTTGCCAATCGTTTTCGCATTCCCAAAATTGACTCTTTGCTGCGGCCGCAGCAATTTGAGTACAACATCAAAATCAAGGACAGTGGAGGCCTGCATGAGCTCCTCAACGCCCAATTGGGCCCACTAAAAAACTTTGAGCTGACGGGTAATTTTGACAACCTGACCTCCAAACTGGAAGCAAAATTGAAAGCCCCTGAATTTCGTTTTGGATCCATGTCTGCAACTGATCTGGGTTTGATCGTTGATTTAACCGATGGCGAAGGCTACATGAACTTCAATACCGAAGCCTTGAACATCAATGAAAAACTGAAATTACCCGACATTACCTTACTCACCATTCTCGATCGGGATACCATTGATTTTTCTTTAAATTATGCCGACCACTCTTCGAAAGTGCTTTCCAAAGTTGACCTGAACGGTCGGTTTTACATTCGCGACACCAGCACCATGTTGATGCAGTTGAAAAATTCAAACCTCCGTTTGCTCAACTCCACCTGGTCGATTAATCCAAAAAACTCCATCGCTTTTGGCAAAGATTATATCGATGTACAAGACTTTGTATTGCAGTATGAAAACAAATCCATCTACCTGGATCGTCTGGGCAGGAAAGGGGTGAAACTGGCCATGAACAACATGGATTTGAACTTGCTCAATGATTACCTCAATTTTGAACCCATGAAGTTTGGGGGGCGTTGCAATGTTGAAGCACGGGTGGAAGATGTGCTCAGTTTGAAAAACCTGGGGATTTCCGTGGTTAGTGATACTTTTTTGATCAATCGCGATGATTGGGGACTGATGCGTTTGGACCTCAAAATGAAAGACCGGCAACACCCCCTGGAGGCCTATTTTTCCATGACCAAGGATACGGCTCAGCTGTTGCTGGAAGGGTATTATAACCTCAGCACGTTTGGGGAAAGTTCGGAACAAAAAGCTCGCTATTTTGACGCCAATCTGAACATCCACTCTTATCCCTTGCGCATTGCCGACTATTTTGTTGGCGATGTATTCAAGAACCTTTATGGGTATTTTGATACCGATTTACATGTTAATGGAGACATCAATAACCCCAATATCGGGGGCAAAATGCACCTCATTAAAGGCGGGTTTACCGTAGACTACCTCAAAACAACCTATACGTTCAATAAAGGCGATGTAGTGGTGGACAATTTCCTTTTTGACATGTCAGACATGTTGTTGTACGACAAAAGGAAAAACCGCGCTCAACTGGATGGAGGAATTCGCCACGACCACTTGCGGCGCTTTGGGTTCAACGCGACCTTGCGTACCATTGAGCCTTTCCTTGCCCTGGATACCAAAAAGGGCGACAATGAGCAGTTTTACGGGCAGGCGATTGGGATGGGAAAGATCAATTTTTCGGGATCGTTCCAACGCCCGGATATTTCTGTGAATGCTGCGGTGGGTGAGGGGTCACGCTTGGTTATTCCCGTGAGCAACGAACGCAAAGTGGGGCAATTTGAGTTTGTCAAGTTTGTGGAAAAAACACCCCAAAAAGATAAAAAAGATGAAGATGATCGCGAACTCACCGGAGTGGGAATCGACCTGGACATCACCGTACAACGGGGTGCGGAAATACAGATCATCTTCAACGAACAATCGGGTGATGTGATCAAAGGTGCGGGTAGAGGAGCGGTACAGATTTCGGTGCCACGTGGGGGAGACTTTAAAATGTTCGGGGAAATTGTGATCGACGAAGGGGAGTACCTCTTTACGCTCTACAATTTATTCAACAAGGGCTTCCGGGTCAAAGAAGGGGGGACCCTGACCTGGAATGGCAATCCTTTTGGTGCCACCATCAATCTGGAAGCGGAATACCGCGACCTGAGTGCCTCGGTGTACAGTTTCATTCAGGAATACCTGGCCACAACAACCGACGAAGAATTGAAAGCCGCTGCCAATAGAAATACCAACATTGATTTGCGCATGAAATTGCGGGGTGATTTGTTGAAACCGACCATTGATTTTGATCTCGCTTTTCCCAATTTAAGGGGTCAACTGCAAAGTTTTGCCGAAAGCAAAATCCGGATTTTGAAACAGGATCAAAACGAGCTCAACAAACAAGTTTCGGGCTTGATTTTATTTGGGCAGTTTTTGCCTGCCGATTTTGCCCTGGGCAACCAGGCTCGGGCTTTTGCCCTCAATTCAGTGAGTGAATTGGTGTCCAACCAGGTCTCATTGATGGTGACCGAATTGTTGAAAGATTTGGTGGGGGATGGTGTACTTTCCGACATCAACTTCAACATTCGGCAAGCCTTGACCAGCTCAGGCAGCAACGAATTCCAGTTCAGCCTCAAACCCTATTTCTTGCAGGATCGCCTCTCGGTACAAGTGGGGGGCAACATCCAAAACAATGTGCCAGGCACCGAAAACGTCGGCACCTTTGTCGGTACGGATGTAGTGATCGAATACGCCATCACCCCCGATCGCAACCTCAAATTGCGCATTTTCCAAAAACTACAGCCGGATGTAGGCGGGCGTCGTTTTCAGGTAGGAACTGGCCTGAGCTTCCGCAAGGAGTACAACTCATTGGCTGATTTCTTCAAGAGTTTTAAAAAAGCAACGAGTAGCGAAAAACGAAAAGTGAATAGCGAAAAGTGATTTTTTGAAAAATATAGATTTAGGGCAATTTTACCATTTGTTGCCGCAGCAGATGATCGGCAAGTACCAGTGCCGCCATGGACTCTACAATCGGCACTGCTCTGGGCAACACACAGGGATCGTGGCGTCCCTTGCCCGTGACAGTCACCGCTTCTCCTTGTTCATTCACCGACTCTTGCTCGGGAATGATGGTGGCAACGGGTTTGAAGGCCACCCGAAAAGTGATGTCCATGCCATTGGAAATGCCGCCCTGAATGCCTCCGGAGTGGTTGGTACGGGTGAGGATTTTGCCGTCTTCCTGATAAAAACTATCGTTGTGCTCAGAGCCGCGCATGCTCACGCCCGCGAAACCAGAACCGTATTCAAAACCTTTACAAGCATTGATGCTCAGCATGGCTTTGCCCAGGTCGGCGTGGAGTTTGTCAAAAGCGGGCTCACCCAAGCCGACCGGGCAACCCGTGATCACTGCGCTGACTACCCCGCCGATGGTGTCGCCGTCTTTGCGCACGGCTTTGATCAGGTCGATCATTTGTTCGGCCATGGCCGGATCAGGGCAACGCACGTCATTGGATTCGGTGAGGGAAAGATCGAGCTCGGAGGCAGATTTTTGTAAAACCAAAGGACCCACCTGGCTCACGTAAGCCTGAATGTGTACGCCTTGCTGTGCCAAAAGCAATTTGGCAATTGCCCCTGCGGCCACCCGTGCTGCGGTTTCACGGGCAGAAGAGCGTCCACCACCGCGGTAGTCACGGATGCCGTATTTGACCTGATAAGTGTAATCTGCATGCGATGGGCGGTATTTATCGGCAATGTGACCGTAGTCTTGCGAGCGTTGATCGCCATTGTAAATGACCATCGCTAGGGGAGTACCGGTACTTTTGCCTTCAAAAATGCCGGACAAAATCTGGACGGTATCACTTTCTTTGCGTTGGGTAACGATGTTGGACTGGCCTGGTCGACGCCGATCCAATTCGGATTGAATGAATTCCTCATCGATTACTAAACCCGCTGGGCAGCCATCAATGACTACACCGATGGCTTTGCCATGGGATTCTCCAAAAGTGCTAATGCGAAATGCGCTGCCGAATATACTTCCTGCCACGGTGGTCTGTTTTTTATTTACTGCCGCGAAGCTACTATTTTTTTTACTTTTACAATTATACCCCGCACGGGGTGGGCAGGTGAAATTTTGGCGAATTTATTTTTTTGACCTGCAAGGCGCAAAGCGCAGACGTAGCCAAAGCTACGGCGAGCATTTGCAACGCGGCAGGGCGAAAAAAGAAAGAGACAAAAATCAACTGGTCATCCCGTGCGGGGTATTCCTGCATCAGTCATCACCCGATAAACACACGCTACAGAAAATAACCTAGATGAAATTAAAAATTGCTTGTGAACTCGATTATCAAACCCCCAACAATACCCCGCTCATTTTTCTTTTAAGGCTTCGTTCAGATGGTGGTCAAACAGTTATTGAAGAGGAATTTATCGTAGAACCTCAAGTGCCAGTCACGGAATACCTGGATTTGTATGGGAATTATTGCCAAAGGATGATTTCACCGCTGGGTTTGTTTTCGATAAGAACGACCGCACTTGTCGAAACACAAGATTCTGTTGAAGTTGATGTCAACGCAAACTTTGTTTTGATTCAGGATTTGCCCGAAGATGCGCTGATTTATTTGTTGCCCAGCCGGTATTGTGAGTCCGACAAATTGCTCAGTAAAGCCTCTGAGATCATTCAAAATTTATCTACGGGCTACGAGATGGTAGAAGCGATTCGACAATGGGTACGGGCCAATATTCAGTATGAATACAATTACAGTACCCCCTCCACCTCTGCCATGGATACCATGAATATCCAATACGGGGTTTGTCGAGATATGTCCCATTTGGCCATTGCCCTTTGTCGCAGCATCAACATCCCCACACGGTTTATGGTCGGATACCTGCATGAATTGGAACCGATGGATTTACACGCCTGGTTTGAAGCGTATCTGAATGGGAAATGGTACGTTTTTGATGCTACCCAACAGTTTACTACCGGAGGCAGGGTAGTACTGGCCTATGGCCGGGATGCTGCTGATGTTGCAACAATGACCCATTTTGGCGACATTCAATTGAACAATATGTTGGTACAGGTCGAGCGAGTAGAGGCCTAGGAATTCGGGTTTTTAGGCTTTCGCCAAGGTCTACTTTCTACTGATGAACCAGGCCCACAAAATCAATACAAATTGAATGGGTAGCCGAATCAAAGCATTTTGATGTGTTCCCACTGCCGGGTTTGCTCTAAATACATCGATGATGTGTAAGGGCAAAAACAACAGCATCAGTACCAAGATGCCTAGGGTTGCCATTGGCCGAAAGCGCGGAATAAAAACACCAATACCCAGCCCGATTTCTACCACGCCAGCCAAAATATTAATGACGTCATTCATCGCAAATTCAGGAAAAAATCCGGCATACATCAATGGATTCATGAAGTGTGAAATGCCACCTAAAACGAGGAGGGCACCAAATAAAAAGGTCAGGACGAGTTTAAACATTTTCATTCTGTTCAATTTTAATTGTGAATACTTAGATGAAAAATTACATTTGTAGCGGTGCAATGTATGGAGAATTGTGGGGATATTCATGCAGGTTGTATCCTTTCGGGAGGAGGAGAACAAGCTTGGGAAAGTTTTGTAAATTTGAGTAGTTGAGCTTATTCATCAAACTGCTCTATCACCAGAGCCACATCAAATAAAAACCAATTAGTATGAAAAAAACAGTGAACGTTTTGCTCTTCACCTTTGGGTTGGTGCTGGGACTGACGGCCCAATCCAAGCCATTGAGCCTCGAAAAAATCGAAGCGCTCAAAAAAGAAGCAACGGAAAAAGTACAAGCACGTGCCAAACTGGCCCAGGTCATGGTTGACAAAGTGTTCAGCTTTGCCGAACTGGGATTCCAGGAAGTCGAAACCTCCAAATACCTGACTGGCATCCTGCGCGACAATGGTTTTGCCATAGAATCTGGCATCTCGGGCGTACCCACCGCCTGGATGGCGCGATGGGGCAGTGGTAAACCCGTGATTGCCATCGGCAGCGACCTGGATTGTATCCCCAAAGCCTCCCAAAAGCCAGGTGTGGCCTATCATGACCCGATTGTCGAGGGTGCACCTGGTCACGGTGAAGGCCACAACTCGGGCATTCCACTCAACATCATCGCGGCCATTACCGTGAAGGAAATCATGGAACGGGAAAAAATCCCTGGCACCCTGGTGCTCTGGCCTGGTGTGGCGGAGGAACTGGTGGGTACCAAGGCTTTTTTTACCCGGGATGGGTACTTCGATAAGGTCGATGCCTGCATTTTTACTCACGTGGCCAACAACCTTAGTGTCTCTTATGGGCAAGCCATGGGTACAGGCCTGGTTTCGGTTGAATACGAGTTCGAAGGAGAGGCCGCCCACGCTGCCGGAGCTCCCTGGCGTGGCCGGAGTGCATTGGATGCCGTAGAACTCATGAGTGTTGGATGGCAGTACTCCCGAGAGCACCTTGATCCATTGCAACGATCCCATCACGTGATTAAAAATGGCGGCGACCAACCGAACGTCGTGCCTTCCAAAGCAAGCATCTGGTTTTATTTTCGACACGTTACTTATCCGTTAATCATGGATTTGTACAAAAAGGGCAATCGTATTGCCGAAGGAGCTGCGTTGATGACGGATACCAAGATGACTTCCAAAATACTGGGTTCTGCCTGGCCCCGTCACTTCAATCAGGTGATCGCAGAGACGATGTACGAAAACATCAAAAAAGTGGGCTTGCCCACCTGGTCAGAAGCGGATCAAACGCTGGCGCGAGCCATTCAAAAGGAAGTAAAATCGCCTCGGGACACCACTGGGTTGCCCAGCAAACTGGACACCCTGGGTCAACCGGTGCGCAATCCCATCAGCGGCGGCTCGGATGACATTGGCGACATTTCCTGGAAATTGCCGACCATTACCTTGGGCTATCCCTCCAACATTCCTGGGTTGCCGGGACACCATTGGGCCAACGCGGTGGCCATGGCTACACCCATTGCCCACAAAGGGGTAGTGGCTGGTGCCAAAGCCGAAGCCATGACCCTGCTGGATCTGTTGCTTAAACCGGAGCTGATCACCAAAGCCTGGGAGTACTTCCGCACCGAACAGGGCATGAAGCAACAATACACTCCGATGGTGAACCCCACGGACAAGCCAGCAGTGCATCTGAATACGGAGATCATGGAGGAGTTTCGGCCCAAGCTGGAGAAGTTTTATTACGATGAGAAGAAATATGGATCGTACCTAGAACAGTTGGGGATTAAGTATCCGGTGGTGAGGAAGTAGGGAACTTATCATTACGTAGTCCCGGGTTACCACAGGGTCGATCAGTTCTAAGCTTAACGCTTTTGCGCAGCTGCGCTGCTTATTTTTTCACCACGACGACACGACGTTTTGCTCCGCACCACACGACGCAAGCGTCGTGTTTTTTGAAGCGCGAAGCGCGAAAAACGTCGTGTCGTCGTGGTGAAAAAAACATTTTGGCGTAGCCAAAATTCATCACTGGGTTTAAAAATCAGAACTGATCGACTCTGCGGGTCACGGGGACTGTGCAATGTGGTTTATTTACAAAATCATCCCCGTCCGCGCCGCCCGCGCATAATGCCGCAAGTCCTGATCATGGTACCCACTTTTCTTCAAATACCCATCAATGATTGGCACAGCGATATCCGGCAAAAAAAGCGCCAGATGCCCCAATCCATGCAAAGCACTTTCTACGCAGGCAGGATTGTCTAGCGACAGGCACTGGCGCATCACCCCGGCTATGGCTTCATAGCAAGCGCTGTTTTCGGCATCCAGGTTTTTGTACTGTTTCTGAACTGCTGCAAGCATTTCTTTGGGTTTTTTTGTGTATAACTCCTCAGAAAAATTGAACCAGGTAGATAAAGGGCAAATATCCCAAAACATGTAGCAGAAGCCGTTTAGTTTCGACAGGGTTTGTTGAGCACCTGCTGAGGTTGTGGCTGCGCAGCGTTGATTTAATACATCCCGAAACAATACAAACAAAGCCCTCAAGGCAGCCGTTTTGCGCGCAATGGGAACCGGAGCGATTTTGAAGTCACACGCTAAGTTGGAGATGGAGTTGTTGAACACAAACTCCAGACCCAGCGCTACTTGATCGTCAGAATAAGGTGCCAAATCTGCCTTAGGATTTTGCAGCAAGGTTTCGATCAAGACAAAAGCGGAGAGGGGGTCTTCGTCTTCAAAAACACCTTCTTCCCAATGCTCGGACCAGTACCAGAGGGGTTCGGTGGTAGGGCGGTTGAAGATGTGGTTGATTTCGCGTTGATAAAGGGTAGTCATGGGTTTAGATTTTGAAAATCCATAACCACACTCGACTTGCCAAAAGTTCCAAGTGTGGTTAAGCATTTTACCCAAACTCCAAATAATGCTGCTCCGACACCCCCCTCAATCTTTCCGCTGCCCACTCAGCAGTTACATCCCGTTGCGGTTCGGCAAACATTTCATACCCCACCATAAATTTTTTCACGGTAGCCGAACGCAGCAATGGCGGATAAAAACTCATGTGCCAATGCCATTCCGCGTGTTCCTGCCCATCAGTAGGCGCCTGGTGGATGCCCGCAGAGTAGGGGAAAGAGGTTTCAAAAAGATTGTCAAAACGGATGGTCAAAGCCTTGAGAATTTGTGCAAAAGCCTCTTTTTCCACTTCATCCATTTCCCCGATGTGCCGCATGTGGCGGCGGGGGATGATCATGGCCTCGTAGGGCCATACAGCCCAAAAAGGAACCAGGGCTACAAAACGATCATTTTCCAGGATGATGCGGGTTTTTTCTTCTAGCTCCTGCTCCAGGTAGTCGCTGAGCAGGCTGCCATTGTTTTCCCACCAGTGTTTTTCTTGCTGAATACTCTTGAGGCGCGTTTCTTGCGGGATGGTCGATTGCGCCCAAATTTGACCGTGCGGGTGCGGGTTACTACAACCCATGATGTCGCCTTTGTTTTCAAAAATCTGCACGTGCTGGATGAAGTCGATGGCACCCAGTTCCTGATATTGTTCCTGCCAGAGTTCCACTACTTTGAGGATAGCCGAAACTTCCATTTGCGGCAGCGTCAGACCGTGATTGGGCGAAAAACAAACTACCTTACAGATGCCCCGCTCGCCCTGGGCTTTGAGCAGCCCTTTTTGGTAAGGTGCGTCAGATGAAACCTCCAGCAACGCGGCAAAATCGTTGGTAAAAACAAAAGTATCGGGATAGGCTGGATTGTGTAATCCTCCAGCGCGTTCATTGCCTGGGCACAGGTAACAAGTTGGATCGTAATGGGGTTTGCGCGCGGTGTCGGCTTTTTCTACTTTACCTTGCCAGGGGCGTTTGGTACGGTGTGGCGATACCAATACCCATTCGCCAGTGAGGATGTTGTAGCGGCGGTGAGGATGCTCGTAGAAGTCTAATGTGTTCACGTTACTTTATTTTAAAGGCGAAAATAAACAATGCTGGAGCCAATGCTGGTTTTTTTTCAAATAATCTGTTACAATTGCCCCCGCCATTTGTGACGGGATTCAACCACACGTTTCCATTTGATTTTCCAATTTTGCTTTGCAATAAATCGCCTGGAAGCGGGTTAAAGATCACAACACACTTTTG
>ENA-UOWO01005644-UOWO01005644.1-activated-sludge-metagenome-genome-assembly--contig:-NODE-5644-length-13169-cov-12.372579_pt1 | contig 13169 bp, 10 predicted proteins | sample MGYA00238148_ERZ761564 | MGnify/ENA primary metagenome ERZ761564 (study PRJEB28885, sample SAMN05720194) | activated sludge metagenome | isolation source: Anaerobic digester | place: USA...
GTCATCCAGGGCGGGCATCTCGACGCGTACGACGTAGCCACCGGCGGCGTCGACGACGGATCGGGCGCCACCCCGTCGATGGAAGCAGCCCGGCTGATCATGGCGGCCGGCGGCAAACCGAAACGGACCATCCTGACGATCCTGTGGGCCGGCGAAGAGTTCGGCCTGCTCGGCTCCCAGAGCTGGGTCGACCGCAATATGGACCAGCTCGGCAAGATCTCCAACATATTCAACCGCGACGGCGGGCCGACGGTGATCACCGGGATCAGCGTGCCGGCAGCCATGCGGGAAGACTTTGAACAAATCTGCGCCCCGATCAACGGCATCAACCCCGATTTTCCGTTCAAAATCGAAGAGCGGCAGCCTTCCGAAATGCCCAAAAAAGCCTGGGGCACCGACAGCGGCCCGTTTGCCGTCGCCGGCGTCCCCGTGCTCCATTTCAACACCGGCGATCCGAAAGGGTATAATTTTAACTACTACGAGATCTGGCACACCGAACGCGACACCTACGACAAAAGCATCAAAGAATACCAGGACCACGTATCGATCGTGACGGCTATCGTGGTTTACGGCGTGGCAAACCTGGATCATCTGCTGAACCGTGAAGGGTACTGGAAAGCGCCGGAGGAGGAACAGGGAAAAGGGAAAAAGGAAAAAGGAAAAGGGGGAAAGGAATAGGGAAAAGAAAAAAAATATCTGATTTTTACTTATTTATCTTATCTTTATAGGTCTGATATCAAATCATGCCATGAAATCCGTTTATCGCACGGTGATTGCAACGCTGATTTTATCCATCGCATCATATGTGGCTGCCGGCCAGGGCATTTCCGTCAACAAAACCGGCGCTCCGCCCGACTCCTCCGCCATCCTCGACATCCAATCCACCTCGCAGGGCGTCCTTTTTCCACGGATGTCGACCTGGAAAATAAGAAATATCCAGGATCCGGAAACGGGCCTCATGGTCTTCAACACCGATTCGCTCGAATTGTACATCTTCACCGGCCAGAAATGGGAATCGGTCCGGGATAAAACCGATACGATCACAACCTGGGAGTGCGGTCAGGAATTTCTTTACGGGGGACAAGCCTACAGCACCGTATTGATAGGGACTCAATGCTGGATGTCGGAAAACCTCAATATCGGTGTCAGGGTAGAAGGGACAGTGGAACAGCATGACAACGATACCATTGAAAAATACTGTTACAACAACGACCCGGCCAATTGCGATGTCTATGGCGGGCTCTACCAGTGGGCCGAAGTGGTGCAGTATCTGAACGGGGCGACCAATTTCACCTCGTGGGATCCGGCGCCCGAAGGACCTGTCAGGGGAATCTGCCCGGAAGACTGGCATATCCCCTCTTACGGCGAATGGATGGAATTGGTGGTATATTGCGATTATTGGGGCGGACGGCTGAAAGAGACGGGAACGGAGCATTGGTTTCCGCCCAATACGGATGCAAACAACGAGAGCGGTTTTACCGCTTTCCCGGGCGGTTACCGGCACCCATCCAACTGCGGTTATGCCGAATTCCGGTATATGGGCACGTTATGGTCAACCACAGGGTATGAACCCTATGAAACCTACTCGGTATATTTTATCCGCTTATATTTTAATAATGGCGGAATAACCTGGGCGATCGGCATCGAAAAATCCTGGGGGTTCTCGGTGAGGTGCGTGATGGATAATTAAGTCGTTGGCCGCTGTCCTGTGTCCGCCAAAGGCGGACGAAGGAACTCTGGTCGTTAGTCATTAGAAGCATGCATAAGATACTCATTATTATAGGATTAATAGGGATTTGCGCCAATATCTATTGCCAGGAAGAAGCGTATAACTGGTATTTCGGCGAACAGGCGGGTTTGAGCTTTGCCCAGGGTGATCCGGTGGCATTGACCGACGGTGCACTTTTTACAGGTGAAGGATGTTCGGCTATCTCTTCGTCTTCCGGGGAACTGCAGCTCTACTCCGACGGCAGGTTTGTGTATGACCGCAACCATTCCATCATGCCGAACGGCAGCGGCCTGCTGGGACATTCTTCCAGTACCCAGTCGTGCATCATCGTTCCAAGACCGGCCAATAATTCTCAATACTACGTATTTACCGTTGATGCCAAAGACAACGGGCTGGTTAACGGCCTTTGCTATTCCCTTGTCGATATGACGCTGAATGGCGGACTCGGAGATGTGTCGCCGGCAGAAAAAAACATCTCCCTCCTTCCGTATACCTGTGAAAAAGTAACTGCCGTCAGGCACAATGATGGCGCCTCTGTCTGGGTCATTACCCACCAATGGGGGTCCAATGCATTTTATTCGTTCCTCGTCACCGCAGAAGGTGTAAATATGACGCCGGTCATCAGTCATGCCGGTCAGGCCGTTTCAGGCGACATGGAGGCGGCCAAGGGTTATATCAAAGTTTCTCCCGACGGCGCCAGAATTGCTATGGCGAACAATACGGCTTTTACTGTCGGTATCTTTAGCTTCGATGATGCATCGGGAGTTGTGAGTCATATCGTCACTGACGATAGTTATGTGAATCCGGGAGGATCCGACCCCGGTGGGCCTTATGGCGTAGAATTCTCGCCGGATAGCGACCTGCTCTATATTAGCGAATGGAAAACAAACCGGAAGATCAGCCAGTACGACCTCTCTTCCAATGATCCGCAGACTATCCTGAATTCACGCGTTACCGTCGCCACTGTCAACCAGAATGCCGATCCTTTCGGAGCCATCCAGCTTGCTCCCGATAAACGGCTTTATATCGCACGAATGGGAAGCAACTATATGTCGGCCATCAATTTTCCCGATACGGCAGGCCCCGGCTGCAATTTCAACGATAATGCCATTGAACTGACAGGAGGAAATTCAAGATATGGGCTTCCGGCCTTTGTTCAATCTTACTTTAACGATATTGCCGCTTTCACCGCTACTCCCCTGAAGGATTATGCCCCTTTGACGGTCCAGTTCACAGATCTTTCCAGTGGCAGCCCGACCGGCTGGAAGTGGGATTTTGAGAACGACGGCACTTTCGATGCATTTATTCAGAACCCTTCACATACGTATGATGTGCCGGGTATTTACACTGTAAAACTGACAGCGCTTTATGGTTTCGCTTCCGATGTGGCTATGAAGACAAATTATATCTCGGCTGCAGGAGGTCCTGAATTATGCCTGGTGACAGTCACATCCGAAGATGCCAATAAACTGGTTTGGGAAAAACAAACAGAAATTCCCGTGAATTACTTCAATATTTACCGGGAAACGTCGCAACCCGGAGAATATGAAGTGATCGGGACCGTCGATTATGAGGATTCATGCGTGTTTGCCGATACTACCGCGAATCCGCAGGAGCAGCCTTATAAATACAGGTTATCGGCCTTTTCACTCCAGGGAACGGAATCATTGCCGGGAAATCTCCATAGCACGGTTCATTTATCCGTTAATTCAGTCCCCGGTGGCTGTGAACTGGAATGGACGCCCTATGAAGGATTTGTATTTGACAAATATTACATTTATCGCGGGAACGAAGCGGACAACCTGACTTTGCTCGATTCGGCCGCAGGTGGAGTCAATTCCTTTACCGATGCCGATCCGCCTTTCGGGCCCCTGTTCTATGCAATTGAGATTATTCTTGATGGTGGTTGTTTCCCTGGCGGGGATGAAATTTACCACACCTCCCGCTCCAATGCGATATTTGCCGGAAATATCGGTATTCCGGAAGATGCCGGATCAACATTCCGGATCTTTCCAAACCCTGTTCATGATATCCTGAATATCCAGGCCGGAACCGGAATGATCCGGCAGGATGCAGAGGTATCCATTTATAGCGTATATGGTATCGAACTGATCTCCTGCCAGTTAACGACCGGAAGAACTGCCATCGACATCCGGGAGCTGGCCCCCGGTATCTATTTCATAAATCTGAAATCCCGGAACCAGATAAAAACAGGGAAATTCGTGGTGCAGTGATGCTGCCTTCTTCACTTTAGGTTGTTGGTCAACTTATTTCAGAAGCAAAGCAATACGGTTTTGAAATGAAATACTATCTAATTAATATCCCTGAATATCAACCGGTCAAACCGGCTATCTTATCGGTAATCTTAACATAAAGATCGTCAGTCGCGGTAAAAACTTCGTAATCCTTTAATCCCCACTTCTTTATTACCTCATCGGAATAAGTATCCCTGACGGTTAAAACCAGTACTTGGGCCTGGCCGATCAGCAAAGCAAGCTTCTCCGACCATCCCCTGTCATTCACCTCCAGGCGTCCGACTTCGTCGATAACGACGAGCCTGCATTGCTTTTCGTGCGAGCGGGTCAGCGCCGCCAGGCCCAGCTCCAGTCCGGCCGGATGGATATCGTATTGCCCGACGGCCGCGTGCGCACTATCCGCCGCCTTTCTCAAAAACGGCTCCCGCTGGCCGGTCTCCACATCCACCACATCATAACCCGCAGTCAGGCCGTCTTCCATTACCCTCGGAGAATAAATACCATCGACCTGAATGTTCTTTTTCCTGAGTTCCTCAATTATTTTCCGGATCTGTGTTGTCTTTCCCCCCCCAACCGGTCCGGAGATTATAAAAACCTTTCGCTGCAGTTTTCTCCTGATCTCCTCCAGCCTGAAATCAATCTGTGAGATCACCCGGTAAATGACCGATACCGGGCTTTTTACAATTTCCTTTATATCCGGAAAGGCAGAAATCATGATCGGCAGGCTGTCGAAGGAGAGCTCCAGGGCCATCGGAAGTTGTTTGAAAGAGGTCCTAAGGAAAAACTCCCTGATCCGGGGATTGTAAAGCTCGGTGCCCAGTACGGAGAATCCCAGGATGACAAGGGCCGCCCGGAAATTCATCTGGATGCCGATGATCAGCCCCTCGACGAACTCCCGTGACTGGACCCGGTTAATGACAAACGCCGTACCCATGGTTATCAGAACGAAATAGAGCCAGAAAGTGGGGCGGGCCAGCTGCCTGAGCGCCCTTTTATAACGAATGACCCAGATCGTTGTAATGATGATTATACCTGATCCCCAAACCATCCATGACCCGAAGTTCAGCAGGATGAAGGCGGTGATGATCAGGGCCATATCGAGAAACAACCAGCCGATGGAATAAGGAAAAGATTGTGTTTTGGGTTTCAGGAAGGATAAATTGGCATTGTTGCCGGCCTTAACGGCCACAGGTTCCTGCGACAGCAGTTTTCTCCCGATCCGCATCCCGATGATAGCAGAAACAAGGCCCAGGCTGCTGTAAATGATGGCCAGGAGAATGACCGGCGACCAGACCAGGTCGAGCCGGATATTCAGTTGTTTCTGCGCATAGCTCAGCAAGCCGGAATACACATCCACAATATCAAAACCGTAAAAAATAATGAAGTTTATGATTTTCTGGAAGAGATTCCATGTAGTGGCGAACATGGCCCCTATGGCAAATCCGAAGAAATTCCTGCCCAGCACGCGGGTAAAGATCTCCAGCATCAGGGCCTGGCTGAAAATAGCGATTATCGGGCCGAAAATGACCGCGCTGGGCGACATGGTCTTCATCAGGGCACAGATCAGCCCGGCCCGCCAGAACAACCCTTTCTGCTGCCATTTGTAACTCACCGATACCAGGGCAATAATCCCAATCCCGGCCAGGATATTCGAACTGAAAGGAATGCGGAGATTGTGCAGGAAACTTCCCAGGACGATCTCCGAGGCGGCCCATGTGGTGCCGATAACGGAAGCCCTGATCCATTTGTCGCTGATCCCCGGATGTTTATGCATTCACGACAGGTTTTTCCGCATTAGTGAAAAAACGTCACCGGCGGCGGACTCTGGCCCCGCAGCAGGCTTTTCATGGTATTCTGCCGCCATTCCTCGTTGGAATAATTGTACAGGGTGAGCAGCAGCGGTTTATCATCGGTCAGGATATGCGCATCGCGCAAATCGGGGATGTTCGCAGCCGACCCGAATTCAATGGCGCTCACCAGGGCCGGGTAATCCACCGGGTATTCCCTGCAGCAGGCATTGATGTTTTGCGGGATCTCCATGGGCAGGCGAAAATCGGCCGGAGAGGCAATGAAGTGAATATCGCCTGAATTCTTATCGTCGCCGGCGAAATAATACTTCACCTTGAAGCCCGATTCCGCCAGGGTTTTGTAAACCGACCGGGCGCCGAGCCCGTGCTCTCCCCATAAAAACCCCTGGTTGTTGATGATCAGCAGGCCGTCGGGTGCCATGATCCGCTTCATCTCACCGAAAGATTCCATCGTGAACATATGGTGGGGCTGGACCTCTCCGTTCAGCACATCGATGACTACCAGGTCGTATCTCTCTCCGGTGGTCCGGATAAAGTGCCTTCCATCATCCACATAAACACTGATCCCATCCGGATTGAAGCCAAAATATCTCTCCGCCAGCCCGACCATTCGCTTATCGTATTCGATGGCATCGACGCTGAAGCCCATCTGTTTCAGTTCCATGGCTATATTGCCCCCGCCCAGGCCGATCAGCAAGGCTTTGGAGCCGGGTGGTTTCATGCCGGCGATCATGGCGATACGGTGCGGGTATTTCCAGTAAGAAGCCGGGATATATTTCGCATCGACCTGCGTCTGGGGGATTTGATTGATGAAGAGCGTGCGGATGACGGGATCGCCGCCGCGTGTCTCCACAACGGTGATCTGCCCTAAGATCCCTTCGCCCCGGAAAAGGTATTTGCCTGCGACATTCGCGTCGGAGAATGACTTTGCCGAAGCCAGGAACAGGAGCACGAGAACAAACACGGAGATACCGGTAATCCCCTTGAATTTTCTGCTGATGATGACCACCAGGATGGCCATGGATGCCAGCAGGAGGGCCGTAAAAAAGACCGACAGCCGGATTCCCCATTCGGGCAGGAGGTAGAAGCCCATAAGGAGGGTCATGATGATCCCGCCGAGGGTTGAGACGGCATAGACCGTCCCGGCTGTTTTGCCCGTTCCTTTCAGCTCCCGGTTCTGCAACTGGATGAGGGTGGGCGAGATCATGCCCATGCAGAACAGTGGCAGGAACATGAACGAAAACGACGAAAGGAGGGAACCGAGGCGCAGGCCCAGGCTGCCGGTGAGCGACATGAATTTGACCGCCACAAAAGGCATCAGTGCGATCAGCAGTGTGCCGGCCAGCAACTCCCAGAAAAGCAGTCGCAGCGGGGGAAAGCGGTAGGTGGCCCAGCCTCCGGCGAAATAGCCTGCGGCAAGCCCTCCCAGTGTCACAGCCAGCACGGAAGCCCATACAAAGAGCGACGTCCCGAAGAAAGGCGCGATCATCTTGGCACCGGCCAGCTCGATCGCCATCACGGTACCGCCTTCGATGAACGCGACAAGGTAGAGGAGGTTCAGGTTCATTCTGCTCTTCTCCGGGGCGCTGCTCTGCCGGACCGGCAGGGTGGTATTTCTTGACATTCAGTAAAGAATTTCAGATTTATTCTTCAAAGATAGAAATCATATGCGATTCTTCGGCCCGGGGCCGGGGAATGCTTATGAACCGTTCTTCCATTTGTTTTCTCATCGGAAATTGCTTTTGGTTATGGATGTAGTAAAGGTAGTTAAATCTTTTCCAATCCAGTCATTCGGGTCAATGAAAAGAAACAAGGTCAAAGTTTTAGAAATTGTTGATGCGTGAGGTTAGGCCACGTTTTCTTTAAACTTTCTGATTACTTTAAATTCGTCTTTCTTAACTAAAATTTCTTCTTCAATATCAAAGTCATCTTGCAGTCCCAGCCAGAATTTTGCAGAATTACCAAAATAATTACTCAACCTGAGTGCAGTGTCAGCCGTAATCCTTCTCCTGCCTTTCAAGATTTCACTTACCCTGGTTTGTGGGATTCTAATGTCTTTCGATAATTTGTAAGCAGAAATTTTTAAAGGAATTAAAAATTCCTCGAGCAGAATCTCTCCCGGATGTATATTATTTAACTTTTCCATATTCCTATTACATTAATGATAATCAATTATTTCCACATTATAAGAATGTCCATTTTCCCATTGAAAAATGATCCTCCATTTGTCATTTATACATATGCTATGAAAGTCTTTAAATTCACCTTTGAGTTTCTCCAGATTATTAGAAGGAGGAACGATTAAATCATTCAAATTCATCGAATTATTTAACATTCTAAGTTTTCTCCTGGCAATATGTTGAATTTCATCTGGTAACTTCCTGGATCGGATACCGTTCCAAATATTTTCAGTTTCCCTGGATCTGAAAGATTGAATCATAGTAACGTATTACAATACTAACGGCAAAGGTAAGCAAAATATTACAAAAGACCAAATAGAAAATGTGGCCTGACGCTCAGCGCAACTGCCGGCCGGTGTTTTTGGCCGCACAGGCGGGCGTACGATAGTTCAAAGTTAAGAATTCTAAGTTCAAAGTACCACAGCGCCCGCCTGGGCGGACAAGATTTTTTCAAAACTGGCTGGCAGTTGCGTTTTTGTTAGCCCCAGTAATTTCAAATCGAAAATGGCAAATTAATAGAAGAGCTGTTCGCCCTATCTCACCCTCTCAGAAAGTAAGATATATCCGGTTCAAAAATATTTATCAATTACACAGTACATTTTGCGATATTTATGATTATCTTTAGGCTCCCCTAGTTAATGACCAGGAAAATAAAATATTGTCAAATTTCTTACCTGCTTGCGAATTCCCATCCGCCATGAAGGGCCAGCAACACTAGGAAAATTTATAAAATTCTGATCAATCAAATTCCTTTATTCTCTTGTAACGACAGGATTTAGAGAGGAAGTTCCAATCTATACTCGTATTTATCAATTTTCCTATTTTTAATGCAGGTATTAATATTAAACGCAACCAAATAACATATTTATAAACCTTTTAGATCTTAATCAAATGAAAAAAATTATCACCTTAGTTTGCATGCTATTGATCGGAGTAAGTTGCGTTCTTGCTCAATACGATTGTAATGTTTACTGGACTTATCCTCCAGGAGCAGATTGCACACCGAAGAATCTTCCTGCGCAAGGCACATATCATATTGAAGTAACACTTTGGATATATGATATTGCCAATGCTGAATGGGTTACCCCATCTGGTAATCCACCTATTAATAACGAAAGCACAAGCGCTACATCAACAAACTTTAGTGCGGCTCAATGCGGGGTTAGCGATTATTGTGATGAGTCTCATGATAATACGCCTGTCTTCTATCTTTATGGTAAAGTTGCCTTTGTGGACTCTTCATCACAAGAATTTTGTTCAGATAACGGACAAAATACAAATGGCCTCTCTTGTAATGATTTTTATAATAGCTTAGCTGCAGTGCAGGTTACGATGAATTGATTCGATGTTATTGTTGCAAGAGTTTGTTTTAAAAGCCGCAGCAGTCTCGATTTTATTTTGCTCCAATAGGTAAACATGTTGATTAAATGGTTGTTGCAAAAATCGAAACGATGAGGTTATCCATAATTGTAAGTAATTTGATAGTGTCTTCCGGCTTTTTAGACCACCTTTGGATTCATTACGAGAATACATTTGATTGATGAGGAAATTGAAATATTACCTTTTGTTACTGGCTTGTATATTGTTTTACAGGACTTATACCCAAAACCAGGCTAACCTCTGGTACTGGAGTCAATACTGTGGAATAGATTTCAATTCAGGTATCCCTGTATATCATGATCAGACAATTATTGCCTCGGGAAATGCCATGTCTGTTATGTGTGATACCAATGGTAATCTACTCTTTTGTTGCAGTGGCATACAAGTAAAGAACAGGGAAGGGCACACCATGCCAAATGGTGAGAATCTTATAGGATTTGAAGCTGCTTGTATGGGTGCTTTAATTGTACAGCAACCCGGATCGGATCATTTGTATTATGTGTTTACTGTTGGAAGAGAATGGCCCTATAATATTGGCATGCATTATTCTGTCGTGGATATGCACCTGGATGGAGGGCTGGGCGACGTAACCTCAGAAAAAAACGTTCTGCTGGCACAAGCCTGGGCAGCAAGCAATAAACTTACATCGGTCCGGCATGCCAATGGGGAGGATATCTGGATCATTACACGTAACTTCAAATCAGACCAGTATTATATTGCTTTTTTGTTGACATCAAGCGGATTATCGACCGAGGGAGTAGTAAGCCCTGTCCAATGGAGAGATGAATTCAACAATTATGGAAACATGAAAATCTCATATGACAAGAAATACTTAGCCGCTGCATATGTAAGCTATAAAATAGAGAATGGAGCATATACCCAATGCATTGATATATGCAGTTTTAATGCTTCAAGCGGTGAAATTGATTTGCTTTATACGATCAGTAAAAATCCTAATAATTGGACTCCCCAATATCCACCCTGGGCTGTTGAATTTTCGCCGGATTCTAAGTTGTTATACGCAACCTTTTTCAATGAGCAAACTAACATAATGGAGTTATATCAATATGACATACAGTATGTTGAGGATTCCACGCAGTTTAAACAATCTGAAACTTTCATTGCACAAGGACCTGTTAATGGCCTGCAATTAGCCAGGGATGGGAAGATATATTGTACAGGCTATATGCCTACAGAATATGGCTACGTAAGTGTGATACATGAACCCTGGAAAAGAGGAGCGGCTTGTCATTACCAGGCAAATGCCATTTACTTAAATGGAACTACAACCGACTGGTTCTTCCCAAATATGTTGTTAGACCACCTGTACCGCTTTGAATGGGAGGGGGAATGCGCCCGCCACCCCATTGTTTTTCAACCTAATTTTATCCCAGAACCTTCAACTATAGTTTGGAATTTTGGTGACGGTGAAACATCTTCGGCTCTTTGGCCAGTGCATGAGTACAATGATGGCGGGGAATATGAGGTGTCTGTATTAGTTAACTATCCGAGCGGAAGAGTAGAAGAAACATCAAGAGTTATCACTATACTGGATGGCCCTAATCCTGACCTGGGGCCGGATCAATTGATCTGTGAAGGGGATGAAATAGAATTGACAGCCGGAAATGAAGAAGGGTTATATATATGGAGTACCGGGGATTGGGGACCGAATATATTCAGCGTGACGGTTTCAGACAGCGGAACCTACTGGGTGAATGTAACCAATGACCTGGGGTGTAGTTTTCGTGATACGGTACATGTTGGTTTTCATCCTAAAGCGACCTTTGGTGAAGACAATCTGATCATCACACCAACCGCTTGCGGGGGAAGCAGCGGCAGCATCGCAGGGCTGATGGTCGAAGGAATCGAACCGCTCGCCTTTGAATGGTATGATGGTGACGGAAACCTGGTTGCTGATACCCTGGATATTTATAATCTGCCTGTGAATAATTACTATTTGCATGTACTGGATGACCATGGTTGCGAAACCGTATCCGAAGCCTTTACCATTACCGATGCCGGGGATGTTGAGATATCGGAAATTAACTACAATCCTGTCCATTGTGACCAGGAAAATGGCTTCATTGAGATTATTGCAACTACAGGATCCGGTACACAGTTGTTGTATTCTAAAGACAATGGCAACAGCTGGCAGTCAAGCAACCAGTTTGTTGACCTGCCGGCGGGTAATTACTTCATTAAAGTCGGCGACCTGGTGGGCTGTGAGGCCGTTTATGGCAACAACCCAATTGTGATCCAAAACTTACCCGGACCGGAGATCACGGCTGTTAATATTACGCCGGAAAACGACTACCTTGCAGATGGCAGCATTGACATTGAAGCATTTATTGGTAATGGAGATCTCTACTTTTCAATTGATAATGGAAGCAGCTTCCAGACTAACGACGGCCTTTTTGAAAATCGCAGTGCAGGAACATACGCCTGTGTGGTAAAAGATGGGTTTGGTTGTGATACTTCTTTTACAGTGGTCATTGACAGGATACTCTCACAAGTTATTGATGCCATAGCAGGTGACGGAAACACATGTATCGGCGATGCCACAGCAAGTCAATTGCTGTTGAATAATTTCACCGAAGTAGATAGTTTCCATGTTCAGTTGACCTACGATCCGGCCGTTATTCAATGTGATGGATATATACAGGTCCATCCGGATCTGGAAAATGGATTGCAGGCAAGCATCGTCCCTGCGCTGGGCGAAGTCCACATCACCTGGAAAGGGGCAATGCCCACAACCTTGCCTGAAAATGCCAAAATGCTGGAACTGTTATTCAGCGGCCTTGAGGAAGGGGTATCCCAGGTCGACTGGTTAGCCGAACCTGACGAAGGGCAGTTTTTCAATGATTACGGAGAAGAAATTCCTGTGCAATACGAACTGGGTACGATCCGAATCTTCACACGGCCGGAGATCATCCTGGGAACGGAATTACACGTATGCGAAGGCGATAACATTTACTTACCGGCATTTGTGTTAGGAGGAACCGGAGAATATGAATACTATTGGACAGGCCCCTCAAACTTTTCAAGCACTGACAAAGAACTGAAAATAACGGGAATTCAGGCATACCAGGCTGGAGACTACCAGTTAACGGTTACAGACACCATTGATTGCACAGACCAGAAAAGCATCGAACTGATCGTCAGCGAAAATCCTGTTGCGGCTTTCCATGGAACGGATACGCTGGAAATGCACGCTGGCGATTTACTGGATGCAGGAACCGGATTATCTTCCTATCGCTGGAACACCGGCGACAGCACAGAAAGTATCACTATCAATGCCGAAGGAATGTACACGGTTGAGATGGAGTCTCCAGTGGGTTGTTTGGGTTCAGATTCGGTTTATGTAAAACTGGTTTCGGAAGAAATTCCGGAGTTTGCAATTTATGTTCCGAATGCGTTTAGTCCCAACAACGACGGCATAAACGACATCTTTCAAATAAAATTCCCGCATTCAACCTTCAACCTTCAACATTCAACATTAAGCATTTTTGATCGTTGGGGAGGAGAGGTGTTTTCGTCCAAAGGTATAGAGAACGGATGGGATGGAAAGAAAGCCGGAAAGGACTGTCCGGGAGGAGTGTATGTTTACAAAATCGTTTTTTCCTTGGATGGTGTTCCCGGAAACCAGGAACGGGTCGGGACGGTGATGCTGGTGAGGTGAATAATTTGGAAATTTGGAAATTAGCCAATGAGTTAATTATCACATTTCCAAATTGACCAATTTTCAAATTCTTTCGTTCACCCTTCACGGCTCACTCTTCACCAAAAAGATCTTTAATAAAAATTATTGGGGCTAACG
>ENA-UOWO01005649-UOWO01005649.1-activated-sludge-metagenome-genome-assembly--contig:-NODE-5649-length-13164-cov-21.291327_pt1 | contig 13164 bp, 9 predicted proteins | sample MGYA00238148_ERZ761564 | MGnify/ENA primary metagenome ERZ761564 (study PRJEB28885, sample SAMN05720194) | activated sludge metagenome | isolation source: Anaerobic digester | place: USA...
AGCGGCTCCACCGCGAGGGCCCGTCGCTGCCGAGCGTGATCATCACGGGCTTCAGCCGCGAGCTGCCGGAGACGGAGCTGGCGACGCTGCCGCCGTGCGTGGTGTTGCAGAAACCTTTCACGGGCGACGAGCTCGTCGCCGCCCTCGCACAACTCCTGCGGCCCGCGAATCCCGACGCCCGAGCTGGGATGGTCACCGCGCAGGTTCGAGAACGGTGACGGCCCACCACGGGCCGGCGCTGCGCCCCAGCCACGCATCCCACCACCACGCGGAGACGTCCGTCCACGCCCGCCCCGTGCCATCGGCGATCCGCTCGCGCACGCGGAGCGTCCGCCCGTCTTTTTGAGCGAGCGTCGTGCCCCAGTGCCGGCCATCGCCGCCGGCCCAGACCGGGCCGGGCTGCACCGCATAACCGAGCCCGCGCAGGCAGTGGATCGCAGGATGTAGCTTCCGCGTCTCGTGCGAGACCCAGCGGAAAAGCACCGTGCGCTCGCCGTCGGAAAACGCCGCGATGCGCCCCGGAAATCCGGCGGCGAAACGGGCCTCGCGCTCACTCGGTGCGAGCGCGGTTAGCGGGCGTCCCTCAAACTCCGCCGGCCAGCCGGGAAACTCGGCCGGCGCACAAGCGGCCACCGCCGGCTCAGCCTGTAAAAGCGGGCGCAGCGCGGAAAGTCCCAGCAGAAGCGCAAGCATCCACACCAGTCCACCGCCTTGCGTGTGACTGGCCGCGCGGACCGGTTCGACCGTGTCCGGCTGCCGCGATCCTGTGCGGGCGGCGAGCCAGGCGATGCCGCCGAGCGCGGCGGCAAAAAGCGCGAGCCCGACGCCTTCGTGTAACCATTCGGGCAGCGTGCGGCCGCGAATCTCCAGCAGGAACAGGGCGACGCAGCGCAGGATGTTGGCGAGGGCGACGATCCCTGCCGCGCGGCGCAACAGCCGGAGGCTCGCCCGGTCGTCGAGACGCCACACCAGCGCGAGCACGCAACCGGTCGTGAGGCCCGACCAAAGCATTTGGATACCGCTGCACGGCGCGTCGATCAGCACCGTCTCGCCCGCCCAGTGCAGCGCCGTGCCCTGTCGCTCGACGACGTAGCCGAGCAGCCGGAGCAGCGGGAGGCTGCAGGCGGCAGTGAGGGCGCGCAGCGGATAACCGAGATAAAACTGCGCCGTGGCCACGACCGGCAATGCCAGCACGAGGAGCCCGCTGCGCGCGACGAGCGGCCCCGTGCCGCCGAGCAGGCAGGTGATCGTGAGCGCCCAGGCGCCCGCCCGCACGAGCGGCGGCAGCATTTCGTAGCCAAGAAGGACGATGCTGAGTGGCACCGCAGCGGCGGCGAGCCAGCGCGGTGGCACTGGCTCGCGCAGGCGTCGCCACGGCAGAAACGCGATGGCGAGGAGCAGTGCGACGAGGCCCCACGGCTCGTCGGAGCCATCGCCGATGCGTGCGATGAACCAGCGCACGACCGGCCAGCCGGCGAGTGCGGTGGCGGCGAGCAGGGCGGCGCGCGTCTGCCACCAGGGCGTTTTCGCCGGAGCGGCGGGCGCACCGGCGGAGACGGGCGAGCGCGTGGCGGTAGCGCAGGCGTGCATGACTCAGCGGGCGGCGTTTTTCCGGCGTTTGCGCAGGAGGCTCGCGCCGGCGGCGAGTGCGCCGCTGGCCAGCAATAGGACGGTGCCCGGCTCCGGCGCGGTGGCGACATCGCCGCCGACCGCGAGTTCACTCACGCCCTCCGGCAGGAGCGAAGGCTGGGCGACGGTGCGCAGTGGCGCGGCGGGGTCGCGGCGCACGACTTCGTCGATGGCGACAAACGAGGTGTACTTGGTGAGCAGGTTGTGCGCGATGCCGAGGCGGATGATCTCCTGGCGGCGCTCTTCGTTGCGATCGAGGCTTTGCAGGTCGGTGAGCTCGGTGATGCGTTCGCGGGCGACGAGGCGCGAGACGAGGCCGGGCGTTTGCAGCCGCGTGGCTTTGGCAAAATCGAGCGTGGATTCCCACGCGCCGCCGCCGGAGGTGCCGCGCACGGTCAGCGCGCCGGTGGGTTGGCCCTGCCAGTGACCGGAGACGACGACGGGGCGGCTCGCGAGCAGGTCGGGCACGGGCGTGGGCGTGAGTTGCGAGAGCGCGATGCCGTCGGCGCTCACCTGGATGCCGGTGAGCACGGGCGCCTCGATCATTTCGCGGAAGGCCGCCGCGGCGTGCTCGGCGAGATCGGGCTCGGTGACGACAAACGGTTCGCCGTGGCCGGCGCGCGCGAGGCCCTCGATCAGGTGACGATTGACAGAGCTGCCGATGCCAAAGGTGAACAGACTCGCCCGGCCGAGGTTGGCGCGCACGAGCTCGAAAAGCTCCGGCTCCATGTCGACGTAGCCGTCGGTGACGACGCTGACGATGCGTGCGGCGCCTTCGGTGGCCGGGAGGGCGAGCGCGCGGCGCATGGCGGCGACGAGCTCAGTGCCGCCGCCGCCTTGCTCCTGGTCGAGGAGGGCGCTCGCGGCGGCGAGGTTTTCGGGCGTGGCGGGGAGCGAGGTGGGCGAGAGCACGCGGCTGTCGCTGGCGAAAAGCAGCACGTTGAAACGATCCTCCGGGCGGAGACGGCGGCCGAGTTCGCCGATGAGGAGCTTGGCGGTATCGAGCGGGAATCCGTGCATCGAGCCGGAGACATCGAGCACGAAGAGGAAGTCGCGCGGCGGGATCTGCGCGGGCTGCGGGCGCGGTGGCGGTTCGAGCAGCATGAGAAAGTCGCCTTCGGTGGCGCCCTCTGGCTGGTCGATCAGGAGGCCGCTGGCGATGGCACCGCCCGCGAGCCGGTAGCGCAGGAGAAAGTCGCGGTTGGCCGGGCGCTCCTCGTCGGAGGCGATGCGCGTGCGCGCTTCGGTCGCGTTGATAAAATCGATCTGCACGCGGTGGCTGGGCGAATCGAGCTCCAGCAGCGGCATGCCGGGGACGACATGCGTCTCCATCGAGAAGGCTGCGGGCGCGGGCTCGTCGGCGCGCAGGTAGGGATTGGATACCCACTGCTCGTCGGGCGTGGCGGCGCTGGCGGGGCGGTTGGAGTAGCGCGGGCCGACGACGGTGGGGAACACCCACTCGTAGATGCCGGCGGTGGGCACGAGCAGCTCGCTGTATGCCAGCTCCACCTCGACGACGTCGCCGGGGAGGATGTTGGCGAGCGCCATCTTGAAGACATTCGGGCGCTCCTCTTCGAGCAGCGAGGCGGTCTTGCCCTCGGCCTTGGCCTGCTCGTAGGCCTTTTTCGCCTCCATGCGCTCCTTCACTTTGGCAACGATGCGGCGCTCGCCGAGCGTCATGGTGAGTCCGTGAACGGCGGCGCGGGTGGAGGCCGGGAAGACGTAGGTGGCCTCGATGGGCGTCTTGCCGCGGTTCTCGTAGGTCTGCACCACGCGGACTTCGGCGACGGGGCCGGCGAGCTCGGAAGTGACCTTGGTCGAGCGGAGGGGAAACGCCTCGGCGTTTTCCGCCGCGCCTTTCACGAGGAAATAGGGCGAGAGGCAGCGGTCGGTGTTTTTGGCGGCGGGCTGGTCGTCGCCACGAGCGGCGGCGAGCCGGAGCGCGAAAAGAAACAGAAGCAGGAGCGGCGTGAGGGCTTTCATGGTGCCCCCAGTCTCGCCTGCCTCTGTGAAACGAGGATGAAGCCGCGATGAAAACGCGGCGAAAAGCGGACGCGTTTAGCTCTGGCTCAGGCGCTTTTTCGGCGCCTCGAAGTAGGCGGCGTGGGCGCGGCGCAGGATGTCGGGCAGTTGCGCGGCGAAGGGGCTGGCGCGCAGGCAGGCGGCGAGGTCGTACTCGTCGAGCTTGGCGGCATTCTGGCCGGGGAACCAGTGGTCGGCCTGGCCGAGGAGGTTGTAGCGCATCTTGGCCCACGGCACGAGGTCGAGGCCTTGCGCGTAAGTCCAGAGGCGTGCGATCTCGGTGACGTTGATCTGGCCGGGCACGTCGACGTAGTGCGGCAGGCCTTCGTGCCAGCGCGCGCACCACTCGGCGCCGTGGACCTCGCGGAGGCGGGCGCGGAGTTTCACCTCGATGGGGGCGACGAGCTCGGCGGCGCGGTCGAGCTGCGGGAGGATGGCGAGGTGTTCGTCGAAGTCCTCGGGTTTGGCGACGCCGAGGCTGAGCGTGTGGAGATCGGGGCGCGCGAAGCAGAAGAGCGCGTTGAACTGCATCGGCGAGAGCGGCGCGCAGAGGCCGGCCATGAGCGCGGGGCGATCCTGGAGGCGGCCGCCCTTGTCGTTGGGGCTGATGATGAGCACGCCCATGTCGTGGCGGCGGGCGGCTTCGAGGGCGGCGGTGTTGAGCTCGTTGACGAAGTACCAGTGCAGGTTGACGTAGTCGAACTCGCCGGTGTCGATCGCGGCCAGGATGATGTCGGTGGTGGCGTGCGTGGAGAAGCCGACGAAGCGCACGCGGCCCTCGCGCTGGAGCCGGCGGGCAACTTCGAGGCAGCCGCCGGGGCGCACGGTCCAGTCGAGGAGCTGCTGGGTGTTGATGCCGTGAAACGCGAGGAGGTCGACGTGTTCGAGGCCGAGGTAGGCGAGGGACTTTTCGAAGGTTTGGAGAAACTCGGCGGGATCTTCGGTCGGGGCGACCTTGGTCTGCACGAGCATCTTGTCGCGCGGCAGGCGCGGGAGGATGCGGCCGAGCTGCATCTCGGAGGTGCCGTAGCCGCGGGCCGTTTCGATGTGGTTGATGCCGCAGGCGAGGGCGCGCTCGATGCAGGCTTCGAGGTTGGCCTGGTTGGCGGCGGGGATGTCGGCCGGGGCGACGTCCTGCCACTTGTGTTGGTAGCGCATGCCGCCGCAGGTGAAGACGGGCATGGCGAGCTCGGTGCGACCGAAACGGCGATAAATCATGCAGCGAGGAAAAAGGGCGAAGAGAGAAGGGGGAAGGGTGAAAACTTCAGGCCTTGGGTTTGAGGAGGACGGAGCTGCGGTCGGCGCGGGCGAGGTCGGTGAAGAATTTTTTCAACTTGGCGTAGTCGGCGACGGGGACCTCGACCTTGTTGAGGGTGATGGTGCGGTGCAGGGTGAGGACACCGGCCTCCGTCGAGCACGTGAGCGCGTAGGTGCCGTAGGGGCTTTCGAGGCGGGTGTTGCGCGGGAGCTCTTCGATCACCTGGCCCTCGGGCAGAGGCAGGATGACCTCGTCCTGAATGTCGAGCGGCGGGAGCTCGACCGGGCGATAGCGCACTTTCTCGGAGAAGATCGGGAGCATCTGGCGGCTGAGCACATCGAGTTTCACGACCGAGACGCCACCTGGGAGGGCTTGGACGTAGTGTTTTTTGGTGCAGTCAAAGGAGAGCTCGCAACGTCCGGAGACGAGGTCGTCGGAGGTTTTCTTGTCGTTGATGGTGGCGCCGCGGAAGGCGTCGCTGAGCTGGCGGGAGACGAGGGCCTCCATCTCGGAGGGTTGGCTGACGCGTTTAATGCCGAGGCGCAGTGCATTGCCGGCCTGGCCCAGTCCGGTGATTGTACCGGAGGCTTGGATGTCGCCGTCGGGGGTGAGGGCGAGCCGGACCTTGCGTTGGAATGCGAATCCCTCGCGTGGCGAAAGTGTGGGTAGGGTGATGAGCGAGTCGCTGCCCTCGGTCATCAGGTGGGTTTTCGTGCCCTGGATGGACTCTGGGAGGTCGCCGACGACCGTGTAGGGGTCGGTGGGATCGAAGAAAAGCAGGCGGCCCCATTTCTCGGTGGGGACGACGGTGGGGAGCTGCACGGAGTCGTCGACGACGATGGCCGCTATGGCGTGGTTGAACTGGGTGGGCGACGGGCAGGACTCGACGACCTGGAAACCGGAGGCGGCGAGCGCGCTGGCGCGGTATGCCGTGATTCCGATCTCGCGGAGCATGACGCAGAGGAGGTTGGCCTTGTCTTTGCAGTCTCCGAAGCCGCGCGAGAATACGAGGGAGGCTTTTCTGGCCTGGTAGCCGTGGCCCGCCTTGAGCCCTTCGTTGGCGGCGACGTAGCGGAGATTTTGCACGTACGCACAGAGGGCGCGGATTTTGCCGAGGGTGTCGGGGGTGTTTTGGGTGAGCTCGCGGACCTTGGCCGATATCTCGGGACTGGTTTCTTGCTGGGTCGCGTTGAGCGCGACGGTCCAGCGCGCCACGTCGGACCAGGAGGCAAAGGTGGCGGGTTTGAACTTGGTGTTGCCGGATGGAGGCACGATCCGGGCGGTCAGCCAGGCATCGGTGTGGGCCGTTGGGGCGATGCAGGGCTCGTCGGGCGTGTACGAAGGATCGTGGAGGGTCCAGCTCCAGGAGTTGGAGGCGGGGTTGACGGACTTGACGAGCGGGTGCGCGCCTTGGGTGGAGGCGTCGATCGAAAACCCGGGCGGGAGATCGAACTGCGCGCACTCTTCGATGACCGGGATATCCCAGCCGAATCCCCAGCGGAGTTGGGCGACGGGGGATGCGGTTTTGACCTGTGTCTCGAACCCAAAGACGTCGCCGGCGACGGCAAACTCGGCGAGGTTGATGGAGCGTTTGCGGGATTCGTCGACGATAGAACCGGGGGTGCCGTTTTCGGTGTCGAGCCAGTCGGAGCCGCTTTTGTCCTTCACGGCTGAGCCGTTGCGGACGAGCCAGGCCTTGTTGGTTTGGACGCGGTCGGACTTTCCGTTGTAGTAGACGATTCCTTTGGCGAACTCGCTGCCGCTGTTGGTGCGCAGGCGCACGGCGACGCGGCGGTGCTCGATGGTGTCGCCGCTCTCATTGATACTCACCGTGGTTTCGTCGAGGAGGACCCATGCGGGGGGCGTGCCCGACTCTTCTGGCGGCGCTTTTTTGGCGAGTGCCTGGAGCCAGTCGGGCGCGGAGGCCCCCGAGAGCGACGAGCATAACACGAAGGAGATGGCGGCGAGGAGGGGCGCGGTGCGCATCGGAGGGCGGCTCAGGGGTTGGCGGGGGCCGCGGCGGGCTCGGGCTTGGGTTTGATCACGAGCTTGTGCTCGTCCTGGGTATGGAGCGCGTCGAAGAAGTTTTTCAGCGGCTCATAGGATTGCGCCGGAAGGATGGTGAGGCCTTTGGCTCCGACCGCGAAGTGGCGCTTGTAGGAGAGCGTCCGTTGTTTGCCTTGGTAGGACAACTTGTAGCGGACGCCGACGATGTCGGTTTCGGGGTTGGCCATGTTGGTGGGGGCGGTGGCGCCATCGAGCATGTAGCCTTCGGGGAGGACGATCGCGATGTCATCCTGTTCGGACCAAGCGTGGCGGAACATGATGGGGTTGGTGCGTTTTTCAGGGGTGAAGAGGGGCTGCGTGCCATGCTCGAATACATTGGGCACGAAGATGAGGCGCGAGCCTGCGAGCTCGGCGTAGCCGGGGACTTTGAGTTTGAACCGGGCGATGAGCGGCTCTTCCGGGGCGCGGAGATTTTCCCATTTCAGGTCGCTGATTTCGGCCGAGGGGAGGTTGGCCGCGATTTCGGCGCGGTAGAGGGTGTCGATCTCTTCGACGGAGTCGTCGTTCCAGTCGGTTTTGCGGAAGGCGCCGAGGTGGCCGCCCATGCGGATTTCGACGTCGCCTTCGAGGGTGCCTTCTTCATCGAGGGTGAACCGGCCGATGCGGGCTTCGACGGATTTGGATGCGGGGGCGGCTTCGGTTTCCTGGAAGAGGGGCTTCTTCTCGTCGCAGATGAGGCCCGGCGTGAGTTCGTTTTGGTAGGCGAGCAGGCCATAGGGCATGTAGTAGTGGCCGGGGCTGAAGATGCGCCACTGGTCGCCGAGACGGACGGCGACGAGGTTGTCGTTCATGAAGAGCCAGCCGCGGGCATTTTTGACCTTTAGGGTGCCGTGGCGGCTGGCGGATTGGACGAGGCGCACGTCGAAGCCGGCGGCGCGGGCGAGCGAGGCAAAGACGGCGTTGATCTGGCGGGGGTAGCCAGCGCCCAGCGCAAAGGTTTTGGCGGCGGTCGGTTCGTCTTGGCTGTCGTCGAGTTTCTTCTTTGCGGCCTGGAGTTTGCCGGAGTCGAAGTAGTCGATGTTGTCGATGTTCTTCTGGCAGTACTGGTAGAGGCGTTTGAGCTTTTCGTCGTCGTCGGTGGCGCCTTGGAGGAGCTCGGCGGCTTTGTCTTTCATGGCGCCGTTGGGGCGTGTGGAGAGGCGGAAGTTTTCACCGCGCCAGCCGCTGATCTCCTTCCAGAGGTCGGCATTGCTGTACCAGTTGGCGTAGGTACTCGTGTAGAGGAGCGTGAACCAGCCGCGGGTGTCGCGCTCGGGCGGGGTGCAGACTTCTTGGGTGAAGGGGGGAATGTCGCGGATTTCCAGACGGCCGTGGGAGCTGGAGATGCGCTTGAGCTCGGCGTGCTCGACGTTGAAGGCGAGGATGTCGTAGTCGCTGACGCTCTGTTCGACGTCGAAGATGAACTCGCGGGTGGGCAGATCGGTCTGGCAGTACCACCAGTAGGCGGAAAACGCCTCGCTCGACATTTCTTGTTCCCACGCGAGCTCCAGGATGTCGCCCGGGGCGAGGTCGGGGACGGCGAGGGTCTGCTTCATGTATTTCTTGCCCTCGATCTTGGCGGCGACGCTTTCGTGGAATGCGTCGTCGTCGTAGTCGGCGGTCTGGCCGTTGGGCTTGGTCACGCGGGCGTATTGGCCCCAGACGCGTTGTTGCTTGGGGTGCTCGATGGTGAGCACGCCGGCCAGCTCGGCGCCCTCGCGGTTGTAGATTTTGACGCGCCTATAGTGCGCGGCGCAGTTTTTATTACTATTCGTGTCGATCGTGATGCGGTGGAACAGGATCTCGGCCTTGGCTTCCGGATAGGCTTTGCACGCAGTCTGCGCGAGGTCTTCCGCCGGGATGGGGTCCCACTTCGCTTTTGCGTAGAGCGCTAGATTGCAGAGGCATAGGCATGCCAATAGGCGGGAGATGCGGAGGCAGATAGAAACGTTCATTGGGTGGAAAAGGGGGTGAAAGCAGGCCGTGGCTGGATTTTTGGGGCGGCGGGTTTGTAAAAGTGAGGGAGCGGGTTATGCAAGAAATCACGGATTTCTTACTGTGCGGGGCGTGGGCGGACCTCATAGTCCGCAGTCCTGTGGCCACGGGCGACGAATGCGTGCGGCTATTATTTTTTCTCAACTCATCTTCTCCGAGGGAGAAACGCATGACGTGCCGCCGCTGGCTTGTCGGGCGACGCCGGATTTTTTTATGCCCGGAGAAATGGATATTCCGGAAAACTGCCTGCACTGCGGTGTCTGCTGTTTTGCGAAGTCGGGGACCTATGTGCGTGTGAGCGAATCCGACTGGCTGCGCCTCGGCGACGATGCTGAAGTCTGGGCGCGCCGTGTGGGAGGGCAGGGCTATATGCGCATGGAGGCGGGCCATTGCCAGGCGTTGCAGATCACGACGCCGCGCGGGCAGCCGCCGGTCTTTTTCTGCGCGATTTATGCGAAGCGCCCGCAGGTCTGTCGCGATCTGGCGCGGGGCAAGGCGGCGTGCCAGACGGAGCTCAACGCCAAGGCCGCGCGCGTGGCCGCGGCGGTCGGGCGCTGAGTGGCGCGTGGCTCAGGGCTGCGCGGCGGGCGCAGGCGCGGCAGCCGCTGGGGCGGGGATCGGGTCGTCGATGTCGGTGATCGGCATCGCATTGAGGTCGATCATCTCAAGCACCTTGAGCTCGCCGATGGTGACGACGGCCTCCTTGGGATGGCGGGTGATGCGGATGGGCGTGGCCGTTTCTTTTCCGATGTTGGGGCCGGCGATGCGGACCATCTCATTGAGCGTTGGAATGATATTCAGACCGCGTGCCGGGCAACTGACTTTGGTGTGCCAGAGCCGTTTGGTTTTACCCTGCATGGCTGCGGCCTCGTCGAAGGCTTGGATCGTCAGGATGTAGAGCTCGTCATGGGAGATGGACATCACGTGGTCGGCGAGGGGGCTGCGCAGGGCGCCGTTAAAGAGCCGGCGCGGGTCGATCTTACCGGGGATCTCCGGCACGAGTTCCCACATGAGATTGAGCTTTTCGGCGCCCATGAAGAGGGCGCTCATGCCGGGCGCGCGGTTGATAGTGCCCCATCCGAAGGCGAGCAGGATCTCGGGTGGATGATTTTTCCGGCTGTTGCACGGATAGTACCCCTGATCGGCGAGGATTTTCATGATCAGTTTGACCATGGCTTTCTTGTCGGGCTCGGGATTGCCCGCCAGAGGGCGCCCGAGATCCTGGTGCCCGAGGATCAACGCCTCGTAGTACATCGGGTTGGCTTTGGAAACGGGGCGGAGCGCGCGACCTGCCTCCGTGAAGTCCGTCACCGTGAGGATGTCCATTTCGCTTTCCGGGAGGAGGAAGTCCATGAACTCGGCTCGCGCGAGTCCACAGCCGAGGCATAATCCGATCAGGAGCAGGAGTCCACGACTCCCAGAGGAGTTAATGAGTGGCATGGGGTGGGTTAACTAAAGCGAAGCTGCCTTAGCCTAATGCCACGCACCAGCCTTTTCCGTGAATTGCTTTGGCCACCCGCCATGCCTCACACCAGCAGCAGCCCCGGATGGGTGCCGGTGAGGCTCACGCCGCCGTCGGGGGTGACGCGGTAGGTGTTTTCGCTGCCGACCATGCCCACGCCCGGCACGCCCTTCTTGGGCTCGATCGCGAACACCATGTCCTCGGCCAGCGGCTCGTCGAAACCCTCCGCGAGCACCGGCGACTCGTCGATTTGCAGGCCGATGCCATGCCCGAGGAAATTCGCGCGCCGCGCGCCGAAGCCCATGAAGTTTTTCAAGAACTCCGCGTCCAGCCCCGCCATGGTTTTCCGGTAGATTTCCGAGGGGATGGCGCCGGGCCGCAGTGCGGCGGCGAGCTGGTGCTCCACCTCCACGCAACGTCGGTGCGCCGCCACCGCCTCCGCTGGCAGCGTGCGGCCAAATTGGTACACCATCGTCTTGTCCGACGAGTAGCCGTCCATCGCGCACCCGATGTCCACGAACACCAGGTCGCCCACGCGCAGTTTGCGGTCGCGGCTGCCGAGCACCGGCGCGGCGGCGCTTTGCCCCACGCAGCCGCCCGGCCCGTCGAAGCTCGTCGGGTAGAGCGAGTTTTCGCCAAAGCCGATTTGCCCCACGGCCATGTCCACGCCGAACATCCCGAAGCGTACCGTGCCCTGATGGCCCTCGCGCACCATCGCCGAGTAGAGTTCGCAGGCAAACTCCGCCTCGTGCATGCCCTCGCGCAACAGCCCCGGCACCTGCTCCTCCAGCAGCCGCCGGTGCATCTCTCCGCAACGCGTCATCGCCGCCAGTTCGTACGGGCTCTTGATCGCGCGCACGCGCGCCACCGCCGCATCGAGCGCGGCCACCTCGCGGCACGAAAAATGTTTTCGAAAACGCAACACCAGCGCGAGCGGGACCAGCTCCGTTTCGAGGTGGATCGTCTGCCATGTCGCGCCCGCCGCCGGCAACGCGTCGCGGAAACTTTTCATCGGGCGGATGTCCGGGAAAAGCGACTCGGCGCGCGCCCGTTCGATGCTGCGCCGCACCCACAACACCGCCTCGCCGTGGCGTGGCACCAGCAGCAGCCCGTCCTGCATCGTGCCGGTGAAGTAGTACTGGTTGATCCGCCCGAAAAACGCCGCCAGCTCCCACTCCGGGCACTCCGCATCCATGCACGCGCGGAAACGCGTCATCCGGCTGGTCAACTCCGAGAGAGGGACGTTCGTCATAGGCGCGGACAACGTACTCGCGCCGCCGGCCGAGGAAAGAAAAGACACGCGGGCGAGGTGTGCCGCTGCGCTCGGTCTGCGCGTTTCGGACAAACCACTCCTTTACATGTATGATATTCCCGCCAGTGTGGTGGCCCAGCTCGCCATGCCCACCGGATTCCCCATTGCCCACGCACCCACGCCTATGGTCGCCTTCGGCTTGGCTTTAAGCCTGCCAGGAGTGAGGCGCGTTCCGTCTTGCCTCCCAGCTGTTTATTTATAAAATGTTAACCCTCGAGAAGCCCAATTACATATTCGTCGATTTCGAGAATACTCAAGAACTCAATGTTCAGAGTTTAGTAGGCCAACCAGTGCGCGTTGTAATATTTTGTGGCCAGAGCCAAAATCCGAAAATCCCACTTTCTCGCGTGCGCGAACTAATCGCTCTTGGGGAGTGTGTTGAGTTTATAGATTCCGTATGTTCAGGACCGAACTCACTTGACTTTCAAATGGCATACCTTGCCGGAAGAATCATCGAACGCGATCCAAATGCATTCATTCACTTTGTCAGTAAAGATCAAGGGTTTGATGCCGTCGTAAATAAGATTAAATCCGATAAACGCTGTGCTTCGAGAGTCGACTCATTTGCGAAGTTGCCATTTATGAAGTCAATTTTGACTGGGGGGGGCGCACGGAAGGAGACTGTAGAAAGTGCTGGGAATCAGCTCTCAGTGATCAAATCACGATTATCTAAGATTCCGGCGGCTAATCGGCCGCGTAAACGCAAGACTTTGGCATCGCATATAAAATCGCAAACTGATATTGGGCTAAATGATGAAGGCGCTGAGCGAATAATTGTACAGTTGATCGATGATAGATCGATTTCAGTCGGCGACGCTGGCTCGGTCAGCTACCACTTTGAGTAATGCAGGCTTAAAGGGAATGGGCTGAAAAGCCTGTATAATTTGCCGCCAACTAGAGTCCGTCTGCCGATAGGGTCAGTTTTGTATAGCCGGGCCCCATGGGATTCGAACCGGGCGGCAGATTAGTCGCCCAAACAGGCGTCGTGGACGGGCTCGCTTGATGGCTGTCCTGAGTCGCCGCCGCCCGGACGGTTCTCGTCTTCCACTGTTTGCAGACCGGGGGAATTGCGCAGGCGGGGGCTTGTGGGTGCCGTGGGCGCCCTCGCGGCCCGGATCGGAAAACCAACCCGGTTTTGCATTCGGGCGTCGCGGCCTTCACATCTTTTTGCAAACACATCTCCCTTCATGAGCCTCCCCATCAAGCCCGCCGCCCAGTGCGCCTTTGACCAGATCTCGCTCGGCGAGGTCATGCTCCGCCTCGATCCCGGTGAGGGCCGCATCCGCACCACGCGTGCCTTCACCGCCTGGGAAGGCGGCGGCGAGTACAACACCTCCCGCGGCCTCCGCAAATGCTTCGGCCTGAAAACCGGCGTCTGCACCGCTTTCGTCGACAACGAGGTCGGCCACCTCGTCGAGGACTTCATCATGCAGGGCGGCG
>ENA-UOWO01005652-UOWO01005652.1-activated-sludge-metagenome-genome-assembly--contig:-NODE-5652-length-13164-cov-5.685178_pt1 | contig 13164 bp, 14 predicted proteins | sample MGYA00238148_ERZ761564 | MGnify/ENA primary metagenome ERZ761564 (study PRJEB28885, sample SAMN05720194) | activated sludge metagenome | isolation source: Anaerobic digester | place: USA...
AATAATAGATTTTTGATAGAAATGAAAAGGATGCTTTGTATTACTATAACCATCACTTTCTTTTTCTTTATTTAAACGAAAAATATCTTTAATACCAACTCTATTAATATTTATCATACTAATATCTGCATATTTTTGTAACTCCTCAGCTTGTTTTATAAAGTAATTCCCCCATATTGGATTTCTTCTATGAGGATACCATGATGGTATTAATAATATTTTCATTTTACACCGCCTATAATAAATTCATATATTTATTATAGCATATAGTAAAAATATAATTAATATAAATTGACAAAAATAGTAAAAAATGATATATTCTAAACAAGTTATTGAGAAAAACTATAGTAAAGACAGTAATAATATTTTATGATATAGTGAACTTAGGATAGTGTAAACTAAGGATTAAAAAATATTATGAAGATCACTTTATTTGTTGTAACTCTGAAAGTAGTAAGAGTTGACGGATTCCTACCGTTATTAAGGGCGTATATGATGGTATATGTAAATGGTGGTAAAAAGTTAACTTTTTCTGTTTATGGAAGAAGTTTTTTTAATTATAGGAGGATAAAATGGCAAAATTAAAAAGTAATTATGATTTTGTAACTGGAGAAAAAGAGATATTAAAATATTGGGAAGATAATAAATGTTTTGAGAAACTATTAGAAAAAAATAAAGATGGTAAGAAATATCGTTTTATTGATGGACCTATAACTGCTAATAATCCAATGAAATTACACCATATGTGGGGTAGAACATTAAAAGATACATATTTAAGATATAAGTCAATGAATGGTTATACCTCTCACTATAGAAATGGGTTTGATGGACAAGGTCTTTGGGTAGAAGTAGAAGTTGAAAAAGAATTAGGTTTTAAAACTAAAAAAGATATTGAGCAGTATGGATTAGATAATTTTACTGATGCTTGTGTCAATCGTGTAAGAAAATATTCACAGATTATAACAGAACAATCTAAAATAATGGGTCAGTGGATGGATTGGGATAACTCATATTACACATTAACTGATGAGAATATAACAGGTATATGGTCATTTCTTAAAAAATGTTTTGAAAAGAATATGATTATAGAAACATATAAACCAATGCCATGGTGTGCTAGATGTGGAACATCATTATCAGAACATGAAATGACTGGTAGTTATCATGATGTTGAACATGATGCAGTATTTATTAAACTACCATTATTAGATAATGATTCTAATATCTTAGTATGGACAACTACTCCATGGACCTTATCTGCAAATGTAGCTTTAGCAATAAATCCAAAACTGGATTATGTTAAAGTTAAATTTCCTAATGAAAATAAACCACTTATCCTGGCATTAGATGTATTTAATAGCAGATTTAGAAAAGATGGGGGAGAAATATTAGAGACATTTAAGGGAGAAACTTTAAAAGGATTAAAATATGAAACATGTTTTCCAGATTTTGAACTTCAAAAAGAAATAGATCATAAAATAGTACTTTGGGATGAAGTATCAAATGAAGATGGATCTGGTATTGTGCATATAGCACCTGGTTGTGGAGCAGAAGACTTTGAACTTGGTCAAAAAGAGAATCTAGATATTATTGTACCAATTGATGAAGATGGTAAAATACTAGATAATTTTGGATTCTTATCAGGAAAAAATGCTAAAGAAGTTAATGAAATAGTATTTGATGAATTAAGAAAACAAAATAAGTTATTTTTAACTCATAAAATAACTCATAGCTATCCATTTTGTTGGAGATGTAAGGAAGATATACTTTTTAGACTTGGTAAAGAGTGGGCAATTGATGTAGATGTTGTAAGACAAGATCTAATTACTAATGCTCAAAAAGTTAAATGGTATCCAGAATATCAAGGAAAAAGAATGCTTGATTGGTTAAACAATATGTCTAATTGGAATATATCAAGAAGAAGATTCTATGGGCTTCCATTACCATTTTATAAATGTGAATGTGGGCATTTAGAAGTAATAGGCAGCAAAGAAGAATTGAAAGAAAAAGCAGTAAATAAGGATTTAGTAGATAGTATTAAAGAATTACATAGACCTTGGATTGATGAAATAACAATAAACTGCCCGGTGTGTGGTAAAGAAATTAAACGTGTAGAACAGGTTGGAGATGTTTGGCTTGATGCTGGTATTGTACCTTTTTCTACATTAAAATACTTTACTGATAAAGATTATTGGCAAGAGTATTTCCCTGCAGAATATGTAGTAGAAATGCATGAACAAGTAAGATTATGGTTTTATTCAATGTTATTTATGTCAACAGTACTAGAAAATAAACCACCATATGAAGCAGTTGGTACTCATGGTATGGTAACAGCAGAAGATGGTACTAAGTTTTCTAAAACAGGATATAGCATTAGTTTTGAAGAAGCAACAACAAAAATAGGTGTAGATCCATCAAGATATTTATTTGCAGGTTCTAATCCATTAAATGATATGAGATTTGGACTAGTTCTTGGTGATGAAGCAAGAAGAAAGATGTTATCATTATGGAATATCATATCATTCTTTGATTTATACTATAGAATAGATAAACCGGACTTAACTAAAGATATAAGAGTAGAAGACTTATCTGATAAATGGTTAGAAAATAGAATAAATAAATTTGTTAGTGAATCAAAAGATTATTTTGAAGATTATGATGTATCAAATGTAGTTAAGATATTTGAATTATGTATAGATGATGTATCTAATTGGTATATTAGAATAAATCGTAAGAGATTCTGGAAATCAGAAATGAATGATGATAAGTTATCAGCATATAAAACATTATATAATTCAATTAAAAAGATATTACAAGTTATGGCACCAATAATACCTTTTATGACTGATTACATATGGAAAGAATTAGTATTAGATATAGAAAAAGAAGAAATATCAGTACACTTATCTAGTTTTCCTAATAAAAAAGATTATGATCAAAAATTATTAGATGAAGTAGAAGTAATAAGAGAAGTAATAACAGGAGCTTTAAAATTAAGAAATGAAAGCAATTTAAAAGTTAAACAACCACTAAGTACACTATACTTAATGGGTTATGAGAAACTAAATGAATATGAATCTATTATAAAAGATGAATTAAATATTAAAAATATTGAGTATTTAGAAAATAAAGATACATTATGTAATGAATACTTATCACTTGATTTTAAAGTGGCAGGGTCTTTATTTAAAGAAAAGGTTAATGAAGTAAAAGATAAGTTGTTTAATACTTCTAATATGTTAAAACTAGTAGAAGATTACAAAAATAATAATGAAATAGTACTTGATAATATTAATATTCCCAAAGAAGCATTAAAATTAGAATATAAATATAAAGAAAACATATCTATTTATGAAAATAGTGATAAATTAATTGGTATTAATATTGATATAGATGATAATCTTCTTGAAGAAGGATTATATAGAGAAATATTAAGATATTGCCAAGTATTTAGAAAAGAAGCAGGATTTGATGTAGTAGACAGAATAGAGACAGCATTTATATCTAATGATACAAAATTAAACTCTATGCTAGATAAATATAAAGATAATCTAGAAAAAGAAACTCTATCAAAGGTATGTAAAGAATCAATTAATGACTATTCTTTTGAAAAAGAAATAGATGTATATGACTCAAAAGTGTCAATTCAAATGAAGAAATCTAGTAATAACTAGATTTTTTTATTAAAAAGTAATAAAATATAAATAGAGGTGATATATTATGAACATATTAGTTCATGCTGAGCAAAAAGATGTAGTAAATGGAACATATACTATTCAATCAGGTGTAACAGATATAGAATATGGAGCATTAGAAAAACTTGAAATCAACGAGTTTATTGTAAATTTAGGAAATGAAAAAATCAATATATTAGATGCAGAACTTAAAGCTCAAAAAATAGGAAGAGAGCATGTATTAAAATATGCCAAGTGGAAAAAACTTGTTACTAGAGTTGGTAAGATAACTAAACTTAATGAATTCTTTTATAAAATACCAAATGAAGTAATAATTAATCTTCCACCAACAGAAAAGAATCTTGAATTAGTTAGAAATGGTTTAGATAATTATTTAGAATTTAAAAGAACAAGTGATTTATTAGATAAACCAGGAAATACTAATGAATATGAAATAGATGAATTTGATTTAGTAAAAATAAGTTATATATTTGGAGTATTTTCTAAAGATGAAAAGGAATCTAAGGAAGCAGGAAAATATATAGAAGATTTAATAAGCAAACTTGGTCCAGATAGAGTTCATAAAATATTTAGTGAATTTGATCTTGATGATAATTCTAATAAAAAACAAATAGTAGATCTATTAAAGATTGCACTTGAAAATCCAGGATTAGCAGTAAAAAGATAAATTATTAATAAATAAAAAATCTAGTTATTAACTAGATTTTTTTATTCATTTCTTCAATATATTTGGCAACACTATCACTATATACATCTCCAATAACAATTGTAGCAGCATTACGTACTTCTTCTACTGCATTACTAACTGCAATACCTGTTCCTACACCTTTAACCATTGTACAATCATTACTATTATCACCAAATGCAATAATATTTTCATTTCTAATTTTTAATTTCTTAGACAATATTTTAACACCATAATATTTATCAACGTCTTTATATGCTACTTCAATAAAATACCCTTTATTATTAAGTCTTTGTATTATATTATAACTTATATTTATTTTATTATACTTAATAAGCTCTAAAAACTCTTTTACTTTATCATCAGTATTATAATATATTTCAAATTTATATATATCTTCTTTATTAATAATATCATAGGGATTATTAAGCAGTTTTTCTTCAGGAAATAAACTATTTTTATATTCTTCAACATTAGTATAAAAATTCCAGTTATTTAAAGTACATAAATATAATTTCTCAGATTTTATATTAGCAATATCTACTATTTTTTTAGCTATCTTTTTAGGAAATTTATTCTTATACAAATACTTTTTCTTCTTTATATTATAAACAAAAGCACCATTTAATCCTATTAGATAATCTCCAATATTATATTTATTTATTAATTTAATAGCATTTGAAAATATTCTTCCTGTTGCAAGTACTATAACATTATCTTTCATAGCATCTTTAAATACACTAACGGTATAATTAGATAATACATCATCTGTAACTTCTCTTGGTATAATCGTACCATCTATATCACTAACTATCATGTTTTTCATATAATCACCTATTAAAATATATCATAAAAAGTATACATATGTAAAACATAAAGTATTTTATTTGTCATTTTATTGTTAATATACTATAATTTTATTATAGGAGATTAATATGAATATTAAAGTTGATTCAAGAAAAGTAACAAAAGGAGATACATTTGTAGCACTTCCTGGTATTAAAACTGATGGACATGATTATATTGAAAAGGCTATAGAAAATGGTGCTACAGAGATTATTGCACAGCATGGTAAATACTTAGTAGACACATTATTAGTAGAAGACGCTAGAAAGTATCTAAGTGATTATTTAAAAGAAACTTTTTCTGATGATTTAAAAGATATTAAGTTTATCGGAGTAACAGGTACTAATGGTAAGACTACTATTTGTTATTTAATATATAATTTATTAAATATATTAGGATTAAAAGCAGCATATATAGGTACAATTGGGTTTTATATTGATAATCAGGTAGAGTCTTTAGATAATACTACTCCAGAGATAACAGATTTATATGATATGTTTTTAAAAGCTAAAGAAAAAGGAGTTAAAGTAATAGTTATGGAGGTAAGTAGCCATGCTTTAGAACAAGGAAGAGTAGATGGTATAGAGTTTGATTATGCAGCATTTACTAACTTAACAAAAGAACACTTAGATTTCCATATAAATATGGAGAACTATTCAAAAGCAAAACAAAAATTATTTGAAAGATTAAAAGATGAAAAAGTAGCAGTAATAAATGCAGATGATGATTATTACAAAGACTTTATTAAAGATCAAAATAATAATTTAACATTAGGATTTAATAAAGATTCTGATTATAAGATATTAGATTATGAATTACATATAGATAAAACAGACTTTAAGTTTGAATATCAAAATAATACATATAGTACAACAATAAACTTACCAGGAGAATATAACATACATAACTTCTTAACAGCACTTATAATAGTTAATAAAATGGGTTATAGCATAGAAGAAATACTATCAAAAACAAATATACTTTCTGCTCCTCCAGGAAGAATGGATACAGTAAGTTATAAAGGAAGATCAATAATAATAGACTATGCTCATACACCAGATGCTGTTGAAAATGTACTTAACTGTGTTAATTCATATAAAAAAGCAAAAGTAATAACACTAGTAGGATGTGGTGGAGATAGAGATAGAGCTAAAAGACCAGTAATGGGAGATATAGCAACAAGATTAAGTGACTATGTAATATTTTCTAATGATAATCCTAGAACAGAAGATGAAAAACAAATTATGGATGATATTACTAGAAATTTAAAAGCAAATAACTATGAAATAGAATATGACAGAGAAAAAGCAATTAAAAAAGGCATGTCATTACTACAAGAAAAGGATATGTTTTTAATACTAGGAAAAGGGCATGAAACATACCAAATAATAGGTAAAGAACACATACACTTTAGCGATAAAGAAGAAGTAGAAAAATATATAAAAGAACATAATTAGTTCTTTTTATTAGCATGTTGACATATTATACCGAGTGTGGTATGATACATATCGAGGTGATGATTATGTTAATCAAAGAAGCAAGTAGAAAATGGAATATTAGTGAAAGAAGAATAAGAAAACTTATTCAGGATAATAGAATTCCTGAGGCAAATAAAATGGGGTTATCTTGGATAATTCCGAATGATACTGATAAACCAATAGATAAAAGATTTAAAGATTTGAGTGAATATATTATTGATTTACCAACAAACTACTTTGAAGAAATAGATAACAAACTTGCTAAGTTAAATAGTAAGAGGCCTCTTCCTGAGGCTACATTAAAATCATTAAAAGAAAGCAATATTCTTGATTGGACCTATAATAGTAATGCTATAGAAGGTAATACATTAACTCTTAGAGAAACGAAAGTAGTGCTAGAAGGTATCACAATTGGTGGTAAAAGTGTTAATGAACATTTAGAAGTTATTAATCATAAAGAAGCTATTTTATTTCTTGAAGATCTTGTTAATAAAGATGAAGATATAACTGAGTGGAATATTAAAAATATTCATGCTTTAATATTGAAAGAAATTGATAGTGCAAATGCAGGAATATATAGAAAACAAAATGTACAAATATCTGGTGCTACTAAAAAACCATGTGATTATACCAAAGTTCCAGAAGAAATGGAAAAATTAGTATTAAAATACAATGATTGGAAAGAATATCACCCAATAATTAGATCTGCTCTATTACACGGAGAATTTGTATTTATTCATCCATTTATTGATGGAAATGGTAGAACAGCAAGACTACTTATGAACTTTGAAGCGATGAAAAGTGGATACTTACCAATAATTATTAGAAAAGAAATAAGAATTAAATATTATGATGCCTTAGATAAAGCAATGACAACACATGACTACACTGACTTTATTAAAATTTTAGTAGAAGAAGAAAATAAAATTTTAGATCAATACTTAGAGATTATAAAATAATCGCTTGATTTAAGATAATAATTGAGTATAATAATTACACAAGGAGAAAAGTATGGCAACAATAAAAGATGGAGTACTACTTGAAGTTTCTTATAATGAAATAACAGATGTAGATTGGAGATATGTAGTTCCAAATGAAGTAAGAGTAATAGGAGAAAAAGCACTTGCATGTAGATCATTAGAAAGCATAATATTGCCAGAGGGTTTAGAGAAAATTGAAGATCATGCATTGATGGATAATTATTTAAAAGAGATATTAATACCAGAGAGTGTAGAAGAGATAGGGAACTGGGCATTGTATGGTAATAGATTAACTAATATATGTATTCCAAAAAAAAATAAAAATATTAAGAGACGGGTCTTTGGCAAAAAATGATTTAGAAAGCATAACATTTTCTGAAGGATTAGAAAAAATAGGAATTTCTGCATTAAAAGGAAATAAATTTGAAAGTATAATATTACCTGAGGGATTAAAAGTAATAGGATCATATGCTCTTGATAATAACAATTTAAAAGAAATTATTATTCCAGAGTCAGTAGAAAGAATAGAGTTTTTTGCGTTTTTCGAAAATCAAGAATTAAAAAAAGCAATAATAAAAGGGAATCCCTATATTGGGGATTGTGCCTTCCCACAGTGGACAGAAATAATATATAGTAATCCAAATGTAAAAAGACTAAAAAGAATATAGATTTATTTATAATAATAAAACAAGGAGAAAATATGCCAACAATAAAAAATGGAGTGCTACTTGAAGTATCCGATGACGAAATAAAAAGTGGACAGTATATAGTTCCAGACGGAGTAAAAGTAATAGGTGACAGGTTATTTTCAAAAAGAAGATTAGAAAGCATAATATTACCAGAGGGACTAGAAGAAATTGGAATATCTACTTTTTCACATTGTCATTTAAAAGAAATAATAATTCCAGAAAGTGTAGTAGAAATAGGAAATTTTGCATTTTGGGATAATGATTTAGTAAATATAGTAATTCCAGAAAAAGTAAAAATAATAAGAAAAGTTACTTTTTCAAAAAATAAGTTAGAAAGTGTAATATTACCAAAAGGATTAGAGAAAATAGAATCCTTTGGATTTTCAGAAAATAAAATTAAAGAAATAATATTACCAGAAGGAATAATAGCAATAGATTTATGTGCACTTGCAAATAATAAATTGTTAGAAATAGTAATTCCAGAATCGGTTGAATATTTAGGAATGGGTTCATTTGGAAACAATCCATTACACAAAGTAATAATAAAAGGGAATCCCGATATTAATACGCCGGCCTTTCCAAATAGAAGTAAAATAATATATAGTGATCCAGAAGTAAAAGAATTAAAAATAAGACGAAAGTAATTATTATGTACAAAAATAAAACAAGGAGAAATTCATGATAAAAATAGAAAAAGGGGTGCTACTTGAAGTATCTGATGATGAAATAATTGATGGACATTATACAGTTCCAGAGGGTGTAGAAAAAATAGGAGACGACGTATTTGGTTGTAAATCTTTAAAAAGCATTTCATTACCAAAAAGTTTAAAAGAAATAGGTGACTGGTCATTTTTGGGTACATATTTAAAAGAAATAGTATTTCCAGAAGAGTTAAAGATGATAGGGGAATGTGCATTTTTTGGTATTGGATTGTCTAATCTAGTAATCCCTGAAAAAGTAAAGATATTACAAGAAGGTTCTTTTGGAAATAACCATTTAAAAAGTATAACGTTATCAAAAGGGTTAAAAGTAATAGGAAATGCAGCATTAGCAAATAATGATTTAGAAAGTATAATACTTCCTGAAGGATTAGAGGTAATTGATAGAGGAGCTTTAGCAAGAAACAAATTACCAAGCATAATTATTCCAAGTTCAGTAAAAAAAATATACCCTTTTGCATTAGAAGGTAATCCTATAAAAGGAGTTACAGTAGAAGGTGATCCTATTATAGAAAAATTTGCTTTCCCATACGGGACAGAAATAAAAAGGCAAAGTCCAAAAGTAAAAGTATTAGGAGGAATAAAAAGAACGTAAGTTCTTTTAAATTATTAAAATAATTAATTTGATTTTTAATTAATTAATAAGTATAATAATAAGCAAGGAGAAACCATGGCAATAATAAAAAATGGAATATTAGTCAAAGTATACAAAAAAGATATAATTAATGGGCACTACACAGTTCAAGATGGTGTAACAATAATAGATTATTCAGCATTTCCAGAAGCAGCTTTGGAAAGTGTAACACTACCAGAGGGATTAATTGAAATAAGATCGTTAGCATTTGTTTTCAATAGATTAAAGGAAATAATAATACCAGACAGTGTAATAAAAATAGGTAGTAGTGCATTTATGGGAGATAATTTAGAAAAAGTAGTGCTTCCACAGGGATTAGAAATAATAGAGTTTTCAACGTTTTTTGGTAATAATTTAAAGAAATTAACTATACCAAGGGGTGTACAACGTATTGAATTTGGAGCATTTGATATTAATCCATTAAAAGAAGTAATAATTGAAGGGGAACCAAGGATTGAAGAAAATGCTTTTCCAAAGACAACAAAACTAATATATAGAGCACCAAAAGTAAAAACACTAGTAAAATAAAAAGAACGTAGTTCTTTTTTGTTTTACTAATAAAGATAAAAATGTTATAATTTTTAAATGGAAGTGATTGTATGAAAATAATAAAATTTGGAGCTATTTGGTGTCCTGGATGTTTAGTTATGAGAAATACATGGTTAAATATTAGGGGGAAATATAAAGATATTGAAATAGTTGATTATGATTATGATAATGATAAAGATAGATTAATAGAATATAGCATAGAGAAGAAATTACCTGTTATTATATTTATTGATAAAGATAATAATGAAGTAAAAAGATTAGTAGGAGAACAATCTGAAAAAGATTTAGAAAAAGAAATACTAGAGGTAATAGACTTATGATAAAGAAATTAAAAATATTATTAATATTATTTATTTTTTTATTTATTCCATTAAATATCAATGCTTCTGAGAAAGTAAATATTTATTTATTTTATGGTGATGGTTGCCCTCATTGTGCTGAAGAAGAAGAATATATTGATACTTTATATGATAAATATGATATTAAATTATATAAATATGAAGTTTGGTATAATGTAGATAATCAATTAAAGATGAATAGTGTAGAAAAGTTATTAGATATGAATGTAACAGGAGTACCTTTTCTTGTAGTTAATAATACTGGTATAACAGGTTTTTCAAAAGGTATAACTGAAACTACTATTGAATATCATATAAAAGATATGATTAATAATCCTAAAGCTGATAAAGTTGGAGAGTTATTAGGAGTTGTTAAGAAAACAAATGATAAGTTAATTAAACAAGAAAATAAAGATTTTAAAATAACTTTACCATTTATTGGTAAAGTTGATTTAAAGAAGATGTCACTGCCCGTAGTATCACTTGTAATAGGTCTTGTAGATGGTTTTAATCCATGTGCTATGTGGATATTATTATTCTTAATAAGTATGTTAATTAATATGAAAGATAGGAAGAAAATGTGGATACTTGGTATAACATTTTTATTAACTTCTTCTATAATATATCTAGCATTTATGTTAACTTGGCTAAATTTTGCTAAGATGTTATCATCTGTAGCATGGGTTAGATTACTTATTTCTTTAGTAGCAATAGTAGGAGGTATATTAAATCTAAGATCATATATTAATACTAAAGAAGCAGGGTGTGATGTAGTTAGTGATAATAAAAGAAATAAGATATTTGAAAGAATATCTAAGTATGTAAAAGAAAAGAGTTTTTGGTTATCTATTTTAGGAATAATGTTTATAGCAGCATCAGTTAATCTAATAGAACTTGCTTGTTCTGTTGGACTTCCAGTAATATTTACTCAGTTATTAGCATTAAATAACTTATCTATTTTTGAAAGTTCTATTTATATATTTATATATATATTATTCTTTATGTTAGATGATTTAATAGTATTTATAATAGCTATGAAGACATTTGAACTTACTGGTATATCTACTAGATATAATAAGTATTCTCACTTAATAGGAGGCTTATTAATGCTTATAATAGGTGTATTAATGATAGTTAAACCAGCATGGTTAATGTTTAATTTCTAAGGAGGAGTTATGGGTACTATATATGTTGTTGCAACTCCAATTGGTAATTTATCTGATATATCTAAAAGAGCTTTAGATATATTTAATAATGTAGACTTAATCTTAGCAGAAGATACAAGACATAGTATTAAATTACTTAATTATTATAAAATAAATAAGAAAATGATTTCTTATCATAAATTTAATGAAAATAAAAGATCAATAGAAATAATTAATAAGATATTAAATGATAATATTGATGTAGCACTTATTACAGATGCTGGAACTCCTTGTATATCAGATCCAGGATATATATTAATTAAAGAAGCTAGAGGAAATAATATTAATATAATTGGTATACCAGGACCTTCAGCACTTATTACTGCTCTTTCAGTAAGTGGTATAGATTCATCTTCTTTTTCTTTTTATGGTTTTGTACCTAAAGAATCTAAATATAAGAAGAAGTTATTTAACGATATAAAAAGTTCTAATATTAAAACAAGTATATTATATGAATCTCCAAAAAGAATAATTAAATTACTAGAAGATTTAAAACAAGAGTTTAATAATCTAACCATATGTGTATGTTCTGATTTAACAAAAATACATGAAGAATCTGTATATGGAAATATTAATGATGTATTAAATAAATTAAAGGGAGATATAAGCACTGAAAAAGGTGAATATACAGTAATTATATATAATCCTAATGATATTATAGTAGATACTAATGAAAGTTCTCTAGAAGCCTTAATAATAGACTATATGATTAAAAATAATGTATCTATGAAAGAAGCATTAAATAATATTAAACAGAATAAGAATAAATTATATAAAGCAAGTTTAAATATAAAAAATATATTAAATAAATAAGTTTATAATTAAAAAAAGCAATAATAAAAGGTAGATAAATCTACTTTTTATTTTGAGTAATAAATTGACTAAATACACCATTAATAGTATTATATTAGTATATACTTGAAGAGAATACAGTAGAATTAAAAATGGTGGAGGAATAATGAAAAAGATATGTTTATTGTTAATATGTTTATTACTATTAACAGGATGTGCAAAATCTGATTTAAAAAAATATTATGAAAATATGAGTGTAGAATCTAAAAAAATAAGTGGATATAGATTAGATTTAAGAATAGTAGGTAATACTGATAAAATAATAGTAAATAAAACAATTAAAATTAGTAATTATAAAAATACTGACTATGAAATATCAGAGACAAATAATATAAAAAACATGTTTGAAGCATTTAAAAATAAAAAGTTTTTTACAGAAAGCAATTATGATACAGTATATGTAATTGACAATAAAGTTTATGAAGAAAATAAAGATAATAAAATAGTAAGATCAACTAAAAAACTAAGTGATATTAATTATAAAAATCCAAATA
>ENA-UOWO01005653-UOWO01005653.1-activated-sludge-metagenome-genome-assembly--contig:-NODE-5653-length-13164-cov-4.806240_pt1 | contig 13164 bp, 16 predicted proteins | sample MGYA00238148_ERZ761564 | MGnify/ENA primary metagenome ERZ761564 (study PRJEB28885, sample SAMN05720194) | activated sludge metagenome | isolation source: Anaerobic digester | place: USA...
TGACTGGAGTTCAGACGTGTGCTCTTCCGATCTCCTCCGATGTGATCGTAGACAGGAATCGTCGTGCTCTGGATGGGGCCAACCCCACCATCCAGCACGCGCAAGGATTTCCCGGACAGGCTTCCGACCAGGCCGTCAAGGACCATTTTGGTCGCCTTCCAGACGATGGTGGAATACGCCGGTTTCAGAGCCTCGAATCGATCTCTCAACAGACTCGCATCGGCATGCGATCCCAGGGAAGTGACGGTCACCGTCCAAACCCAGAAATCAGCTGGAAATGTTGGCCGCTGCAGATGTGTCGCTGTCGATTCTGACCCCAGGGAACCCGCACCCGTTGGCCATGGCGATACGGGATACGCCACGCCATTGCGCAAGTCCAACGAATTCGCCGGATCCGGCCAAGTGCGGCGCGATACACCCACCAGCGCATCGCCTGCTTTGGCGATCCCCGCACGCAACGGCATCACCCCTCGATCGATGGTGATGGTGAACCCGAGATCCGAGGCGAGCTGCAGGAAGTACGCCTTCGAGAGTCCGCCCGCCTTACTGCGGGCCTCCAGAATCCGGGATCTTCTCGCGTCGTCGCTTAAACCAGTCCCAGAGGGAAGGCCAAGAAGCGAGTCCCAAAGATCGAATGCGGAAGTTTTGCTCGGAGAGGATTCCTGGTGGACCGATTCCAGTTCTCCCTGCAGCGCATCGAAGTAGGAAGCGTCCACCCGTCGGATTGAGCAGAACGGACATGGGCACGGCGCCCCAGGAGCGATCTTCAGGGATCCGATGACCTGCGAGCAAAGGTCGATCGCCTGCAAGTCCCGAAGAGCGTTTTCGTGGCTCACGACCATGCGATGGATCCTTGCACGACGATGCGCTCGAATGGCCCCGGAATCGTGGGCTGGGACGGCGTGATGCTGGCGGAGCTCGCCCCCGCTTGGAAGCACAGCCCCTGAATCACAACAGGCTGCAAGGTCTGCCCGGGTAGCAAGGTGGCCAAGTACGACAGAATCGAAGAATCCGCCTTGGACCGATCGCCGCCGGCCATCTGAATCGAGATGGCGATGGCTTTGGTCGATGGCTTCAGAACGTACACCTCCGCAGGAACCACGGGACCATTTTCCAGAACCACGTCACGGATGCGATCCAACAGCGTCTGGGAAGGATCGCCTGACGCTTTCTGAACCAGGAGAACAACCGTTCCGGGGCCGAACTTGGCCGGGTAGCAGGTGACGCTGGTCGCGGATTCTTCCACCCCGTTCACCTGGACCTTCACACTCATCGACCACCGCTCGTAGTCGGTGGGGTTTCCGCCGCCGGACGGATTCCGATACACCGCAAGAATGCGGTCCAGAAGAGCGCTCCACGATTCACCGGGCCGCTTGTCGAGCCCAAGGTCCTGCGCATGGCGAAGCAAGCCATCCGGATCGGATGTCGTGGGGAAGATCTGATCGTAGACCCAGCTCGCTTCCTTGTAGAGCCCCCAGACCACGGAAGCAAGACCGGCGGCGCGGATGTAGAGCTCGGACCCCACCATGGTGGATGCGTTGGGAGAGGCATTCCCGTAGCTGGTCAGGATTTCCGAAAACAGTTCGTCATAAGACTTGTACGACTTCATGGAACGACTCCGACGGGAACGAACATGGACAAGCTGATGGGGGTACCATTGACGCCGACAGCTCGGATCTCCAGCAGCACCGTTCCGATACGCGGGACGGAGGCGACCACTTCGAGGTTTCGAAGTCGATCGAGACGCACAAGCCATTGGAGGGCCCGACGCACCATCGCCGCGGCTCGATCAGGGGTGTTCTCGTCCATGGTTTCGCGTTTCAGCGAGTGGATTTCACAACCGAATTCCGGCTGCTGCCAAAAGGCTCCAAGCGGGGTGTTCACGGACAGCCAAACAGCATCCTCGATCGGCATGGAAGCGTTCAGATCAAGCGCGGAGGAAATCACGAGATGGTCCCCCGGCTTTGGTCGAACGCATCCCCCTGCGACATGAGACTTGTCTTCAGGGAGGCTCCTCCATCCGTGGGAACCGAGATACCTGTGGCCATCCATGCCGCCAAGCCGGACACCAATTTCACTTCGACCACAGCGTGATCCTTGATCTCCTGGACAACGGCGGCCGCAATCGCCTCCAGCATGATCTGCGTTGCGCTTTTGCCTGTTTCCTTGTACGGAACCGTGGTCGGCTCGAACCCCGCCTGCTCCATGGTCTGGAGGGCGGCAGCGGCGATGCGCTGCGGATCCAGGCTCATGGGCTCTTCCTCGCGAACGCGACAGAGGATCCATCTGGGTGCGGCGCCCCTGTGAACGAGCACAGGCACGAGCGGGTCACCACCCCATCCATCGGGTTCACCACGGCATCGTCGGATCCGAGGACGATCTTCTTTGCCTGGATCCGCATGATGCCATCGGGAAGAATCCGGATGAAGCAATCCTTTCCGGAGTAGACGATCGTCTCGCCAGGCGCAGCAGTCGGTCGATCGGACGAATCGGTGGCCACCACCACTTCGAGGTCGCCCGCCTGGAGCACCAGGAAGGTGTCGCCATCGACGGGAACAGACCGGAAGCCGCGTTGCTGCATGGCTGGGAGGTCCTTCAGATCCCGGACTCCACGACCAATGCCTCGCACGATCTGCAGCCCCTTGACCGTGTCCTTGGCATCTTGAACGACCCCGCGAAACCACTTCAAAAGTTCACCTCCTCCGACTTCTTCTTCTGTTTCGGATACGCCTTGAAGACCTCTTCGGCAAGGATCGGCGCCAGAGCCAGCGTGGTGGTGGATCCACTGGCACGATCGAACCGGAAGGTGCGGCGCGTGATCACGAAGGTGTCGCGCAAACCAAAGACATCGTCGTCCACGGCAGCGCGCTCGTTGATCCGCCAGTTCTTGCCGTCGCGGCTGAATCCCGCCACCACATACTCCAGCTGGAACGCGCCGAACTTCTCCTGGCGAAGGTATTCCTGGGCCTGCTTGTCCATGCCCGATCGGTTCGCATTGTTGAACGCGGCCACGAATGGCTTGCGCAAGGTCACCCCGGGATTCGTCGCGACATGGACCACATGGCCGCCATCTTCGCTGTCGGACACCACACGGATCTCCGAATGGAGCCTGGAGACGTCTTCGGACATCCGCCGACTTTGAACACGGCTATCGATCTGGAAGGCGGGAAGGCCCTTCCCAGCCGCCGGACCAAACACCAGATTCCCGTCCGGCAACGCCCAGAACAGCTTGCCTCGGTTTTGCGCCACGTCGTTGAGGACCTTGAACACCGTGTCGCCCACATCCACGCGAACGCATGGATCGGGGTGATCCTCGCCAAGGATGGTCCAGGTTTTGTCCTGGATGAAGGGGATCGGCTTGAGATACTTGTCCGCGCACGCCTTCAGGGTGGTGGGGGGAATCTCCCACGAGGTGATGTACGAGTCCTCGATCATGCCGACCAGGGACCGACCCGATACCGACCAGGTGTGCGAGGTGCGGTTCTGGGATTGCTCCAATCTGTCGATGATCCCGGTGAGCTCCAGCTTGCCATTGATCCAGACGCAACAGGTCAGGCCGGGTCGCGCATTCACGCGCTGTCCAAGATCGAACCGAAAGCTCCCCGACGGGGAGTACAGATCGGAAACGATCTCCAGGCTCTGGAATTCGGTGAATTCGTAGGATCCAATGACCAAGCGGACCGGCTCACGGAGCATAGAGCAGGACCTTTCCTTGGACGAAGGATGGGTTCCGGATCCTGTTCAGGAGCACCAGGCGCTCGGCGACGTTGTACGGCAGGCCGTGCCGATGGCACACCACGTGCAGCGGCGTCGGCTTCAGGATCTCCACTTCGACGAGTCGTTCGAAATCCACCAATCGCGCCCGGTACTGATCCTGCAGCGCAAGAGCCAGCCGATCCAACGATGCCGGATCATTGGACCACGGGCGAGCCTCCTGGATCAGTTCGCGGGCATCGAACACCATGGCCTCGATTTGATCCGCGGTCGCCGGGAGCTGGGTAGGAGACACATCCCGACTGACCCATCGTCCAGATGCATCGAATGCCGGGGTTGACTCGTAGGCGGTCATCGATCGAAGCGCATCTTCGTCCGCAGCCATCACCCTGGCAGACGTCAATGCCCCTTGCGACGCGACCTGGATCCTGGCAGCCCCTTCCATGGGGGTCCCCGCGAAGGAATCAGCCAGCGCCCTGGCGTTTGCCATGAAGGTCCTCGCGCTCATTGCAGGCGATGGTGCGCCCGCGACCTTCCCTTGCATGAGGTCCAGAACGATCGCCAAGCGCTTGGACAGCTGGCTTGGAAGATCGGCACCCCAGGCCATGGTGGAAAGAACGGCGCTCACCGGGGAGGTGAACGAGACGATCAGGCTGTCCATGCGTCCGACCTGCTTTTGCATGGTTCCGACCAGGGAATTCAGGGTATTCCCAAGGTCCCCCAATTTCTCCAGCCAGGATGGATCGGACAGATCCGGAGCGGGAATCGCGGCAAGGCCAAATGCCTTTTCGATGTTCGCCGCCGATGCGGAGATCAGCGGCGCTCGGAATTCCTCGGCGACATCGATCGCGGATGGCCGGAACGAATCGGGAAGGTCTACGCCATCCTCCACGAAGGAAATGTCGACCTCGACAACGTCCTTGCGATCGTCATCCTTGATGGTGATCGAATCGACATAGCCGTTCAACACCCCTTTTTCAGGGTGTTCCAGCACCATTGAAGCGCCGGTGAAGAGCACTTCCTGGAGCTTCTTCCAATCGGCCTGGCGGTCAGCCAGGAAAACGACCTTCAGGCGGTGCTCCATTGGCCCCCATCCCTGGAACTCCAGATCTGCCCCGTGATGCCCAGGGTATTCGTGGCGGACCACGGCTCCCTTGCGATCGCGGGTCAGATCCTGCCAATCGAGAGTGATCCCTGCCAGGGTAGCGCGGACGGTGTTCATCGGGGCACGGTCCACTTCGGGCCAAGCGACGAACAAATGGCGACGACTCCTGGCCCAGCTCCCTCGAGCCTGGCCTCCACCCGTCCGCTTGCGTCGATGTTATTGTACAGGTTCAGCTGGATCGGCGGCGCAATGGCGTGATCAGAAGGAGCGGCCCGCACTCCCGAATAATTCTTGCCGACATCGATCTTCGCCAACTCTGCTTCTGCCGCTTTCGTGGCATCCCCAGATGCGGCTCGATCATGGTCGTTGAACAACTTCATGAATTGATCGCCAGCGATCTGGCCAATGACTTCTCCCGGCTTCCCCCAGATGCTGCCGATTTGGGCGCCAATTTGCTGCGCAATCACGCGCTTCGTCGTGTACTCGACATTTCCGCCCTCGTCCCAAGCCGCATAGGCACCGCCAATCAACGCGAGTCCGACGCGACTGGTCGCATATTTCCATGCGGTCTTCAGAATCTCCCCGCCACCCGGAGTGGTTCCGGTGGGAAGGCCTCCTCCAGGGATTCCATCCGGCAATCCACCAGGCGATGCGCCTCCATTCCCGTTGACCACGTATACGAACAACGGATTCGCGGGAGTTGACCCCCGACCCATCCCTCCCAAGCCACCGAGTCCGCCTGGCGCACCACCGGCTCCTCCTGTTCCATAGGTCCCACCGAAAACACTGCGGACCGTACGCCAAACCTCGATCGCTTTGGCAGCCGCCGTGATGGCCACCGCCACAGACAGGAGAGCAGCAGCCCCGATCGCCACGTTCTTCAGCAGGTCCTGGTGATCGGCGACGATCTTCCCGTATTTGGTGATCAGATCGTTGATGGGGCGCGCCACATCATCGCCAATCTTCTTCAGCGACTCGCGCAAACGTTCCGTTTGGCTCGCCGCGTTCGACAATCCTTCGGGGAGTGCCTTGGAGATGCTCCCTGTTGCGTTGGAGATCTTGGTTTCGAACTCGTTGATCTTTGCGAGCGCACCGTCATCGAGCAGAGCCCTGTACCCCTTCTTGGTATCTTGATCCGCCTTCCCCATGGTTTTCTCAACGAACAGGAAGCGCTCCTTTTCTGTCCGCAGCTTCTTGTATGCCTTCTGCATGTCCTGCAGGATCTCGAGCGGGTTGCGCCTCGCTCCGTCCTTCGTGAAAAAGGGCACCTTGGATGCCTTTTGCGCCTCCTTCACGTACTGACCGTTCGTGAACATCCTGAGCGTCGAGTCAACCAGCGTTCCTAAAAGGTCAGGATCCATTTGTTTTGCACTCATCGCCTCCGTCAGCGCCAGGGTCTGCTCCATCGAAAGACCGGCTTCTTTTGCGTTGCCTCCAATCTTCGCGAAAATCGCGGATAAGTTCTCAATCTCGGCATTTCCCAGGTCACCCGCGATCAACATTTTGTCGAGGATTTCAAGCGCCTTCCCTGGCTGGGAAAGATCGAACTTGAACGCCTCTCCAGCGACAGCCAGCGATTTCGCCAAAGCATTCGCGTCAGCTCCTGTCAATGCAACAGCCTTATTGATCGCTCCAATCTCTTCGGTCGATGATTTCCAGCTCTGCCCCGACTGGATCAGCGTGCCAAAACCGCTGACCAATTCTTCCACCGGCGTGCCGGTCTGGACGGACATTTGGTAGAGGTCTTTGCGCAGTTGGTCGGCCTGCTCCTTGGATGCTCCAGCAGTGCGTTTGATACGCATCAACGTGCGATCCATCGCCGCCCCACGAGTGGCCGCAAACCCAACGGATACTCCAGCGCCCAGAGCGGCCCATTTGTTGACCACCATCTGGGCTGCATCGCGGGATGCCCGCCCTACCGTCCGAAGCGACGCCGAGGCAGAATGCGCAAAATTGTTCGCGTGATGTGCCGCAGTATTTGCTGCAATGCCAAGTAGATGAAATCCATTGGCTGCAACCGAGGTATTGCCACTCATTTGCTGCAGGCCTGAACCAGTTGCCAGCACCTGAGCATTCAGCCCCTGCAATCCATGACCACCAGCATGGGCAGCAGCGATCAGGCCACTGGCATTCCCCCGGATGACCACCTGCAACACGGATTGGCTCACGCGTCTTCCTCCCGGTATTTGCCTATCAGCTGGCGCTTGGGGGTTGGTGGCTCCCGATCCACGGCATCAAGAGCCAGGATCAGGAGCCATTGGGATTCTGTCAGCTCGGAAGTTGGGCGACCAAAGTACGCAGCAGCCTTTTCAGCGTTGCGGAACTTGAAACGCTCCCAAGGATTTGCTCGGGCTTTTTTTTTAGCTCCAAGATCATGAGCTCGACCTCCGCGTCGGTCGCGCTCTCGAGGTTCCCTCCGACCTCCGCTTCGAAGTCGGCATAGGCCATCGCCAACGCCGAGATGTCCTCCGTGGAAACGAGGCTTTTGAACACCTCTACGGAGGATGCCAGCGGTGCGTTGGTGTCCACTTCGCGCAGGGCGCGGTACAGGATCTGGATCGAGCGTTCTTCCTGGAAGATCTCCAGGTTGTGCCACTCCACCTTCAACTTCTCGCGAGCGAAGCGCGCATCCGCTGCAAAGCTCGCTTCCTGGCTCTCCTGCTTGGATACGATGCGCAGCACCACTTCCGCGGTGGTTCCCGGCCAATAGATGGTCTTCGCGTTGCGGGTGCCCGCCTTGATCTCCTGGAGGTTCACAGCGCCGGGCTCCGGTCGGAGGCGGTGAACTCGTAGAGGTTCTGGATCTCTTCCTTGCCGTCGGCCTTGCTGCCGCCCTTCTTGAGCAGGCGGACGCCTCGGAACGTGGCCTTGGTCCCGCCATCGTAGAACACGGTGACCACTGCATCCTTGGTGAGCATCGGCGAGAAATCGAAGGATCCGATCTTGGGGGGGACGTACTCCAGTTTGAACCCGTAGCGCGGAGTGACCTGGGCGTAGCCGGTTTTCTTGGCCAGTTCCACGACCTTCCCGAGGTCGATCTCGTTCTCTTCGAAGGACTTGAAATCGTCGATCACGGTGCCATCGAAGTCCAGCGTGACCTTGGTGATGTATTCAGACACGGCTACTCCTTAGAGGGTGATCAGGTCGAAGCGAGCGAAGATCTGGTGCAGGCCGGGCACCACCGGCGCAGGGACCTGCACGCGGGCACGCCCGGGGTAGTTGGGGTCGCGGGCGGACACCACGCGATCCTTGTAGTCGGACACCTTCTGGAGGATCTTCGCCTCCTGCATGAGCAGCATCACGTCGACGGTCTGCTCGATGATCGAACGGAGGGTGTCGTCGTCGAGGAACGCTCGCGCGAACTTCAGCCGCATGCGCGAACGCCAGGCGTAGCGCAGGTAGTCCAGGCTCGCGATGGTGGTGGTATCGATCAGGGTGAGGTCGGACACCCCGCTGATCGATGTCCTGGTGGTGACCAGCCGCACGATCGCGCAATCCTGGCCAGTGACTTCGATCGGCGCAACGCCCGCCTTCAGGAGAGTCTCCTGCTCCGACCTGGTGAAGCGATCCGGCACATCCGGAATGGCGATTCCGGGCAAGGTGAGGCCATTGAAGGGTCGCGCCGGGTGCGATTCTTCGGCAACGCGAGCCGCGACGGTGGCCGCCAGTTCGAACCCCGTGGAGTAGGATCCACGGGCGTACACGATCGAGACCCGCTCGTGGTTGATGGCGGTCGCCACGGTGGCGACCGAGGCCAGGACATCCGTGGGAGACGCCGGCGCGAATCCGCGACCTTCGCGCATTTCCAATGCGGAGCTGGCGGAATCGAGGTGGGTCTTGAGCTTGAGGATATCGGCCTGGACGGTCGACTGGATGGCGATGACATGGAACTGGCTTGGGAAAGCCGCGTCCAATGCCGTTTGAAGGTTGGGATCCGTGGCCCCTCCCGCGAAGGGAACCTTGGTGGCCGACAGCGTGACAGCGGTCGCGGTCACGACGGCACGGAGCACCAGCTGATTTCCCACGGCCCCCTTGTTCTTGGCCGTGAGGATGATCGCGCCGACGGTTCCGGTTGCCGCCACGGGCAAGGATGGAATCGCGTTGATCGTGGCCCGCGCCCTGGTCGCCAGGGCGGTGGGATCGTCGCCGGAGAGAACCCCCACGTCGATCCGTTCGGATCCGATCCACATGGTGAGGGTTCCGGCGGCGGTGGCGGTTCCTGTCAGGGTCAGGGTGGCGGTGGCCGCCGCCGAAGCCGCGGCATCGTCCAGGGCCACCACGAACAGCGGCAGATTCCGGCTGACCGCCAGAGCCTGGACGACCATCAGGTGGGCGATGGAACCGGCACCGAAATAGGTGGCCGCTTCCGCCTCGGTGAACACCTGCTGCACCACGGCCTGCGCCACGGTTCCGGCCGCCAGGCGCTGCCCGATCAGGAGCAGCTTCTGGGTGTTGGCCGGAAGGCCAGACGAGCCAGCGTAGGCATTCAGCTCGGCGTAGACGCCGGGCTTCAGGATGTCGGGGGGGATGGTCAGGGTGTCGAGGCTCATCGAGTCCTCCGGTTGGATGTGGAAGGCGTTTCGTCAAGGGAGGGTCCCGCAGAATCTGCGGGAGGATTCGGAACGTCGGGGTCGTCCTGGACGACCTCCAACGAACCGTCGGCAATCTGGCGGCGGTAGTACCAGGTGTTGGGGACCTTGACCGGGTCCTTCCCGATTTGGCTACCGCCGCCCTCAACAGGAACGGATTCGCCCACGGCGCGGACATTCAGGGTTTCGCTCATGGTTGCTCCACGACCAGGTGGTCGGATGCGGCCTCGGTGCCGGATTGGATTTCGTAGGATGCCCAGATTTCGTCCAGGGCGGTTTTCTCTTCTTCGGATGCGGCTTTGGTGAATACCGCCTTGGTCGTGAAACGGCAATCGATGACGATCACGCCGTCCTTCAATTGTTCTGCGGTGGTGATTTCCGTCCAACGACCAGGCTGGATCCCATTGATTGGGAGGCTAAGCGTTTCCCCCCACAGAAGCCGGGCAACGTATGCTTGCAGTGGATGCACGGCCTTTCGACGCTCGGATTCAGATACGGAATTCTTCGCCGCGACCAGAACGGAGATCACGAAGGATTGGCGCAGAGCGTTTCCTTGCGGTTCGAAGTCTCCTTCCTCGACCGCAACGCTCACACCTGGCTTTCCGATGACTACCAATGGCCTGCCGACTTCGACCGCCAAGAATTTCCCCGTGGATACCAATGCATTCTTCACGGCGGCTTCGAGGGTGGATCCATCCACGCTCATGATCCACCACCTAAGGACGACATCGAATCCATCGTGAATAGCGGACCTTCCGAGAACACGCTCACAGCCACCAATGGTGCTTGGGCAGGAGCTTGCGATTCCGGAATTCCCAACGACATCTTCTTGTCGACGATCATCTGCAGAATGGCCAGGGCATGCTTGCGACGGCTTTCGATTCCATCGGGCATGTGATCCACGCGACCGAGATAGAGCGCGTAGACCGCCAGGTCGATGGAAACCTTGTTGACCACCTTGGGCACATCCGCCATGGGCAACGTGTAGCGCTGCCCCAGGTAGGAATCGATTTCCGCGTCGGAATCCTTGATCGCCAGGTCAACCACATCCGATTGGATCGCTCCCGTGGGATTGGGAGAGGTCTGATCGGTGAGTTCGATCATGCGAATCAAAGGAATCCGGCCCAACAAATCGGCCAAGGTGCAATAGGCCATCTGCTACTTGGCCTCGAAATCGTGCTCGGAAAGATCCACCACACCGTAAGCCGCCAATTCCTTGGCCTGCTTTTCGGTGAGTTCCACCTCGTCGCCCAGGGTGTATTCCTGGTGATCGAGGTGGAGGTTCTTGAGCACCGTGTAGGCGACCTTGCCGTCCATCAGGTCGCTCCCAGAAGCAGGAAGCCAGCCAGCTTGGAGGTGACGATTTCCGTGAGGTACTCGCCAGCCACCACCCGGACGCCACCCTTGAGGCCACCGGCGGACTTGTGGAACTCGGCATCCGAGTACCGGTCGCCGGACTGGACGGTGATGCCCCAGGCCACGCCATCCTTCTCGTTGGCGGCGGGCTCGTAGTAGTGGCCCCAGATGGCATTGCCCCAGCACCGCCCCAGAGACGGAGTCTGGCCACGGGCGGCGTTGTTGACCCGCGCCTTGCCCACGATCAGTTCGGAGATCTCGAACAGGTCGCAGAATTCCTGGCGGGTCATCATGCCCTTGTCCCCGGAACTGCGGTTGGCAGCCTTCACCAAGGCCGGATTCTGGCGGACCACCGACCAGACGTTGTCGGCCATGCCGATGCGGTTGGGGCGCACCAGGCTCTTGTCGATCCAGGTCTGGAAGGTCGCGACGCCGTCACACGCCGGATCGGACAGTTTGCTGGACCCCGCCAAGGTCGTGGAACAGGTGGGATCGTAGTTGCTGGTGTCCTGGACCATGGCAGCCACCCGCATTTCGCGCCGCAGGAGCACCAGCTCCATGAGCGCGGCAAGCTCTCTGGTCACCAACGGACCGGCATTCCCGCCATTCTCGTCGATGTCGTCTTGCGGGACCATTCCCTCCAATCCCCATGCCAAGCAGGTGCCCGATCGATCGGTGCCTTGGAACTCGATGCTGTTGGGGCGCGATCGCCGACCCACCAGGGTATCGGGAGCCGTGAACGCATTCGCCAAACTTCGTTCAAGCCACTGGAAGGACTTCTTCAAAGAGAGCAACGGGGTCCGCGGCATCACCTTGTCGGCGATCAGGTCGCCGTTCTTGTAGGCGATGACCATTCCCGTCTGCTCCGGCGTGAGGGCCACCGTGAAGGCCAGCATGGCCCCGCCCGGGAGGTGGTTGTGCGCCAGGATGGGCGGCAGGAAGGAGAGGTCCACGAAGCCCAGGCCACCCACGATCAGGCAGAGGGACAGCGCGAAGACCGCCAGCCTCCAGGGGGATCGCAGGTTCTTCGTCAGGAGTTTGAGGTTCACGATTTTTCCTTTGTTGAGGGATCAGCGAATGCCGATGGTGATGGTCACGTCGATGACATCGCCGATGACCCCGGACTGTTCGGCCTGGGCACCGTAGTTGTCGCCGACAGCGGAGACCGGGATCCCCGCGCCGTTGGCGTCGGACTTCAAGAGGTCACCGCGGGCGACGGTGGCACCCAGGATCAGGGACGATCCGCCGACCTTGTCCACGTCCACGCGACCCGGCACAGGGCCTCCGTTGGAGATCTGTGTGGTGCCCGGGGCTCCACCGCCGATGGTGTTGGAGATTCCCATGATCTTCCCGCCCACACCGCTGACCACGGCGGAGCCGTCGGTGGCGCCATGCGCGACGAATCGGCTGGCACCGATCGCGGCGGCGCAGGTGTACGGCTTGGAAAGGATGGTGTTACCGGCCATGTTGGGTTCTCCTGTTGGTGATTTTCTGGGTGGCCTCGGTGAAGGACATCGGGCGCCCCTCGCGCTCCGATTCCGCGACCAGGTCGGCGATCTGGCTTGCGATGCTTTGCGGGTCGGTGGCTCCGCCCTGCCCTGGCGGGAGTTCGCCGAACTCCACCTGCTTGGGGAAGGCCGCCAGGAGACCATTCAGGGACGACTGCAGATCGCCCTCTTCGGCGAAACTGTATCCATTGGACTCGATGGCCTTGTACAGGGCTTCCAGATGGGTGCGCTGGGCAGGAAGGAGACGCCCCTCCTGAGCCAGACCATCCAGGCGCTCGGAAAACAGCTTGCGGGTCTGCTCCACCTCCCGGTCGCGAAGCTCCTTGCGCAGCCGGTCGTTTTCGGCGGCCAGCTCCAGTTCACGCGGCGTCTGACCGTTTCCCGGCCCCATGGGATCGGTCGCAGGTGTGGGCGTGACTGGAGCTGGCTCACCGGGAGAGGTTGAGCTGGCGGGAGCGGGATCGGTGTCTCCCGATGCCGGGGGAGTGGGTTCGGAAAAGGCTGGGGTGGCCACGGGGGTCGACTCCGGAAGCTCCAAGGTTTCCAGGTCGGCGATCACGTAGTCCGGAATCTGCTTGTTGGCCGCATCGATTCCGGCGGATTCGATGATGCTCTCCCGCATGGAGCGGAAGGTGGTTCCGATGGTCCGGATCCTCCAGGCCAGCCGCTGGAGGGCGGTCCCCACCGTGCTTTGGAAATCCACCTCGGACGCGAACTGTAGGATCTGGTGCGGCCCCTCCACCTGGCCATCGGGATCGGCGAACATTCCCTCCCCGAAGGCGATGGGAGCCAACCCCTTCACTGCGGGGTTGGCACCACCCAAAACTCCCAGATGGCGCAGGCCGCCATCCTTGTAGAGCGACACGCTGGTGTACTTGAACGCACCCTTGCG
>ENA-UOWO01005654-UOWO01005654.1-activated-sludge-metagenome-genome-assembly--contig:-NODE-5654-length-13163-cov-66.229631_pt1 | contig 13163 bp, 7 predicted proteins | sample MGYA00238148_ERZ761564 | MGnify/ENA primary metagenome ERZ761564 (study PRJEB28885, sample SAMN05720194) | activated sludge metagenome | isolation source: Anaerobic digester | place: USA...
CCGCGCTCTCGTGGTTCTTATTTCGAATGATCAAGAGTTATTCGATTTTGAACCGGTCCACTTCGTGCTGCAATTCCCCGGATAGTTGCAGGAGGCTTTCCGACGATTTTAGAACGTTATCGGCAGTCGCCGTTTGATTGCGCGTTTGCTCCACCATCGAACCGATGTCTTCACTGACAGCGGTCAAGGACTTGGCGTGGCTCTCCATCTTATGGGCAATATCGCCGGATTCGTCACTTTGTTCTTTGGTCACCGAGGCGGTTTTTTGGGTGATCGACGAGATTTTGTTGAACTTTTCCAGGATCTGCGCGTATTGTTTTTGTATTTCGGTGGTTTTCCGGCTGAATTCGTCCACGAATCCGGCCGTGAGCTGGGTGGCTTCGTTCGCTTCCACAACACTGCTCTCGATCTCTCCGAGTATCTTGGAAATATCCTGAGCCGCTTTTTTGCTCTCTTCCGCCAATTTTCGAATTTCATCCGCCACCACGGCGAACCCTTTTCCGGCTTCTCCTGCGCGGGCGGCTTCTATCGCGGCGTTAAGCGCGAGCAAGTTTGTTTGCTCCGAGATATTCGAAATCGTATCCAAAATATCTCCGACGTTTTTCGTTTTTTCTGTCAACGTTGCCACGCGGGTGGACGTTAAAACGGTATTATCGCGCGTTTTCGCCGCCATCGCCGCAATCTCCTCCACTACTGTAGAGCCATCATGCGTTTGTCTCGCCGCATCGATCGACTCTTTCGACAACGTCAAAGACAGTTGCGAGACCTCCTTGGTAGAGTCGGATATCGCGCGGATATTGCGTGTCGCGTCGGAGATCGAATCGCTCACCGTTCGGATGGAGCCGACGACCACCATATTTTGTTCCAAAACTTTTTGAGCGCCCTGCGAAGACTCTTCTGCTAACGCGCGCAGTTCCTCCGAAGCGTCGCCAAGGCTGTTGGAAGCCCCGGAGATGCCTTTTAAAGTTTCCCGAAAGGCCGTGACGATATGTTTGAGCTCATTTTCCGCCGTGCTGATTTCATCTTTCGACTTCGTGGCGAAATCTACCGTCAAATCCAACTCTGCCATCGTCCGTACCTTTTCTTTCAGAGTTTTCAGCGGTTTCCGGATGCCGTGAACGATCCATAGGATGACCAATACGGTGACGGCGAGCATTCCTATTAAAATCATCACAAAGAGGCGGTTTGTATCGGAAAGAGAGTCGAGGGTTTCCTGAACGCTTTCTTTGAAGGAAGCGAAGTTGGCGTCAATCTCCCTGCTTTTTTGCGCGGAGAGGGATTGCACGATCTGTTCGAAGTTCGCGACCGTCGTTTGCATCCCCTCGTTGACGATGACTAATCCGTCTTCTCTCTGCGTATAGAGGCGGTCCTGCAGTCGGGTGATACTGGTATTGGTATCTTCGATCTCTTTCTGGGTGATCGTCAGGTTGATATGCAATTCGTCGTATGCGGAGAAGCTTTTCCCATAAGCCCATTCGGTCGCCAGGCCAATGAACGCGCGTGTTTCTTCGGGCGTCAACTCTGTTTTTTTAAGATAGGAGGATAGTTTTTGCTCAGAAACCAATTTTTGATTGAATTGGTAGAGAAAAGTCGAATCTTCCATCAATTTCGAGAGGTAACTTCGGATTAACAATTCCCACCCTTGAACCATGGCAGCGTCAAAGGCGTATTGTTTCGAAGCCCAAAGCTGCTCAACTTCCCGGAAGGTAAAAGAGGTCAGGGCGTCTTTGAAATCCTTGGCAGAAAAAGCGGTTTCCGCGCTGACCAGCATTTTTTCGAGCGCCGCGACCTTTGCTGCATCAGGTCTGGCATAGGCCTCGATCTGGCGAACGATCTCTGAGAGCCGTGCTTGTTGTTTTGGGATCCGCTCTGTTTTCGTGGTGTCCATAATCCGCTGGGAAGATAGCTCTTTTTCTTTGGCTTCCATCACTTGTTGTATAAAATTGTCCAACTCATTGAGGATCGACTCGATCTCTTTTGCGAAACCGTGTTTTTCAGCCATTTCAACGGCTTGCGTATAATTTTGGAAATAGACCTCTTCCAGAGCGGTTTTTTGATCTTTGTCCGAAACGTATCCTACCCTCAAAAAATCGCGGACGGTCTTCAATATCAAACGTTCGAATTCGAAGAAATTCTGGTTATCTTGGGTAAGTGTTTTCGTCATTTGGATGTTTTCCAAAATCACTTGGCTATCGCGTTCCGTTTTTTGGGAAACAGCGCGAAAGATCAAAAAATTCGCCACCAACAGCACCAGGATCAGAGAAAACCCCAACAGCAATCGTGTCGTAATTTTCATACCGTATAACCTCCGATTTGATACAGGGTAATATGCCTCTATTATAGCATCAGTTATGTTTGCGAACTATTCATTTGTGGGCACCCGATGTAAAGTTATCGGTATGATATGTTATCTAAGCTATGAATAATATTTTACGAGTTTCACGATGGTTTTACTCCGTTCGGTAGACGGAAAAAACTCTTCAGAAGAATAGGTGAACGCCGAAAAGATCGGCGAAGCGCACATAGGCCGGGAGAAAGAAGGACTATCGGTTTACCTCTTGCCGCGCAAAAACGGGACGCGACGATCCGCATCATACGGGCTATACGGTTTTATCCAAATACTGTTCAAAGGGTCAATTTCAGCGTGTACCCCATTTCACCGGGGAGGCAGGATATATCGGTGGCCAATCCATGTATCAGCTGGCGGCTGATCTCGTCGAAATCCGGGTGTTCGAGCACATTCATCGAAGGGCTTCCGTACCGGATTTCCAATTGGATTTGTTGGTTGGCCTCTTGATAGCTAACGATGACAGATGTCATATCTTTATGATCCGCATTCTGGGAGAGAAAGACGAGTATTTCTTCCAAGATGAGATTGAGGCCGTTCATCTGACGTTTCGCGATATCGTATTTTTGACCGTATTCGGATAGCTTTCCTGCCAATTCGTAGATGTCGAGTTGCCTAATCTGAAGCTTGTATTCGAAAATTTTTAGTTTTTGGATGAAGATCTTTGTCTTTTCACGTTTCGGGTGGTCGAAGATCTCGTCGGGCGTTCCCTCCTCGTAGATTCCACGCTCTTCCATGAAGAAAATGCGGTTCGCGATATTGCGCGCGAAGCCCATTTCGTGCGTAACGATGACCGAGGTGATCCCGGTTTTCACCAACTTGCGAATGACCGCCAGCACTTCGTCGATCATAGTGGGGTCCAATGCGCTTGTCGGTTCGTCGAATAGGATGATCTCCGGTTTCATAGCCAGGCATCGGGCGATCGCCGCGCGCTGTTTCTGTCCGCCGGATAGCTGATCGGGCATGAAGTCAGCTCGATGGCTCATTCCAACCATCTTCAAAACAGAAAACGCCTCTTCGATCGCTTGCTTTTTCGGGATTCTTAACAAATGGATCGGGGCCATGATCACATTTTCCAGTACGGTTTTATGCGAAAAAAGATTAAAATTCTGATAGACCATCCCCATCTTTTGCCGGATGCTGTCGATCGGCGCGTTTTTCTCCGCGATGTTGACGCCGTCTATCCGTATTTCGCCGGAATCGGGCGCCTCTAATAGGTTGATGCACCGGATCAGGGTGCTTTTTCCACAACCCGAAGGGCCGATCACCCCGATAACATCCCCTTTGTTGATTTCGACATTGACATTCTCCAAAACGACGTTATTTCCGAAACTTTTTTTAAGTTGTCTGATGGATATCATAAAACACCTCGATGTATTAGGCTTTTAATCGCGGGGACCGATTTCTTGTATCGCATTTTTACAGGGTGGATTCGATGCGGTAATCCCGCCCTTCTTTGAGATGTTTCTTACGGTCGAACAGTTTGAAAAGATAGTTCGAAACGGCGCCGATCAGGAGATAGACGACACAAGTGATGATTATGGCAATATACGGATCCATCGTGCGGCTCGTTATCACCTGGCTGGCGCGAGTGAGGTCGTTGATCGCAAAAAAACCGACCAAAGAGGTCTCCTGGAGTGTGATGATTAGTTGATTCCGGTAGGTAGGCAACGCGTAGTTGATGATTTGCGGAAGAATCACGAACCTGAAAACTTTCAACCGGCTCATTCCCAACGTTCTTCCTGCTTCGATCTCTCCAGGATTCACCGCTTTATAAGCGGCATAGAGGATATCGGCGATATAGGCACCCGTTTTCATGGCGAAGGCAACAATCGCGAGGAGGACTGTTTCCGCCTCGATATTCGAAAAAATGAGGTAAACAAAGATCAGCAACAAGACCAATGTGGGCAAACGGACAAACAGCGTGCCGATCATTTCCACCGTTTTTCGGATCCAAGAGCGCCGGCTTACTCGAGCCCGGCAGAAAACAGCGCCTATCAACGTTCCCAGAAGAAAAGTGGCCACCGTCATAAAAACGGTCAGGCCGAATCCCTCGATCAGGAACAGATAGCGGTCTTCATAGATCAAGTTGATGTAAATGGAGTCTTTTACCGCTTCGAAAAATTCGTTCACCTCAGTTCTCCCCCTTCGCCGCGAAATAATCCTCGTAGTCCGCGCTATTTACCATAATCACGATGTCTTTTTTCCAGACCCATTCGCTCATCGTCACATTGTTCGCCTTCTCCAAGTCTTCTTTGTAACGGATAGAGTCTGGACAGACCATGATGTCCACTTTCCCGCGGCTAAGCTCGACGACCGCTTGGGTATAGCTCCCTATCGGTTCGAATTCGACCTTCGCGCCGATCGCGTTGGCAAAATGAGTAATGAGCTCAATATCCGAGCCTTCCCATTCGTCGGTCTCGAAATCCAGGTACGAAACCGGTTCCCACCCGTCAAAAACCGAAACAGTCAGCGTCTTTCCTTCCGTGCCGGGGTTGTCTATGGCTTTACTCACATAAGGTTCGAAGGCGGAAGCCTCGACGCGCCGACGGATGTCCCGATATTCCTCTGTTTCCCTAAACTCACGAATGAAGGCGTTGAAGGTTTCGTTCAGTTCGGGGGTATCCGGGTTCATATAGTAGCAAAAAGGCTCATCTTCCTTGAATAAACCGTAGATCGCGAATTCTGGCTGGAGGCGGCAAAAAACGTAGGATTCATCCATCTCCATTGCTACGGCATCCAACTGGTGGAAAGTCAACGCCATCATCATATCGGTGTAGGTGTCGAACCGGCGGACTTCGATGCCGTCGTAGTCGTTGGTTAGAATGTAATCCGAGCTGTAGGCCAGCATGCAGCCGATCGTCTTCCCTTGGAGATTGTTGATATCAAGAGGCTCGCCGACTTTTCTTAAACAACCCCCGAACAAGAAGAGGATCATAAAGAAAAAAAGAGCGAAGGATATTTTTTTCGCGTGATTTTTCCCGATACCCATCAAAAACTATCTCCCCCTTGAGAGCGAGTTCTATAATAGTTATTATATAACTTTTTATCGAAAAGTGCGTCCTTTTAGGCGCTCGGCGTCTTCGATCCGGGAAGAAAAAAACGTGACTTTCTTCATCCTTAGCTATCTCGAATTTGTGATACACTCAAAACAGTCGATTCGATTGGCGCTGCCCCTTTAGTATAAAATGAGGTGAGGAAAGTGGAAAAAGAAATGGTGGGTCCGATCGCTTTTGTGTATCCGATTCCAATCGTATTAATCGGTTCGATGGTAGCCGGAAAAGCCAATTTCGCCGAAATCGGCGATTGCGCCCTCGCCGGAATCAACCCCGCTCTTGTGGTGGTTTCCATTAATGAAAATCATTATACTACCTTCGGAATTCGAGAGCATCGCTGCTTTAGCTTGAACTTCCCGACGACCCAACGATTGAAAGCGGTCGACTATTGCGGGAACCATTCCGGCAAAGAGGTGGATAAGTCGACGCTGTTCGAGATCGAGCCGGGACAAAACCCGCTTTGCCCTCTGATAGCCGAATTTCCGGTGAATCTGGAATGCGAAGTGATCCACGATCATCAGATCGAACACCGGCATCTCTATGTCGCGAAAGTCACCCAGACGCATATCGCTAAAAACTTGATCTCTCGAGAGAAAGGAAAGATACACTTTCCGGACTTGCGGATGCTCGACCCTATCCTTTACGGCTTGGACAACGCCTATTACACGGTGGGGGAAAAGATTGGAACATCAGGCGCTTAACGCGATTAAAAACTCGGAGACAGAGCGTCGAAACCGGTTCACGGTTATATGTCGTTAAAATCGGGAACCCAACGAGCTTCTTCAGCTTATTAAGAGGTTTTAAACGTAATCGGTTCTTGACGGGGACACATTCTTAGAAGAAACGCCAAATGAATCAAACCATGCCTGCTTAACGGTGGACGCTCCATCGAAGGCGCATCGCAATCCGTTAAAACTCTTTTTTACCGTTTTTTCCGCGACCGTGCTTCCCTAAATGGGTGTTCCTTGTTTTCATGGTGATGATCTACAGTATTGCAGACAAAAAGAGGATGATGAAGTGGCGCTTAATTACATCGGAAGCAAGTTATCGCTCCTGGATTTCATCGATCGAACGGTTCGTTCCGTAATCACGGAGGAAATCGGTGTCGTCGGAGACTTATTTGCGGGGACGGGCGCCGTCGGACGGTTTTTCAAGGCGAAAGGCTGTTCGATCGTATCAAACGATATCCAGCACTACAGCTACGTGACGAACAGAAAGTACATCGGCATCTGCGCGCCTTTGACCTTTCAGGGTTTGGAATCGGAGCTGCCCGGATTGCGCGTCGCGAAGGATAAGGCGGGATTTGTTCTCGAACATCTGAATACCGGCGCAGAACCGCGCAAAGGGTTCATATACGAGAACTACTGCGAAGAAGGCACCCGCGGACAGGCGCACGTTCGGTTGTATTTTTCAAACGAGAACGCGTTGCTGATCGACACGATTCGGCAAAAAATCGAAGGCTGGGCAATCGATCGAAAGATCGATGAAGATGAGTACTTTTACTTGCTCGCAACGCTACTCGAGGCGGCGGATAGAGTGGCCAACACCGCGTCCGTCTACGGCGCGTTCCTGAAAACGTTGAAAGCGTCCGCCCGAAAGAGGCTGGAACTGGTAAAAGATGAGATTATTTTCAGCGATAAAACGCACACGCTCTTTAACGACGATATCCGGAACGTCCTCAACCGTGTTCCGATTGATCTTCTGTACTTGGATCCCCCCTATAACGCGCGACAATACGACGCCAATTACCATCTGCTGGAGACGATCTCCCGGTACGACCACCCCGAAATCTCCGGAAAAACCGGACTGAGGAAAGACACGAGCCAGAAATCTGATTTTTGCCGGAAGCATCGGGTGAAGCAGGCTTTTACGGAAGTGGTCCAGAAGACCCGCGCGAAATACCTTCTGGTGAGCTATAATAACGAAGGCCTGATGAGCCTGAAGGAGTTGCAGGAAATTCTGGCGCTCCGCGGAACGCCGAAAACGTTCGTTCACGCCTATAAACGGTTCAAAGCGGATAAAACCGAGAACCGAAACCACAAGGCGGAGTCAACCACCGAGTATCTACACTTCGTGAGATGTGAAAAAGATTGATAAACCAATCGGATTCTGTGGAAAAAGATCCCTTCCTTCTTAAAAAGCCTTTATCCAATCATTTCGCGAAGGTTTTCTCGTATTGTGCGATCCTTCTGTCGAGTTCTTCTTCAAATCCGGCATCCGACCCCACATCCAGCGTGCTTCTTTCTTCAAGGAAGAACAGGGTGGCTATTTCCGGCGCGGGCCGGAGCAGCTCTTTGACCAGATAAAGATAAAATCGCATCTGAAAACGGTATTTTTCAATAAACAACGGATTTTGTCGGGAGGCTTTGAAATCCAGGATGCGCCATTTCCCTTCCAAAAAGTACAGTTTGTCTATCGTGCCGGATAGGATATGGCGGCCCCTCAACTTACGGACGGGTTTCTCGCTGAAGCAGGGCTGCGCGTTCCGAAGAACTTGAAACAAAGGATGATCAGCGACAAGGCGTATCTTTTTTTCCGCCGATTCGACAACCGACGCGGGGTACCCGAACGCCCGGTTCAGCCGTTCCACCGTCGCGCGCGTCACCATCGAAAGATCCTTCTCCGCGTACAATTCCAAGACTTTATGGACGAGCGTCCCGACTTCTTCCGAATACCCTGGGGCTCCCACTGAGAGTTTGAAGAGCTCGGGCAGCAGATCGTCGACCTTTTTTTCCTCATACTTCCTTAGGAGGCGATAGGCTTCTTCGGGACGGGTCGCTTCGGCAGAGGTGAGCAGGGAGGGGCTGAGGTACTTTTGATACGGCGCGTCTTCCAGAGGAAAGGCGGTCTCCGGGATGAAGTCGGCCGGCTCAGACAATTGCTCCTCCTCGTTCGCGGTTTGACCGGTTGAAAGAACCTTTTCGAGATCGAACGGTACGAGCGAAACGATATCGCCGTATTCCGATTGGTCGGTCGGCGTCCAATTCGTTCCGGGAACGACCAGGCCGCCCTCTGCCAATAAGGGAAGAAAGCCTCTTTTTGACAGTGAGGGTTTCTTTTCGGATTTCTTGGGTTTTTCAGAAAAACTGAGCGTGATCTCTTCTTTGGCTCGTGTCATTGCGACATACAAGAGGCGCTTTTTTTCCTCATATTCCCTGGCTTTTTCCTTTGTTTTCAACTCGTTGTAGTTCTTCGCGGGCCCCGAGTCGTGGTTAGCGGCGCTTTCCGAATTGCCATACTCTTCATTGGCTTCCTCTTCCGATTTGTCGGCGAAGAAGATCGTCCGGTTTTCCCAATCCGTCAGAAAGCTCGGAGATTGGTTGTTTTGATTGAATCCAAGGTTGGGAAGAACCACGATCGGGAATTGCAACCCTTTCGCCTTGTGGATCGTCATCAGCCGCACCACATCGTCACTCTCCGATTCGAGGGCCGCTTCTTCCTCTTTGATGACGCTTTCCTGCGCCATCTGTTCCAAAAATTCGCGGGTAGACGCGTTTCCGGTGAAACCATCGGCGATCTCCAGTAGTTTCTTCACATTCAGCCACGCCTTCCCGCCGTTCGGCAAGGAGGCGAGGTAGAGATCGTAATCAAACTCTCGGATTGCCTCTCGCAGCAGTTCTCCGACAGACCGGAGAGACAGGCGCGCCCGCAACGCTTCGATTCTCTGAAGGAATTGGCGGTATTCGGGATGGGTTTCGCCTTGTTCTTCGACATACGTCTTCAGTCCGGTATAAAGAAACCTCCGATCGCATTTCCTCATCTCGAGGATTTCTTCCTCGGCAAACGGGGAGAGGTAACTGGACAAAAGCTGCGCGAGGGTGTATTCATCCGCCGGGTTGTAGAGCGTTCGGACGAGCGACAGGAGCGAAAGTATCTCCAAACGCCGGTAAAAGTTCGCTGAACCTACCTGGTAATAAGGCAGACCGTACTTTTCGAACACGCTGGTCATAGCGTCGACAGCGGTCAAGGTTCGCAACAGCACCGCGAAATCCTTCGGTTGCCGGTTCTCCGTTCTGATCAGATGGGTGATATAAGCGCAGACATTGAAACACTCCTCGGAAAAATCCTGGGCTTTCGGCAGAAGCCGAACACGCCCCGCGTATTCGGCGAAACGTCTCACTTCCTCCGTTTCACCCGCTTTCAACGGTTCATACGCGATCCCGTAACGATCTGACTGCAAACCAAAAACCTTCGGGAAGAACCGGTTGTAGAAATCGATGAGTTTCTCGTGAGAGCGGTAGTTCTCTTCCAGTGTGATATACCGCGCTTCGTCGCACTCCTCGCGGGTAAGATTGAACACGCCGATCTCCGCGCCGTTGAACCGATAGATGGATTGCTTGCCGTCTCCGACGTAGATCAGTGTGGTTTTTCCGTTTTGAGCGAAACAATCCAGAATGCGCTTTTGGAGAACGTTCGTATCTTGGAACTCATCCACGATGATGGCTCGGAAACGGTCGGCCAGATGAGCGCGAACGGCTTCGTGTTCTTCTAAAAGTCGGAGGGTGTAGAGCAAAAGGGCTTCGAAATCCACCGCGTTGTCGCGGGCGCACTCCGCCTCATAGGTTTTTAACATTTTGTTGAAGAGCGTTCCGAAAGCCTTTACCGCCTCGTCGGAAGGTTGGCATTTCCCTTTGCGGGGAGCGAAGATGTCCCACACGTCGAACCGTTTTCGGCTGAGAGCCTGAATGAAAAGATCGATCACTCCGTCTAAGCGAAACTGTTTCAGCAAGCTCTTGAGCAGGTCGGCCTGCGGCTCGGTCTGGTTATCGGCCTGCAGTTTGGTTTTCATATCGGGCCTTCTTTCTCCGATTTCCCGGTCCAGCTCGCGGAGGACGATGCCCCGTATCTTTCGCTCTTTCCGGTATTCGTTCATTACTTCGAAAGAAGGATCCAGATCCATCTCGATCGAAAACTCCCGCAAGATTCGGGAGCAAAACCCGTGGATCGTATCGATCCAGACGAAAGGCATGGCGTTGAGCATCCGTTCGGCTTCTGCCGCCGTATTCGGTTGATCGGCGAGCCTTTCAAGGTAACGGATGATCCGCTCCTTCATCTCGCCGGCGGCCTTTTTGGTAAAGGTGATCGCCGCGATGGAGAGCGGATCCACCCGCTTTGCCGGTGTCTCCACGACGCTGGGCTCCCGAATCAACGCGAAGAACTTTTCCACAATCGCATGGGTTTTGCCGGTACCGGCGCCAGCGCTGATGAATAAACTTCCTTCCGTTTCCAAAATCCTTCTTTGGTTCGCGTTGAGGCCTGTCCCGCTCATGGGTTTCCCTCCCCCTCTTCCTCCAATGTTCCGGTTTCGTTCGAACGAAACCGGCAAATACTGGCGTATTCGCATTGCCGACAAAGGGAGGCGTTTTTGGTGAAATCGCCGCGCAACGCGCGATCGATCGCCTTTCTGGCCTCTTCCACCACTTGATCGCGATCCTTCGATTTGATCCGGCGGCTTGTGGGATCGTCGAATACATTGGGCGTTTCGCTCTGTGAGACAAGGGTTTTAATTTCCGCCTTTTTAATGGCACCCTTCGGCTTCGACAGAATCTGCAGCAGAGAGATCGCGGCGACCTTTCGGTTCTCGAGCCTCTCCAATGCCCAGGCGTAGAGCAACAACTGTTCCGCTCCATCGTTCGGAATCGTGCGTTTATAATCGATGATCACGGCGCGGTTATCGGGAAGGATATCCACACGATCGATCTTCCCGATCAGGTAGATGGGCGACCCATCGGGTTTTTGATGAAAGGGAGCCGCCGCGTTTTCCGTAAACGGGACTTCGAAGAGGGACGGGACAGCCGTTTCCAGATCTGGATAACGCTTCAAGATTCTATTCGTCAAAGACTCGATCCGCTCGGGATAGGTTTGGGCGAACCGGGCCATCACCTCTGTAAAGTAGGCGGTTTCAACACTTTCTAACAGAGCCGAGGGCGCGTACATCCTCGTTTCGATCTCTTTTTTCAGCATCACTTCCACGGTTGTTTTAAAGGCTTCGGCATTGTCCATCCGGTTTCGGGTCTTCTCATCGGAAAAGATGTTTTTTAGCGTGTTGTGAAAGATCACACCCTCGGTCAGGTAATCGAAACCGTAGAAAACGCGTAGAGGGCGATAAAGCTTCATGATATGCCGGTAAAGGAATTTTCGGGGGCATTCAAGAAGCGTGGTGTGCTTCGATGCGCTGAAGGTCTTTCCAAAGAGTTCGGAAAGCGTTTGCGTGTAACGCGTATTCTCCAGGGGAGATGACACGCTTCCGGGGCGGGTCGGGCGTATTCGCTCCCAATCGATCCCCGCTCCTTTCAATGTTTCCAGGACCTCCAGTGAGGGCTTTTTCCCCTTTGCGATCGTTTCGACCGCGAACTGCCGCAGCGAATAGTTGGCCGGATCGCCAACGGCGACGCGAAGGAGCGGATCCCGCTCTCTTCCCATGACCTTCCGTTTTTCCGCCCAGCGCAAAAATGGCTTTAAGAACAGGGAAGGCAGATAGGTGTTCCCGGAGATATCGGCCTTCGGGTAGGTGAACAGCACGAAATCGCCGGAGGACCTGACCGCGTTCATAAAATCGCGGCGCTCTTTTTGGACGATGTAATCGCGAAAGGAACCATTCGGGAGTTCCCCCTGTTCTTTCGGCCATTGCGCGCGCATAAACACGGAGCCGGAAGCGAGGAGCGGATAGTTTTGATCGGTCATCCCGACGAATACCTTGACCTTCTTCTCGCGAAACCGTGCGTCCTCCAGATTGGACAAATACACCCGGTTGTCGATCCGCACCGACTGGCGGTATCCCGACAAATCGACGAACAGCTTCAAGTATTTCCAGTATTGACGTTGAGAAACCAGCTTCGATCCGCCGTCGGTCGGATCGATCGCATAGAGAAAACGGTTCAGTTCGGGAAGGACTTCGTTCAGGAAGACGTGCGTCGCATTCTGCTCCTCTTCGGTATCGGAGAGTAGACCTCTGTTCCCGTAGCCTTCATAAAGATCCTGAAAGTATCGAATATAACCTTCTTTTGAAGTCGGGGCTTTTTTTGGCTCAAAGAAGGAAAGTTTGACGAACAGCCTCTGTATCGATTCGTTCGCAAACTGGAGGCGATTTTGTTCTTGCTCCACCTGCTGATAGGTTTCCCCGTCATCGTCCAAAGCGTTGGCGCCCTGCTTTTTCCGCTCCAGAAGTTTGCGGTACTGTGTTAACCGTTCGTTCCAATCCCCCTTTCTCTGTTCCAATGAGACAGGGGTATCGTTGTGAAAAGCGCCGGAATAGGCGAGCTTCGCCCGCATCGCGAGCGCTTCGAACTCGGGGAATGGAAGCGACTCATTCATTGCCACGAATCCAGTCTCCAGAAGCGCCAGCAAGGAATCCGGGGAAAAACCGCCGGAGAACGCCCGGAACGGAAGGAGGAGCTTGTTCACATTCAAACTGCGGTTCAACGGCAAATCTCCTTCAAAACGGAAAGGAACGCCATTTTCCGAAAAACCCTCTCGCAAAAGCGAAAGATACTTACGTTCATCTCTAACGACAACCCCGACGTCTTCTGGGCAATATTCCTTGTCTTTCAACAATTGTTTCACCCAGTTGCACACAAAGATTGCTTCCTGGTGGGGATTCGCGCATTCTTTTATTTCAAAAGGCGCCCCGATAGACTTTGAACAGGAAGCGGCTGCCTGGGTAGAAATACCCATGGGAGACGGGTTTTTGCCCAACAGGTTGAGGGCGGTTTTCAAGGAGTCAGGCGGTTCTCCGAGCGTGGTCTTCAGCGAGATGGTCT
>ENA-UOWO01005659-UOWO01005659.1-activated-sludge-metagenome-genome-assembly--contig:-NODE-5659-length-13154-cov-3.858615_pt1 | contig 13154 bp, 10 predicted proteins | sample MGYA00238148_ERZ761564 | MGnify/ENA primary metagenome ERZ761564 (study PRJEB28885, sample SAMN05720194) | activated sludge metagenome | isolation source: Anaerobic digester | place: USA...
TGCGCGGCCTGGCGAGCCAGCCGCCCGCCGGTCCGGGTCCCGAGACCGCGCAGCCGCCGCTGCCGTCAGATGCCGGCGCGCGCGGCACCAGCCGCCTGCGCCAGCGCATCGAGCCGGGCATGGGCACGCGCGGCGACGCCACGGCAGCGCCGGTGTTGCGGAGGTCGCGTTGAACGCGTCCGCGCCCCTCGTGCTGATCATGGCCGGCGGTACCGGCGGCCATATCTTCCCCGGCCTGGCGGTCGCGCAGGCGCTGCGCGAGCGCGGCGCGCGCGTCGCGTGGCTGGGCGCGGACGGCGGCATGGAAACCCGGCTGGTGCCGCCGCACGACATCGCCATCGACACCATCGCGGTGGCCGGCGTGCGCGGCAAGGGGCTGGCGACGTTGTTGGGCGCGCCCCTGCGGATCCTGCGCGCGGTGCGCGACGCCGCGCGCGTGCTGCGCGCGCGCCAGCCGTCGGCGGTGGTGAGCTTCGGCGGGTTCGCGGCCGGGCCGGGCGGGATCGCCGCGCGCATCGCCGGCATCCCGCTGCTGGTGCACGAACAGAACCGCGCCGCCGGCATGACCAACAAGGCGCTGGCGAAGGTGGCGAAGCAGGTGCTGGTCGGCTTCCCGCAGACCTTCGCCCGCGAAACGCATGTCGGCAATCCGGTGCGCGCGCAGATCGCCCAGGTCGCGCCGCCGGAACAGCGCGGCTTCGCGCATGCCGGCGCTTTGCGCCTGCTGGTGCTGGGTGGCAGCCAGGGCGCGCGTGCCTTGAACAACGCGGTGCCGCAGGCGGTCGCGGCACTCGGCCTGCCGGTGGAGATCCTCCACCAGGCCGGCGAAAAGATGCTGGACGATGCGCGCAAGGCGTATGCCGATGCGGGCGTCGCTGCCACCGTCGAACCCTTCATCGCCGACATGGCCGCGGCCTACGCGCACGCCGACCTGGTGGTCTGCCGTGCCGGTGCATTGACGCTCGCCGAACTGTGCGCGGTCGGCGTGGGCAGCGTGCTGGTGCCGTTCCCGCAGGCGGTCGACGACCACCAGACCCGCAATGCCGAATTCCTGGTCGAGCGCGGCGCGGCCTTGCTGCTGCCGCAGGGCGACGACCTGGCGGCGCGCCTGCAGCCGCTGCTCGCCGAGCTTGCCACCAATCCCGGCAAGCGCCTGGCGATGGCCAAGGCGGCACGCGCGCTCGCAAAGCCTGCCGCCGCCTCGGACGTCGCCGACGCCGTGCTGGCCACGATTCGCAAGGAAGCCGCCTGATGTCGATCAACAGCTTGCGCCTGCAACAGATCGGCGACCTCGCCAAGGCGTTCCCGCGCGTGCATTTCGTCGGCATCGGCGGCGTCGGCATGAGCGGCATCGCGGAAGTGCTGTGCACGCTGGGCTACCAGGTCAGCGGTTCCGACAACGCCGACAATGCGGTGACCCGTCGGTTGGCGTCGCTGGGCGCGACCATCAGCAAGGGCCATGCCGCCGCCAACGTGCTGGATGCCGATTGCGTGGTGGTCAGCAGCGCGATCAAGCCCGACAACCCGGAACTTCTGGAAGCGCGTTCGCAACGGATCCCGGTGGTGCCGCGCGCCGAAATGCTGGCCGAACTGATGCGCTTCAAGCGCGGCATCGCGGTGGCCGGCACCCACGGCAAGACCACGACGACGTCGTTGCTCGCCAGCGTGCTCGCCGAAGGCGGGATGGATCCGACCTTCGTGATCGGCGGCCAATTGCTTGCAGCAGGTGCGAATGCGCGGCTCGGCGACGGCCAGTGGCTGGTCGCCGAAGCCGACGAGAGCGACGGCAGCTTCCTGCGCCTGAACCCGGCGGTGGCGATCGTCACCAACATCGACGCCGATCACCTGGAGAACTACGGCGGCGACTTCGCCCGGGTGAAGGCTGCGTTCAACGAATTCCTGCACCGGCTGCCGTTCTACGGGCTGGCGGTGCTGTGCATCGACGATGCCGAAGTGGCCGCGCTGGCTGAAAACACCCCGCGCCACGTGGTGACCTACGGCTTCAGCGCCGCGGCCGACGTGCGCGCCGAGGACGTGCGCCAGCAGGGCGGCCGCATGCACTACACGCTGTGCCTGCCGGATGGCACGCGCACGCCGTGCACGCTGGCATTGCCGGGCCGGCACAACGTGCAGAACGCGCTGGCCGCCTCCGCGGTCGCCTGGCAGCTCGGCGTGCACAACGATGCCATCGCCCGCGCGCTGGAACAGTTCGCCGGCATCGGTCGGCGCTTCAACCAGTTGGCGAAGCTGCCGCTGGACGCAGGCGGCGACGTGGTGCTGGTCGACGACTACGGCCACCACCCGAAGGAACTCGCCGCGGTGTTCGATGCCGCGCGCGGCGGCTGGCCGGACAAGCGGTTGGTGGTCGCGTTCCAGCCGCATCGCTATTCGCGCACCCGCGACCTGTTCGACGATTTCGCCGCGGTGCTGTCCGGTGTGGATGCGCTGGTGCTGACCGAGGTGTACCCGGCCGGCGAAGCGCCGATCGCCGGGGCCGATGCGAAGTCGCTCGCGCGCTCGATCCGCACCCGTGGTCGGGTCGATCCGGTCGTGGTCAACGGTGCCGCCGACCTGCGCGATGCGCTCGTCGGCGTGCTCCGCGACGGCGACTTGCTGCTGATGATGGGTGCCGGCGACATCGGCGCGGCCGCGCAGCAGATCGCACGCACTGGCCTGCAAGGAGACAACGCATGAGCGCGGACATGCCGTTCCCGCCGCTGCGGGTGAGCGATGCGCGCGACTTCGGCCGCGTCGCCGTGCTGATGGGCGGCACCAGCAGCGAACGCGAGGTCTCGCTGGATTCCGGTCGCAACGTGCTGGAGGCGCTGCAGGCGCGCGGCGTGGATGCGCATGCGGTCGACGGGATCCCGGCGCTGGTCGACGCGCTGGTGCACGGCCAGTTCGACCGCGTCTTCAACATCCTCCACGGCAATCGTGGCGGTGGCGAGGATGGCGTGCTGCAGGGCCTGCTGGAAGCGCTGGAAGTGCCGTACACCGGCTGCGGCGTGCTGGCCAGCGCACTGACCATGGACAAGATCCGCACCAAGCAGGTGTGGATGAGCGCGGGATTGCCGACGCCGAAGTTCCTGCGCCTGTCGCCGGGTGCGGATGTGCGGGCCGCGGCGCTGCAGCTCGGCTTGCCCGTATTCGTGAAGCCGTCCAGCGAAGGCTCCAGCGTGGGCGTGGCGCGGGTCACCGACGATGCCGGCATCGACGAGGCGATCCGCGTCGCCCGCGACTACGGCGGCGAGATGCTGATGGAGCAGATGGTGGCCGGCGACGAACTCACCGTCGGCATCCTCGGCGACGTCGCGCTGCCGTCGATCCGCATCGTGCCCAAGGGCGAGTGGTACGACTACAACGCCAAGTACATCGCCGACGACACCCAATACCTGTGCCCCGGCCTGCAGGGCGACGACGAGGCCGCGATCCGCCAGCTCGCGCTGGACGCATTCCGCGCCGCCGGTTGCAGCAGCTGGGGCCGCGTCGACGTGATGCGCGATCGCGCCAGCGGCGCGCTCCTGCTGCTGGAAGTGAACACCGCGCCGGGCATGACCAGCCATTCGCTGGTGCCGAAGGCGGCCGGCCAGCGTGGCGTGTCGTTCCAGGAGCTTTGCTGGCGGATCCTCGAGCAGACCCTGCCCGTGGTCGACGGGGAGCGCGCGGACGCATGAGCGCGATGCTGCGACTGCTGGCCTGGATCCTCGCAGTCGCGCCTGGTCGACCTGGTGCAGGTCGACCAGGCGCGACTGCGCGCGACCGTGCTGCCGTATGCGAAGCAGGGCTTCTTCGCGGTGGAGCTGGATCGCATCCAGGCCGCGGTCGGCGCGTTGCCGTGGGTGGAGCGCGCGGAAGTGCGCAAGCACTGGCCGGACGTGCTGGAAGTGCGGATCAGCGAGCATCGTCCGTACGCGCGCTGGGGCTCGGATCGCCTGCTCTCCGAGCACGGCAAGTTGTTCTCGGCGAAGGGCGTGCAGGTGCGCGCGGGCTTGCCGCAACTCGACGGCCCGGACACCCAGGTGGCCGAAGTCGTGGCCCTCTACAACCAGGCGCGCGAGCGGTTGGCCAATGCCGGCGGCGTGCGCGGCGCCGGCATGGACAAGCGCGGCAGTTGGTCGATCACGTTGTCCGATGGCACCGAAGTCGTGCTCGGGCGCAGCGATCCCGAACAGCGGCTGGAACGCTTCGCACCACTGCTGCCGCGGCTGGCCGCGCAGCACCCCGGGCAGCGCCTGGTGCGCGCGGACCTGCGCTACACCAATGGTTTTGCACTGAGCTGGGCCGCGCTGCCGAAGGCGAGCGCGCTGCCCGCGCCGGTGCAGGACGCCACTCTCCCCCAACCCGCGCCGGTGGCACCGGCCGGGCGCAACGACACGCAAGGAACCACATGAACCGCAAGGGCGACAAGTCGCTGATCGTCGGCCTGGACATCGGGACCTCCAAGGTCACCGCGCTGGTCGGCGAATACGCGCCGGGCGAACCGATCGAGGTGATCGGGATCGGCTCCCACGAATCGCGCGGCCTGCGCAAGGGCGTGGTGGTCGACATCGATTCCACCGTGCAGTCGATCCAGCGCGCGGTGGAAGAAGCCGAGCTGATGGCCGGCTGCGAAGTGCGCAGCGTGTATGCCTCGATCAGCGGCAACCACGTGCAGTGCCGCAACTCGCAGGGCATCGCCCCGATCCGCGACGGCGAAGTCAGCTACGGCGACCTCGACCGCGTGCTGGAGGCGGCCAAGGCGGTCGCGATCCCGGCCGACCAGCGCATCCTGCACGCGATTCCGCGCGATTACGTGCTGGACGATTCGCAGGAAGGCATCCGCAACCCGGTCGGCATGACCGGCGTACGCCTGGAGGTGCATGCGCACCTGGTGGTGTGCGCGCAGTCGGCCGCCGCCAACATCACCAAGTGCGTGCAGAAGTGCGGGCTGCAGGTCGACGACCTGGTGCTGTCCTCGCTGGCGTCGAGCACCGCGGTGCTGACCCCGGACGAGCGCGAACTCGGCGTGGTGCTGGTCGACATGGGCGCGGGCACCACCGACATCGCGGTGTTCGTGCAGGGCGCGATCAGCCACACGGCCAGCCTGCCGGTCGCCGGCGACAAGGTGACCGAGGACATCGCGCACATGCTGCGCACGCCCACGCCGGAAGCCGAGCAGATCAAGGTCCGCTACGCCTGCGCGCTGGCGCAACTCGCCACTGCCGAGGAAAGCATCCAGGTGCCCAGCGTCGGCGACCGCCCGCCGCGGCGGATGCCGCGCCATGCGCTGGCGCAGGCGGTGCAGGCGCGCTACGAGGAAATCTTCGAGATGGTGCAGGCGGAACTGCGCCGCAGCGGCTTCGAGCAACTGGTGCGTGCAGGCATGGTCCTGACCGGCGGCGCGTCGAAGATGGAAGGCGTGGTCGAACTGGCCGAGGAGATGCTGCAGATGCCGGTGCGCATCGGCATCCCCCAGCACGTCAGCGGCCTGGGCGAAGTGGTCGGCAACCCGGTGCATGCCACCGGCGTTGGCCTGCTGCTGATGGGCAGCCAGATCGAGAACCCGCGCCGGCCGCAGCTCCGCGATGGCCGCGCGTTCGGCTGGATGGACAAGTTGAAGAACTGGTATCGCGGCCAGTTCTAGCGATGGGGCGTCGCCGCGAGGGCGCGGTGGCGCGAGGAAGGCGGAAGGCAGGGCGGTCCGGGCAAGGCAACAACCCAAGCGATCTCACACAAGCACCACATAACAAGAGGACACGGACATGGCGCAGACATTCGAACTGGTCGAGAAGATGGCACCGAACGCGGTGATCAAGGTCATCGGCGTGGGCGGCGGCGGCGGCAACGCGGTCGCGCACATGGTCAACAGCAGCGTGGACGGGGTGGAGTTCATCACCGCCAACACCGACTCGCAGGCGATCAAGAACTGCGGCGCGAAGCTGCAGCTGCAGCTGGGTGGCAACGTCACCAAGGGCCTGGGCGCAGGCGCCAACCCGGAAGTCGGCCGCCAGGCCGCACTGGAAGACCGCGACACCATCATCGACGCGCTGACCGGCGCCGACATGGTGTTCATCACCGCTGGCATGGGTGGCGGCACCGGTACCGGCGCCGCGCCGGTCGTCGCGCAGGTCGCCAAGGAGATGGGCATCCTGACGGTCGCCGTGGTCACCAAGCCGTTCCCGTTCGAAGGCCGCCGCCGCATGCAGGTGGCGCTGAAGGGCATCGAGGAGCTGAGCCAGCACTGCGACTCGCTGATCACGATCCCCAACGAAAAGCTGATCACCGTGCTCGGCCGCAACGCGACCATGATCCAGGCCTTCCGCGCGGCCAACGACGTGTTGCTCGGCGCGGTGCAGGGCATCGCCGACCTGATCGTGCGCCCGGGCCTGATCAACGTCGACTTCGCCGACGTCCGCACCGTCATGTCCGAAATGGGCCTGGCGATGATGGGCAGCGGCAGCGCGCGCGGCGACGACCGTGCCCAGGCCGCGGCCGAGGGCGCGATCCAGAACCCGCTGCTGGACGACGTCAACCTGTCTGGCGCCAACGGGATCCTGGTCAACATCACCGCCGGCCCCGACTTCACCATGGCCGAGTTCGACGAAGTCGGCCGCACCGTGGAGCAGTTCGCCTCGGAAGACGCCACCGTGGTCATCGGCACCGTGCTGGATCCGGAGATGCAGGACGAAGTGCGCGTCACCGTGGTCGCCACCGGCCTCAACCGCAATACCGCCGGCGGCCGCCAGCCGGCCCCGCGCAGCGAAGCCCGCTACGACAGCGGCTTCGACGCCCCGCGCCGTCCGCAGGTGCAGTTGATCAACACCCAGGGCAAGCGCGACGGCACCACCGGCCTGATGATCGATGAGGTCTCCGATCCGTTCGTGCCCGGTGCCAACACCGGCTTCGTCGGCGGCCTGCGCCGCAACGTCGATGCGGGTCCGGCCGTGGCCGAACTGCCGAAGGATGACTACCTGGACATCCCGGCGTTCCTGCGTCGCCAGGCGGATTGAGCGAGACCCGTTCGCCCTGAGCTTGTCGAAGGGTGAGCGGGCCGTTGTGGTTCGACAGGCTCACCACGAACGACGGTGAGGCAAGTCCATGTCCCTTTTGCACGCCGGGTTGCCCGCCCGGCGTGATTCCAGGTCGGTCGGCGTCATGCCGGCCGGCCCTTTTCCCATCACCATCCTGCGCGTGGAACACACCCGTTTTTACGTTCAGGTTCAGCAACCTGCGTGCTAACCTCCGCCGATGCTTCGCCAACGCACCCTCAAGAACCTGATCCGCGCCACCGGCGTGGGGTTGCATGGCGGCGAGAAGGTCTTCCTCACCCTGCGCCCGGCGCCGATCGACACCGGCATCGTGTTCCGCCGCATCGACCTGGATCCCGTGGTCGAGATCCCCGCCAGCGCCGCGCTGGTCACCGAAACCACCCTCTGCACCGGCCTGAGTTGCGAAGGCGCCAAGGTGCAGACCGTCGAGCACCTGATGTCGGCCCTGGCCGGCCTGGGCATCGACAACATCTACATCGAACTGACCGCGCCCGAAGTGCCGATCATGGATGGCTCGGCGGGCCCGTTCGTGTTCCTGCTGCAGTCCGCCGGCATCGCCGAGCAGAACGCGCCCAAGCGGTTCCTGCGAATCCGCAAGCACGTCGAGGTGCGCGACGGCGACAAGGTCGCCAGCTTCAGCCCGCATGACGGCTTCCGCGTCGGCTTCACGGTCAAGTTCAACCATCCGGCGATCCCGGACACGCTGTCGCGCGCCGAAGTCGACTTCTCGACCAGCGCCTACGTCAGCGAGGTGAGCCGCGCGCGCACCTTCGGCTTCATGCAGGACCTGGAGTACATGCGCGAGCGCAACCTGGGCCTGGGCGGTTCCATGGACAACGCGATCGTGCTCGACGAGTTCCGCGTCCTCAATGAGGACGGCCTGCGCTACGCCGACGAATTCGTCCGCCACAAGATCCTCGACGCGGTCGGCGACCTGTACCTGGCCGGCCGTCCGATCATCGGCGCCTACGAGGGCTACAAGTCCGGGCACGCCCTCAACAACAGGCTGGTCCGGGCCCTGCTGGCCGATGCCGAGGCATGGGAAGAGGTCAGTTTCACCGACCCGGTGGCAGCGCCGCCGGTCGTTTATGGCGACGCCATCCCGGCGACCTGAACGCGTTCGCCTGCGTCCCGGGGCTGTGACCGGGTGCACGCATTCAGCTGAATCGTTAGTCTTTATTTAACAAAATCACGGACTTGTGACGTTAGGATGCCCACCCGGCCGGGTTGGGTGCGTTCCTACGTCCCCCGCCGCCCGGGTTTGCGGTTTCCCCCAGCGCGCTGTTCCGACACGTCGGGCGCGTCAGACCGCAACAGTGCCAAGGCAGCCGCCAGTCCCGACTGGCCGGCCGCCGACATTGGTGGAGCGGTTGTCGCGGCTGGCGGGATCGGTCGCAACGGTTGGCTCGTCGTCCTGACGGTCAACCCCGCCACATCGAGCCCGACGGATCGGGCAGCGTCGACCAGTTCCTGCGTGGCCAACCGCAATTTGGCATGCCACACCGGGCCATCGACGACGAAAACGAGCTTGTCGCCACGAACGTTCGCCAGCCGCGCATGCGCGGCCAGAACGGGCGGCAGGTGGGGACGCAACAACTGGTCCACCGCGTCGAGCCACAGTGCCCGGCGCAGGGTGCCGCCGGAGGATCCGTCGAGCAGCGCTTGCAGCGCCGCGCGCGGACCCGAAGGAGGCGTCGCCCCCGCTGGGGGCGTGGACCGAGAACCAGGCATACCCGATGACCGAAACAAGCAAGTCACACGATACCCGCCGGCGCGTGATCGCGCAGGCACAGGCCTTCCGCTTCTGGGCGATGCGCCGTCCGTTGGCCGCCCTTGGCGTGCTGCTCGGTGCCGGCCTCTTGCTCGGCGCCGGTGGGCGCAGCGTGGTGGGCATGGCCGAGGTCGAAGCCATGCAGGCCGCCGAGGCGAATCGGCAGGCCGAGCTGGCCAAGGTCCGCCGCGACGCCCAGCGCGAGGTCAATGCACTCGCCGCCCGCCTGGCCGAGTTGCAGGCGCAGGCGAACCGCCTCAACGCCCTCGGCGCGCGCCTGACCCAGGCCGGCCAGCTGCAGGACGGCGAATTCGAGTTCGACAAGCCGGTCGGCCAGGGTGGCGCCGGCCGCGCCAGCGACATGCCGCCGACCGAGCTGCGCCGTGGGATTTCGCTGCTGGAAGGCGAGTTCGGCCGTGCCGACACCCAGTTGTCGGTGCTGGAGAGCTTGCTGTTCAACCGCGCCCTGGATCGCAACGCAATGCCGTCGCGCGACCCGATCGCCAACAGCTACATCACCTCCGGCTTCGGCGGTCGCGCCGATCCGTTCGGCGGCGGCCACCAATTCCACAAGGGCATCGACTTCGAAGCCGACGTCGGCGACCCGGTGCTGGCCGTGGCCGATGGCGTGGTCAGCTACTCCGGTGTGCGATCCGGCTACGGCAACGTGGTCGAGGTCGACCACGGCAACGGCTACGTGACCCGCTACGCGCACAACTCCAAGCTGGAACGGCAGGTCGGCGACCTGGTGCGTGCGGGCCAGGAAATCGCCAAGGCCGGCTCCAGTGGTCGCTCGACCGGTGCCCACGTGCACTTCGAGGTCTGGCAGGACGGCGCGGTGGTGAACCCGCGCAAGTTCCTCGCGGTGACGTCCAGCGGCGCGCACCGCTAAGGCCGCTTCCCGTCCGTCCAGCCGCGTTGCGGCATGGACGCGCGGGGAGGGGGCATCGCCTGTGTGCCCCGTCCCGGCACCCCGCTTGAAGCGGGGTGGACGCCGGCTTGATAACGCCTGCCGGTGCCTCCAGCTACACTAGCGGACTGCGAAACGGGCGCAATGCGCCCGTTTTTGTCGTTTCGCCGTTGATACGCCATCCCCGATGGCCCACCGATGCCGCCGCGCCCCGCGCGCGCATCCCCGACCCGGATTCGTCGCCCCATGCTCAACAACCTGCTCACCAGCGTCTTCGGCAGCCGTAATGAACGCCTGCTCAAGCAACTGTCCGGGATCGTCAAGAAGATCAACGCGCTGGAACCGGAGATGCAGGCGCTGTCCGACGACGCCCTGAAGGCGAAGACCGAGGAGTTCAAGGCGCGCAGCGCCAAGGGCGAGTCGCTGGACAAGCTGCTGCCGGAAGCGTTCGCGGTCTGCCGCGAAGCCTCGGTGCGGGTGTTCGGCATGCGCCACTTCGATGTCCAGCTGATCGGCGGCATGGTCCTGCACGGCGGCAAGATCGCCGAAATGCGCACTGGTGAGGGCAAGACCCTGACCGCGACCTTGGCGGTGTACCTCAACGCGCTGGAAGGCAAGGGCGTGCACGTGGTCACCGTCAACGACTACCTGGCCCGCCGCGACGCCGCCCAGATGGGCAAGCTGTACAACTGGCTGGGCCTGAGCGTGGGCGTGGTGTTCCCCGGCATGCCGCATTCCGACAAGGGCGCCGCCTACGGCTGCGACATTACCTACGGCACCAACAACGAATTCGGCTTCGACTACCTGCGCGACAACATGGCGCTGGCGAAGGAGGACCGCTTCCAGCGCGGCCTCAACTACGCGATCGTCGACGAAGTGGACTCGATCCTGATCGACGAGGCGCGCACCCCGCTGATCATCTCCGGTCCGGCCGACGAATCGCCCGAACTGTACGTGCGGGTCAACCAGATCGTGCCGTCGCTGGTCCGCCAGGAGAAGGAAGACAGCGCCGGCGATTTCTGGGTGGACGAGAAGGCCAAGCAGGTGCACATGTCAGAAGCCGGGCAGGAGCATGCGGAAAGCCTGCTGCGCGGTGCCGGCATCCTCGCCGAGGACGAGAGCCTGTACGCGCCGCAGAACATCCACGTGGTCCACCACCTGAATGCGGCGATGCGCGCGCATGCGATCTACCAGCGCGACGTGGACTACATCGTCCGCGACGGCGAGGTGGTGATCGTCGATGAATTCACTGGCCGCACCCTGCCGGGCCGGCGCTGGTCGGACGGCCTGCACCAGGCGGTGGAAGCGAAGGAAGGCGTGGCGGTGCAGCGCGAGAACCAGACGCTGGCGTCGGTCACCTTCCAGAACCTGTTCCGCATGTACAACAAGCTGTCCGGCATGACCGGCACCGCGGACACCGAAGCCTACGAATTCCAGAACATCTACGGGCTGGAAGTGGTGGTGATCCCCACCCATCGCCCGATGATCCGCAAGGATCATTCGGACCTGGTGTTCCTCAACCGCGCCGGCAAGTACCGCGCGGTGGCCAACGAGATCAAGGCCTGCGCCGCCAAGGGCCAGCCGGTGCTGGTCGGCACCACCTCGATCGAAGTGTCGGAATTGCTGAGCGACGCGCTGAACGAGGCCGGCATCGCCCACGAAGTGCTGAACGCCAAGCAGCACGAGCGCGAAGCGCACATCGTCGCCAACGCCGGTGCGCCGGGCGCAGTGACGATCGCCACCAACATGGCCGGTCGCGGTACCGACATCGTGCTGGGCGGCTCATTGGAAGCGGAACTCGCCGCGCTCGGCGAGGATGTGTCGCCGTCGGAGAAGGAGCGGATCAAGGCCGCATGGCAGGTCCGCCACGACGCGGTCAAGGCGGCCGGCGGCCTGCACATCGTCGGCACCGAGCGCCACGAAAGCCGCCGCATCGACAACCAGCTGCGCGGGCGTTCCGGCCGCCAGGGCGATCCGGGTTCGTCCCGCTTCTACCTGTCGCTGGAAGACAACCTGATGCGCATCTTCGCCGCCGACTGGGTACAGAAGGTGATGGCGCGGATGGGCCTGAAGGAAGACGACATCATCGAAAGCCCGCTGGTCACCAAGCAGATCGCCAACGCGCAGCGCAAGGTGGAGGCGCACAACTTCGACATCCGCAAGAACCTGCTGGACTTCGACGACGTCAACAACGACCAGCGCAAGGTGATCTATGGCCAGCGCGACGAGTTGCTGGAGGCGGACAGCGTCAAGGCCAACATCGACGGCATCCGCAGCGACGTGGTGGCCGACCTGGTGGAGCGCTTCGTGCCGGCCGATTCTGTCGACGACCAGTGGGACCTGCCGGGCCTGGAAGCCGAGCTGGCCACCGAGTTCGCGCTGCAACTGCCGCTGGTGCGCATGCACCAGGAGCAGGACGAGCTGGACGCGTCGCAAATCCTGGCGAAGGTGCAGGAGTCGGTCGAGGAGCTGTTCCAGGCCAAGGAAGCCCAGGTCGGTGGCGAGACCATGCGCATGCTGGAGAAGCACGTGATGCTCAACGTGCTCGACCAGAACTGGAAGGAACACCTGGGGCGCATGGATTACCTGCGCCAGGGCATCCACCTGCGCGGCTATGCGCAGAAGCAGCCGAAGCAGGAATACAAGAAGGAAGCGTTCGAGCTGTTCTCCGAGTTGCTGGAGAAGGTCAAGCGCGAAGTGATCAGCCTGCTCGCGCGGATCCGCGTCCGCGACGAAGCCGAAGTCGCGGCCGCCGAAGCCGAGGAGCGCGCGCGCGCCGAGGCGGTGGCCAGGCAGATGCATTTCCAGCATCCGGACATGGGCGGGCTGGGCGCCGACGAGGAAGCCGCGGCCGTGCAGCAGCTCGGCCAGCAGCCGCAGGGCTACGGCGAGGCCTTCGACCGCATCGGCCGCAACGATCCCTGCCCCTGCGGCAGCGGCAAGAAGTTCAAGCACTGCCACGGGCAGCTTGCGTAGCAAGCTGCCCGTGATCCAGCCCGCCTGCGGGCTGGATCCCCAAGGTCGCTGTGCGACCTCGGGTCCCACGGGTCGTGCTTCCGAGCCCCCGCGCCTTCGGCGCGCCCCCCTTACCAAGGGGGGCGTCGGTATCCGAGAGAACGGCGGTCGGAGAGAATTAAGCTCGCTTGATTCTCTTCGTCCCCTTTTCGCAACTCGATGAAGCAAATTCACGTCGTCGCCGGCGTCCTCCGCAATACGCATGGCCACGTCCTGCTGGCGCGTCGTACCGAAGGCCGCGACCTCGCCGGCCTGTGGGAATTCCCGGGTGGCAAGGTGGAAGCGGGCGAGTCCCCTGAAGTCGCGCTGGTCCGCGAGCTGCGCGAGGAACTCGGCATCGAGGCCACGGTCGGCGCATCGCTGATCCGCGTGCCGCAGCAGTATCCCGGCAAGCGGCTGCTGCTGGACGCGCGCCATGTCGAATTCGAGG
>ENA-UOWO01005660-UOWO01005660.1-activated-sludge-metagenome-genome-assembly--contig:-NODE-5660-length-13153-cov-8.861887_pt1 | contig 13153 bp, 15 predicted proteins | sample MGYA00238148_ERZ761564 | MGnify/ENA primary metagenome ERZ761564 (study PRJEB28885, sample SAMN05720194) | activated sludge metagenome | isolation source: Anaerobic digester | place: USA...
CCAGCAGGGGTTTTACTTTTTCTGAAATCGCTTCGCGTGCCCGGAAAATGCGCGAGCGCACCGTTCCAATCGGGCAATTCATTACTGTCGAAATTTCTTCATAGCTCAAGCCTTCAATCTCCCGCAATGTCACGGCCTGGCGCAAATCGGCGGGCAGCGCATCCATTGCAGCGTTCACAACCGCTGCGATTTCCTTGGCCGCCAACACCGATTCCGGCGTTTCATCTGACGTTGGTTCATTTCCGTGCCAGGAAGTTTCATCGTCATCGTCACCCGAACGTAAAGACCCCTCCGACACCGTTGGGTCACGTTTGAGTTCCAGCAGCGCCTTTTTGGCCGTGTTGACCGCAATCCGGTAAAGCCAGGTGTAGAACTGGGCGTCTCCCCGGAACTGATGCAGGGCACGGTAGGCCCGGATAAAGGTTTCCTGGGCAATGTCTTCCACCAGATCCACGTCGCGCACCATGCGCCCGATCAGACGCTGAATCCGGCGCTGGTATTTGATGACCAGCAACTCATACGCCCGCTGATCGCCCGCCACCGTGCGCTCGACCAGCATCAGGTCGCTATCGGTGTTGGCGGAGGGCAGCATTTCGGTCATGGTGCGCCGGCGTCCACGACCCAAGGGGCAGAAGTGGTTTCGCCAGTTGCCCGGTGGCGGGCATACAAGGCACGTCGCAAAGGCAGCCATTGCGAAGGGCTGTCTGGCGTTCGAGCCACAGCCAGCGTGGCGAACCACCATTGCCCACGTATTTCAACAACAGGAACGCCTGGAAATCCAGATACACAACCGTCATGCCGGATGAAACGGAATCGGCATCCGTCCAGACCCAGGTCGACAAGTCCCAGCGCAAGTGGCCAACGGGCGTTCGCCGCCAGGCCAGAGTCGCCGCCGCACCAGTTGCCACCAGAACGGCGAACGTCAGCACCTGGCGCCAGCCAGTAACGCCCACGCCAAGCTGCCAGAACAGCCACACACAGGCGCCTGCCAGCCAGAGACCCACGATGACATACAACTGAACACGGGAACGATGAGCCGGATAGCTGACCGCGGGGGCGCTATACATGGTCCGACCCGTGGTGTTGGTCTCAGACCCGTTTGAAAACGAGTGTGCCGTTTGTCCCGCCGAAACCAAAGTTGTTCTTCACCGCCACATCCATCTTGACGTCACGGGCCGTGTTGGCACAGTAGTCCAGGTCGCACTCGGGATCCTGATTGAAGATATTGATCGTAGGCGGAATTTTTTGATGATGCAGCGCCAGCACAGTAAATACAGACTCGATACCGCCCGCGCCACCCAAGAGATGGCCGGTCATGGACTTGGTGGAGTTCACCACGAGTTTCCTGGCGTGATCACCAAACGCGGCCTTGATGGCGTTGGTTTCGTTGATATCACCCAGCGGTGTCGACGTGCCATGCGCGCTGACATATTGAACGTCGCTGGCGTTGACCCCTGCGTTCTTAAGTGCCATTTGCATGGAGCGCCGCGGGCCGTCGACGCTTGGCGTGGTCATGTGATACGCATCGCCACTCATGCCAAAGCCGGTCACTTCAGCATAGATTTTGGCACCGCGCGCCTTGGCGTGTTCGTACTCTTCAAGCACCAACACACCTGCACCTTCGCCCAAAACAAAACCATCACGGTCCTTGTCCCAAGGCCGCGAGGCAGTCTTGGGGTCATCATTTCGTGTACTCAGGGCACGGGCAGCGGCAAAGCCACCCACACCCAACGGAGACACGGTGGACTCCGCACCGCCAGCCACCATGACATCGCAGTCACCATATTCAATCATGCGTGCTGACAATCCGATGGCATGCAGGCCGGTGGTACAAGCCGTCACGACCGCCACATTGGGGCCCTTGAACCCGAACTTGATGGAGACATGGCCCGAAATCATGTTGATGATCGAAGCCGGCACAAAAAATGGGGAAATCCGGCGCGGTCCACGGTTGACGTATTCACCGTGGGTCTCTTCGATCATCGGCAAACCGCCAATGCCGGAACCAATATTGCAACCGATTCGTGTGGCTTCTTCTTCGCCCAGCGCATCACCCGTGGCCAAACCGGCATCCGCCACAGCCTGGCAGGCTGCCGCCAACCCCAGATGAATGAAGCGGTCCATGTGGCGCGCTTCCTTCTCGGGAAGGTAGTCAGTAACATTAAATCCCTTCACCTCACCTGCAAATTTGCAGGCAAAAGCGCCAGCATCAAAGCCGGTGACGAGATCAATGCCGGACTGCCCGGCCAGCAATTGGGCCCATGAATCAGCTACCGTGTTACCCACGGGGCTGATGCAACCCAATCCTGTTACGACTACACGACGACGGGACATACGCGCTGGAACCAATCAGGCTTTTTGATGGGTATTCGCGTAGTCGATGGCGTTTTGCACGGTTGTGATTTTTTCGGCATCTTCGTCAGGAATCTCGATTCCAAACTCGTCTTCCAGTGCCATCACCAGTTCAACCGTGTCCAGCGAGTCAGCACCCAAATCGGCCACAAAGGCCTTGGCACTGGTAACTTGTGACTCTTCAACACCGAGTTGTTCGGCAATGATTTTTTTAACGCGTGCTTCGATATCGCTCATGGGTTCCCTCAAAGGGTTGTAAATGAATCCGTGATTTTAGCCGGACGGACAAACCGGTTGGTACTTAAGCGCCGGCTGCCTTACATGTACATGCCGCCATTGACGTGTATCTCCTGCCCTGTCACATAACCGGCCTGCGGCGAGGCCAGATAGGCGACTGCATGTGCAATGTCGGATGGCTTGCCCAGATGGCCCAGCGGAATCTGCCCCAGCAGGGCTTTCTGCTGGTCTTCCTGCAAACTGGCGGTCATGTCGGTTTCGATAAAACCCGGGGCCACGCAGTTGACCGTCACGTTGCGCGAACCGAGTTCGCGCGCAAGCGCACGGGTCATGCCCGCCACGCCGGCCTTGGCGGCAGCGTAATTGGCCTGACCCGGGTTGCCGGAAGCGCCTACCACCGAGGTGATGCTGATGATGCGGCCATAACGCTGCTTCATCATCGTACGCATCACGGCACGGCTCATGCGGAAAACCGCTTTCAGATTGGTATCGAGTACGGCGTCCCAGTCGTCGTCCTTCATGCGCATGGCGAGGTTGTCACGGGTGATGCCGGCGTTGTTCACCAGCACCTGCAGTCCGCCGTGCTCCTTGACGATGGCGTCTATCAGCGCTTCCGCAGCGGCTGCATCGTTCACATTGAGGTTTTTGCCGCTGCAGCCGGGGAAACCGGCCAGCACAGCACTGATCTTCGCCGCACCCTCATCGGTGGTGGCGGTGCCGACCACCTTCAGGCCTTTTTTCGCCAGTTCCAGAGCAATGGCCGCACCAATGCCGCGGGAAGCACCTGTGACCAGGGCCACCTGACCTTCAAATTTCACGTCAGACATATTCAACCCCCAAGTTTGCTACTTCGTATGCTGCACTGCCCCCCAAAGGGGCCTTCGCGCCTTGGGACGGCCCGGCGGCGCTCATGCCAGCAATCCTTTAACGTCAGCCAGAGTGGCCGGATCAAACAGGGGCACTCCGGTCATCTCGGCGTCAATGCGCCTGGTCATGCCCGCCAACACTTTGCCTGGGCCACATTCCACCAAAGTCGTCAATCCATGCGCCTTGATGGCCTGCACGCACTCCACCCAGCGGACCGGGCCAAATGCCTGGCGATACAGCGCATCGCGAATGCGGTCGGCGTCAACTTCCACAGCCACATCAATATTGTTGATCAGCGCCATCTGCGGCGAACCGAATTCGACAGACTCCAGCTGCTCTCGCAACTTCTCCGCAGCAGGTTTCATCAGGCTGGAGTGAAATGGGGCAGACACCGGCAACGGCAGTGCACGTTTGGCGCCATTGGCCTTTAGCAATTCGCAGGCCTTTTCTACCGCCGCCTTGCTGCCGGCAATCACGGTTTGCGCCGGGTCATTAAAATTGACCGCCTCAACGATTTCATGGGCATTTTCAGCGCCCGAAGCCCGCATGGCCTCCGTCACCTCTGCGCAACCAACTATCACTTTCGCAGCATCCATTCCCAGAATAGCGGCCATGGCACCGGTGCCCACCGGCACGGCATCCTGCATGGCCTGCGCCCGGAAACGCACCAGCGGCGTCGCTTGCGACAGCGTCAGCACGCCTGCAGCCACCAAAGCCGAATACTCGCCCAGCGAGTGCCCGGCGACAGCTTGAGGCGCAACGCCGGTATCGCTCATCCAGACCCGGTAAGCGGCCACGGCGGCGACCAACATCACGGGCTGGGTATTGGTGGTCAGCGCCAGGGCTTCTTTAGGGCCTTCATGAATCAGCTTGCCCAGGTCTTCACCCAGCGCATCCGACGCTTCTTTCAGTGCTTCGACAACCACGGGGTGATCACCCCAGGCGTCCAGCATGCCCACAGACTGGGAGCCCTGGCCCGGAAAAACAAATGCGAATGGTTTCATCAAATCTGCCGAAATTACAGGTTAAATGAGGCTCTAGCCCTCGTGAAATATGCGTGAGCAGCTACAAATTCAGTAGCACAGCACCCCAGGTGAAACCACCACCCACACCTTCCAGCATGAGCAACTGACCGGGCTTGACTTTGCCCGCCCGCACGCCAGCGTCCAGCGCCAGCGGAATGGACGCGGCCGATGTGTTGCCATGCTGATCCACCGTCACGATCACTTTATCCATAGACAGCTTGAGCTTCTTGGCCGTGCTTTGCATGATGCGGATATTCGCCTGATGCGGAATCAGCCAGTCGATATCAGCTTCGGCCTTGCCCGCCTTGTGTAGCACCGCACGGGCGGCTTGTTCCAGCACGCCCACCGCCAGCTTGAAAACCGCCTGGCCATCCATCTTGAGCAAAGGGTCGCCAGTGACATGGCCGCCCGACACGTGCCCCGGCACACACAAGATGCCAACGTGTTTGCCGTCGGCATGCAGGTCGCTGGCCAGAATGCCCGGTGTCTTTGAGGCTTCCAGCACCACAGCGCCGGCGCCATCACCAAACAGCACACAGGTGGTGCGATCCTTGAAATCGAGAATGCGGGAGAAAATTTCCGAGCCGATTACCAACGCCTTATTGGCCGCGCCGGTTTGAATCATGGCGTCGGCGATGCTGAGTGCATAGACAAATCCACTGCAAACCGCCTGCACATCAAATGCCGCACCGCCGGGCGCACCCAGTTTGTGCTGCACGATACACGCGGTGGACGGGAAAATCATGTCCGGCGTGGAGGTGGCCACGATGATCAGGTCAATGTCTTTGGCATCCACGCCGGCCGCCTGCAGCGCCTGCCTGGCAGCCGCAGTGGCCATGTCGCTGCACAGCACATCGTCCGCCGCAAAATGACGGGCCCGAATGCCGGTTCGCTCAACGATCCACTCATCCGACGTCTCAACGCCCGTGGCTGCCAGTTGCGACACCAGATCGGCATTGCTCAATCGGCGGGGCGGGAGGTAACTGCCAGTTCCGGTGATGCGGGAATATCGTCTCATTTAATGCGCCGGGGGCAGCGTTTCAAGTTGCGAAGTGTCGCCAGCAGCCATCAACAGTGGCGCCGCGTGAGCAATGCGAACTTGAACCTTGTCCAGCAAGTTGTTGCGGGCTGCATCATACGCCCGCTTCAGCGCGTACTCAAAAGCCATCTCATCCGCGGAACCGTGGCTCTTGAACACCAGACCGCGCAGGCCCAGTAACGCACCACCGTTGTACCGGCGATGATCCATCCGCTTTTTAAGCGCCGATATCACCGGATAAGCGATGATGGCAGCCAATTTGGTGAATATATTGCGCGAAAACTCCATTTTGAGGAAATCCACGATCATTGAAGCGAGGCCTTCGCTGGTTTTCAGGGCCACGTTGCCCACAAAGCCATCACAGACTACGATATCCACGGTGCCCTTGAAGATATCGTTGCCCTCCACATTGCCGAAGAAGTTCAAATCACCAGCTTTAGAAGCAGATCGCAGCAATTCACCCGTTTTCTTGATGACTTCGTTGCCTTTTATGGCTTCTTCACCAATATTGAGTAGTCCCACTGAGGGGTTGTCGTTGCCACTCAGCACGGAGACCAAAGCGGACCCCATCACAGCGAACTGGAACAGATGCGCCTCGGTGCAGTCCACATTGGCCCCCATGTCCAGCACCGTGGTGGCGCGGCCCAGCGCGTTCGGGATTTGCCCGGCAATCGCGGGGCGGTCAATGCCATCCAGGGTTTTGAGCACGTAGCGGGAAATGGCCATCAGCGCGGCGGTGTTGCCGGCCGAAACGGCTGCCTGGGCGGCTCCATCCTTGACCTGGGCAATCGCTACCCGCATGGACGAGTCTTTTTTGCGACGCAGCGCAACTTCCAGCGGATCATCCATACCCACGACCTCGGCCGCACTGATTTTGGTCGCGCGTTCGTGGGAGAAGTCCTCCAAACTCTCGGGCAGGCCAACCAGAATCAGGCTGGCATCGGTATTGCGATCGAGAAACTGGCGACAGGCCGGCAGCGTGACGCGCGGGCCATGGTCACCGCCCATGCAGTCAACGGCCAGCGTGATCATGGGACGGGTGGGAACAGCGAAAAACCGGAGGCATCAAAACAAAGGCCCGAAGCTACTTGAACGGTAGCGTCGGGCCTGAGTATGGCTTGCTGGGTCAGGCTTCAGACTTGGTCTTCAGCACCTTGCGACCACGGTAAAACCCGGTCGGGCTGATGTGATGACGCAGGTGGGTTTCACCCGTGGTTGGCTCCACAGCGATGCCTGGAACAACCAGCGCATTGTGCGAACGGTGCATACCGCGCTTGGAAGGAGATTTTTTGTTTTGTTGGACGGCCATGATCCGCTCCTGGTCTATGCACCGCCAAAACCGGCAATGCGTGGGGTTGGTTGGATACGCGAAAAATCGCGCGAAGCCTCAGATTATAGCCTAACTGGTTGATTTAGCTTGGTTTGCCGATCTGCATTTTGGCTAAAACCGCAAACGGATTGGGCTTTTCAGGGGTCACAGAGTCAAAATCTGCGTCCAGCGCCTCCAGTTTGACGGACTGGGGACAGGTTTCGTGGCGCGGAATCAACGGCAACTCCATCAGTAGCTCGTCTTCCACAAGCGCCGGCAGGTCGAAATCCCGGGCCAGCACCAGCACGTCTTCTTCCGACTCGTCATCCTCGGCCTCGGCCGTTTTTTCATCGGAAACAAAGCGGAATTGCCGATCAACAGACAAAGCCACGTCCACCGATCCCATGCAGCGCTGGCAAATCAGTGGCACGATGGCGCCGGCGGTTAGACTGAGCCAGACCTGATCCTCGCCGCTGGCACCCGGACGCATCTCGCCGTGCGCCGACCAGTTGACCACTGAATCGCCACCTAGCCCTCGTGTTTCCTGCATGATTCGCTCAAATTTCGATAGCGATTCATGCCCGGAAACATCGCCGCCAGACAGGGCAAGCGCCTTCAAATCCAGATGGCGGGCTGCCGTGACGGGTTCCTTGTCGTGTTTCATGCACGCAGTGTAAGAGAATCACGCCATGCCGCAACCTGCCAACCGAAAACTCATTCTGGGCTCTACCTCCATCTATCGTCGTGAGATGCTGTCGCGTCTGCGCATCCCGTTCAACGTGGTGTCGCCCGAGGTGGACGAGACACCTCACCCGTCTGAAACGCCGCAGCAGCTGGCCTGCCGTCTGGCCATGGCCAAGGCCCGCGCCGTCGCCGCCCGACACCCTTCCAGCATCGTGATTGGCTCGGACCAGGTGGCTGATCTGGACGGTGTGCCACTCGGCAAGCCACACACGCATGACCGCGCCGTGGCCCAACTACGGCGAATGCGTGGCAAAACCGTGATCTTCCAGACTGCCGTGGCCGTGGTTTGCCAGGAGGCCAAATTCGCGCAGATGGATCTGGCACAGGTAAAAGTGACTTTTCGCGACCTGAGCGATGCTGAGATCGAGGCCTATCTGCTGGCCGAAACGCCGTACGACTGCGCTGGCAGCGCCAAAAGTGAAGGTCTGGGCATTGCCATTCTGGAAGCCATCGACAACGACGACCCGACCGCGCTGGTCGGACTGCCTCTGATCCGCACTTGCCGGATGCTGCGGGCAGCGGGTCTGGTGCTGTTATGACGGGTCGCCTCTATCTGGTACCTGCCCCGCTGGACTTTGGCTGCGCCAGCGAAACCCCTATAACTGATGTGATCCCCTCCGGAACGATGCAAATCGCCGCCCGGCTGGAACACTGGGTCTGCGAGAACGCCAAGACCGCCCGCGCCTATCTGAAACGCATCAACGCGCTGCACCCGCTATCCATCCCGTTACAGGCACTACAGATTCAGGAACTGCCGCGTGAGGTGCATAAAAAAGGCGATCACGGCGGCACGTTCGATGCCAAACACCTGCTAACGGCCGCCACGCAAGGCCACGACGTGGGCCTGCTCAGCGAAGCGGGTATGCCCGCCGTGGCCGACCCCGGAGCATCCGTCGTGCGGGCTGCGCATGATCTGGGTATCGAGGTGATTCCGCTGGTCGGCCCAGTATCGCTGCTGCTGGCGCTCGCGGCCAGCGGCCTGGGGGGGCAGAACTTTGCCTTTGTCGGCTACCTGCCGCAGGACGCTATAGAGCGAACACAACGCATTCGCGAGCTGGAATCGCTTGCGCTGAAAACCGGCCAGACCCAACTGTTCATCGAAACACCCTACCGCAACGCCGCGCTCTTGCAGGCGCTGGTACAGACGCTGCAGTCCAATACCCGACTGTCGGTGAGCAGCGGGCTGACCCTGTCCAGCGCAAACACACGTAGCGAGTTGGCCAAGCAATGGCGCCAGAAGCCAGGCGGGCCGGACAACCAGACCCCTGCCGTGTTTTGTATTGGGCGATAGACGGCCCTCAACTTGAAAACCCTTAGTAAAACCTCACAACCTGGCCATGATGCAACTCGTATACGCTGCGTTTTTAATAGCTACTCTTTCAATATCGACGAGGGCTGAAGCCATTATTCGTTGTGAAATGAACGGCAAACCGGTCAATTCCAACAATGGTGCAGAAACCGCCGGCCTGACCGGACTGCTGCGCTGCCGGGAAGAGGACACGGGCCGCCTGCAACGCGAACAGGAACTGCGCGACGGCAAGTACCTGGGAGTCGAACGGTTTTTTGACCGCGAAGGCAAGTTGACCCGTGAGCGCAGCGTGAATGAACGTGGGAACAGCCAGGGCCCGGTGCGCGAGTTCTGGCCCAATGGCCAGGTGAAGCTGGAAGAAGTGGCCGAAAACGGTGAAACCCGCGGCGTGGTTCGCACCTTTGCGCAGAGCGGCAAACCCCAGCGCGTGAGTTTTGTGCAGGACCGCCAGACGGTGTTTTCGCTGGAATACAACGAGCAGGGCCAGATCAATCGCCTGCAATGCCCTGCCACCAGTGTGATGGCGGAGGACCGCAAGCCGTGTGGTTTTGAGGGCCGAGCCGACGCCGTTTTATTCGGCAACAAGGGCGAAAAGTCAGGCCAGCGCACTTTTGACAAAGGCCGTCTGCTGGAGGCCATCAATTGGCAGACCGATGGCAGCCTGGCCAGCCAGCAACTGTTTGATGGTGGGCGGCGTGTGCACCGCAACTACAGCGCACAGGGCAATTCAACCAGCAAAGCCGTGCTGCGCGAAGAGCGGGTGTTTGAGGACGACGACAGCGTATTGAATTCAACCCGGGGCAAGTTACAGTCCTTGAAGTTATGGGGCTCCAACGGACAGATCATTGAATACCGCCGCTACACGGAAGGTCGCGAAGTGGCGCTGGAGCGGTGGTATCTCAATGGCGCCATCAAGGAGCGGGCCATCACGAGCGCCACAGGTGCTGAAGCACGTCTGCTGCGCGAAAGCTTCAATGACGCTGGCGTGATGACCCGACGGGAGCAGCTCATGGCCAGCGGACGGGAATACGAGCGCAACTACACTGGCCCTCAGCAAGCCTTCCATGACAACGGCAAACTGGCGTTCGAGGACACCTGGAGCGCCCCCGATGAACGCGGCCGCACGCGGCTCATCGCCCGCAAACATTGGGATGAAAGTGGCCGCCTGATAGCCGACGATGAAATTCTTGAGGATGGCTCACGCAAACGAAAGGCCGGCAGCGTGGGCAGCTGAACCGGCCCTGAGACGGAATCAGCGAAGGCCTGGGACGGCTTTCGCTGCCCGAATACTGCCCTCGCCGATAGCGGCTCCAAAGCGTTTGACGAGCCGCTCAGCCACGTTGTCGCGCAAGGTGTAGTCCACGAGTTCCTCGGCCTTCACCACTTCACGCGCCACGTAGTCCAGGTTACCCAGTTCATCTGCCAGACCCAGTTCGATGGACTGCTGACCGCTCCAGAACAAACCGCTGAAAGTATCTGGCGTTTCTTTCAACCGCGTGCCACGCCCGGCTTTCACTGCTTCAATGAACTGCTTGTGGATCTGGTCCAGCATGGTCTGGGCGAATGCGCGCTGCGTCTCGGTTTGCGGGCTGAAGGGATCCAGAAAACCCTTGTTCGCGCCCGCCGTCATCAGGCGGCGCTCAACACCGAGCTTGTCCATCAAACCCGTGAACCCAAAACCATCCATGAGTACACCAATAGAGCCCACGATACTGGCCTTGTCCACGAAAATTTTGTCGGCCGCGACAGCGATGTAATAAGCTGCCGACGCACAGGATTCTTCCACTACTGCATATACCGGCTTCTTGTGGATCTCTTTCAACCGGCGAATCTCGTCGTTGATGATGCCCGCCTGCACCGGGCTGCCGCCTGGCGAGTTGATGAGCAGCACCACGGCCTGTGCACCTTTGTCTTCAAAGGCGCTGCGCATAGCAGCCACAACAAACTCGGCGCTGGCCTCCGCGCCAGAGGCAATTTCGCCCTTGATCTGCACAACCGCCGTGTGCGGAGTGGACACATCGGCCGAGGGTCCGCTTCGATCCATGACGGCCCAGGCTACAAAAATGAAAAAGGCGAGCCAGGCCATCCGCACAAAAGTGCGCCAGCGACGCGAAGCACGTTGCTCGTCTAGCGCAGCAAACGCGAGCTTCTCAAGCGCAGTGCGCTCCCAGCCTGGTTGTTCGGCCGATGCACCACCAACTCCGCTTTTCGTAGCAGCCGGCGCACTTTCAAAGCGGGATTCAGGCCATTTCGGCTCAATGTTCTGGTCTTCTGGGCGGATTGGATCGGTCATATTCAAAACTCGATAGGTTTCAGGTTATGGGCAGTATGCCAGTGCACGACACCGTCAAACTCGGAAAGGGCAATCTTGACGAGTCCGCCACGACACGGCCCGCCGATGCAGGCACCGGTGGAAGGGCTGTACATCGCCCCGTGGGTGGCGCAAATCAGCCAGTTCCCGGAGCTGTCAAAAAAACGGTTGGGCTGGTAATCCATTTCCATCGGTACATGGGAGCAACGGTTCAGGTAGGCATGCGCCTTGCCTGCGTGGCGAACGGCAAATGCACGGCAGGTTTGACCGTGGTAAATCACGTCAAATGGAACTGCGTCACCACTGTCCAGCAAATCAGGCGCGTTGCACAAAGGAATCAGTTCCTCAGCCATGCGCCACCAGCCAGTCGTGCAACTCGCGCACCGAATGCGCCACAAAACGCGGCTGCAGGGCATCAAATGCTGCCGGTTCGTGGGCGCCGTAACTCACACCCACACAGGCGCAACCGGCGTTTAAGGCCATTTGCAAGTCGTGCGTCGTGTCACCAATCATCAGAGTGCGTTCAGGGCCAACTCCAAACTCGGCCATGAGCTCCCGCAACATCAGCGGATGAGGCTTGCCGGCCGTCTCATCTGCGGTGCGGGAGCCATCAAAGACACCCTTGAGTTCGACCGCCTGCAAGGCCTCGTCCAGCCCATGGCGACTCTTTCCCGTGGCCACAGTAAGCAGGTGGTGGCGCGCTTTCAGTTCTGCCAATAGCGGCAACACACCATCAAACAGGCTGATGTCGTTCTGGTGTGCAATGTAATGGTGGCGATAGCGTGCACCCAGCTCCGGGTACTTGTCTTTGGGCACATCCGGCGCCGCATGGGCCAGCGCCTGCATCAGCGCCATGCCAATAACATACGATGCATCCTTGTCGCTGGGCACAGTGCCCCCTACATCGCGCACGGCCATCTGTATGCATCGCGTGATGATGGCTGTGGAATCGAACAGGGTGCCGTCCCAGTCAAAGGCGATCAGGTCAAATTGTCTGGATTTCACGCGGATTGGACCTTGTTCGTGGGTGCAGTCTTATTCAATTGCACAAAATTCTCCAGTTCAGGCGGTAGCGGCGCGGTCAACGACAACGCCCCGGAGGTGGATGGGTGGGTTGCTGTCAGGCGCCAGGCATGCAAAAACATGCGCTTCAGACCCCGCTTGTGCAAAGCCTTGTTCAGCTCAAAGTCCCCGTATTTATCGTCCCCGGCAATGGCAAACCCTTCGCTTGCCAGGTGCACCCGGATTTGATGGGTGCGCCCGGTCTTGATCGTGACCTCCAGCAAGGTAAAGCCATTCAGCTTTTCCGCAATTTTCACCAGCGTGACCGATTTCATGCCGTCCGGATCGTCCCGACCCACGACCTTGACCCGGCGCTCACCCTCCCCGGTAGCGCCATCAGCACCAGCAAGAAGGTATTTTTGGAGCGGCTTATCTAGCACCTTCTTGTTGGCGGGCCAGTTGCCAACTACCAGCGCCAGATAGGTTTTACCGGTTTCCCGTTCCCGGAACTGGTCCTGCAGGTGTTTCAGGGCGCTGCGCTTCTTGGCAATCAGCAGAATGCCACTGGTTTCGCGGTCCAGACGGTGCACCAGTTCCAGGAATCGCGCCTGCGGACGCGCCATGCGCAACGTCTCAATCACCCCAAAACTCACCCCGGAGCCGCCGTGCACCGCAATACCCGCGGGTTTGTCGATCGCCAGTAGATGCTCGTCTTCCAGCAAGACCGGAAACTCCCTTGCGGGCGCGCCACGGGCCTGGTTCTGGGCTACCGTTTCGGCCATCGCCTCGGCTTTTTCTGCCATTCGCTCAGACAGCCGGACTGGCGGCACCCGCACCAGATCACCCACTTCCACCCGGGTATCGGCTGCCGCCCGGCCCTTGTTCACCCGCACCTCGCCGCTACGGATGATGCGGTAAACATGGGTTTTGGGCACACCTTTGAGCAGGCGGATCAGGA
>ENA-UOWO01005661-UOWO01005661.1-activated-sludge-metagenome-genome-assembly--contig:-NODE-5661-length-13150-cov-7.444521_pt1 | contig 13150 bp, 8 predicted proteins | sample MGYA00238148_ERZ761564 | MGnify/ENA primary metagenome ERZ761564 (study PRJEB28885, sample SAMN05720194) | activated sludge metagenome | isolation source: Anaerobic digester | place: USA...
CAGACAGTTCGAATGCCTTTGAAACAGCCATTGAGCAACAATTTCAGGCCGTCGCCATAGGCCGTGAAAACGCAGTTCGCGCGCAATTTGATAGCTATAAAGACTTGCTGCAATCACTTGCCCACAATCGTCTAGCACAGGAAGCGGGTTATGGCTTAGTGCGTGCCTACAATACTTATCACTACGAAGTGGTCGCACCCCCAATCGAGGAAGCTCGCGCCACTTTAATGGAATGGTACAAAAATGATTACGCCAAGGTTTATCAACAACAAACCCGGGGTTTAAGTGCGCCTGTCGATGACTGGCTCGCCGGGCTGTCACTGGATGCGCTGCTGATTCAAACCAATTACATGGCGCAAAAAGGAACGGCTGGGATGGCTGAGCTTGCTGATGCAGGCGACGCCACCATTTACGGCCAGCAGTACAAGCGCTGCCACAGCAGTTTTCAAGATGTGATTAAACGCTTTGGATTGAGCGATTTAATGCTGGTAGATAGCCAAACCCTCACCGTTATTTACTCCGCCAACAAAGGCCCGCAGTTAATCAGCTCACTCAAAGATGGCGCCTTTAAAACCAGCCAGCTGGCACAGATCGCCCAAGCGCTAACGCAGAACCCCAGTGGTGAACCGATGATTTCCGAGTTCAGCCACAGCCCCTTTCAGTTTGAAAAGCAGGTGGTGTACTTGGGCGTGCCCGTGTTTTATGACCTTTTTAGCAAAGATAAGCCCGTGAGCTTTCTGATTGCCGAAATCCCCGCCAGCCGTTTCTCGCACATTATGACCGCCGGTTTCAACTGGGCATCCTTAGGTTTGGGTAAAACGGGTGAAGCCTACCTTGTCGCTAAAAACGGCACTCTGATTACTGAACTACGCCCCATGCATGAAAATAGCAAAGGCTTTATTGAACAGCTTAATAAGCAGACCGGCAAACAAAATAGCCAAGCGCAGATCACACAGATTGAGCGCAACCAAACCGCCAGTGGTTGGCTGAACATCGCCAATAGCGCAGCCTCAACCGGCAAGGCCGGAATGGGCGAAACTCGCGATTACCTTGGCCGTACCATGCTCACAGCGTGGCGGCCGGTACAGATTGGCAACCAACAATTTTCGCTCATTACCCAGCAAACGCCAGATGAAGTTTTCGCGACGATTAATTCATTGACACTCTCAGTGTGGCGCAACCTGATTATCGCCGCCTTTCTATTAACCGCGATTGCCGCAGGTATCGCCTTTGTGTTTTCGCGTCATATCACGCAACCCATTACCCGTCTGGCAGAACAAATTCAACGCGTGGGCGATAACAAAGATCTGAGTGTAGAGTTTGTGGTGGAACACAAAGATGAAGTGGGAAATATCAGCCAAGCACTCAATGGCCTGTTTGCCGAGTTACGCAAGATGTTGTCAGAGGTGACCAAGGCATCGCATCACTCGGTCTCTAGCTCAAGCGAAAACGCCGCCACCAGCGAGCAATGCCGCCTAGAAACCGCGCGCCAGCGCCACGAAATGACCGCGGTAGATAGTGAAACCAACCAAATGGTGATCGCCTTTAACCAAATGACTCAGCAATTGAGCGTAGTGGCCAAACAAGTTGAACAAGCAGCTGAAACTGCCGCCGGCGGCAAAGGCCGCGTGGTCGCCGTGGCCGATAATATGCGGCATTTGTCTGGGCAGGTGAGTGAATCCTGCGAAAGCATGGCCGCCCTGCGCGCCGCTGCCGATAAGATCACTAAAGTGCTGGATACCATTCAAAGCGTTGCCGAGCAGACTAATTTGCTCGCGCTCAACGCCGCCATTGAAGCCGCACGCGCAGGGCAACATGGGCGCGGTTTTGCAGTGGTGGCCGATGAAGTGCGCCGCCTCTCTGCCGATACCCAAGTGGCCACTGGCGAAATTCAAGGCTTGATCAATAATCTGCGTCTCACCGTAGACCAAACTGCCGATGGCCTCAACCGCGAGCAGGAGAGTGCTGCACAGTGCCTAGCAGAATCTGAAGCCGCCGAATTCGCCTTAATCAGCATTCAACAGGCAGTGGTGGATATTTACAAGATCACCGATGCGCTCACGCAGCAGGCGCAAGGTGAATCCAGCCGCGCGGAAGCTATACGCTATCGGCTGGCAGAAATGGTGCGCGCGGTAAACCAAACCGATGAATCAATCGCCCGTTTAGCGCAAAGCGCTAAAAACCAAAATCAGGTTGCACAACAGATGATGCAGACTACCAAGGTACTGAAGTTTGCTTAGCTAGCTCTCGAATAACAGGCGAAAAAAAACCGGGCAATGCCCGGTTTTTAGCTCACAGCTATTACTTCTGGCGACGTGCACGCCCCAACAGAACCAAGCCTAAACCAAACAAGCTCAACAAGAGGCTTGATGGCTCCGGTACATTGGTTTTGGGTGGAGTGTAGCTCCAGTGATAGTCGTGAATTTGGCCATCGCCAATGTAGGATTTAGCGGCCAATGAGCCATCAATATCATTGTTAATATCAACTGCTGCGTTCAGAGCTAAAACAGAACCCGCCCAACGATTACCGAGATCAAGCGTGTTTTCCGCCTCGTAGAAATTCCACAAAATATTGGAATAATTCGCGGAAGCACCAAAATTGCCTAAAAAGTTGAAACTGCCCAATCCATTTAAGTTGGTACCAGACACGTTAATCACAACTTTCTGTGCATTGCCAAAATCAATATCCCAACCATGGCTGCTAAACAGGGTGCTGCCGCTAAGGTTGAACACAGCTAGATCAGTCGCCAGACCGCCGTAAATAAATTTGCTTTGGTTCAAATCGCTGTTGTTAACCACACCAGTACTAACCAAGCTTTTGTAGTAGTTTGATTCGGCAGTCAGCTGATTGAATAGGTTAGTCTTCTTTGCATCCAAACCACTTACTTGATGCACACATGCTGCGCTGCCACCGAAAGGAGTGCCATTGCAATTAATAGTACCTACGTTGTTGGTACCGCCATAGCCCAAGGCACCGCCGTTTACTTTAAGCATATTTGCATTTAAATCACCAACTACCTCTAAGGTATCGGTAGTGAGTGATTTATAGATTGCATCTTGGGCAAACTCGGGGTTCATACCATTTAAGTTGCCACCAATAAAGGTTTTGCCATGTACATGACCGCTTCCACCAGAGACACCAAAATCTCCGCTGAGGATGAGGTTGTAATCATTTAAGGGGCCGGCAAACACAGAAGTAGACGCGGCCATAAAGCCAAGCAACGCTATCTTTTTGAAAACATTAATCGACATAAAAGAACTCTTTTAAATAAGTAAATAATCTGTGGAGCCAGTAAGCAGCTTTCATGCCTAAATATTGAAAGCCTTGACCCAGCTGAACATCACAGCAATAACGATAACTGCATCACACAAAAGTGTAAACAATTCCGACAGCTCTGTCGGCATAAAATCAAACACTCACGATTTGGCTGAATTAAACTAGCGGCTAATCTCCCTTCTAAGGCCAGCAAATCCCATGGAATTTACTTTTCCCGCCATTGGTATTATTCACTCCTGCTTTAAAGAGAAATTTGGCATACCCCGCCAACCGGGTTTAGCGCCTTTGGCCACCGCCGAACTCGAGCTTTTAGCGCCTTATAATGACCCCACCGCGCTCGATGGATTGGAAGGCTGCAGCCATATTTGGGTTCAGTTTGTATTCCACGCCAACAGCCGCAGCGAATGGAAACCCAAAGTTAAGCCACCGCGATTAGGCGGCAACAAAAGCCTTGGGGTCTTTGCGACCCGCTCGCCCACGCGGCCTGCGCCCATTGGTTTATCAGTAGTGAAGCTGGACGGCATTGTGGAACGCGATGGCAAGTTGCTGTTACAACTAAGTGGGATTGATCTGTTAGATGGCACACCCGTTTTGGATATCAAGCCCTATATACCCTATGTAGACCTTGTGCCAGAGGCCGTTAATGGCTTTGCAGCTGCCGCCCCGCAGTTGATACCTGTTGAATTTAGAGCTGAAACTACCGCCTTTTGCGACGAATATCGTCAAAAAACCCAAATCGACCTTACTGGATTGATTCGCCAAATTCTGCAACAAGACCCCCGCCCGCAATATCAACAACCCGAGCCAGAGCGTGTTTACGGTATGAAATTGTTGGATCTGGATGTTCGCTGGCAATATCGCAGCAACCCAGCGGGCCTTCGTATCTTGGTGTGTGGAATAGATCCCGTAGTGACTATGTAAATTAGGGTTAAAAATAGCTCAAGAAGTCCAGAGGGTGGCTATGCTTTGGAGTGGTTAATATCCATCCATGTCCCAACACAGATATCCACAGAGCAATAATATGAAACTACTCAAACACCTCATTTCAATTGCGCTTATCAGCTGTATTGCCGGTTCTGCCACAGCAGCCGATGAAGCAAAATCCGACGCTCAAAAACACGCCGATGCTTGGCAAAACAGCCAAGGCTGGTGGAACGCTACCGATATCCCCGCTTTTAATCAAAGTAAAATCACTCAGCAAGTGCCGCTGGTAAAAGTGAAGGGCAACAAATTCGTCAATGACAAAGGCGATATGGTTGTGTTTCGCGGGGTGAATATTTCTGACCCCGATAAACTCGTCAACCAAGGTCACTTCAATCGCAAGCACTTTGAGGTCATCAAGGCTTGGGGTGCAAACGTTGTACGTATTCCGGTACATCCATCCGCTTGGCAAAAGCGCGGCAAAAAAGGCTACCTGCCCATTTTGGATCAAACCGTGCAATGGATTAACGAACTAGGCATGTACGCGATTATTGATTGGCACTCTATTGGGAATCTCAAATCTGAGATGTACCAAACCAGCAGCTATTACACCACCAAAGCAGAAACTTTCGATTTTTTCCGCACGGTTGCGCCACGTTATAAAAACGTGAATTCAGTCGCCATGTACGAAGTCTTCAATGAACCCACCGTATTTGGCGGGCAATTAGGTGTGTTGAGTTGGGCTGATTGGAAAGCGATTAACGAAGAAGCCATCACGATTATTCAGGCGCACAATCCAAATGCAATTTCGTTAGTCGCCGGTTTTAACTGGGCGTATGACTTAACACCGATCGCAACTGCGCCCATCGAAAAAGAAAACGTCGCTTACGTAAGCCACCCTTACCCCATGAAAGTGAAAGCGCCTTTCGAACAAAACTGGGAGCGCGATTGGGGCTATGTTGCTGATAAGTATCCCGTGATTCTCACTGAAATTGGGTACCAGTTAGCAACAGATAAAGGCGCACATATTCCTGTAATTGACGATGGCAGCTACGGCCCACGCATCACCAACTATGCACAGAGCAAAGGTATTAGTTGGGTAGCTTGGGTGTTTGACCCTGATTGGTCACCGCAAATGATTAAAGATTGGAACTATGAGCCCACCATGCAGGGCAAACATTTCCGCGAAGTCATGTTGAAAGAAAACAAGAAATAGTTGTTCTGTGTGTGAATTCTGAAAAATCCCGCTGCTAGCGGGATTTTTTTTGCGCTTCATGTCAGTAGTATTTTTTACTAACGTGAATCTATTTATCGGGCACACGCATCTAAGCTGATGCTATACAAATAACATTTTATTGATTCCGCAAAATCAATACCCCACCTATACTGGCCAAGCTGGGGCTCTAGAGCTCAGCAATTTTAAAATCACACTTAATGGAGATATCGTGAATACATTCATTCAATGTCGCTTCGGCTTACTCGCCACTGCTTTTTTATTGTTCTTGTCGAGTTGCACTAGTAATAATACCGATTCAAATAAAAAACAAAATGTTGCCAATCAAAGTACAAACAAGAGTGCACCCCTTAGTTTGCAAGGAACTGCACTCGCCTTTGACATTACGAAAACCGAACTGCTCCAAGGGGCGGACCCAAGATTGGCTCGCGATGGCAGCTTTAAATATTATTTTTTTGCAGATCGCCTGTTTATTGATGGCCGCGACTACAACGGCTTTGCGTGGGGCTCAGAATACAAAGTGGATATTAAGGGCAACCAGAGTGACATTGTTCAGCAAATAAAAGTGCAAGAGAACGGTGCCAATTTAGAAGTGACTGTCAAAACACAACTCACTTATTTAACACCTAACTCTGGTACTTTTGAAGTTGATGTCAACCAAAACCATAGTATGGCTGGTTTACTTCACTACCGTCATGCAGGCACATTCCAATCCACCGATACCAAATTGGATATGATGGCTAAAGGCTTGCCCAACTCCAATCTGGATTTAATGTTTCAAAATATCAGCGCCAATGAAAAGAATATAGATTTAAAACCAGGCTCTAAACTCACGATGAATTTCAGCGGCCCTCAGTACGCCAAATTCACGCTGAATGACAAAGTTTATGAAACCAAGGATTATCAACTGATTGCTGTAGATACGTTTAATAAAACGATTAAAGGCACATTCCACGGCGATACACCCTTTGAAATTCAATTACACTTCGACCAATTTTATTTTGGTAAGTTTGAGGTCACTGTTGGCAATGGCGCTTTTAAAGCTAGCGGCGCTTTTATGAGCTCACGTTGGATACCCATAGCCGATTATAAAGTTCAAGGTAAGTTTACCGATGGTTTAAAGTACAAATCCAAACACACCAGCATTGAATACCCCTATTCTGTTTATTTGCCACCGAACTACGCGACATCAAACAAAAAATATCCGGTTCTCTATTTAACTGATGGTCAGTGGGTGAAGGAATTTCACAAAGCAGTAGAAGCTCATCACAAAGACTTTATTGTTGTTGCTATTGAGCAAGGCCCAGAAGATCGTCGCATGGTGGATTACAGATTGCCGGGTGCACTGCCTTATATTCGCTTCTTGAAAGAAGAAATTATTCCGCATATTGAAAAGCAATACCGCACCAACGCCAATCGTATTTTTTGGGGTGCATCACTGGGTGCAACTGTGGGCGAAATATTGTTGAGTCAGGAAACCCAGAAGAAACCTTATTTTAGTACTTACGCTTTGAGTGACGGCGCTTTCTGGGCAAACTCACCGGAGATCCAAGAAAAAGTGAAATCGGCTTTAGCGCAACCAAAATCTGAAACGATTTCTATTTTTACCTCAGGTACACGCCAAGGCAATTATATTACCAACCTAGATTTTGTTAATCGCGTGCAGAGTTTAAATAACTCAACACTCGACATAAAAAATATTGAGTTAAAAGAAACCCACAACGAAATGGCTACACCGACGTTTGAATATTTTATTGATGCAATGCACTAAGCATTAATTAGCGAAGCCGCCGATCTACAACCTTCGGCGGCTTCGCGCTCAGCGTGAGCGGGTAGGAATGAATTAAACTAGCAAATTGGTGCTTTTGGCATTAAGGCGGTTAGTTTAGATGTGAAATACGCAAGGATGCGTGCGCTACTGAGGCACAATAGCGGCACCTTTTAAGTGCAGAGAATCAGCGAAGCTTGATTTCCCAGTTATCAATAATTGTTTTTAAGGTTCCGTTGCTGCTAATGATATCCATGCCATCGTCAAACAAAATCATCGCTCTTTTTCCCTTCTCGGTTTTCGAAAACAAAACATATATTTTATCGGGCTCAAGCATACCCACAATCGTCAGCTTATTCTTAAGTTCTGGTTCCTTGTCTAGAATTGATAAAAAAACAAGCCGGTCGATAATGGTGAAATCTGCACGTCCAGTGCCTATCATTCTCAGATTATTGATATCCCCAACCGTACGCTGAACCTGATTGCGAGGATCGTCTGTGATCTCGGTAGGGTAGGTATATCCAAGAGTCAGTGTCAATCGCTTGTTATTGAATGATACTTTATCTTGATAGGGCTCGCCGAACCTTGCAACCACCACCTGCTCACTCAACGCAATCGTGTTCTTTGGAATCAAATAATTTTTTCTCACGTCATCATTGACACCCGCATTAAATACACCCGCATAAACTCCCTCCTTGGTTCGAATGAAGCCTCGCTTAAAGGGCACAATATCTAAGGTAAGTTCCGCACCAACTGCACTGTATGCCGCTTTGACGATATCGACTGAACGCCCTTCAACCAGCTCGCCAACTTTTGCGGAATAGGGATACCAGTCATCTTCTGCAGCCAGCAACACTTTTTCAGGTGCGGCCAAAGACGAGTGCACCGTCAAAGCGAAGACCAAGAAAGTGAATATATTTTTCATAATGACTCACACACAATTGCTAAGGCGCCCTGCGACCGAAGCTGCGTAGGTTCAACCGCACTCTTCAACTACTTCGCGTTCAGGGTGAGCGGAATTTTTTGTAAGCTACACGCGTTTACTTAAGACACCCGATAAATTTCATTAAGCTGTTTAGAAAAATTCTCTACCGATAAGGGGCGAGCAAACAGAAACCCTTGCCCAAACTCACAGCCTGCTTCGCGTAGGAAGGTGGCTTGTGCTTCGGTTTCTATTCCTTCGCCAGTGACTTGCGCGTTGAGTGTGTGACCCATAGCGATAATCATTCTGACGAGATTGGTGCTGCGCTTTTTATCGGGTACACCCTCTAAAAACATGCGGTCGATTTTTAATTTTCCCACTTCAAACCTGCGCAAATAACTGAAGGACGCATAGCCCGTACCAAAATCATCAATCGCCAACTTTATTCGACTGCCGCGAAGATAGGCGAGGTTCATTTCCACCTCGGGCGCAGAGCTGAGTGCAATACCTTCTGTTACTTCCAACTCAAGCGAAACCGATGGCACATTTTCTTCTTGCAGAATACGGCAGACATCTTCAGCGAAACTACGCTGCTCCAACTGAAGCATTGAAACATTCACGGAGATGGTGAGCGGCTCCTCTGTCATTTGTTGCCATGCTTTAATTTGTCGCACCGCCTGACGCAATACCCATAGGCCAATGGAATAAATGCTACCCGATGCTTCCGCCAGCGGAATAAAAACCACAGGGCTGATGAGCCCGCGCGCCGGATGCTGCCAACGAATTAATGCTTCAGCACCAGAAATGCATCCGGTTGCTAAGGAAATTATGGGTTGATAAACAATAAATAATTCATCTCGCTCCAAAGCCATCTGCAAATCTTCACGCAAAGCGAGGGCTTCTTGTTCGGCTGCATGGTGTTCAACACTGTATTCCAGCCAACCATTTTCACGATTTAACTTATAAAAAGTATGCAGTGCAATTTCTGCATTGTGTAACACGTGCGCCCAAACATCCCGCGCCTGTAATCGGCTTACCCCAACACTGAAACGCGTTAACAAAGAAATATCGCTAGTTTTGACCGGGCTGGAGAAAAAGCCAAACAGCATATCCAAACGCTGCTCTAAATTAACGCCCCGGTCTAAATCCAAAATGAGCACAAAACGATTGTCGCCCACTCGCCCAATCAGCTCTGTCGGCCCGCAAAAGTGCTCTAACCGTTTAGCGACACCCACCAAAAGCTGGTCACCCGTTGCGACTCCGTATTTGTCATTCACTAATACCAAGCCTTCAAGGCTGACGAGTGCGCAGATATATTGCCCGCTGAATTGCAGGCTGTTAATGAGATCTTGAACTTGCTGACCCAGATAGGCTCTGTTAGGTAAGGCGGTAAGTTCATCAAAGTAAATTCGTTGTGTCAGTTCCTGCTCTGCGCGCTTGCGGGCTTGAGATTCAATAGAAAGCGCTAACATATCTGCAATTGACGCTAAAAAATTTGTTTCATCGGGCCGCCATTGTCGTGGCCAATGGTTCATCGCTAAAACCAAACCTATGGCTTGATCACGCACTAATGTCGGCATTGCCAAAATCGCGCCTGCGCCCCCAATATTTACCCAGTAATTAGGGTTTTCGGTACGCATGACTTGAGGTAACACCAAGCCAATCTTGCGATCAAGCACATCAAATAGCCAAGGGGCGTGGTCGCGCTTAATCGTACTACCAAATACAGAAAGGTGACGAGCCTGCTCATTCAATGCTTTGCAAAGGAGTGTTTGGCGGTCTTCACTCAGCTCCCAAACGGATAAATGCGGTAATTGTAAGGTAGTTCTTGCCAAAGCCGCGGCTGCTTCTGCGTAAGCTTGCGAGCTAGGAACAGCATCTTTACTCAATGCCAAACTACGTAGCGCTTCACCCTGAGCGGCCAAGCGTACCGCCTGCGCCAATTGGCTAGATTGTAAGCGCGAAGCTAGCCGCCCAAGCAGAATCGCAATACTCACTAAAACACCCAGCAGAATAAGTACATAAGGGAGTGTGGCAATAAATATTCTGTGGCCAGGCATATCCAGCGCCCACACCAAATAACCTTGTAACCTACCTTGAGCGTCGGTTAGTGCGACATGGGGCTGAGCTCCGGGATTGGTTTCTGTAACGTTTGGGTTACGCAAACGGAAATTCGCACCTAGCGCGCCAACCCATTTTTTATCCAACGCTGAGGCGAAAAGCAAAAACTGACTATTTGACGGCACATTAGTGCCATTTTCGAGCACAATTGGTTCCATGATCACCAGATAATAAACACTGGCACCATCGTCATCGACTTTCACATATCCCATCGCCGTAGCCTCTTTGAGATAAGGGTTTGCGCGTTGAGCAACGGGGTAAAGGCTATTTACAAGCTGCACTAGCACTTTAGATTTGGTGCTGGGTGGAACTAACTCTCCGTCAAGAAGTAAATAATTGATACTTGTCTGGCGATCAATAATGGCCTCAATATTGATACTCTGGTTGGCAAAGGCGGAGCCAGACATGTTGGATTCAAGCCATTCTTTGTTTAAGGTTTCGGCATTGGCATTTTCCGCCATAGCATCCCAAACCGAATATTCCCTGAGCGCTCCCACGAGCTGTTCACGCCGCTGTTTCAGGCCAGAGGTCACCATTTCCTGCGAGTGCAGAACAAAGAGCTTGTCTTGCTCAATGATAATGACTTTCATCACACCCAACACGCCACCTACCGTCGCGGCAATGAGAATTACCATCAGCACGCTAGGGTTACTAAGAGAGCGACGTAGAAAATTAAGCAAAAGTCATCCTTCCCTAAAGTCGTAATGGAATAAGCATAGCCAATGAACACAACCTCTGCCGAGCAATAAAAAATCCCGCCGAAGCGGGATTACATTTAACAAATAAGTCAAAACGTTTTCGAGGCAGCTTATGCCATCTTAATGTCGCAGAAGCAACGTAAATAGTTTTTATCGGCGGCCATTTAGCATCCAGCCTATGGGCGTCCACCTTACCAACAATAAATAACTCAGCACACCCACTGCTAAAGTGAGCGTCATAGTCGCCGAGTATTTAGCAAGCAAACTCCAGTCTTTATCCATCATGGGATATTGCAGCGCAAATATAAGTGGCAAGTGAACAATGTAAATCCAATACGAACTATCAGACATAAAACGCATAAATCGGTTGTGAACATTGAGATAGGTTTTACCCCATACCAAGCATGCCAAACTCATCCAAACTGAAATATAAGTTTCGCATAAAGCCACTGCTAATTTCTTCCAGAATACCAATGGCGAAGGCCCGAGAATGAAATGCTTGGGAATCAGCCAGTAAAAAATAATATAAAGCACCACACTCATTATCAACAACATAAAGCCATAGGATTTAAAGCGGTCAATAAAATTCTCTGTACTAAAAATCCAATAACCCAATGCGAAAAATAGCCCGAAAAAACCGAAGGACCACAACTGCGGTAAAAAACTGTCGGGTGCAGGCAGAGGTGCTGCAACCGACAGCAAGGCAGGGACTAGCAAAAGCGGAAATATAGCAAGAAAAAGCGCTGGTGTTATTTGATTAAAATAGGCGCGCAACCATTGCCAATTCACATAATGTAAAACCCAGGTCAATACACAAAAGAAAACAAGGTTGTATAAAAACCATAAATGCATAGTCGTGGGCGGTGGCGGTGGCGTACCGGGGTTAGCCATGGCTGTCACAATCATTTCCATAACTGGCGATTTTGCGTGTACGCTTGGTACCGCCGCTAACAGCGGCGCAATCACTGCCCATATACACAGCGGCAGAAAAATAATTAACGGCAATAGAATTCTCAGCGCGCGATTTTTTAACATGCTGCCCATGCCGCGCTTCTGAACAAGGTAAGCAACAAAGAATCCGGCGATCAAAAAAAACAGCGGCATTCTAAACAGATGGGTAAACCAAACAATATAATCAACAATGGGCGATTGCTGTGCATCCGCCGCAGGCCAAAGACTATGTAACATTGGGCTGTAGGCCAAAGCACCATGAAAAAATACGCCAGCGAGCATAGCTAAGGCGCGTAGGTTATCCATGTAATGCAAGCGTGTGTTTAATATAGGTAAATCTTGCAGACGTGACTCAGCCGTGGAGTTCATAGTGACCACCGAATATGAAAAATTACAGGAATTTAAAAATCGACTTCAACTTTTAAATAAAATTAATATGAACAGGGAGTCGTCATGCTCGCGCAGCGAAGATGACGATTCCCTTCTTAAGCGAGCGCTATTTATAGAAAGGTTTTCTTACGCGCCTGTAAGTAAAAAGCAACTGCCAATGACACAATAATTAAACTAAATTCCAATGCGAGCACACCAATTGATGCACTATTCCATACTTGCGTAGCACTTTGAAAATGACTGGAAATATCTTTGATTGACCCTAATATATAAATCAACGGCCCGATTAAACAATTCAAAACCACCATAACCAGAATAACAACACCTTCTGTTTCAACTATCATGCCTACTGCCCACACCAAACAATAACTTAATAGAAGATAACTACATATAATGGTGCTTAAAGGAATTAATCCATCGGGAATCGCAGAGAGTGTGAAAACGCCAATAGTCAAGATTAAAATGGCCAGCCAAGGAATAAAAAATAAGCTTTTGTTCGCAATTAATTTAGCAACCGCATAATCCGTTGGCGAAATGGGTAAGCTCATTATAAAGGGCAAGGTTTGTTCTTTGCGTTCATTAACAATAGTCATGGTCACAAGATGATTCGCCATGCCTATTACCATAGACATTAATAACGTAACCCCCATAACAAATTGCCATTCGCCCAAGCTGATAAAACTTAATGCAAAGATACTCCCACCCACATAGAGAGCCATAAACTTCCGCGTAAGATACCAATCTTTTTTAACCAAAATTTTAATTAAGGGAATATTCAAGTTGTAGCTCATGCTTTTGCTCCTGCTCTCACATTGGCAACAAAGATTTTTTCAAGTGACATACGATCAACACTGGAAACATTCAAACC
>ENA-UOWO01005668-UOWO01005668.1-activated-sludge-metagenome-genome-assembly--contig:-NODE-5668-length-13138-cov-4.824123_pt1 | contig 13138 bp, 10 predicted proteins | sample MGYA00238148_ERZ761564 | MGnify/ENA primary metagenome ERZ761564 (study PRJEB28885, sample SAMN05720194) | activated sludge metagenome | isolation source: Anaerobic digester | place: USA...
AGAAAGATCAGAGAGGTAATGGAGAATACAAATCAGGTTCACGAAAGCAGAAGAGAGTGGATGCTGGATAGAATGTACAGAACAGGCAAATACAATAACAATAATTGATTTTCAATTCTGGCAGCAGCATAGCCACCCGATTGAATTGATGGATGAAAAATTGGAATATATTCATTTGAATCCGGTGGCCGCAGGATTTGTTGACGCGCCAGAAGCATGGTTGTATAGTAGTGCTCATGACTATTCCGGGATTGGAAAGGGGTTTATTGATTTGGTATATTACTTAAATTGAAATTTCTTAAGCAAGCGGACGCTTGAATAGATTAGCACACAAGCGGATGCTTGCGCGATGAGATTAGACGTTAAAACATTTAAAGTTTTAGTCTCATGTTTATTCAAAACTCAATGATCTTCTATCCTTTCTTAACCTGGATCAACACCATTCCAGAATTTTCTTAACATTTATCAATTACGAATAGGGGTATGAGCCAATACATTTGTCTCTTATTAAAAACCCTATCTATTAATGAAAACAAAATCATTTAAAAAATGCCCGCCACTGTTGACAGCATTACTCCTTAGCCTAACACTATTAACCAATGCATTTGGCCAATCAACCCAAACCATCCGCGGAAGAGTATTGGACGAAGTTTCTCAAACACCTCTTATTGGAGTAAGTGTAACCATCGCCACTGAAAATGGTCTCCTCGGAGGTAGCACAGATACGGACGGCAACTACCGAATTGAAAATGTTCCGTTGGGAAGACAGACTATCAAAATCACTTACGTTGGTTATGAAGAACAAACTATACCCAATGTCGTGGTCACGGCTGGTAAAGAAGTAGTTCTGAACATCGCTTTAATAGAGGGAGTAAGTCAGTTGAATGAAGTGGTGGTAACTTCTAATTCAAAAGAAGACAAAACAGCAACGAATAATGACATGGCTGTGGTTAGCGCGCGCTCTTTTAATGTAGACGATACGAAACGCTACGCTGGAGCAATCGGAGATCCTTCACGAATGGCCGCCAACTTTGCAGGAGTTGTTGGTGGTAATGATTCACGAAATGATATTGTGGTGCGCGGTAATTCACCAACGGGTATGCTCTGGCAATTAGAAGGACTTAATATACCCAACCCCAATCACTTCGGATCGATGGTGAGTACAGGAGGCCCGGTGAGTATGCTCAACAACAACAACCTGGATAAATCCGATTTCATAACCAGTGCTTTCCCATCGCAATATGGAAATGCCACGGCTGGTGTGTTTGATATTAAGTTACGCGATGGTAATAATGAGAAACGAGAGTTTGTTGGTCAGATTGGTTTTAATGGATTTGAACTGGGCGCTGAAGGTCCGATATCTAAAAACTCAAAGGCATCTTATGTTGCAAACTATCGGTATTCTACATTAGGTCTTTTTCAGGCCATTGGTATTGAGTTTGGAACGGGATCAAATACTCCTTTATATCAGGATCTAAATTTTAAGGTAACATTGCCAACAAAAGGAAAAGGTAAATGGTCGTTGTTTGGAATTGGAGGAACGAGTTCGATTGATTTGCTGGGAAGCGAAGCTGATCTGGAGAAAAATACAGATTTGTATGGAAGTGAAAACATCGACTCCTATCCGAGTTACAAAACCGGAGTAGTGGGTGTGAGTTACGAAACCAGTGTATCGGAAAATACCTTCCTTAAAATTACTGCTGGTGCAAGTACAACAAGTGAATTCTTTTCAGCGGACTCATTGGTACGAGATAGCGAAAACGAAGTAATCGCAAAATACCTTCGCTCGGAAGCGGAGATGAGCACGCAAAAGTATTCGCTCAATTTTTTCACACGCACTAAATTCAATTCAAAGAATAGCCTCACTTCCGGACTTACCATCGATGCCATTTACTTTGATCTTTTCAATCGCGACATTTATGCAAATCTTGATAGCGACACCATACGACTTAATGTAAAAGACAATACAATGCTCTATCAGTTTTTCACAAACTGGAAGCATCGGTTTAATAACCAGCTTTCACTAAACGCTGGTGTGCACGCTCAATATTATGGATTGAATGAACAGTTCTCAATCGAGCCAAGAGTAAGCTTTCAATACGTTATTAATGGACGCAACTCATTAAGTGTGGGCTTCGGATTACACAATCAGGCACAAAACATAACGACCTCTTATGTTCAAACCAAAGCTGAAGATGGAAGTACACTGCTTACCAATAAACTTTTAGACTTCAGCACCAGTCAACACTATGTACTTACCTACGATTGGAATATATCCTCTAATCTTCGACTTAAAGCAGAGACGTATTATCAAAGTCTTTCCAACATACCTGTAGAAAAAAAGCTTAGTTCTTTCTCATCATTAAACACAGGAGCAAGCTTTGGTCCTGGCGATGAAGCGAATTTGGTGAATGAAGGTACCGGAATAAATTATGGAGTCGAGCTTACATTAGAGCGATTTTTCAGCAAGGGTTATTACTTTCTGATCACCACTTCCATCTTCGATTCAAAATACAAAGGTAGTGATGGTGTTGAACGCAACACCGCTTTCAACACAGGATATGTAGTAAATGCGCTTGCCGGAAAAGAATGGCAGTTAGGCAAAAAAGGAAAATACCTTTCATTAAATCTGAAGCTCACTACTATCGGAGGTAAATATCTTACGCCAATTGATTTCGATTTATCACAACAATATGGTCGCACCATTTACAAAGAAGATGAAGCCTTCAGTGAGCAGCAAGACGCTTACTTTCGTACTGATCTAAAAATTTCGTATCGAAAGGAGTACCGCAAAAGCACATTGGAGATTGCGCTGGATTTGCAAAACATAACCAACAACAAAAATATTTTCTCGCAAAGCTATAATCCACGCACCAACAGTATTGTTACGCAATACCAACAAACTTTCTTTCCGGTACCGTTTGTGCGCTTCACGTTCTAATTCCGAAAGCATTAATTAATCAGTGGAAAGTCATTTGAGATAACAGTTTCAATCAGGTGCTGGGATAGCACCTGATTTTTTTATGGTCGATCGGTGGAAACTTGCTACCTTTCACCATGATCGAAAATGAATACTCACCGTTGAGAAAGTTTGTTGCCGGCTTTGTGAATGTAACCGATGAAGAATGGCGCCTTCATGAAGCTGTTTTGCGCAGAAGGAATCTGAAAAAAGGCGAGTGGATAATAAAGCAAGGACAGATATGTGAATACGTTTCCTTTATCAATTACGGATGCTTTCGAATTTATAATATTGTTAAAGAGGAAGAAGTTACCACCGACTTTCGTTTTGAAGGACACTATATCACCGACTATCGCAGTTTTCTAACCCAACAACCCAGTACAGAATATATTATTGCCCTTGAAGATGCTGAAGTGATTGAGCTTCATTATAACGATATGCAGACCTTGTATGAAAAGGTACCTTCCTGGCAAAAGTATGGAAGGCTCATTGCAGAGTTTCTATACATAAAAGTGACCGAGCGTGCGCAATCTTTATTGTTCGATTCCCCGGAAGAACTTTACACCCGGTTGATGAAGGAGCGACCAAAAGTAATTGAGAATATGCCTCAACGTTATATCGCTTCCTATCTGGGCATCCAGCCAGAATCACTGAGCAGAATTCGCAAACGAATGATGACGCAAGATGGACGAGATGTTTGATACGGTGAAAATAATTCTATTCCCAACTCTTCTTGAAGAATCAAAATAAAAAAGAACAAACCATTCTTATTAGAACGTTCATACCATCTGCCCGTAACACTCAATGAATAAAAAAAGCACAAGATTACCCTGTGCTCTTCTAAGACTAAAGCTAATTCTCTATTACCTTATCTCAAATGAAATTGGCAGACTGTACATAACCTCCACCGGTTTTCCGCGTTGTGTGCCTGGCGTCCACTTCGGCATAGCAGAGACTACACGGATTGCCTCATCGCGAAAGCGTTGATCCACATCTTCATCTATTTCGTTTATAACATTTACTTCCCGAACATCACCTGCTTCTGTTATAATGAAATCAACAAACACAGTACCTTCCAATCCTTCTGTTTCTGCATCCTTTGGAAATTGAATATTATCGTTGAGGTATTTCATCATCGCATCATTGCCACCAATAAAAGAAGGATCTACCTCCGCTTTGTTGTAAACCACCTTGCCCTTCGAGTCAATAAAGGTAGGATTCAATTTGGTTTGCTCTTCAAACGCCAACCTTCTGCGTTCTTCACGTCTGGCCGTTTGCTCAGCAAGTTGTGCTTTCTTTTCAGCACGAGTAAGTTTTACTTCTGTATTTTCTTCAGTTAGTCCGTTTTTCACAGAATCCTCATGTGTCGATACCGCTGCATTGTTCTCTGTCGACTTAGATCCACAGGCTTGCATCGCCATAAATGATGCTGCTAACAGAATCATACTTAATGTTTTTTTCATAAATAGTCTTGTTAATTTTCAAGATTTCAACTAGTGAAGGAAATATAGTGCCACATATCGATGGCGTTAATTGAGGCTGCAAGCGGTTACATTTTTCCATCAAAGAATTCGTTGTGGATACTTCTCTACATAGAACATTCCCATTCCCGTTATTATTACACTAAAATCCCTTACACGATTGCGATATTTCTTTTCTACCTTTAGCCAACACATTCGGAATGAGACTGCTTACACCAAAAAATAATTTTCAGATAGACCTTAGCGAGCAAGACACATTGCATATCATTGAGTTCGAACCCGAGCAGTTACTCCAATTAGAGAAATTAACGAACGAAGAATTAAGGAAATTCAGGTTCATCCTGCCTTTCGGTATCTATCAGTTTGCAGAACCTGATATCCTATTTATTAAACAGGCGATGAAGGATAACGGCTTGCGTATTGAATATTACGATCCATACGAAGACATCATCGTGATCAGAAGCGGAGAAGGTGACAACAATAGTACAAAACTCATTGAGGCGTATTCGTAAATTGCAATAGATTAGCGCACAAGTACTTTGTACGATATCAATGTCTGCGAACAAACAATACTCCATGAAACGCACCATCATTCTATACGGATTATCATTGGCAGCATTACTTTTTTTAATGCAATGGCTTCAGTTTGGTTTTATCATTCGAGATCTGTCGCTTGAATTTTATCTGGGCGTGGTGGCGGTTGTTTTCACAGCAATAGGTATTTGGGCAGGATTGAGATTAACACAAGCGAAAACCAAAGTCGTTCTACAAACTGATTTCAGTTTTAATGAGGTCGAGTGTAATCGGTTAGGCATTAGCAAACGCGAGTTGGAGGTATTGCAATTAATGGCTCAGGGATTTTCGAATCAGGAAATTGCCGACAAGCTCTTTGTTTCTCTCAATACTGTAAAGACACATTCTTCTAATTTATTTCTAAAGCTGGAGGTAAGGCGAAGAACCCAAGCCGTTCAGCGTTCAAAAGAGTTGATGCTCATACCTTAGCGCTGATATTGTGGATGCAGCCTGTTGAAAAGAGTAATCGGTATTCGGTAATCAGTCGGGTGGTGGTAGTTACCGAATACCGATTACTGATCATCAATACACCCGCTTCTGAAAAAGCCTTCTATACACCAAATTTTGATCAGCCACTTGATCACCCTTCAGTAGTATTTCCTTAACTTTTCGAACAATCATCCTTTCGGGTGATGGATAAAGGTGGATTCTGAATGTATTTCGCCTAAACAAAACCAAAATTATCATGAAAAAAATCGTACTCATCTTCGGCTCCATAGCCGGTGCTATTGCTGGTGGAATGTTTCTGGCTACGTGGCCCTTGCATGAAAATGGAACATTGAATCCAGAGAATGGCATGTTGGTCGGCTATACCACAATGGTCATCGCCCTGTCGGTAATCTTCTTCGCTGTAAAGTCTTACCGCGATAACCAATTGAACGGCACGATTAGTTTCGGCAAAGCTTTGGTGATGGGTTTGTGGATTTCATTAGTTGCTGCTGTTGTTTACGCCCTAGTCTGGGAAGTAATGTACAACACTATTGCTTCTGGTTATCTGGAAAAAATGGCGGACTACTCTCTTGAAAAGATGAAGGCAGCGGGAGTAAGCGCTGAAGAACTTATCGCCAAGAAAAAAGAGATGATGGAATCCTTCGAGTGGTATAAAAATCCTCTTCTCAGATTTGGTATGACGATGGCCGAAATATTACCGGTTGGTATTTTGATCTCGCTCATCTGCGCTGCTTTATTGCGCAAAAAAGAATTTCTTCCCAGCGAGTCAAAATAAAATATTAAACAGTGATAACTGGAGCTACGCAAACAATGAATATGCTTGAATTTCTTTTTGTGAAGCTTGGTGTCTTTGTGGCCTGATTTTTTTTACCACAAAGTCTCTAAGCCGCAAAGAAGTCACTAAGTTGCGCAACCTTAGTCATCAATTGAAACATAATCTAAAAAAATCGAAATGAAACGAGTTACAGGATTAGGTGGAGTCTTCTTTAAATCTGAAGATCCAAAGCAATTAAATACATGGTATCAAAAACATCTTGGTATCGAAGGGCTGTTCAAATGGACTGATCTTGAAAAGCCTGAAGCAAAAGTTCCTGCCCAAACCATTTGGAGTCCGTTTAAAAAAGACACAACCTATTTTTCACCGAGCGAAAAATCATTCATGTTCAACTATCGTGTTGAGAATTTAGTTGAACTATTAAAGGTATTGAAAGAAGAGGGTGTTGAAGTGGTGGGTGAGATTCAAGAAGAGTCTTACGGAAAGTTTGGTTGGATTATGGATCCCGAAGGAAATAAAATTGAATTGTGGGAACCAGTTGACGATGGCTTTTGATTCATACCTCTCATCACCCAATCATTGGTATTCAAACTTTATAGGCCCCAGGTCTGTAACCCTTTAGAACTTTTGACGTCTTTACTTCATCTCGTCAAATAGTACTAATACCAATCCCATGCTCAAAAATCTGATCACCATTGCCTTTCGCAATATTCGCAAAGACAAAACTTACAGTGCCATCAACATTCTGGGTCTTACCATCGGCATTACCTGTAGCTTATTTCTACTGATGTACATTCTGGATGAGTTAAGTTATGACCGATATCATAAAAATGCGGACAACATCTATCGCGTTATTTCAAATATCAAAGAACCAGACAATGCTTTTACCTGGGCAGTAGCACAAATACCGATGGCGGTTGAGCTTCGTGATAATTATCCGGAAGTAAAAAATGCAGTTCGGTTTAATGGAATCGGTAAGACCCTTTTTAAATACAATGAAAAAGAGTTTAACGAAACTGATTTCTATCTCGCTGACTCTACTGTGTTTGATATGTTCAGCTATACATTTCTTGCAGGTGATGCCAACACGGCACTCGACAATCCCTTTTCCGTTGTTATATCACAAAAGACGGCTAAGAAATATTTCGCTGATGTTTCTTCTGCTCTCGGACAATCTTTACAAACCATCAATAGCGATGGTAAAGCAGAAGATTTTAAAGTTACTGGTGTAATTCAGGATGTTCCATTGAATTCACACTTCAGGTTTGATGCCTTAATTTCCAACAATTCATATCCTCAGTATCAAGGTAGCTGGGGAAATTTTGGTGTGTTTACCTATATCCAGTTGCCCAAAAATTATGATTTGCCAAAAATGTATGTCAGTCTCGATTCTATTATCAAACAAAAAGTGGATCCTATTTTTGAACAATATGGAATCACTATTAAATACGAATTACAAAAGATCACGGACATCCACTTATATTCAAAAATTCAGGATGAAGCAGAAGCCGGTGGCGATATTTCAAACATCTATATCTTCAGTGCAGTAGCCGCCATGATGCTCATCATCGCCTGTATTAATTATATGAATCTTGCAACGGCACGTTCGGCAAACCGATCGAAAGAGGTAGGTATTCGAAAAGTAATGGGCTCACAACGTTATCAGTTGCTAACACAGTTCATTACCGAATCCATTGTGATGGCATTCATGGCAATGACGATTAGTTTGATTTTGATCTATGCATTGCTGCCTGCATTCAATACGCTTGCAAATAAAGAACTTCCGTTTTCGTATATCCTGCAACCCACCGTGTTGTTCAGTCTTATCGGTATTATGTTGTTTATCGGTATTGCCGGTGGAAGTTATCCTGCTTTTTACCTCTCGGGATTTAACCCCGTGCAGGTATTGAAAGGCAAGCTCGCCACCAAGGGTGGAAGTGTTACCTTCCGAAAAGTATTGGTTGTGTTTCAATTTGGTATCTCCATTTTTATGCTCATCTCTACGCTTGTTGTTTACGATCAACTTCAATACATGCGAAACAAAGATTTAGGATTTAAAAAAGATCATGTAGTGCGGCTCGCACTAAACGAGCGGGAGCTTCGAAATAAAGCACAGGTGTTGGTAGATGCATTAAAGCTTACACCAGAGGTAGAAGGTATTGGTATGGCGAACTCATCGCCTGGTGAAGGCATTAGTAAAAACCTTCTAAAAGTTGAAGAGAACGATGGTAAGCTTAGTGACAGAGGTGTAGATTTATACGGTGCAGATTTTGATTATGTCAAAACAATGGGCATGACAATCGTAACTGGTCGTGATTTTTCCCGAGATGTTGCATCAGATACTACCTATGCCGTTTTAGTAAATGAAGCAATGGTAGCACGCATGGCATGGAAAGATCCGATAGGCAAGAAATTTATTTTTAGTGGCGGTGGGCCGAATGGAACACCCATTGAAAAACATGTGGTTGGAGTAGTGAAAGATTATCATCAGAATTCATTGTACGATGCCATCGAACCATTGATGATCATATTAGGTAAGCGTAACAATTATGTTTTTGTTCGAACCGGAAATGGTGACGTAAAGCAATCCCTTGCAGCTATTGAAAATACATGGAAGAAAATATTTCCAAGCTTTCCTTTTGAGTACGATTTCCTGGATCAGGACTTTAATTCGCAATACAAAGCAGACGAAAAACGAAGTACAATTTTCACAACCTTCTCAAGCCTTACCATTTTTATTGCATGCTTAGGCTTGTTGGGATTAACAGCCTTTACAACCGAGCAACGCACAAAAGAAATTGGCGTGCGCAAAGTATTGGGAGCGAATGTAAACTCATTGGTTCTCTTAGTATCCAAAGAATTCTTCTTGCTGGTTAGTATTGGTACGGTGCTGGCATTGCCTGTTGCCTGGTATATTACCAACACATGGCTTCAGAAATTTGCTTATCGCATAGAACTGGAAGCTGAGTGGCCCACCTTTATTATCTCCGCATTGCTGGCATTTGTAATTACACTCGCCACAGTAGGGTACCATGTTATTCGTGCAGCTTCTGCTAATCCGGTGACTGCGTTGCGGGATGAATAAAACTGAAAAAGCTTAGTTTCATGTCAACTTTTACATCCTTTTGCTCCAAGGCACAAACCCCATGTCTTGAATCAAAAGGCATTTTATATATTGGCCAATTCTACCAGAATAGGTAAATTGAGTTTCAAACAAAATTAATGTTATGAAAAAATCACTATTAACAACGCTGGTCTTATGTATGGCAATAGGATCATTTGCTCAATTTAACAAGGGAAGTAAAATGATTGGAGGAAGTCTTTCATTTAACACCAACACATCCAAATCAAAGAGTGGAAACACTACTACTACAACCGAAAAAAGTACTGAGTATTCGTTCACTCCAAGTTTTGGATACTTCGTTATTGATAATCTGGCAATCGGGCTAGGACTTAATGCTTCTATTTCAAGGTCAAGACCAGAGGCCGACATTTATGATACCGATAATTTTTCTATGCGGTTTCAACCCTTTGTCCGCTACTATCTTGATCAACGCATATTTTTCCATGGCGAGTATGGAATAGGTTCAGGTAAACAAAAATATTCCTATACTGGACAAGACCCAATAGTAGATAAATATAATTTGAGTCATTGGGCTCTGGGTGCAGGATATGCGATCTTATTAAATGAGCACGTTACAATAGACCCCATGTTTGGTTACGGATCTTCTTCTGCTAAAGATAGAGAAACCAAAGACAAAGACATCAACAGTGGATTCTTCATTCAAGTTGGAATACAAGTCTTCTTGGATAAGAAATAACAATAAAGATTTCGTTACAACATCATCGCACAAGCTTCTTCTTGTGTGATGATGTTTACAAAATATCACTGCACTGTACTCGTCACAGTTCTACGATTTAATAAATTAGAGTTCTGCTTCCAGAAGAATTGATCCTGGAATAATTTCCTATTAGTCTAGTCCTTCAAAGACTTTCAAATAACCATTATCAGTAAGGTAAGCTTTGTTGTCAAAAACAAAAACATCATCGGGATAAGAACTTCCTTCACTAATGGCATCCGCGTCTACTGACCATGTTTTTGAATCCTTATCGAAAATCCACAAGGAACTGCTCGTCACTACATAGGCTCTACTACCCAATACAAACGGACTATTGAACGCCACATTGCTTCCAAAATCCACTGGCAGATCAAGTAGTTCGTATGATTGATCGGCCAGATTAAAACGACTCATCTGATCACCATTAATACCATACCAGTACAGGTCATCACCAATCAAAAAAACAGCACCAAAATCGGTCGATGTTTGATTCGATATCTTATTCCATTTTTTCGTTAATGCATTGAACTCGTAGATACCGCTATTATTGGGAACATAAAATTTACCTTTGTACTCAACCCAATGTGTTTCTCCGGGTGAGAATGGTAAATCCGTCAATGGATTCCATTGATTTGTGGTGGGGTCATATTCCCAAAACTTGTTAGATGCGTAGCTGCTGGCATAACCCCTTCCGTTAGCAGACCCCGTCAGTCCATAATCTACTCCTGGAAAGTCTGCTCTTTCTTCCCATGTATCATTTTCGCTAATGTCAAATTTCCAGAAGGCGTGTGGTGAACCTGACTCACGATCAATGAGGTAAATGGCATCATCAATCAGAAAGCCTTTACTCCACAGTGTGCCATTGGATGCATGTGGTGTGAGTGTTACTTGGTCTTCTGTGAAGAGTGAAATACCAAATGAAGCATAGGTAGTACAGAAAGCATCATCCAGATGATTTGCGCAATAGCAAACGGAATCCGCCTGTGAAAATGTATCGCAGTTGGGTTTGCTATCATCATTTCCACACGAAAGCAAAGTGAACAGCAACAGGCTTATTGGAAGCACAGAGCAGAGATATTTAGTTTTCATGTAACAATAACAGTTTGGTTTATAGTTCTAAATTTAAGCCAACGGAATTGTTGATTATTAAATCTCATCTGAATTCACGATGAGTTGTTGTTGCTAGCGACAGCTTGAACTCTTGTTAAAACGTGCAATCGAGAGCTATTAAAATGCAACAAGGTTTATGCAACTTCTGATGTTGTTGCAAGATAGTTGCAAACCATAAAGCAAAGTCAGTATCGAATTTGTTTTGCCTCCCCGCTAAGTTTCATTTTTTGGTTCTGCAACTGGGACAATAGAAGCGCGAATTACTTTTTGGCAAACTGATAAACAAAACTATCATTCAATTCCTTGAAATATATAAAGCATAATACTCTCATCGTTCTTTCGGATGCCCGTTATGAGAGAGTTATCAATTATTATCCACAATCTCACTAATCGGCTGACCTGTGCACCCACTTGGAAATTTAATATTCAATAAGATGGATAAGGTAGGTGCTATATCCGTAATGGCATGATACTGCGAGGTTGATCCTTTCTTAATTCCTTTACCATAAAAAAGTATGGGAACATGCGTATCGTATTTATAAGTCGAGCCATGCGTTGTGCCAGTCACTGATCCTGATTCATACCAACCCGGTTGCAGGGTATAAACGATATCACCAGAGCGCTGTGCATTATATCCTCGAATCACATCGCCCCGCTCACTCTTTTCATCGTAACTACCTTGACGTAAAGATGCCTCAGTATAATAATTTGAAATACCTTCCATCGACATTAAAAATTTTCCAATGAGCTCGGTAGCAATAAACATGTCAACTCCGGTCGCTTTTGCATCGTGTTGAAAAGCATCTTGGTTCAAGAAGATCTGATAATTATTAATGTCGGAGATTAAGGTTTTGTTTGGGTAGTAAGTCAACAAATACTCGGTCAACTTTGCCTTTAAGAATGCATCACTAAAATATCCTGCAGGTATTTTACTGTCTTTCAGATACTGAGGAACATCGGCCACGGCATGATCGGCTGTTAAAAATACCGTGTAGTTTCCTGCACCCACTTGTTGATCCAGTTTCTTCAAAAATTCTTCAAGGCTTTTATCCAATCGTAAATACATATCTTCTATTTCCACTGCATTGGGACCAACCGCGTGTCCTAATATATCTGTGCTGGAATATGACACGCACAAAAAATCGGTAATATAATCTTTGCCCATCTGTTCGCCCGTAACCGTGGCCATCGCCATTTCGGTGAGAAGGTTGTTGCCAAACGGGGTGGTAGTTATTAAATCAAAGCCTCTGTACTTAAGGCGCATTTCGCTCAGTACATACGGAAACGTAGGCTTCAATTTTCCACCGAGTTTAATCTCATAGGGCGAGTCATCAGGACCACTTTCTGTATATTGTTCAATGGGTAATAAAGTATTCCAGGTCTGTGATAAATATTTGTTGGCAAGATTTTGATCGTTGAATTTTACAACCCAATCCGGAAGCTTGGCCATATAGTAAGTACTTGTAATAAATTTTCCAGTGCCACTATCAAACCAATACGCTGCATCGGCCATGTGTCCGGCAGGTAATACAGCACCGCGATCCTTAATGGACACACCAATTACTTTTGATCGCTTCTGTGTAAATAATTTTAACTCGTCTGTAATGGTTGATGATAACATACGCCAGGGTGAAACATCTCCATTTCCTAATTCGCTACCGACTGGTTTTTGTAGTGGATCTTCTACACAATTTACTATTTTACTTAAGCGCTTGTGATAAAAATCATTTGCGATAATACCGTGAAAAGCGGGGGTCGTTCCGGTGTAGACAGATGCATGACCTGGACCTGTGACCGTTGGTGCATAATTATAGTGTGCGTTCTTCAACATGAATCCTTCATTCATGAGTCGCTTGAATCCACCCTCTCCATACTTTGAGTGAAACCGATACAGGTATTCCTGCCGCATCTGATCCACAACAATACCCACCACTAATTTAGGTTGGTCGTT
>ENA-UOWO01005670-UOWO01005670.1-activated-sludge-metagenome-genome-assembly--contig:-NODE-5670-length-13135-cov-6.012156_pt1 | contig 13135 bp, 13 predicted proteins | sample MGYA00238148_ERZ761564 | MGnify/ENA primary metagenome ERZ761564 (study PRJEB28885, sample SAMN05720194) | activated sludge metagenome | isolation source: Anaerobic digester | place: USA...
GCCCCACCCCCAATGGCGATATCCCCACGGTCCAGTGCACGGGGAGATCCCGGAGAAGAGCCGGGCACGGCTGCTCCCCTGATATACGCCCGGGCACGGACCCCGCTCCCGCGGCGCGGGCGGGGTGGAGGAGGCCGAAGAAGTGTCTGGGTATCCTTTGCCGAAGGCGCGGGCGGGGTGGGGGCTGCCGGCAGAAGAGTATGGGTATCCCTGCGGAGGCGCGAGCGGGGTGGGGGAGCCGGAAGAGTACGGGTATCCCTGCGGAGGCGCAGGCGGGGTGGGAGAGCCGGCGAAGTGTATGGGTATCCCGCTGGAGGGGAATGCCGGAGCAGAACGCATGATTAACCCGCCTGCGAAAGTTCTCGCGCGCCGGAGAACGGGGCTGTGCCGCACGCCGCCGGCAGGGATCTATCTCAACCCTGTGCAGAAAGTACATTACTATTGGTTACAAATTATATCTTGTAATGGATAAAATAAGACACAAACTTTTTCAGCAGGTTAGCGGCTCATCTCCGGCATCCGTAGCAAACGGGTCCTCTGCACCCCCTGATACCGGGGAGTCCGACGCCGACCTCCTTGACGCCTACTCCCGGGCCGTCGTACGGGTCGTCGAGACCGTGGGGCCCGCAGTCGTGAGCGTGGTCGTGGGGAAGAACCCCCGGGACCGGAGGGGCGAGCAGATCGGGGCCGGTTCCGGCGTGATCGTGACACCGGACGGCTACATCATGACCAACAACCACGTGGTGCAGGGCGCGGGCAGGATCGAGGTCCGTACGGCGGATGGGACCGCTCTCCCCGCACGCCTGGCCGGGGCCGATCCGGCGACCGATCTCGCCGTCCTCCGTGCCGATGCCGGGGATCTCCCCTCTGCAGCGTTCGGCGACTCCGGGGCGCTCTCGGTCGGCCAGCTTGCGATAGCCATCGGCAACCCGCTCGGATTCGACTCGACCGTCTCGACGGGGGTCCTGAGCGCTCTTGGCCGGGCGCTCCGGAGCCGGGACGGTCGCCTGATCGAGAACGTCATCCAGCACACCGCGCCCCTGAACCCCGGCAACTCCGGCGGCCCGCTGGTGGACTCGCGCGGCCGGGTGATCGGGATCAACACCGCCATCATCCCCATGGCCCAGAGCATCTGCTTCTCGATCCCTGCAAACACCGCCGCCTGGGTCCTCCCGCAGCTCGTCGCCGACGGTCGGGTGCGGCGCGGCTACCTGGGCATTGCCGGCCAGTCACGACCGCTGGAGCGGTCGCTCGTCCTCGCTCTCGGGCTTACCGGGGGCCATGCGGTCGAGGTCGTCTCGGTCTCGCGGGAGAGCCCCGCCGGCAGGGCAGGGCTCCGGCCGGGCGACCTGATCATAGCGATCAACGAAACCGACGTGGGGTGCGTGGACGACCTGCACCGGTTCCTCGCCACCTGGCCTATCGCGGAACCGGCAACCCTGACGCTCGTCCGGGGCCGGCAGCGGATCCGGCTCCCGATCACACCGATCGAGGCCGTCGCGTGCCCCGCCGTCGGGTGAGGTCACGGTATCCACGTAATCTGCGGCTCGCGCCGTCCCGGTTTCGGCTGCAGGGGGGCAGGGTAGCCGAATATCAGGGGCGCCACGATCCGGTGGTCGTCCGGGACCTTCAACGCCCTGAGGAGATCGGGGTTCTGCTGGATGAGGGCCGCGGAGCCGACCCAGCAACTGCCGATGCCAATCGCCCAGGCGGCGAGCATCATGTTCTCCGCGCAGAGCGCGCAGTCGATGGCGCTCGATACGACCTCACGGGCGCCGAGGACCAGGACCAGGGCCGGGGCGTTGTAGAAGATGCTGTACTCCGGATCTTTGAGCGCCATAAGGAAGTTCTCCACCCCGGGCCGGGGCTCCCCCCCGATCTTCTCTGCAAGGATGGGTTTGCAGTAGTCGGATGCCCGCCGCATCAGGCTCCTATCCTTCACGACCACGAACCGCCAGGGCTGAAGCCCGAGAGCGTTCGGGGCCTGGACGCCCGCAGCGATGATCGCCCGGAGGGCCTCGTCCGGGAGATCGCGGTCGACATAATCCCTGACGCTCCGGCGCTCCCGGATCACGGAGAAGATCCCGATCGCCTCTGTATCCGTCACCATACGTCCTCCGAAGGAAGGCCATCGTATATATGCCTTGAGGGGCCGGCCTCTATCAGGAGAGGATGAAGAAACCCTCGAACTTCCCGGTATACTCCTCTTTGATGATCGCCACGTCGTCGACCCGGGCCGCGGCCGGACCCCTGCGGCAGAACCCGACCATCCGCCGCACGGACTCCTCCTCGCCCTCAAAGACCGCCTCCACACGGCCGTCGGGGAGGTTCCTGACCCACCCGGTGACGCCTGCATCCCGGGCCTCGTCCTCCACGGCCCACCGGAATCCGACACCCTGTACCCGCCCGGCGACCAGTACGCGCGTCCGCACTTGCATATACCAGGGGTCGGCGGCGATAAGACTTATCCCTGCCGGGCACGCCGGGGTTTTTCCGGAACCCCCACCCCCTTCGAGGTGGTAAAACCGGCCGGAATATTCCCTCGAAGATGAGTATGCAGGTAATGCCGGCCGAACATCAGATCGTAACTCATTTTAGTTCTTCGAGATCCAACACCTAAGGCAGCTATACTCCAGCGCTGGTGGGAAACAATGGACTCAGATCTGAACCGGGCACCCGGCGGCCTGCCGGTGCCCGGCGCACTCGAAGACGGTCTTCTCGTGGTGGATGGCGACCGGAAGATCCTCTGGTGCAACCCGGCCCTTGCGCGGATGCTCGGCCTCCCGCCGGGAGAGGTACCCGGGACGGATCTCCTCTCCCTCCTCGAGGAGCACCTCCTGCCGGCCATCGAGGATGAGGCCTCCGCGCGGTCGATCCGGCAGACACTCCTCGACGGCGCGGATCTCCCCGATCTTTGCTGCCGCACCCGGTCGCCCGCCGGCACCCGGCGCTGGCTCTCGATTGCGGGGTCACGGATCCCCGGCGGGCAGCATCTCATCAGGATCCGGGACGCCGCCAGGGATATAGATGCGCATCATTTCAGGACCGCGCTCAAGCAATCACCGGTGGTCGTCTTTGCGCAGGACCTGGATCTGCGCTATATCTGGTCCTGCAACCAGCAGCTCGGGCCCACGGACGAGTCCATCATAGGAGCCCGGGACGAGGAGATCTTTCCTGACGGTGGGGCGCACTTTACCGCGATCAAGCGCTGGATTCTCGAGACGGGAGAAGGGATGCGGACGTCGATGACGCTCAACGTCGACGGCGACCACCATGTCCGTGACCTGACACTCAAACCCCTCCGTGATGCCGAAGGCCGGATCGCCGGCATCACCGGGACGGCCTTCGACGTAACCGAGAGAGATCGGGCGGAGAAGGCGCTCCAGAAGAGGATGAGCGAGCTCCAGTGCCTGTATGCCATCACGCACCTCGTCGAGGTGCCGGGGATAACGCCTGATGGGCTCCTGCAGGCGGTTGCCGATACCCTCCCTTCAGGCTGGCAGTACCCGGACGATGCCGCGGTGCGGATCCAGATCGATGACCGGGAATATCGCCGGGGTGAACCGAAAGAGACGCCCTGGCGACAGGCAAGCCCGATCATCGTCTGCGGCGAACGGCGCGGCGAAGTTGAGATCTGGTATACCAGCGAGAAACCGGAGGCTGTCGAGGGGCCGTTTCTCACAGAGGAGCGGATGCTGCTCGATGCCGTTGCGGAGCGGCTCGGCCGGATCATCGAGCGGCTCCAGATAGAGGCGGCGCTCCGGGAGAGCGAGGCAAAGTTCCGGGGGATCGCCCAGCGGAGTTTCGACCTCATCGCCACGTCCTACCTCGACGGGGGGTTAAATTACATATCGCCGGCGATGGAGCGCATACTCGGCTACTCGCCCGCGGAGATGAAAGGGACCGACTGGGAAGACTACATCCTCCCGGTAAGCCTCCCGGTATGGGAAGAGGGGCGCCAGCGAATGCTCCAGAACAGGCAGGTCGAGGGGCTCCAGATCGAGGTCAGGCAAAAGAACGGGGAAACTGCCGTGCTGGAACTGAACGGGTCGCCGATCGTCGAAAAAGGGATGATCGTGGGGTTCCAGGCCGTAGGAAGGGATATATCCGAGCGGGTTCTGTATGAACGGCTCCGTGAGCAGACCCTCGACCTGAATGCACGAAACATAGCGCAGTTTGCCATCCTTGCCGACCACGTCCGCCACCCGCTCCAGGTGGTGCTGGGGCTTGCGGATCTGCTTGACGATGAGAAGACCGCAGAGATCCTCCGTGAACAGGTCAGGAGGATCAATGCACGGATCAGCGAGCTCGACCGCGAGTGGGTGGAGTCGCGGAAGATCCGGGAGTTCCTGAAGCGCTACGAACTCTAAAACCTCTCTTTTCGCGGCACGGCTCCCCGGATCGCGGCGAGCGCCTCCGGCAGGAGCGTGCCCTTCTTACCGATGATGTCGGCCGAGCGTATGGCGGACGGGTGTGCGGCAAGAGCGTAGCTCTCGACAAAGAGGCCGAGCCCGCCCCGGGCAAAGTCGTCGAGCGAGAGCGGGACCGAGGGTCCGTCGAAGGAGGGCCTGCTTGAGACCGGGCAGACGATCAGGCACCCGTTCTCTCCTGCCGCGATGACCACCACCGGCCGGACCTTCTCTTCGCCTCCTCCCCCGATGCGCACGGCGGCCAGGAGAACGTCGCCGCTGACGTACCGCCCCATGGACAGAGAGGTTGGCGCCCAGGGTCGATAAGAGGATTGGTCCGTGCCCCTCCCGTGTCAGGAAGAACCGCGCCTCATGAAGATCCTTCCCCGGCAACTGCCGGATCACGACTCATTGGACCCTGTATTCCCGGCCGGCGTGAGGATGACCCGGAGTACGCCCCTCCTCTCGTCGACGGCGGTATGCTCTATCCTCACCGGGGTCTTCTTCCCGAGCGCCACTATGGCGGCGATGAGGCTGCAGACCGGGCAGGCGACCATGGTGCAGCATTTTGGTGATGCTGCCCGTATAGCCCGGCAGCCGGGTATGAGCCGGTAGCCGTGAAGGGTGACGACGATGTTCTCGCCGTCTCTCTTCGCCTCCGTCTTTTCGGCAACCTCGATGAGGTCGTCGCAGACCTCGGCGATGCAGGCAAGGAGGGCCTCGTCCTCCTCCGGCACCTCGAGAGCGTGCTTCTCGCGGAGACGGGCGAGGAGCGGGGCGCATGCCGGAACGAGCCGGACGGCGCAGATACTGCCGGTGATGAAGGAGTAGTCGCCATTGGGTTTCTCCGGGAGGGTGCCTGCGACCGGGATCACCTCGATGACGGTCCCGTCCTCCGGGAAGAACCGGGCATCGCCCTGGACGCCGAGGTCCGCGCAGAGTGTGGCGGTCCCGATCGTCCCCTGGACGGGGAGGAGGGCGGCGACATCCGGATCGAGGGGCTCGCCCTTGTGGAGGGCGAGGAGGAAGATGCCGGCGATGAAGCAGCCGGTGCCCGCGAGGACGACCGTTGCGGTGGTGATGTCTCCTCTGCCGGTCACGGCCGCGACGGCGAGGAGGAGGACCGTAGCGAGGATGAGGGAGAACGCTCCCCGGTAGGGGTTGCTCCGCGTCACGCCTCACCTCGTGCCCACCGGGCGAGCCGGTAGTCCCGGAGGGTGAGGGCAAGAAAACCGCCGCCGAGAGCGGCCGTGAGGCCGAGGAGGGGGAGGAGGATCCGGCCGCTTGCCAGGAGGACCGCGGCAAAGAGGACGATCGCCCCGGCGTAAGCAGGATAGCCCCGTCGATCGCCGAGGAACGCGGCGAGGACGATCGTCTGGAGGATGAGAGCCGCGAAGAGATCCCCGACGGCGACGACCAGGATCTCGGCCGCGCAAAGGAGGAGAAACTTTCGATCGACCGCCATCAGAGCACCTCCACGGCATCGACGCCGGGGAGGGTCCCGGCACCGGCGGGGGCCCGGAGGGTGACCCGCATCCCCCGGACCTTTGCCTCGTGGATCAACTGGAGGAGATGGCTTTTATCGCCCTCCGAAAGGAGAGAGTAGATCCGGATATCCGTAGCCTCCGCCCGGTCGAGGGCCGCCCGGATTGCCACGGTGAAGGGTGCGGGGCTCGTGGCCGCGAACGCCGAGAGGACTCCGCCGAGCCGCTCGCGGAATACCCGTTCCTCCGGCCCCGCTCCCTGCCCGCTCATCCTCGCCCGTCCCGCGAGGACGGCGGGCCCCGGTGCGCGGTAGAGGTGGGCACGGGGCTCGAGGGGCGAGAGGCCGCCGAGAGCCGCGAAAGCCTCACGGTTCGCCAGGATACGCGGGAGAAACCGGACAATCTCTCCGCCGGCGGCGACCAGGAGCGAGCAGCCGTCGCGGGAGGCGATCGCCCCCTCGATGGCGCCGTAGACGGCCGTCGAGAGCCGGGCGAAGTCTTCCGGATCTCCGGTCAGGGTCGGGATGTCGACGGCGATCAGGGGCGCACCGCCCGATAAGCCGGTCATCTCGCGGATATAGAGGGTGCCGCGCCGGGCGGTGACCTTCCAGTCCACCAGGCGGGGGTCGTCGCCCTTCTGGTAAGCCCGAAACCCGCGGACGCCTTGAGCGGCAAGCGTGGTCTTCCGGTCCACTTCGGTACTTTCTCCATGTGTCCCGATACCCCTCCCGGCCTCCGGGGTCCCCACGGGAAAGACCCGGAGGCGGGGGGCGTCGAACCTGCGGCAGAAGAGATCGCGGGAGAAGAATGCATCGCCTGCCGAGAGGACGATCCCGCCAAACGCCGTTTCTCCCGGCGCCATGAGCCGGATGGCGTAGGTCACGGCCTTTCCCGGCTCACAGAGCGGGCCGTCGCCGGCCGCGACTGCCGGCGGGATATCACGCACGTGGATAGCCATGCCTGGCGGGACGGCGCAGTCGGCCTGCACCCGGACGGACGCCACCGCCCCCTGCCGGAGGATCGTCGGGTCGACGTCGCGAGTCACGGTAAGGGAAGTGACCGCGACTGCGAGATCGTTCCCGAACCGCCACCCCCGCCAGAGGAGGAAGAGGCCGAGAGACCCGGCGGCAAGGGCCGCGGCCGGCATCAGGAGGAGATGGGCTGCGGCGGCGAGGAGGAGAGCAAGCGCCGCGACTCCCCCGGCGGCCCGGGTCGGCCGAAGCATCCTTACGACACCCCGGCACTCTCGATGATCTCGCCGACGACCGCATCCGGGGTTACCCCGGCGATCGCCGCCTCCCGGGTGAGGAGGATACGGTGCCGGAGAGCGGGTACGGCAAGCGCCCGGGCGTCGTCGGGGATGACATAGGTCCGGCCGTCCAGGGCTGCCCGGACCCTCGAGCCGCCGAGGAGGGCGATCGATGCACGGGAACTCGCGCCGAGCCGGACATCGCTATGAGACCGGGTGGCAGACACCAGGTCGCGGACGTAGATGAGGACCGTCTCGTCGACCCGGATCTCCCGAATAGTCGCGGCCATCGCCCCGATCTCCTTCGGCCCGAGGACAGGGGCGACCCGGTCCCGGTAGATCTTCCAGTCCAGTTCCCCGGCCCGCTCCCGCCGGAGGATCTCGAGTTCTCCCTCCGGGTCGAGGTGGTTGAGGACGGTGCTGAACATGAACCGGTCGCGCTGGGCCTCGATGAGGGGGAAGGTTCCCTCGGAGTCGTAGGGGTTCTGAGTGGCTATGACGAAGTAGGCATCGCTGAGCGGGTAGGATATACCGTCGATCGTTGCCTGCCGCTCGCTCAGGGCCTCGAGGAGGGCGCTCTGGGTCTTCGGGGTCAGGCGGTTCATCTCGTCGACCATCAAAAAGTTCGTGAAGATGGGCCCTTTCTGGAGAGTGAACTTGTTTTTGTTCCGGTCGTAGGTCCGGACCCCGATGATGTCGGCTGGCTGGAGGTCCACGGCTCCCTGGACCCGCCGGAACTCGTAATCCATCAGGCGTGCGATGATCTTGCAGACGGTGGTCTTTGCGGTTCCCGGCACCCCCTCTATGAGGAGGTGGCCGCCGTTGATCATGCTGATGAAGATCTCTTCGATGAGAGGCTGGTTTGCGACGACCACCTGCTGGGTGATCAGCCGGATATCCTCATAAGCATCCGCGATCGTTTTGATGCGTTCATTTAAACTCTCATTCATCTCTCTTCCTCCCAAAGATCCAGGCGACCGGCAGGACGCCGAGGGCGACTATGGCGGCTCCGGCCGGTGGGGTTGTCCGGATCCATACCAGGGTGTTGATGATCGGGCTCTTCGTGCCGGTCCTGCTGTGGATGCCGTCTACCCGGATCGGCTGGAGATTCTCAATGAACTTCGGGTTCTCGGCGAACATGGCGTTGACGAAGAGGCTTGCGTCGCCAAGCACGGTGAGGTTTCCTTCCCGGGCGCAGACGACCGCGGTCCCGAAGGCCTCAGAACCGCTTATCCGGCCGTCGCCGTCGGCGTCGTCCCAGGTGAAGGGCGACGTCTCGAGGAGGGGCTCGCCTCCCTCGACCGCGGCCGGGCGGTTGACCCGGGCGGTCTCTACCCCGGCAAAGAGGGTGTCGTTCCCGACGACGCTGACGGTGAAGAGGCCGGGGTTGACGTGGTCGCGGTTGAGACTTGAGAGGTTCCCCGGCCGGACTCTCATACTACTCCCGAGGTCGGCGAGGAGCGGGTTAGCGTTCCCTTCCTCGTCGGCGATGAGGAGGCGGCCGCCGGCATCGAGGAACGCCCGGAGGGAGCCGACCTCGTCGGGGCTGAAGGGCCGATCCGGCGCGAGGATGAGGAGGATCGTCGAGGGGTCGAGATCCGCGAGATCCCGGATCTCCTCTGCGGGGAGGTTTGAGGTGCCGTTCCAGCCCGGATTGTAGCGGCTGTACTCCTCGGTGGTGGTGGTCGCGTGGGCGTAGACTACGGCGCCGGCGAGGAAGAGGATGAGGAGGACCGCCCAGGCTTCACGCTGCACGTTCTTCGCCTCCAAGAGCCTCTTCTTTCATTGCACGGAGCTCCTCCTCCGATGGAGTCTCGCCGGCGTAGCGGATCTGCTCGTAGCGCTCGAAGAACCCGGCGTGAGCGGGGATAAGCCGGGCGCAGTCCCGCGGGGTGTTCGTGTCAGGGAGACCGAGCCGGGACCGGAGGGCCCAAAAGAGAACGGTCGCGGCCTCGCGGGGAGAGAGTCCCGCGATATCTGCCTGCGGCGGGGTGATGGTGGCTTCTGTCTCCCTGCTCTCTTCGGGTTCTGCCGCCGGGGCCTTCTCTTCCGGCCGGTTTCGGCGCCGGAGGTACCACCCGCTCCCGAGCGCCGCCGCGATTGCCGCTATGAACGGGAGGGGGGAGAGCCCCTCGTTCCGGACGACGATCGTCTCTGTCGGGCTCTCAGAGGCGTTTAAGGGGTAGCCTGCGGCGTTGAACTCCGCCCGGATGGCGTGCTCCCCGGCGGGGAGGGCGAGGCTTGCCCGGTAGGTGCCGTTCTCGTCGGTCCTGGTCTCGACCGGTGTACTGCCGTCGACCCGGAGGAAGACCGGGGCGAGCGTGACCGGCCGGCCTCCGGCGGTCATGAGGCTTCCCGTGCAGACTTCGCCCTCCCCGAGGGTGAGGGTGATGGCGGTATCATCCTGGCGGACCGAGAACGGAGTGACGCCGGAGTAGATCGCACCTGCGACGGCGTAGGCAAGGTGCAGGCCGGCGGGGATCCGGTCGATCCTGTAGATGGAGGTGTAGGCGCCGTTCTCATCCAGGGTGGCGTTCCCGGCTATCCGGCTGTCGACGTAGATCTCTACGGGGGTGCCCGGGGAGCCGCCGGCGTAAGTCCCGGCGATCGAGAAGGTATCTCCATACCGACCCGTATCGGGGGCGACCGCGATGCCGAGGGGGGATGGAGGGCTCTTTTCGCCTCCCGCCTCCACGGCACCGGTGATCTCCACATAGTTTCTGACGCTCTCCCTGTAGGGGGTGGTGTTTACGCCGTAGCGGTCGGCGATCTGGATCGTCGCGTTCTCCCGGCCCGCGTAGGTGGTAACTCCACCCTGCAGTTTCTGTTGAAGCGTCTCGCCCTCGTAGATGACGGTTGTACGCTGGCCTTCATCGTCCTGGATGTCGATCTCGATCCTCTGTAAGTCCTCGAGTCGTCGGGTGTCGTTTAAGAGAGCTGCGAGAGCAGCGAGGTTTTCCCGGTTGTTCCGCTGGAACTCGCCGATATCGGTTCCGGAGACGTCCAGATTGATGACGAGTCTGTCGAACCGGCCCGAGAGTTCGGCATACCGGGCGAGGTCGCGCTCGGCGCTCTCGTAGTCCTTGAGCTTGATGTTGAGGGTGAGCGTGCCGGTCTGGCTGAGGAGGTCACCCATCAGGGGGATGAGGGCATCGGCATCCCTGCCGGTCTGTTTCGGAACGGTCGCGGGGTCGACGTGGGCGGCGGTCGATGTGTTTGCCGCCGTGTAGAGGAGCGGGGTGGTCGCCTCTCCTGCAAGGAGGGCGAGCGCCGCGATGATGGCGGTTGCAAGGACGATCTGCGAGGCCCGGTGGTTCATGCGGCAAGGATCTCCAGTATTTTCTGGGCGACGATGTAGGCGAAGATGGCGACACCTGCTGCGATGAGGTAGCCGATGTGGCGCATGTAGCGGGGGCGGGAGAAGGCCCCGTCGATCAGGACCGCGATCACGAGGAGGCCGATGAGCGAGAGGACGAAGAAGACCTCAAGGTCGAGCGTGCGGGAGAGGACCATGAAGAAGGCAATGGTGATGAGCCAGGCTGCGAGTACGGTCGCAGCGTAACACTTCTTCGCGCCGGTCAACTTCTCCCCCCGGCGCTCGATAACCCGGCCCCGTCTCCCCGGAGCAGGGGCCGGGATCTCAGCGGTTCCGCCGCTATCGGCAACCCCTCCTGCCGGCAGGAGAGGTTGTCCGGCATGCTGCACGCCCTTCTGGTAGGGGTGGGCTTTCCCGATCCCCGGCGGGTGCCGGTATCATGAGGCTGCCCGGACCTCGACCTCCCGGTAATCGACCGCAACGATCTCCCCACCCTCCATGCCCAGGGCGTAGAGGGAGTAGGTGCCGGGGTTGAGGGTTGCAAGGGCCTCGGCCCCGATCTCCACCTCGGGCCCGTCTGCACGCCCGGAGAGCCCATGACCCGGGGCGATGACGATGCCGGAACCCGCGTCGTCCGCGGCCGGGGTGCCGCTCCGGGTCAGGGTGTAGGCAACCGGGCTGGCCTCATCTGCAGCCGTCTGCAGGAGGGAGACCAGATCGGTCACGGAGGTCGGGATGGGCCGGCTCACGAACTCCCTGGTATCGACCCTTACCGTGAGGTCGTAGGTCATGTTGCTCTCAAGCAGGATGTACGCCGTCCGGTCCACGCCTTCCCCGAAGGAGACGGTTGCACCGGCACCCTGGCGATCATCGTTCCAGGCGACGGTGGGGTTGCCGTCGAGTATGAGGACCGGCATGGCGGCAAGGACGTGCAACGTCTCGTTTTCGCTGTCGTACTGCACCGCGGTGAGGAGATACTCGCCGGCCTCCGGCCGCGTGTAGGGCCAGGCTTCCATCATGCTTCGTACCATATCGCTGTCTGCACTGAAGTTGGCGAGATCGACCTCGTTCCTTTTCAGCGTGCGGTTCAGGTCGTTTCTGTCGTAGTCCTGCGTATCAATGTTGCCATAGGCCGATATGCCCGTCGTGTTGCTGTAGATGATGGCATCGTCGGTGAAGAGGTAGCCCAGCTCTTCCGCGGCCTCAAAGAATCTGGCGAAGTCGATGCCTTCCTCAGGGCTCCCCAGGGATCTGACCATGAGGACGTTGCCGGACCGGTTCGGGACGTGCATCGTGAAGTTCGGGATCGTCCGGCCGGTAACGATCCGGTAATCGTCCGGGAGGGTGCTCCCGTCGAAGGACTTGTTCTCCGTGATGGTCACCCTCCCACCGCGGTAGGTGCCGCTTGCGGGATCGAAGATCCGGGTTATCGTCCCGAAGGTCGGGCACGGGATGACGGTGAGGTTGTCACCCTCAAGGGTCACGAGGGAGGCATCGGTCTCCAGGGGGTCGAGGGCGTCGACGGTCGCGACGCGAAGCCCCCTGTACTCCGTCGGATCATCGGCCGTCACCGTGATGTAGATATCTGCGGCGGTTGCCGCAGGGATCAGGAGGGCGATGACCATACCCAGCAACAGGAGGTCTCGTATACGATCCTTCATGGGTGGCCCATTGGTAACCTTTACCATAAACTTTTTCATCGCGATGAATGGCCCGGCTCTGTATGGCAGGTTCTTTCACGGAGCACCTCCGCGACCGGGATCCCTTGCCTGGAGATGCGGCCCCGGCTATCCCGGATGATCCCCGCGGGATGTGGAGTGTAACCCCGGGGCACTGGAGACCTGTTTCCATGAAGTTTTCCCGGCCGGCCCATCGATCCCCGCTGTCGAAATAAATTCTCCTGATAAGGCAGTATTTTTGAATAGTATTCGAAACGTCATGCCCGCGAGGTACGGCCATAGGCAAGCTTTATTATATTGGATATTCTCGATCTCTCAGAAGCTTCTCTCCGCCTCCTTAATTGTCATCCCATCTATTCAGGGGAGTTTATCGCCAGAACATGATATTTGGTGGCGATTCTCCTTATTTGCCCTGTCCCCGCTTCAGGCGGCCATCTGGAAAGTTATATATACCATATCCTTCTCTATGACCCCAGGCCCTGGTGCCAGGAACCCACCTCCTTTTCAGTCGTGCCGGTCTGGAAAGGGGTTACCCGCCTCCACCCGGCGGGTATTGACCTGGCCGGATACGGGTCTTGCGTTAGGGGTGTGTGCCTGATGTCCGGGCGGGTGCCGTATTGTACGTGGTGTGTGACCCTGCCGGGGTCCGGTGAGGGTAAGAACAGCGCTCAATCTATCGAAGTTACGGGTGTTCCTCCTTGCCGCAGGATATCCCGGGAGCAGAAAGCCTGCTCAACTTCGATCTTGTTGCTCGCACTCCGGGGGTGGCCGCCATGAGTATCCTTCTTGCCATCCTCCTGATCGGGCCGGTTGCCGGCAACGACGGTAATGGGGGAAGAGTCTCTTCTCTTATCGACACTCCGACAACCCCCCGTTCTGGGGTGCGGCTATCACAGCCGGCCGGTGCCGTCCGGACCCTGGTCGCGATGCCGGCCTACAACGAGGAGGCTGCAATCGCAAAGACGGTTCTCGGCGCACGGCAGCACGCGGATGCGGTC
>ENA-UOWO01005672-UOWO01005672.1-activated-sludge-metagenome-genome-assembly--contig:-NODE-5672-length-13130-cov-6.445813_pt1 | contig 13130 bp, 7 predicted proteins | sample MGYA00238148_ERZ761564 | MGnify/ENA primary metagenome ERZ761564 (study PRJEB28885, sample SAMN05720194) | activated sludge metagenome | isolation source: Anaerobic digester | place: USA...
GCGATTTCACAACAGGTAATATCGCTGTATTCAAATACAAATATTAAAAAAACTTACATGTTAAAAAGCTGTCCGAAAGGGCAGCTTTTTTTTTATGCCCCTGTCATGCTGAGTAGAGAAGCGAAGCGAAACGATAATTGAAGCATAGACAGGGGATTCGAAGCACAACAAACGACACATTGTTTTACTGAGAAACAACGTACAAATGCATTGGTATATGTTGCATTCTAAAATAATTGCTTTTCTGCAACGATTTCTTTATTAATTTTACCGAAAACAGTTTGATATATGGCACGAATTATAGTTATCGACGATGAGCGCAGCATACGCAACACTATGAAAGACATTCTCGAATACGAGAAACACGAAGTTGATGTTGCCTGCGACGGAAAAGAGGCAATCGGGTTGATTAGCGAGAAAGCGTACGATGTGGCTTTTTGCGATATAAAAATGCCTCAGATGGACGGACTGGAAGTTCTCGAACAGATTAAAACCATCAACCCCGACTTATCGGTGGTTATGCTTTCGGGACATGGCACCATCGAAACTGCAGTAGAATCGATTAAAAAGGGAGCCTTCGATTTTATTCAGAAACCGCCGGATATCAACCGTATCATGATCACTATCCGCAACGCCATGGACAAATCACAGTTGGTGAACGAAACCCGGCAGTTAAAGAAGAAGGTCGGAATGAAATACCAGATGGTAGGCAGCAGCGAGTCTATCAATAAAGTTAAAATCATGATCGATAAGGTTGCCCCCACCGATGCACGGGTGATGATAATGGGACCCAATGGAAGTGGGAAAGAGGTGGTAGCACGATGGATGCACGAAAAAAGTCACCGAAGTAACGGTCCTTTTGTGGAAGTGAATTGCGCTGCCATACCTTCAGAACTAATTGAAAGCGAGCTGTTCGGGCACGAAAAAGGTGCTTTTACTTCAGCAATAAAGCAGCGTATTGGTAAATTTGAACAGGCAACCGGGGGTACCTTGTTTCTCGACGAAATTGGTGATATGAGTCTGTCGGCTCAGGCAAAAGTGCTGAGAGCCCTGCAGGAAAACAAAATTACCCGTGTAGGCAGCGATAAGGACATTGCTGTCGATGTAAGGGTTATTACTGCTACAAACAAAGATTTACGAGCTGAAATCGATAATAAAAATTTCAGGGAAGATCTCTATCACCGTCTGAGCGTCATTATCATCAAAGTTCCGTCGCTCAACGAGCGAATTGACGACGTCCCTGAACTGGCATCCTATTTTATTGAAATGGCCTGCTCAGAACAGGGAATTGCGGTGAAAAGCATTACTCCTGATGCCATTGAGGCATTGCAAAAATGTAAGTGGACAGGAAATATCCGTGAATTCCGTAATGTGATAGAGAGGTTGGTTATACTTTGTGGAAACTCAATAACTGCCAGCGACGTGGATGCCTATGTGTATCCATTAACCTAGACTTATGAGAAAAGAAAAAGACTTTTTAGGCGAAATGCAGATTCCTGCAAATGCCCTGTATGGAATACACGCAGCTAGGGCTGTTGCTAATTTTAAAAATGATAGTACCTTTCCAGTGGAATGGTACAAGTCGGTTGGGGCTGTAAAGCTTGCCTGTTATAAGACATGTGAAAAGTTTTTTGAATTGAGCCTCGAAAAATTTGGGAAAAACCTGCCGCTGACAATTATTGAAAGTAATGTTCTTGATGCACTCAAAGTTGCTGCTACCGAAGTGAGCCTGGGCAAATGGTTCGAATATTTCATAGTTCCTGCAGTTCAGGGTGGAGCGGGTACCAGTATTAATATGAATATCAATGAGATAATTGCAAATCGTGCACTGCAGATTACAGGACATAACCCGGGAGAATATCAATTTATTCACCCGGTGGAGCATGCCAACATTTACCAAAGCACAAACGATGTAATTCCAACAGCGATGCGGCTTGCAGTAATACAGTTGCTCACCGAGCTCGAAGAAGAGGTGAATAAGCTCCGTCTGCTCATGGAAGAAACTGAACAGCGATTTCGGAATATTCCTCGGATAGCCTATACCCAAATGCAACAGGCTGTTCCAACTACTTACGGAAAACTCTTTAGTACGTACTGCGATGCCCTTGCGCGCGACTGGTGGCGTATTTCCAAATGTTTTGAACGCATCAAAACGGTCAACCTTGGTGGAAGCGCTGTAGGAACAAGCATAACAGTGCCCAGATATTTTGTTATGGAAGCTGTAAGAACCCTGCAGAAAAACACAGGATTACCGCTAACCCGTGGTGAAAACCTTTGCGATGCTACCGCAAATAACGATGCACTGGTCGAAGTGCATGCCATCCTGAAATCGCATGCGGTAAATATTGAAAAATTTGCCTCCGACTTACGGTTGCTTGCTGCAGATATCAGCAATGAAAACCTGTCAATACCGCAAAAGCAGGTAGGCTCCAGCATTATGCCCGGTAAAATCAATCCGGTAATACCGGAATTTCTTATTAGCATTGCACACCGTGTGTATGCTAACGACCAGATGATCGCTTCGCTTTGTGCACAGGGTTGCCTAGAACTGAATGCATACCTGCCTTCCATCGGGAATGCCATGATCGAAAGCCTGAAGCTCCTTATAGCAGCCGATATCAGTTTTCGCGAAAACTTACTGACGGGAATTAATGCAGATGCAGGAAAGAGCGAAGAAATCTATCTGAAAAGCCCTGCCCTCAGCACCGCATTGCTTCCTTATATTGGTTACGAAAAAGCTTCCGAAGTTGCGTCATATATGCAGCAACACCGCTGCACTATTTTTGAAGCTAACAAAGCACTTGGCTTCATCGAAGAACAAAAACTGCATGAAGCTTTGCACCCCGATAAACTGCTAAAACAGGGGTTTTTGATTAAAGATCTATTGTAAGTGTGAACAATTCAGCTATTTAAACGAAAAAGTCCAGTTCACGTTGCCGGTTTTACGATCGATACTCATAAGTCCCAATGTTTTCATTCGGATGATGAGATTGCCTTTTTCTGCCATGGCAATATATTGTAAATCGCAAGGGTTGTTTGATTGTGCTGCCTTTTTTTGTTTTCTTTTGTCCGCGGAAAAATTTTAGTGCGATTTTTTAAAATACTGCCAGTCGATATAGTACATAAGCTTGAGTGATATGGTATTCCACTGTGGTTGCTGTAACGTGTTTGTAAAATTTTCACCAAATCGCGGAAAGATATTTCCCGTATCGAAATACTCCATATTGTAAATGTTGTTTTTATAGGAGAAATTCAGGAAACTTCCGGGAGCAAAATTCCAACTGAACAACAAATCCACGTTAAACGCATTGAAATTGATATTTTTATCGGTAAATGTAATTTCAACAGGAGCAAGGCTTCCGTCTTCATTCAACAGGTAAAAACTTCTATAATCAACTTTGCTCCAGTAATGCCGTGCACTTAGCTGCAGATATATTTTATTTGTAAACACCCAGTTCAACCCCAAACTGCTGGTATAAATGCCTATATTCCGTTTTCCGAAAAACACATTATCTTCCGAGTTTTCTACATAGCCATAGTCGTTCCAATCGTTGTCGGCGTTGAACGATACAATTAAAATAATATGTTTATTAAGTCTAAGCCGGGGGCTGATTTCAACGGTAAATCCCCGATAGTCGGATGTGTTCACGGTTAGATTGGCAACGAAATCAATGGCCAGTCGTTTGCGGTAATCGGTTGAAAGGTATATGTTATCGTAAAACATTTGAGGCCATTTTACAAAGCGACCCGAAACTCTGGGTTCAAAATAATCATTCGTTTTTGTCAGGTCAAAATGAAGATTATTCCATATACTCAACTGCTTTTTCGTCAGGGCATAATTCCAGAAATGCAAGTACCAGCCTGTAAATGTGTTTGGACTGTATAGTCGCGAATATGTGGAATAAACCTCGCAAAGAATGGTGTTGAAATTTCCTTTCGGCTCAAAAATGTTATAGGCAAAACTCAAGGTCTGACTGAATTCGTTGTTTTGTTGAAGAAATCCCATAGCATTCGGATTGTATCGGTCCGATTCAACATTTACGCTGTATCCATAATTAAACGAACCATTGAATTTCCCTAGCCCGAAAGAGGTATTAAAACCACCGGGCTGTTGATTGGTATTACCACGCTTATAATAGCTCCAAGCGGCATTGGTTTTTATGCCGAATTTATTTTGCTTATCCATTAACCGGAACGAAGTTCCGAGAACGTTGGAAAGGAATCCGTTGCCCGGCTGAACTACGTTGGCATTGGTAAGGTTTACGTATGAGTTTTTATTGAATGCTTTATCAACCACAATCATGTTATAATTTGCCCAATGCTCCGTAAGTAATTTTTCGCTTTCGCCAAGGGGGTTGGTTACACGAGCATAGGTGTTGGCGGTGATGGCATTGAAAAAACCGACGGCAAGATTGTTTTTATCGCGGCCGGTAATTTTGAAAGCATTAATCAGCCTCGATTGATTTGGATTTTTCAATATTGTGTAGCCATCGTCGAGCAGGGTATCAACACTATTAAACCCGTCGGGGGTGCTCCCGATTCGGCGCGAATAAAACAGCCCACACTTGTTGAACAATTCGGTGCCTTCCGTAAAAAACGGTCGCCTTTCTTCGTAATAGGTTTCATAGGGCGACAGATTCAGTACAATATTATCGGATTTCTCTTGCCCGAAGTCGGGAATCAATGTCATATCGAGTGTATAGCTTTCGCTAAGCCCAAGTTTCATGTCAAGACCGCCATTGAACGCATACGCCGGTTTGGACAACTCGGAATAATGGTTTAAATAGGCTGCCAAATAGGGAGTAAACGACAGGCGTAAAGGGGCTTCAATGTTTGATATACCATGCATTTCCGCCATTTGCTCTGTTTTAGTTCCAGATTTTTTATCTACCAGATTATAGCTTGAAACTTCGCGCGTTCTTCTAATTGATCTGTAGAAATTGATTCCCCATATCTGCGACGCATTGTTCGGAAACCGAATCGATGACCAAGGGATACGCACTTCGACCATCCACCCCGAGTCACACAACTGAACACCGCTTTCCCAAACTGCATCCCACGAATAATCACTGTCGAAGGTAGAAACACGAATATCGGTCTGTACGTTGGCAGCAGTTATCCATAACATGTATGAGTTTTGCCCGTCGTTGTTCGGGTTTAGGTCAATACCAAACATATCGGCATTCCCGTTGTCATCGTCGCGGATGGTTGGCTCGTTGTAAATACTGTCGGGAGTATGGTCTTTCAGAAAGGCTGCAACGTATATCGCTCTGTCATTATAAGCCACCATTACATCACTTTCTAACTGAGATTTCTGTCCATTTGTAGGCTGATACGTTAAAAAATTCGTTTGTATGGGTGCCGATTGCCAGATTCCTTCCTGTAAACTGCCGTCTATGATTATTTTTTCCGAAGTACGAACGGCAGTAACCACGCGCTTCTGCGAAAACGCATTCAGTGTGCACAGCATACAGAGGATAAAAAAAACAGGCAACAGCTTCATTCTTTCACGAAGATATTTAAAATACAATGATGGTACAATTTGATCAAAAACAAAAACACCCAACAGTGAAAATTCTTTATGAATTATTAAAATGATCTTTTCGTTAAAATTTCAATGTAGTTTTTGTTACCTTGCCATCTGATAAAGAATAAAACTTATTGCTATCTTGGTATGCTTAAAACTAATCTTATGAGAATTAAAGCCTTGTTTATCGGTGGTGCTATGTTCCTGTTACTTGGTTTTACAGGACTGGCCTCGGGCGTTGCACGTGAACTACCGCAATACCTTCTTGCGATCCCGGAAGTGCAGGATATCGACACCCTTGAAACTTCCGATTTCTTTAGCGAAAAATACCTGGTATTGTTCAAGCAGGAAATTGATCATGGCAATCCGGATGCCGGCTACTTTACTCAACGCGTTTTTATAAGTCATTATGGTTTTAATAGTCCTGTTGTTTATACCACGGAAGGATATACCGGATCGTATGCAGAAATGCCGGGCTATGTCAACGAACTTTCTGCAATGTTCGAGGCAAATCAGATTGTTGTGGAGCATCGGTATTTCGATCAGTCGGTGCCGGAACCTTTCGATTGGAAATACCTTACAACCGCAAATGCTGCCGCTGATCACCACGCTGTTTTCGAAGCACTAAAGCCTGTGTATAAAGAAAAATGGATAAGCACAGGAATTAGTAAGGGTGGTGAAACAGCCATGTTGTATAATATGTACTACCCTGATGATGTTGACATTTGTGTTGCATATGTTGGACCTGTAGCTTTTGCGGTTGAAGATGGTCGCCACGAACCGTTTATTGCATCGGTCAGCACGGGGAAAGACCGTAAACGGATACTTAGTTTTCAGAAAGAAGTGCTCAAGCGCAGGAGTGAAATGATTCCCCTGCTCGAAGCCTTTTCGAAAAAAAACAAACTAACCTACAGAGTAAGCATCGATGAAGTTCTCGATTATTGTGTACTGGAATTTTCGTTTGCATTTTGGCAATGGGGCGCATCTCCGGCAACAATACCCGGCACAAAAGCATCCACTCAGGAGCTTTTTCGGTATCTGGTAATGATTGCCTCCCCCGATTATTTTGCCATTGAAGGAATTGAACCAACTCTACCCTTCTTCTATCAGGCAGCACGTGAACTGGGGTATTATGGTTATGATGTGAAACCATTTAAAAAATACCTGAGCATCAGTAGTGCTGAAGGATATCTTTATACAATATTTCTGCCTCCTGATTTGAAGGTTGATTTTATTCCCGAAACTTCGCAAAAACTTGCCGATTACATGCAACACAAGGCTCACCATACAATACTTATTTATGGTGAATTTGACCCTTGGTCAGCAGCAGCAGTCGACGTGTCGCAAAACCCAAATGTTTTGAAAGTGATTTCCCCTGCGGGTTCGCACATGGCCAGAATCAAAAACCTACCAAAAATTCAACATGATAAAGTGATTAATACAATCACTCAATGGCTTAACGAGAAGTAGCCCCCTCTGTTTGCAGGGGTAATCGATTGCAACAATATTAAATATTTGTTAAAATCGTCATTTATGATTAATAAAACTATTGAAACTAAAAAAAGTTTTTTAGTTTTGCGTGATTAATTATTGTGATGGACACCCGATTAAGAATACTGAAGGAAGCCGGAATCCTGTTTTCGCGCATGGGAATACGTGCCGTAACCATGGACTACATTGCGTGTCAGCTCGGTGTTTCGAAGCGGACGATATATGAATTGTTTTCCGATAAGGACGACCTGTTGTTTCAGGCTATTTCCGAAGGAATGAATTATCATAAAGAGCAGATGATTGCTATGATTGAATCATCGGAAAACGTAATAGATGCAATATTTAAATTTGCAGTATTTCATAATAGAATAATCGAGAAGATTCACCCGATGTTTCTGGAGGATTTAAAAAAGTATCACAGCAACGTTTATAATTCACTGAATAACAACAGAGTATTTGACGATGACACTATTTTGGAGCATATGTTGAATAGGGGGATTATTGACGGAATGTTCCGTTCTGATATAAGTGTGAAACTTGCCGGAGTTTTTATGCGGCAGACCGTAAAGTTTTGCTCTTTGCAACATAACGATGGAGAAAATCAGTTTACAAAGGAAGATATCAGTAACACAATATTTCTTCCCTATTTACGGGGGATTTGTACTGAAGAAGGTTTGACAATACTAAATAATTTTAAAGCCGATGCCTTGTATTGATGGAATCGTAATTTACCGCTGCCTTGAGGCAGTTTACCGAATATCGAAGTGATTGATATATTGCAGACATATTTTTGTTGTTTTTTGAAAAAAGATTTAAGATGAAAAGAAGAATAATATTTACGGTACTATTGTTAGGGTGGTTAACAATAGGTGGATTTTCGCAAACCAGCACAACCCTCTCTCTCAGCCTTGACCAGGCCAGAGAATATGCACTCGAGCACAACCGTGTACTTAAAAATGCACAATACGATGTCGCCATTTCGAAGAAGCAGATTTGGGCAAATATTGCGCAGGGCTTGCCTCAAGCCGAAGGGAGCATTGATTATACCGATTTTTTCAATTACGAAGTGGAACTCAATTTTGGTGGCGGAGGCGGAACTCCCGATATCGACTTTACAAAGCTCGACGCCGGCGACCTCGAAATACTGAGTTTGTTGAATCAAATGATGGGAAGCGGTACGAGTACAATCAAAATGGACAACTCGTCTTCGGCCAAATTTCAGGTTTCTCAGCTCGTTTTTTCGGGGCAGTATCTGGTGGGACTTAAGATTGCCAAAATAGCACATCACCTGACAGAACTTGCCCTCGAAAGTACCGAGGCTGATATTATCGAAGCGGTTACATCATCATATTATATTGCGCTGGTTACCATCGAGTCGTCTAAAACACTCGATGCCAGTATCGAAAACCTGAATAAAACTTTGGCCCAAACCAAGGTAATGCTGGCAGCAGGTATGGCCGAACAGGTAGATGTGGATCAGTTGGAATTGGCGGTAATGATGCTTCAGAATACAAAAAGTCAGATGCAGCGCGCTGTTGAGATGAGTTATAACCTGATTCGTTTTCAACTCGGTGTTGATGCAAATACCGAAATAGTTCTTACCGAATCACTCGACGACATCATTGGTCAAATCAACTTTCAGGCATTGGCCGGCGATTCCTTTGTGCTCGAAAATAATCCTACTTACAAAATGCTGCTGACTCAGGAAGAAATGACCGGGAAAATGATGCAGCTCGAAAAATGGAACTATGCACCAACCATTGTAGGTTTCTACAGCTACAACGAAAAATTGATTACTACCGATTTCGATATGAACCCCAAACATATTGCCGGTGTTACCATGACCATCCCGATTTTCTCGAGCGGTATGCGGAATGCCAAAGTACAGCAAAAGAAAATTGAATTCGAAAAATCAAAAAACACACGCCTCATGGTGCAGGATCAATTGCTGATGCAGGAAAAGCAATACCGTTTCGATTTGATTAATGCCATAGAACAATATGAATTACAAAAGCGTGGTATCGATGTGGCAAAGCGTATTTACGACAATACCGAAGTAAAATATACCCATGGTGTTGCCAGTAGTTTGCAGCTTACTCAGGCCAGCGACAACTACCTTAAAGCACAGAATAATTACATCTCGGCGCTGATGAACCTGCTTCAGGCCAAAAACAATTTCGATAAACTGTTAAACAATTTGTAAATTTTTTAAATAGCGAACAAGCAATGAATACAACTAAATCATTTTTATTGGCAGGAGCAGCGGTAGTATTGCTGTTGATGTCGTCGTGCGGATCTAAAAAGGGTTCTGATAGTAATGCCCAAACAGCTGCCGACTCGGTGAAGCAGATTAAAACGGTAAAACTGTTGACCCTTTCAAAAACCGAGGTTATGCGAAATCTTGAGTATACAGCGAGTATTTCACCCTACGAAGAATTGTATATGGCGCCCGCCCAACCGGGTAGAATCACTAAAATAAATGTCGAAATTGGCGACCGCGTGAGTAAGGGCCAGATAATTGCCGAAATGGACAAAACTACCCTGAATCAGGCCGAATTGCAGTTGATTAATCTCGAAAAAGATTATAAGCGCCTCGATACTCTCATGCAGGTAGGTGGTGTTGCCGCTCAGCAATACGACCAGATAAAGACCCAATTGAATGTAACCCGCAACAATGTGGAGTTCTTACGCGATAATGTGGTTCTGAAGTCACCTTTTACCGGAATTATTACCGCCAAATATTTCGAAAATGGCGAACTCTACAGCGGAGCACCCAACACACAGGTTGGTAAAGCAGCCTTGGTGATAATTCAGCAGATAAACCCATTGAAGGCCACCATTGCAATATCAGAAAAATATTATCCTATCGTAAAAACCGGAATGGAGGCTGTGCTGACATGTGACATCTATCCCGGAGAAATATTTAAAGGTAAAATCAGTCTGATACATCCCACCATCAACGCAATGAGCCGTACTTTCAATGTTGAGGTACAGATTCCGAATGGAAACGAAAAACTACGCCCCGGAATGTTTGCCAAAGTAAATGTTAGTGTTGGTAAAGAAGAGGCCATGGTGGTGCCGGTAACTTCGGTGCTCGTTCAGGAAGGTACCAACATCCGCTATGTTTTTGTTTACATCGATGGTAAGGCCAAACGGGTGAATGTTGAAACCGGAAAACGATTCGACGATAAAATCGAGATTTTTTCTGACAACCTGAAGGAAGGCGATAAAATTATCGTTGCCGGACAGAATAAATTGCTCGAAGGCGATGTGGTAACCGTGGTCGAATAGGAGGGATAAAATTTTTTAAAAAACAGGAATTATGAGTATTTATAGTAGTGCAGTAAAAAAACCGATTACAACCATAATGATATTTTTGGCTGTAATCATTTTCGGGTTGTATTCGCTTACCCGTCTGCCCATCGATTTATATCCCGAAGTAGAGCTTCCGGCAATTTCGGTAGTTACAATCTACGCGGGAGCCAATGCCTCCGATATCGAAACAAACGTGTCGAAACCCATCGAAGATGCTTGCAACTCGGTCGAAAATCTGAAGGAAATAAACTCCACTTCACGCGACAATATGTCGATTGTTACCCTGGAATTCGAATGGGAAACCAACCTTGATGAAGCGGCCAACAATATCAGAAACTCACTCGAATTTGTGAAGAAAAACTTACCCGATGGGGCCGAAACACCCATAATTTACAAATTCAACAGCAGTATGATGCCCTTACTGTTCTATTCGGTGGTCGCCAAAGAAAGCTATCCGGGTATCGAAAAACTGCTCGATGAAAAACTGGTTAACCGCCTCAACCGTATCGACGGAGTCGGCTCGGTTTTTATTGCCGGTGCTCCCGGAAGGGCGGTGTATGTCGAAGTTGATCCCCGTAAAATTGAAGCCTACAACATGTCGGTCGAAATGATTGGCGGTATCCTTCAGGCGGAAAACTTTAACCTGCCTGCCGGTAATGTCGAAATGGGTCAGATGGATTATCAGCTTAAAGTGGAAGGCGAATTCGCCAACAGCGATCAGGTGAAGGAAGTGGTGTTGGGCAGTTTTAACGGACAGACCATCTACCTGAAAGACGTGGCCACGGTGCGCGATACGGTGAAGGATATGTCGCTCGACGAAAGAATTAATGGGGTGCAGGGTATCAGAATGTTTATCATGAAGCAATCGGGAGGTAACACCATTGCGGTTGCCCGCGATGTAAAGAAAGAGCTTGAGGAAATAAAGAAAACCCTGCCGCCTGATGTAAAAATCGAACCCATATTCGACTCGTCAGAATTTATTACCCATTCGGTAAACAACCTGTCGGAAACACTACTTTATGCATTGCTCTTTGTGGTGCTCGTCGTGCTGTTTTTCCTCGGACGCTGGAGGGCTACATTTATTATTGTTCTCACCATTCCTATATCGCTGATTGTAGCATTCATCTACCTGTCGGTAACGGGGAGTTCCATAAATATTATTTCGTTGGCCTCGCTTTCAATCGCCATTGGGATGGTGGTGGACGACGCCATTGTGGTACTCGAAAATATTACAAAACACATCGAAAGGGGAGCTACACCGCGCGAAGCAGCCCTGTATGCCACCAACGAAGTGTGGCTGGCGGTTATCGTAACAACCCTGGTGGTACTTGCAGTATTCCTGCCATTGACGTTTGTAAGTGGTATGACCGGTGTGTTGTTCCGTCAGCTGGGTTGGATTGTTTCGATAGTAGTAACAACCTCTACACTGGCAGCCATTACCCTTACCCCTATGCTCAGCTCGCTGATGCTGCGCCTGCGTCCACAGAAAAAATACCCCAAATTTGGTTATACCAATACCATCAGGCGCTTCCTTGATGTTGTTGACAGGGCGTATGAAAAACTTATACGCTGGAGCTTGCACCATAAAATTATTGTACTGGGATCAGCACTGGTGATTTTTATTTCTTCGTTTGCCCTGATGCCATATATTGGCACTGAGTTTATCCCGGAATCAGACCAAAGCATGGTAACTGCAAAAATTGAACTTCAGACAGGAACCCGTGTCGAAGAATCGGCCAAGGTGGTGAAACAGGTCGAAGATATAATTAAAAAACGGTATGGAAGCGAAGTTGAGTTGGTTTCAACATCAGCAGGTAGTAACGATGCCAGAGGTGTTTCGGCTATCTGGAGTACTTCCGGATCCCACATTATAAACATACAACTTCGCCTGGTCGATATCGATAAACGTAATCGTACATGCTGGGAAATTGGAGACGACCTGCGTGCCCAACTCGCCATGATTCCTGAAATTGTGAATTACAGCCTGGCATTTTCGAGTGGTATGGGTGGGTTTGGCAGCCAGGATATTGAGGTCGAAATTTTTGGTTACGACTTTGATGTAACCAACAAAATTGCGTCTGAACTGTCGGAGAATATCAAAAAGCTCGAAGGTGCACGCGATATAACCATCAGCCGCGAAAAATCAAAACCCGAACTTACCGTAGTGCTCGATCGTGAAAAACTGGCACAATACGGACTCAATACAGCAAGTGTTTCGATGGCAGTGCGTAACCGGGTGCTTGGATACACCGCCACAAAATTCCGGGAACAAGGCGATGAGTACGATGTGATCGTTCGTCTCAAGGAAGATTACCGGGGTTCAATCAGCGATATCGAAAACATTACACTCATGAATGCACAAGGTGTTAAAGTGCGTCTTTCCGAAGTGGGCAAGGTGGTGGAACAATGGTCGCCTCCTACCATTGCCCGCCGCCAGAAGGAAAGAATAGTTTCGGTAACCGTACAACCCTATAAGGTTTCGATGGGTGAACTGGCTGCACAAATTCAGAAAATTGTTGATAATACCGATAAACCCGGCGATGTGATGATTACCGTGGGCGGGTCATACGAAGAACAACAGGACTCGTTTGCCGACCTCGGTTTGCTGTTGGTGATTTCGCTCTTACTGGTATTTATTGTAATGGCTTCGCAGTTCGAATCATTTAAAATGCCATTGATTATTATGTTTTCAATTCCTTTCTCGTTCTCGGGTGTTATTCTCGCCCTGTTTATCACGGGAACAAGCTTGAGCGTTATTGCCGCACTGGGCGCAGTATTGCTCATCGGTATTGTGGTG
>ENA-UOWO01005673-UOWO01005673.1-activated-sludge-metagenome-genome-assembly--contig:-NODE-5673-length-13126-cov-16.229669_pt1 | contig 13126 bp, 9 predicted proteins | sample MGYA00238148_ERZ761564 | MGnify/ENA primary metagenome ERZ761564 (study PRJEB28885, sample SAMN05720194) | activated sludge metagenome | isolation source: Anaerobic digester | place: USA...
AACCTCGGCTCGCGCCATCTGCTCGAAGGCGTGACCGGCGACACCATCCCGGACAGCGTGCGCGAGAGCGTGATGACCGAGCTGCGCCGCGCCTTCCGACCGGAGTTTCTCAACCGCATCGACGAGACGATCCTCTTCAAGCCGCTCACGCTGGAGGAAATCACCCAGATCGTGGACTTGCTCATGGCCGACCTCAACAAGCGCCTGGCCGACCGCCGCGTGACCGTGAAGCTCGACAAGAAAGCCCGCGAGTGGGCCGCCGAAAAGGGCTACGACCCGGTCTTCGGCGCGCGCCCGCTGAAACGTTTCCTCCAACGCCAGATCGAAACCAAGCTCGCCCGCGCCCTCATCGCCGGCGAGATCGCCGAAGACAGCGAAGTCACCTTCGCCGTCAAAAACGACGAACTGGTGCGGAAATAAACGCCAGCGGATGAGGCCTTAACCGGCGCGCATGCGCACTTGCGCTGCGCGCCGTTCTATTTACCGTCAGCGACGTCCTATGAGTAACTACAGCAAACTCACCAGCCTTGCTGTGTTGGCTCTCGGCGTCGCGTTTTTCGCGGCGTCCGCACACGCCGATACCAGCACCAGCGGGGAGAAGTCTCCCCAGCCCGGCAAACGGGTCCTCAAAAAGTACGACCTCAACAAAAACGGCCAGCTCGACCCCGATGAACACGCCGCGTGGGAGGCCGACAAGGCCGCCAAACGCGCCGAAAAAGCCAAGGAGCCCAAGAAGCCGAAAAAACCGCGGGCGCCCAAGCCCAAGATCGGCGATCCCTGCCCGCCCGATTGCCCGCTCGCCGCCTACGATGCCAACAAGAACGGCGTCCTCGACGCCGACGAGCACGCCGCCTGGAAAGCCGAGCACAAGAAACACAAAAAGAAGAAGGAGTGCTCGGAGAAACCCTGCGAGCCCGCCGCACCGCCGGCACCCGCTGCGCCAGAGCCGCCGCCTGCACCGGCTGCAAAGTAACCCTCAGCCCCGGCTTCCCGCCGGGGCTTTTTGTTGTCCAAGCCACGCGCCCGGCAAGCGCGCCGGGCCACGCGGCTCACGCCGCCAGCGTCAGAATCTTTTCCACGACCTCAGGCGTGATGTCGCCGCGCTCGCCCATGCCGGACGCGCCGCGCGCCCGCAGCCGCGCCGCGACCGCCGCGGCGGTGCCCGGCGTCACTTCAGGATAGTCGGACAGGCGCGTCTTGATGCCGATCGACTCGTAAAACGCCCGCGTGCGCTCGATCGCCGCATCGATGCGCGCCTCGGGCTCGCCCTCGCGGAGGCCCCACACGCGCTCGGCGTATTGCAGGAGTTTCTCCCGCTTTTGTGCACGTTGCACGTGCATGAGGCTCGGCAGCACGATCGCGAGCGTGCGCGCATGGTCGATGCCGTAGAGCGCCGTGAGCTCGTGGCCGACGGCGTGCGAGGTCCAATCCTGCGGCACGCCCTGGCCGATGGCCGTGTTGAGCGCCCAGGTCGCCGTCCACACGAGGTTGGCGCGCAGATCGTAGTCGTTGGGCCGGGCGAGCGTCTTCGGCCCGATCTCGACGAGGATTTTCAGCAGCGCCTCGGCAAAACGGTCCTGCACCTCCGCATGCACGGGATAGGTCAGGTACTGCTCGATCACATGGCAAAACGCGTCGCCCACGCCGTTGGCTACCTGCCGTGGCGAGAGGGAGAAGGTCGTCTCCGGGTCGAGCACCGAGAAGCGCGGAAAAATGTGCCCGGACAGAAACGCCAGCTTCTCCTTGAGCGCGCGCCGGCTGATGACGGCGGCGCCGTTGGACTCCGAGCCCGTCGCGGGCAACGTGAGCACCGTGCCGAGCGGCAACGCCGACTCGATGGGTGCGCCCTTGGCCAGGATGTCCCACGGCTCGCCCTTAAACGGAACTGCCGCCGCCACGAACTTCGCCCCGTCGAGCACAGAGCCGCCGCCGACCGCCAGAATCCAATCGATCCGCTCCGCGCGCGCCAGCGCCACAGCCTTCATGAGCGTGTCGTAGTCCGGGTTGGCCTCGACGCCGAAAAACTCGACCACCGTGCACCCGCGCAACGCCTCGCACACCTGTGCATAAACGCCGTTTTGTTTGATGCTGCCGCCGCCCGCGAGGAGCAGCACGCGCGAGCCCTGGGGAAACTCGCCGGCGATTCGTGCGATCTGGCCGCGACCAAAGTGGATCCGAGTCGGATTGTGATAGGTGAAGTTTTCCATGCCTCCACCGTGCGAGAGGTGTGGTGCGGCGCAAGCGGAGCGGCCATCTGCGACATTCTTGCTTTAGAGCGCATGCTTGCCACGCGACGGCGTCGCGCGTGAAGGTGAGAAAATGAGTATGCATGCATGGTGGCGCGCGTTTCGGAGTGCGCCACAGGCCTCCTTCACCCGACTGCGACAACTCACGCCCAGCGGAATCTGGCACGGCGTGGGGCTCGGGGCTCTGGCCGTCGCAGCCGCCGGCGCCGGACTTTGTTTTCACGAGCTCACACTCCTCATTGAGGAGCAGACACTCGGCCGCCTCGCCGCCGCCGGGTCGCAGGTGTTCATCTGGGGCTCGCTCGTGTGCGTGCTCGCAGGCAGCGCCCTGGCCAGCGGACTCATCGCCTGGCTCGCGCCCTCGGCGGGCGGCGGCGGAGTGCTGCCGGTGAAGCTCGCATTCTGGCGCGACTTCGGCGTGCTGCATTTCCGCGAAGCGGCCACGAAGATCGTCGCCTCGGCGATCACGCTGGGCACGGGGACGAGTCTCGGGCCGGAAGGGCCGTCGGTGCAGATCGGCGCCGCCACGATGTCGGCCGCCGCCGGCGCGGCGGGGGTCGCCAAACAGGGACGGCGGGCGTGGTGCGCGGCGGGCGCGGCCGCCGGACTCGCAGCGGTGTTTAACGCGCCGCTGGCCGCCATCGTTTTCGTGCTGGAGGAAATCATCGGCGACCTGAACAGCCGTCTGATCGGCTCGGTGGTCATCGCGGCGGTGATCGGCGCGCTGGCCAGCCACGCCGTGCTCGGCGCGCAGCCCGCGTTTCAAACGCTGCCGCTGGACGGCCTGCGCTGGGGCGCGTGGGCGCTGGTGCCGGTCGTCGCCGCGCTGGCATCGGCCTCCGGCGCGTTGTTTCAAAAAAGCGGGCTCGCCCTGCGCGCGGGGCTGCGGAGCGGGGCGCGGGGCCCGACCTGGTGGCCGTTGCTGGGCGCACTCATCACGTGGGCGGCCGGCGTGTGCGTTTACCTCGCCTGCGGGCGGACGGGCATCTTCGGCATCGGCTACGGCGACATGACGGCGGCCATCGCCGGCCAGCTCACGCTCGGCACGGCGGCGTTGCTGCTGGCGGGCAAACTGGTCGCGACGGCCGGAGCGTTCGGCGCAGGCAGTTGCGGCGGCATCTTCGCGCCCACGCTCTTCATCGGCGCGATGGCGGGCGCAGCCGTGAGCGCCGCGGCCGGGCTGGCGTATCCGATCTCCGGCGGCGAGACGGCCATGCTCGTCATGGCCGGGATGGCCGCCGGGCTCGGCGCGGTGGTGCGCATGCCGTTGACCTGCGTGATCCTGCTTTTCGAGATCACCAACCAGTGGGTGATCGTGCCGGCGCTGATGCTCGCGGTGATCGTCAGCCAGGGCGTCTCCCGCCTGATCAACCGCCACGATCTGTACGAGGAGACGCTGAAGCAGAACGGCCTCGATCCGCACCAGGTGTTGCCACCTCGCCATTTCAAACGCTGGCGCGAGATCCCGGTGAGTGCGCTGGCGTGTTTCAAGCCCGCCGCCACCGAGTCGCTGGAGCCGGACGCGCTGCGCCGTCTGATCGCGGAGCATCCGTACCAGTTTTACCCGGTCGTCGAGGCGACGGGCGAAACCTACGGCGTGTTGCCCCTGCGAGAGATCGAGCTGGCCATCGCCGACCCAAGCCACACGCCGAAGTTGGAGAAACCGCAGTGGATCTCAGCCAAGGCCACGGTGGGCGAAGCGCGCAAACGCATGCTGCAGGGCAGCGTGGATTTCCTCTGCGTAGGCGATGCCACCGACCGGCGGCTGCTCGGCGTGCTCACGCTGCACGATCTGTTGCGCGGAGAATCCGTGCTGGAAGACGACGCGGCCTGACGCGTTTTTTGCCTTCCCGTGCGCCGGGGCGCCGGCCAGCGTGCGCCTACACATGCCCTCCGCGCCCGTCCAATTTTTCAATCGCTACACCCGGAAACTCGAAACCGAAAAGGTTCTTGGCGAGCGCTGGATGCGCTGGACGTACGAGACCGGACCGGGCCGCCTCGCGCTGCACCTGCTCATCCGCCGTGCACTCGTCTCGCGCCTCTATGGCTGGCGCATGAGCCGCCGCTACAGCGGGCAGAAAGTCCTGCCCTTCATCATCGAGCACAACCTCGACGAGCGGGAGTTCGTGAAGTCGCCCTTCCTGTACAAAACCTTCAACGATTTCTTCACCCGCGCCATCAAACCCGAGGCGCGCCCCATCGCGGCAGGCGACGAGGTCGCCGTGTTGCCGGCCGACGGCCGCCACCTCGTGTTTCCCAACGTGGACACCGCCGAAGGCTTCTACGTGAAAGGCGAAAAATTCGGCCTCGATGCGCTGCTGGGCGAGGCACACCTGCCACCCGAGCAGCGCGAGCTCTCGGCCAAGTTTGCCGGCGGCTCCATGCTCATCTCGCGCCTTTGTCCGACCGACTACCACCGCTACCATTTCCCGGTGGCAGGTACGCCGAGCGCCGCGCTCCTCATCAACGGCTACCTCTACTCCGTCAGCCCGATCGCGCTGCGGCAAAACGTCCGCTATCTCGTCGAAAACAAACGCATGCTCACCGCGCTCGACACCCCGCGCTTCGGCGGCGTGCTCATGCTGGAGATCGGCGCGACGATGGTCGGCAGCATCCGCCAGGCCTACGTGCCCGGCCGGCCCGCAGCCAAGGGCGAGGAGAAGGGCTTCTTCAAAGTCGGTGGTTCGTGCGTCATCACCCTCTTCCAGAAAGGCCGCATCCAATTCGACGCCGACCTCGTCGCGCAGAGCGCGCAGCAGATGGAAACGTACGCCAAGATGGGCGACCGGCTCGGCGTGGCGACGGCCTGAGATTGAGCAGATTCGGCCTTGCTAGGCGCGCGGGAGCTTTTGAAGCTCCGCGACCTCGCTTTTCAGCGCTCGGGTGGCGAAATTGGCAGACGCGACGGTCTTAGAAGCCGTTGGAGTAATCCTTGCGGGTTCGAGTCCCGCCCCGAGCACCAAACCGCGCCCCCCGGCGCCCGCCCCGCCGAACGACCGTGGGTGGCGGCACGGGGTGAGGGGCCAAAGGCGAGAGGCGAGGCCCAACCCCACCGAAAGGCATCGGGTGACCGGAACGCCGCTTACCAAGCGGCGCTCCACCGCGCCCCGGCGGAGGCCCCGCGATTTTTCCGTCCGACCCGAGCCGCACGACAAAGCCTATGTAAGAAACGGGTTGTATGATGACGCTCCGCCGGACTTAGTCGTCCACCAGCCAGACTATCCGACAGCCTTTCCTGCCCCGTAGCCCGCGCGCCCCCTTCTTCGGCTAGGTTTTATGTCTCTTTTCCCACCTCCGCGGAGCTCCGTATAGCGGACCCTTCGCCTCTTTTCCCCCACCCTGCTTCCGCATGAGCACCCACCAACCCGCCCCTGACGCCCTGTTTTGGAAACGCAAACTCGCCGCCTTCCTGCACGACACGCCCACCAAGTGCCTCAACATCCCCGAACACCGGGAAAAGTCCCGCTCGGCCATGCTCCGCGCCGGCTTCACAGAAGAAGAGGTCAACGCCTACGACCACGAGGCTGATTGGGCTGCGGCTGCCGCCGACCGCCTTCCTTTTCCGGCTAGCCGCGCCTCCGGTCTCACCTGCGCCTTCGACGGCCACCGCAACCGCTTCCACCACCCGCTCGACGGCCAACAGCAGCTTGGTTTCGCTCCGATCAAGAGTGACGCCATCGGCACCGAGGTCGAGCAATTCGGACAGCCCAACTTTCCCCCCGCTTCGGCCGACGTATCGCGGATTTGGCGCGACCGCTTCTTCGCCCACTGGCGCCTCTGGTGCCGCGATGCCCGCGAAAAAGACCACCGCCTCGCCTTCCTCCCGGCCGATACCCGCATCCCCGATCACACGATCTGGAACCATATGCAGGTGGTCTCCGCCCTCGCTGGCGCCAATGCCGACGGAGGCCCGGCCTTCCTCCGCCTGCAAATCGGCGGCGTGCAAGAGTTCATCGCCGCCGCCCGCAGCACACGTGACCTTTGGAGCAGCAGCTATCTGCTCTCTTGGCTCATGGTCGCCGGACTCAAACACCTCACGACCCACATCGGCCCCGACGCCGTCGTCTTCCCCAACCTGCTCGGCCAGCCACTCTTTGATCTCCACTGGAAGAATGATTTATGGAAGGATCTCTCCGCCAACGGCACCGACTCCGTCTGGCAGGGATTCAACCATTCCGACCCGGAAATTCTCACCCCGAATTTTCCCAACGTCTTTCTCGCACTCGTCCCCGCCAACCAAGCCACCAGCCTTGGTCGGTCCACCGCTGAGTCTATCCGTACCGAGCTCAAATCCATTGCCGCCCACGTCTGGGAGGACGCCATCCAAGCCGGTATCCTCACCAAAGCCGACCAGATCCGCTTCGACAGCCAAATCGACCGCTTCCTCAACATCAGTTGGCAAGCCGAGCCCTGGCCCGCCGACCTTGACACAGCCTGCGGCCTCGCGAAAGACGCGCCGAAAGACTCCCCCCTCGCCACCGCCGCCGAGCGAGTCTCCATGGTCCGCGATATGGCCGAACGCGCCATGCCCCACGAACACCGCGACTGGCGCTACTATATCGGCGGCCAGGATGGCCCGAAGACGAAGCTCAACAACACCGGCCTCGCGTGGTCCATCCTCGTCGCCCATCAACAAGCCCAGCTCGACGCCGTACGTCAGACCCGCATCTTCGCGGCCAACGCTGAAGGCGGCTGGTCTGTCGGCAGCCACAACACCAAAGACGCTCTCATCGCGCGCGACGAAGCCCTCGTCAGCGGCTCCGAACTCCGCGACCGCGTCAATGCCGCCGGGGAATTCTGGCCGAAGCTCTTCAAGAAAAACGACCCCACCGGGGCACTCACCCTCCTCAAGCGCACTTGGCACATCGCCTACCTGCATAAGATTTGGCAGTTCCCACTCGACGCCTTCAAGATGCCCAACACCCGCGGCATCGCCGCGCACGATCCCGACTCGAATGGCGATGACGAATGCTCCGTCGAAGACCTCCCTTCCTCCGAAAAATACTTCGCTGTCCTCGCTCTCGACGGCGACGAGATCGGCAAATGGGTGTCCGGCGCCAAGACCCCGCCCATCACCGATCAGCTCGCCCACTACGCCGACGGCTCCGGCAACCTCACCGAAGGCAGCCTCCCCTACTTCAAGCGCCAGGGCATGGACGATTTTCTCGCCTCCCGCCGCGCCCTCAGCCCAAGTTATCACCTCCAGTTCAGCGAAGCCCTGTCTGCCTTCGCCCTCCATTGCGCCGGCCCGATCGTCGAGGCCTTCGATGGCCGCCTCATCTACGCCGGCGGCGACGATGTCGTGGCCCTTCTTCCCGCCGACACCGCGCTACACTGTGCCGAAGCCCTCCGGGCCGCCTTCCAAGGTTCCGAAAAACTAGCCGCCCTCCTCGCCGGCACCTCCGCAGCAAACCACTTCACCGCACCTGCCCCCGGCTTTCTCGCCCGCTCCGACTCCCGCGACCAACACGGGCGCGGCACCCCCATCCCCTTCATCGTTCCAGGCCCGGCCGCCGAAGTTTCCGTGGGCCTCGCCATCGCCCACTTTAAGGCACCGCTCCAGGACGTCGTGCGCGCCGCCCAAGACGCGGAGAGACGCGCCAAAAATCCAGCCGACAAACACGGCCTCGGCCGGGCGGCATTCTCGCTGCGGCTCATGAAGCACTCCGGCGAAACGCTCGACTGGGGCTCCAAATGGACCGGCGGCGGACTTCCGCTGTACCGCGCCATTGCCCACGCGCTCGATACGGAACAACTCACGGGCAAATTTCCGCACCGCCTCTGCGAGATCCTCACGCCCTTCATCAGCGATACCGCTGCCGTCACCGACATCGAAGACTTCCCCATTGCCGAGGTCATCCGCCGCGAATTCGCCCGCCTGCTCGCCCAGCACGAGGGGAACGCCCTTGATCGCCTCCCCCTGGTCACCGCGCTCGAAGCCTACCTCCACACCATGTCGGGCAACAAGGCCTCAGCCGTCGCCAACGACCTTGTGCAACTCGCCACCGCCGTCGCCTTCGCCCACCGCACCCGCTAACCGACCGCCGAAAGGCCAATACCCGCCATGAATCAGCTGCTTCTCACCCCCACCGATACTCTCTTCTTCCGCGACGGCCGCCCCATGGAAGGCGCACTCGCCGGCCACGGTGCCGCCTGGCCGCTGCCCACCGTCACCAATGCGGCCCTGCATGCCGCCCTGCACGATGCGCAGCGCAGTTCCGCGCTCACCGGACAAGTCCACCACCACGACCACATGCGCGGCGCCGAGCGCCACCTCAAGGATGTGCGGGCCTTCGGCTCGCTCGTCAGCACCGGCTCGTTCCCAGTCGGTCCCGATGGCACATGGTTCTTTCCCAGACCGCTTGACCTCACGGGAGCAACTCTCGCACCCACGCTCGCCCCGCGATCCCAAACCGGGTACTCCAGTCTGCCCGCACCACTGTGTGCCACATTGATCAGCAACCAGCCGCCCACCAAAGCGGCCCCCGCCAAAGCGTGGCTCTCCGCTGTCGACTTCACCGCCTATCTCTCAGGAAGCGATTCCCCGCCGCAGTCCGCTGTCGATGACCGCGATGTCTTCGTTGCCGAGGCCTCCATCGGCATCGCGCTGGATTCCGCCACCGGCACCACGCGCGAAGGCCAACTCTATTCCGCCCACTCCCTCCGGCTTCACGAAGGCTGGAAGATCGGGCTTCTCGCCTGCACCGACGAGAAGCAACCCGATGGCTCCCGCCGCGATCTCCTCAGCCAAGACCTTTACCCCGCCGGTCGGGGGCACCTCATCCTCGGCGGCCAGCAACGCGTGTGCTCGGTCCAGTGCACCCCGGCCTCGCCCATCCCGCTACCCCGAGGAAAACACGATAATTTCGCCATCTCCGCGACGGGAAAGCACCTCGTGAAATGGGTCCTCCTGACTCCCGCCGTCTACCCTGCAATAACCGAAGGAATATCCAAACGCGGCACTCACCGCCAAGCCCACTGCGGTGGCTGGCTTCCCAACTGGATCGACGAGGGCACCGGACAAGTCCTTCTCCAGGTCGTCGACGAGCAGGAACGCCTGCGGCGGCGCAAGCTCAACTATGCCGGCCGTGGCTACCGGTCCGACGAGAACGCCGCCGCCCTCGCCGCCCGACTGGTCGCCGCCCGCATCGACAAGCCGCTCCCCATCACCGGCTGGGCCAATGGCGACGACGCCCTCGGCGAAGAATCCCAATCCGGTGCCAAATCCACCCACCTCGCCGTGCCGGCGGGCGCGGTGTACTACTTCGCCTGCGACTCCGCCAAGGACGCCAAAGCCCTCGCCGCCGCGCTCAACTGGCATGGCGATAGCCCCGGCACCACGATCCGCAACCGCCGAAGCACCCTGCTCGGCGAGAAAGGCTTCGGCCTAGGCGTCTGCGGCACCTGGCAGCCCCACGGCCAGCGCTAAACCTCCGCAGATCTCCGTCCCCTCGCATCTCTCGAATCACAAATCCTCAATCACAGACCTCAACTTCTCATAACCGACCATGACCACCAAACTCCTCTATCTCTTCACCCGCACCCCGCTGCACGTCGGCGCGGGCAGCAGCGTCGGCGCCATCGACCAGCCCGTCGTTCGCGAACGCCACACCGGCTTCCCCATCATCCCCGGCAGCTCGATCAAGGGAGTGCTGGCGGACCTCTGGTCGGCTGACACCGTCAACGACGGCAAGGGCAAGATCACTCGTGATCTCTCCAAGGACATCGCCTGGCTCTTCGGCGCCGACGACGACACTGCCGCCTCCGCCGGCGCTCTCTCAATCGGGGAAGCACGTCTCCTCGCGTTCCCCATCAGGTCCGCCAAAGGCAGCTACGCATGGATCACCTCGCCCATTCTCCTTGCCCGGGCGGCACGCGATGGCGTCCCCGGCGTGGCCCCGCTTGCCAACGACCTCGTCGCCAAACTCACGGACGCCTCGGCTCTCTTCGCCAACTTCAAGGATGCGCCTCTCGTTCTCCCGGTGGCCAATGGCGCCCCCTCTCCGCGCATCGTGCTCGAAGACTATGTTTTCACTCACGCCGGCGAGTTACCCACGGGCCTTGCCGACGCCTTGCACGCCATCCTGCCGGCCGAGCCCGTCCTCGCCGACCTCGCCAACCATCTGGTGATCGTCTCCGACGGCATGCTCGGCTTCTTCGCCCGCACCGCCTGCGAAGTCGCCCAACACGTCCGCATCGATGACGCCACCGGCACCGCTGACGACGGCGGCCTTTTCAACCAGGAAAACGTGCCCGCCGAGACGCTCTTCTATGGTGTCGTCCACGCCACCAAGGGACGCTCCGCCGCGCACCGCGACCGGACACCCGCAGCCGCGCTCGATGCACTCGCCAAGCGCCTCACCGAGGAGCGCTCGACGCTCCAGATCGGCGGCGATGCCACCACCGGCCTCGGTTACTGCACCGCCCGCCTCGCCTGAACCACGGAGCCCACCATGCAAAACCTCGATCAAGTCCGCGCCGCCCACGCGCTCAAAGAGGCCCTCAAGACCGACAAGGCCGCGGTGTCCAAACTCCCGGCCATGCTTCTCTCCAACGGCCTGCTCGGCATGCTCGCTTTTGCGGCCGAGGCCGAGAAGCCGAAGCGCGAGAAGATGAAAGCCGCGGTCACTAGCCTCACACTCCATCTCGCGCAACCTGCGGCCGGTTTCCCAGAACTCGCCGGCACCGCGACGCCCGAGTCGCTCGCCAACCGTCTCGCCACCGGCTCCGCGCTCACACTCCAACGCGCTACAACCGAGGCTCTGGCCTACTTCAGCTACCTGAAGCGTTACGCCCCCAAGAAGGACAAGGTCGCCCACTAGTCGCCATGCCATCACTCCTCAATTCCACTAAAGAAGCGCTTGGCGGCGAAGCGCTTCCCCACTGCCAGTCGCGCGCCCTGCGCCTCACGCGCTACGCTCGCCCGGAGCTCAACGACGAGAGCCAGCCAACTCGCCACGATTTCCTCCAATCGGTCGCCGCCGCCCAGCGCACCGAGGCTGGCCTCGACTCCTGGCGCACCTGGCTCGGCACGGCCGCGAAACCCGAACACACCATTCACGCCAAACTCGAAGCGCGCCTGCTCATCAACATGGGCGGCACCGTCCTCGAAAACGCCGGACTCCAGCTCGACCGTTTCGGCACCGCCTACCTTCCCGGCAGCGCAGTAAAAGCCTGCGCCCGCCGCACCGTCGTCGCCGCACTCCGTCAATGGTGCGAGACCGGCACCAAACCCGAGGCCGCCTCGGACGATGCCCTTGCACCCATCTGCGCGCCGTTTTCCGCCCCCATAGATCTGCTCCTCGCGATCGTCCGCGTCTTCGGTTGTACCGACCTCGAATGGCAGGGCTACGATTACGAGGAGAACAAGGGCAACGACCTCGCGTGGGCCTGCGCCAAGCAATGGCCGGTGCTGTGCGACCAGGTCCGTGCAATCCTCAACCGCGACACGTCCACACCCGAGGAAACTGCGCCCACCCGCCGCGGCTGCGTCGCCTTCCTACCCGCCTACCCGCACACCCGCCCGGCAGCCGACCTGGAGCTCGATGTACTGACCAGCCACCATCCCAAGTACTACGGGGGAGACTTGGACATCGCGACCGACACCGAGAATCCGATACCGGTCTATTTCCCGGCCGTCGCCGCCGGCGCCGTCTACACCTTCGCACTCCTCCCGGTTGGCCACACCGATTCCACGACACTCTCGCAAGCTCGCAGCTGGCTAAAGGTGGGGCTCGAACTCTTCGGTCTCGGAGCCAAGACCGCGGCCGGGTACGGGTTCTTCTCCGACGCAACCACCGAGATCGCGGCCAAACAGGCCCAGGAGGCCGAAGCCAAGCGCCTCGCCGCTGAAGAGGCCGCACGAGCGGCGAAACAAGCCGCCGATCTAGCCGCCCGCAAGGAACGTGAAGCCCAGCGCGCCGCGATGACTCCAGAGCAGCGGGCCGACGCCGAACTAGCAGACCGCGCGAGCGATTGGGGCCGGATGAAGCAGTACCTTCGCGACTTCCCCAAGCATAAGCCCGACGAAAAGGCTGCCATCCTCCGCTGGTTCAACGGAGCCGGGAAAAGCCGCTGGCTCGATGAAATCAAACCCGAGGCAGCCAAGGGCAAAAAGCCGTGGAGTCAGATCATTGGCGATATCCACGCCGCCAAGAAAACCCTCAAGATGGACCTGCCGTGAAAACCACCACCTATACGCTCGAACTGCTCACCCCCTGCTTCTGCGCCGGCGCCGACCAGTCGAAGGCCGAAATCCGCGCCCCCGCCATCCGCGGCCAGCTCCGCTGGTGGTTCCGGGCCCTCGGCGGCTTCATTTCCCTCCAACACCTGCCGCTGGCCGAGCAAGAAGCGACGATCTTCGGTTCCGCCGCCGGCGACGAAGGAACGGCTAGCCCGCTCGTGATACGGGTGAGCACTCTGACCTCCAATGTTGCAAAGGATGCCGACCAGATGGGTGCCCCCGTATTTTCGGATAAAGGCTACCTACTCTTCCCGCTGCGCAGCAATCCGAAGAAAAACGAATACAAGGGCCGCGGCGTTCTGGAGAACGGCACGTTTTCGATCACGATTGTCTGGCGCGGCGCACCCGACATCTGGCCCGACATTGGCTCCCTGATCTCCGTTTTCGGGCACCTCGGAGCTCTCGGATTTCGCAGTCGCCGGGGATTTGGCGCACTCGGCTTTTCACAAACGCCCCCCCCTTTGTGTCTCCAAGATTCGCTCAACCGTTTTGCGAACTCTGGTCGCGCACTCTCGCTCGGCCAGATGGCAGTCGCACCAAACTCACCCGACGAGGCGCTCCGACAACTAGGCAAATGGTTGAAAGGTTGGCGTTCGCACGGGCGAACAATCGACCACCGACAAGCCCAACTCGGCAG
>ENA-UOWO01005678-UOWO01005678.1-activated-sludge-metagenome-genome-assembly--contig:-NODE-5678-length-13117-cov-4.080462_pt1 | contig 13117 bp, 9 predicted proteins | sample MGYA00238148_ERZ761564 | MGnify/ENA primary metagenome ERZ761564 (study PRJEB28885, sample SAMN05720194) | activated sludge metagenome | isolation source: Anaerobic digester | place: USA...
AAATTCAGCAGCTCATCCCCGACGTGGAACAGCTCGATATTGATTTACCCGAAATTCAGGAAATCGATGGTAAAAAAATAATTGAAGCAAAACTGACCGAAGCGATGAAACATAAAAATGCCGGTTTAATCGTCGAAGACACTTCCCTATATCTCGACTGTTTGAATGGCTTGCCCGGACCACTAATTAAATGGTTCTTGAAAACAATCGGCCTCCACGGTCTATATCAAATGACGGAAAAGTTTAATAACTTCAAAGCACAAGCCAAGACGATTATCGGATATGCCGATCATAATGGTGAAATTCACTATTTCGAAGGGGTTGTTGAGGGAAATATAGTTGCGCCAAAAGCCAAATCAGATTTTGGCTGGGATCCGATTTTTAATCCCGATGGCTACACCAAAAGTTTTGCAGAAATGACCAAAGAAGAAAAAAATGAAATCAGCCATCGCCGGAAAGCAGTTGATAAACTTAAAGAGTTTTTAGAAACCAATAATCCACTATGACATTAAATGAATCCTACAAAATAGTCTGCGAGAAAATTCTCAACGGTAATGAGACCAAGCACGACATGAATTCAGCAATTCTTGCCCTGCACGAATCTGCCACCAAACTATGGCAGGCTACCGAAAACGAACAGTCCGACAAAATCAAATTACGCGCTGCAAACGCTCTAATTTCGGTATTTCATGTTATGTGTGAATTGGGAATTGAAGATCTAGAGAGTTGTCTTTTGGAAAAGATTAACGAAGCTGGTTAATAAAATTATGAAAATTCTCTTCATCTGTCGCGCCAACGTCGGACGAAGTCAAATGGCGGAGGCAATATTCAATAGTCTAACGTCGGATCATATAGCCTCAAGCGCCGGCTTGAATCCTCCACCCCAATGGGAAGGACAAAAATTATCGAAAACAAAGTACGTCGCACCCTGTCTTCTAGAAATCGGGCTCGATGTGTCGGAAAACATTTCCAAAAGACTTTCAGAAAAACATGTCGCTGAGGCCGATCACATAATTGTCATTGGTGAAAAGAATAACTGGCCAGACTTCTTGACTAAACAGAATGTGAAATATTGGGGCATCACCGACCCCGACACTGGTGAAATGGAATTACACCGCAGCGTACGCGATGAAATCACGATACTTGTCAAACAATTACTTTCGGAAATATAATCAGAATGATTAAAAAATGACCACCTCAACAATGGTCATTTTTATTTTAATCTTTGAAGTATCTCTTCAAATATTGCCCCGTGAAACTCCCCGCTTTGCGCGCCACCTCTTCCGGCGTACCAGTCGCGATGATTTCACCACCACGATCACCACCTTCCGGGCCGAGATCGATAATCCAATCCGCACATTTGATCACATCCAGATTATGCTCAATGAGCAGTACCGTATTCCCCTGCCCCGTGAGTCGTTGGAGCACATCCATTAATTTCCGCACATCGTCATAGTGCAGGCCAGTCGTCGGTTCATCGAGTAAATACAGCGTCTTCGTCGTCCCATGTCGCGCCAATTCACGTGATAATTTGATACGTTGAGCTTCACCGCCCGAAAGTGTTGTCGCAGATTGTCCGAGAGTGAGATAATCGAGACCGACCTCATTTAACATTTTCAACTTGTCGTTAATAAATGGAATATCAGCAAAAAATTCTTCCGCCTCAGCAATTGTCATGGCGAGGACATCTGCAATATTTTTTTCTTTGTAAAATACCTGCAAAGTTTCTTTCGTATAGCGTTTGCCTTTACATACATCACACACCACCTCCACACTCGGTAAGAAATGCATTTCAATTTCGAGTGCGCCCTTACCTTCGCAGTGTTCACAACGCCCACCCGGCACATTGAAACTAAAACGGCCAGCATTGAAACCGCGCATACGCGCTTCGGCAGTTGATGCAAACAACTCACGAATATGGTCAAACGCTTTGGTATAAGTCGCCGGATTCGAGCGTGATGTTCGACCAATCGCACTCTGATCAATAGTAATTACTGAATCCAAATATTCCGTACCAGTGATGCTTTTTATATTTGCATTTTTATCAGTGTGATACAATTTATTCACCACGGCTTGACGAATCACATCGTGCATAAGCGTGGATTTTCCTGACCCAGACACACCGGTGAGACAGACGAGACGACGCAGAGGTATTTCGATATTCAGATTTTTCAAATTGTGTTCAGTTGCGCCTTTGATTTTTAATTTCGGGGTACTCGAATCGACGCTTCGGCGTTTTGTCGGCATTTCGATTGACGCTTCGCCGCGCAAATATTTACCAGTGAGAGAATTCTCTGGTTTCCCGATGCGCACACAATTGGTGAGTGACGAATCAATTACCATTTTCTTTTTACCAGACTTCCCCAAAATATCCTGCACCGGCCCTGAAAACACTACTTCTCCACCGTGTTTACCCGCCATCGGACCAATATCGACAATCCAGTCACTCGTACGAATCGTATCTTCATCATGCTCGACGACGATGATTGTATTGCCCGCATCCGCGAGTCGACGCAAAGTCGCGACGAGCTGATCATTGTCACGTTGATGCAGACCAATCGTCGGCTCATCCAGCACATAGAGCGCACCGACGAGACGAGTCCCCACTTGTGAAGCGAGACGAATACGCTGAGCTTCACCACCTGAAAGTGTCCCCGCTCGACGATTGAGGGTGAGATAATGCAAACCGACATCGTACATGAATTGCAAACGATTGTTGATTTCACGCAACACTGCCCCCGCAATTTCCCTCTCGCGATCACTAATTTCGAGATCCAATTCCGCGACAAATTCACGTGCATCTTTAATTGATAAATTTGTAAATTCCCAAATATTTTTTCCCGCCACTTTTACCGCGAGCGCATTATCATTCAATCTTTTACCCTGACACACCGGACAAATTTCTTCGGAAAAAATTTCTTTTGTACCGAGACCAGTACAGGCAGCACAATATCCATACGGACTATTAAATGAAAACAAACGTGGTTCAATTTCCGGAAACGAATATCCATCATTCGGACAAGAATATTCAGTGCTATATGTCACCTCGGTTTTATCGGAAAAAATTATCGTCATAATACCGTTAGCAAGATCGACCGCAGTCTCAATCGCCTCCGTAATTCGAGTGGTGATATCTTTTGATAAATTATTCAAATCCAAACCAGCGAGCGGTACACGGTCAATCACAATTTCGAGTGTATGCGCCTGATTTTTATCGAGCACGAGTCTCTCACGCAAGCTCTTTATTTTTCCATCAGCGCGCACTTCGAGAAAACCGTTGTTATACATATCATAGAGCATTTGATAATACTCGCCTTTACGTCCACGCACAATCGGTGACAAAATTATCAACTCTCCTTTTTTACTAATTTTATTTTTCAAATTTTTGAAAGCCTGAGCGACCATTTCATCGACCGCCATCTTTTGAATTTTCGCACCACAAATCGGACAATGCGGCCGACCGACACGCGCGTATAAAACCCGCAAATAATCGTAAATTTCCGTGATAGTCGCCACAGTCGAACGCGGATTCGCGCTATGCGCTTTTTGATCAATCGCAATTGCCGGTGAGAGACCATCAATTTCATCGACATCTGGCTTCTGCATACCACCCAAAAACTGCCGTGCATAGGATGAAAGTGATTCGATATACCGTCTTTGGCCTTCCGCAAAAATTGTGTCAAACGCCAAAGAAGACTTACCCGATCCGGATAGCCCTGTAAATACGACCATCTTGTTGCGTGGCAACTCCAAATTGATATTTTTCAAATTGTGTTCCCGCGCTCCTTTTATAATAATTTTGTCTTGCATGAAGGTTCAATACGTTTTTTAACGAACAAATTATACCATTTATGTATGATATTGTCAATACAAGACTTTTTAGCTAATTCAAGCTACTTTTTCCGCTTCCTCAACTCCACAATCTCATCTCGCAAGATCGCCGCCAGCTCGAATTCAAGCCCTCTGGCCGCCTCTTTCATTTGCTTTTCCTTTTCACGCAAAATGACCTCAATCGGTCGCGCATCCCCCTTCAAATCGAGTTCAAGTGTAGATAAATGTTTTTGTCCTTTTTTACCCGCCGCCCGCTTCGCGTTTCGATCGGTGCGCGAAGGTGTGAGACCAAACTCTTCTAAAATGTTTCGAATATTTTTATGAATAGTCGCCGGCGTAATACCATGCTCTTGATTGTATTTTATTTGAATTTCACGTCGTCGAAGAGTCTCCCCCATCTCCCGCTCGAGTGAACCAGTCATATGATCGGCATACAGAATCACCTGACCGTTTGCATTACGCGCCGCACGACCAATTGTCTGAATCAAACTGACATCGGAACGCAAAAAACCTTCTTTATCCGCGTCCAATATCGCGACGAGTGAAACTTCCGGCAAATCCAAACCTTCGCGAAGCAAGTTCACACCAACAATCACGTCAATTTTGCCGCGGCGCAGATCCGTAATTACTTCAATACGCTCAAGCGTATCGACATCACTATGTAAATATTTTACTTTCACTTTTTTCTTTTCCAAATACTCTGCCAAATCTTCTGCCATTTTTTTCGTGAGAGTGGTCACAAGCACGCGCTCAGATTTTTTTATTTTTTCATCAATTCGTATCAACAGATCCTCGACCTGACTCAATTCACCTTTTCCACCTGTCACTCGACTGACAATAATTTCCGGATCAATAAGACCAGTCGGACGGACGATTTGCTCGACCACTTGCGCGCTCTCGCGTAATTCGAAATCACCGGGTGTCGCCGATACATAGATAGTCTGGCCGACGCGTTTTTCAAATTCATCGAATTTAAGCGGTCGATTATCACGCGCTGATGGCAAACGGAAACCATGGTCCACCAAATTATCTTTGCGCGCTTTGTCACCCGCATACATTCCTTGAATCTGGGGTATGGTGACATGCGATTCATCAATGACAGTCAAAAAATTTCTTCCCCGCCCTTCATTTCGATCACTCCATGCTCCGTGTCCGAAATAATCGAGCAAAGTGTATGGCGGTTCGCCTTCACCACGTCCATCGAAATGACGTGAATAGTTTTCAATTCCAGAACAAAAACCAATATTTGCGATTAGTTCCAAATCATAATTGACGCGCCGCTTGAGTCGTTCGTATTCCAAAACTTTTCCTTTTTTTTCAAAAAAATTTAAGCGCGTCTCAAGTTCTGTCCGAATTTCTCTGATCGCGCGTTCGCGCTCATCCGGACTGGCGATATAATGTTTCGCCGGGAAAAGCCACAAATCATTTTGTTCGCGCCTTACCTGTCGTGTCGTCGGATCAATTTGTTCAATTCGCACAATTCGGTCAGCAATTTCGAGACGATAAATCATTTCTTCATTCACTGGCATGATTTCAAAAACTTGTCCACGCAGACGAAAGGAACCGCGTACCAAATCGGCCGTCGTACGATTGAATTGCATTCCGACTAATTGGCGCAAAAGTGACTCGCGGTCGAAATTATCTCCGACCATGAAACGCACTACCACTTTTTCATATTGAAGCGGTGAACCAAGCCCATAAATCACGGATACCGAAGCGACAATAATGACATCGTCGCGCGTGAGCAAAGCCTGTGTGCAGGCATGACGCAGGCGATCGATTTCATCATTGATCTGCGCGTCCTTTTCTATATAAGTATCGGAATTAGGTAAATACGCTTCCGGCTGGTAGTAGTCGTAGTAACTGACGAAGTACTCCACAGCATTGTCTGGGAAAAATTCACGGAATTCATTACATAATTGCGCTGCTAACGTCTTGTTGTGCGCAATGACGAGAGTCGGTTTCTGCACTCGATCAATCAGATTCGCAATCGTAAAAGTCTTACCGGATCCAGTGACACCAAGCAAGGTCTGCTTCGTAAACCCTTTTTTCACCCCATCGACCAGTTTTTCAATCGCTTGTGGCTGGTCCCCTGATGGTTTATATTTTGATTTCAGTTTGAATTTCATATATATCAGTTTACCAATTTTTGTGAGTAATTGCAATAAAAAACCCGACGTCATACAGACCGTCGGGGCGAGTGAAAAAGTAATGCTGACCAAGGGTCAAGGACCAAATTTCCAAAAGGTTCAAATGGCCAAAGGTCAAGGAACACTACCGAGAGAAGAACAGCCCAGCCGAGAAATGTCTACGGGCGTCCAGATCTCTATTGTCGAAGTAGGCGTTGTTATCGCTGGCCCTGCCACAGACAGAATTCAAGTCTGAACCCCAGAAGAATCCAGCGAGATCAAAACGGGGTGTTTCCCATCTGGACAAAAGAATTTCAGGATAAAGCACCCAACTCCAAATCGTGTCAAAACAGGACAGAGCACATTCTTCAGGGAGGAGATTGATCATCTGCCGACCGGCGGGGATTGAGTATCCCTGAAATGGGGTAAAGAAAGTCAGACCAGATACAAATTCCAATAACATTCGACTACGAATCTCGAGGAATCGTGATTCTGGTGCAATGCGGATTTGACCAACTAAATTACCTTCAAGGTAGTAATTAAACTTTCTACCAGGAAACTCCGCCTCATACGAGCGTTTGGCGATCTCGAAGAGAATCTCCACCAATGCGCCGTGATTAGTCATCTCACAAATCGGCAGAATTGTGGGCAAATGTGCCCCGTGCAGAATATTCTTCTGTGCCTCATCCTCTCGCAGACGATTGCGAATTTCTTCACAATACACAAGTGATTGAAAAATCTCTTCTCTAGTCGGCAGAGTGATACCACAGTTCGCGGGCACGAACGGACGAATGCGATCGTAGTGCTCTACCAAATTGAGGGATGCGAGGTCGAACGAGTGCCACTTTTTAGCACCAGGTAGAGTGAGATTGAATCTCCGGTCAGCGCAGAGTGGCAGATCAGAAAAACCTTTCGGCGCGATGACGCGACCGTAGCGGTCATAGAGTTTGGTGGCTTTTCTATTCGCACCTTCATTTTCAACACCAAACTTCACTGCCAATGTACCCTTGCGCATTTTTTCTAACGCGTCCGGGCCACCTTCTTTCACCAGCAAGTTGAAGATTGCTTCAATTTCACCCAAGGTGAGTTTGCCATACTTCGGACCCTCGAGATTGGGTTGTGCGGGTACACTGGATTGCAAAAGCACCTCCAGACCCCTCACCCCACCGATTCGATCCAATAGGCTGATCACCTGCTCCAAATTCACATCACGATGTCTTCCCATGAGAACCTCCCGCAGACTAATAGCCTGCATGTAAATTGCCACTACCCATGGCAGGGGCCCAAGTTATAAAGGGCTGATACCAGCCTAACAAAAAACAGGAGATAAGTCAATCCCCTGTTTATAAAAATTCCGCTGATTATTTCAACTCCTTCACTCGCAACAGTAACTCATTTAACTGTTTTCTTAATTCCTTAATCATTTTCATGAGTTTTTCTCTTTCTATTTTTTTCTGGGCCTTAATTTCCGCTTTGGTAAGTTTTTTGGTTGTAATTGGAACACTACTTGTCGCGGAAATAACACTAGTATTTGTGGGGGCCGGAGAACTTGTGGCTGATGACGGCGCCGGAATAGACGCAGACACCGGTTCGTCCACGTATGATGAAAATTTGAAACTTTTTATGATTACTTCTTGATCCGTGCCATCCGCCGGCGGTCGACCATTGATCTGCCAAAAATTTATATGCGCCCTCTCTTTTCCAGGAGCAAAATTATTCTTACCAGAGTATTTCCACTCTGCCATCTTTTTTCCGTCTGACATTACATAGAACCACACACCACTCGGTCTCCAATCAATTACATAAGTTGCTTCACCGGGATTTACAGTGAGTGAGTAACCAATTGAATTCCCCTCAACCGAATATGGTTGTACCGAATAGTGCAGGTTGCGACTCGAAGTGTCGCTCCAGCGCCCCAATTCGATGTCAAACTCATGACTATCATCAGCGTACAAAAACAGGCCAACAATGGTGTTTGGTGCTTGTTTACTCAGGTCAGATCCCATCGTGTACTCATATACGCCATAACCCAAAGATTGTTCCAAATGAATTGAGGAAGAATACCAACTATCTCCGGATTGTTTTATTTTCAGATGCAGAGCACCGGCACCATCGACATGGACGTTGTCGGAGCTCGCACTCCAATTGTTCGGACCAGGCATGCCTGTATAATTACGCACTGTCCAAACATGACCGGAAAAAACTACCACAGGAGATACTGCAACCGCTGGCGACACCATCAGAAACATGGCTGCAAGCCCAAAAATGAATTTATTCATATTTATTCATTACATAATAAGGAAAATATACCACACTGTTGACAATTATTCAAAAAATGGGTATAGTGAAAACACCATTGGACCGGACTCCACATCCAGAAAGATGGTAGAGGGCTTTTCAAAACTCCGCACCTCTTCCTCGGTTCTTTTCAATCAGTCCACGAACCCGCCTTTTTCTGCCTTGCTTCAATGCCAGTTCATTCCCTCCTTTTCGTGGACAAAGTGACCAAGAAACGAATCTAACCCTCCGTTTCTTGGTCACGCCATTTCTCGTGTCAATCTAATTTAGGTTCACACAAGATCAAAAACGACCCACTCTCTCGGGTCGTTTTTGCGTTTTATCAAACCTCTGCTACTTCTCCCGCCACCGGCACATACGCATTTGTACCAATTTTTTCTTTTAGTCGATGAGCCAGTTCCGTCGCCGCCTTTGCTTCTCCATGCACGCAATATACCTGTTTCGGGCGACCTGCACTAGCCCAAGACAATAATTTCGCCTGATCCGCATGCGCCGAAAGAGCACCAATGGCTCTTACCTTGCACTTCACACGGACTTCTTGACCATAGATTTTTACCACCTTTGCACCCTCATAAAGCCGTCGACCCAGTGTGCCCTCTGCTTGATAACCGACGATCAACAAAGTTGATTTTGGATCTGGCAAATATCGTAGAGCGTGGTGCAAAATTCGACCACCGTTCATCATGCCGGAACCTGCAATCACCATCTTGGGGCCAGGTACAGCATTAATTTTTTTTGATTCAAGAACCGTCTTAGTCATCTTCAACTCAGGAAATTCCAAAAAATTATCCCCAGACAAATGCAAACGCATCGCCTCCGCATCGTAGTATTCAGGATACTTGTCATACACTTTGATCACACCGATGGCAAGTGGACTGTCCAAAAAAATTGGAATTTGCGGTAACGTTTTATCATACTCACTAAGACGATTCAACTCATAGAGCAATTCCTGCGTTCTTTCAAGCGAAAAAGCCGGCACCATAATTGTCCCGCCCTGCGCAACACCCGTCCGGATAAAACTATTAATCAATTCCTTACGCTCTTGTTCAGACTCATGAACTCGATCGCCGTATGTCGACTCGAGAATTAGCATATCGACCTCTGGTAGTTCATCCGTATCTTGGATGATCGGCACATTGACATTGCCCAAATCACCAGAAAAAGCAACCTTTTCCCCATCTGCTTCGACCACGATAAATGCTGAACCAAAAATATGACCCGCATCATACCAAGTCGCAAATATCCCCGGAAAAATTTCAAGACGTTCTCGATAGTTCACACCTTGGCACAAACCTTCAGCCGTCGCGACATCTTGCGCCTCATATAGCATCGGCTTTTGATATTTTTCTTTATCATGCTGCATGATCTGAAGTGTGTCCTCCCAGACCAAAGCCGCTAATTCGACTGCCGCCTTCGTCATATATACTGGCTTACCAAAACCTTCGCGTGCCAATTTGGGAATTCTACCCACATGATCAAGATGAGAATGCGTGACCAAGACAGCATCCAAATCGGTCGGTGCAAAAGGGAAATTTTCATAATTTTTCTCTTCGTTGACCGCCGAGCCCTGAAACATACCACAATCGATCAGCAGCCTCTTCCCTGCCACTTCCAACATATGGCATGAACCAGTCACTTCATGCGCGGCCCCAAAGAATTTAACTTGCGTAGCATTTTTTCTTAAATGATTACTAAATACATTATACACTTTTTTGAAACCTGTACAAAACTTTCTAAATTTGATATCATACTATGCGAATATGCGAATAAACCGCGAGCCCATCATAATTCAAGAACCAGCAATCGGCGAACTCGGTAAAAGAAAATCCTGCTCCAAGCGGGCCTGTGCCTCTGGGTGCGGCTGTTTTGCTTTATTTTTAATTGCATCTGTTTTGATACTGAAGTTCACCTCCGAACCACGCCCAAAAGAAATCAAAGCTGTTCCAAGCAATTTTCCGCAGAGCATTCCAGTGTATGACAGAGACAGTATCGAACAAATCACCGAGACCAAAGGCAGTGAAAAAGGCCGTGCAATGGAAATTATTGCTATTGGACCAAAAATCGTACTCTCGCCAATTTTGCTTTTTATCGATAAGCGCGTCTCACACGAAACAAACTCTTCAAGTACTTATTGGAATCGGCTAGTCGCTCTCGTCAAAGAACCAGTCGCGGATCATCGTGACACTATCGAAATCATCTGGACCGAAATGCCGGCCGAACCAAATTTTGTCGCTGAATACTACGAAAAAGAATTAAATAAAAAAGATTATACCTGGAAAAAGATTTCTGAAACGACAAGCACACGACAATATTCTTTCAATCGAGGTCGAGTGGATGGAATTTTATTTATCGATGATAAAAACCGCGCCAAAGGCACTGACTTAGCTACTCTTCGGGTCGATTATCCAATTGATATAAATTTTACGACGACGACAAGTTCGACCGGACAGATGAAAAATAAATGAACCTCAAAAAAATTTTTTCCAACCAATCCCAATCAATAACGGGCGCGGCTATCGTGCTCTTTTTAGCATCAGTTGCAAGTCGCATCATCGGGATTTGGCGGGATCGAATTTTTGCGAGCACGTTTGGTGCCGGAGATACGCTTGATGCCTATTACTCTGCTTTTCGCGTACCGGATTTTATTTACAATTTAGTGATTGTCGGTGCTTTATCGGCCGGTTTTATCCCGGTCTTTTTACGCCTTTTGAATACCAATCGTAAAAAGGCCGAACAAACCGCCAATATTTTGTTTACCATTTTTGGATTCTCACTTGCCTTTATTGCGACAATTTTTTATATTTTTGCGCCGCAAATTATACCACTGATTGTACCGGGCTTTTCGCTCGAAAAATCTTCTCTCACCATATCACTGACTCGCATCATGATGCTGTCGCCATTTTTTCTCGGGCTCTCCGGAATTGCCAGCGGTATATTACAAGCGCACAAAAACTTTCTCATATATTCGCTCACGCCGATTTTTTATAATTTAGGAATTATCGCTGGAGCAATATTTTTGGTGCCACTTCTTGGTCCAATCGGCTTATCCTGGGGTGTAGTCATCGGAGCCGCACTTCATTTTTTCCTCCAAATCCCTTCTCTTATTGCGCTCGGCTTTCGCTACCGACCATCATTCAAATTTGGGCTTGATTCCGTTCGCGAAATTTTCCGCATGATGCTTCCCCGGACCGCAGCTTTGGCCATTTCGCAAATTAATACAATACTCACGACGTCAATCGCTTCGCTTTTGGCCGCCGGCAGTATTGCAATTTATAATTTGGCAAGCAATTTACAATATTTTCCGGTCGGAACAATTGGTGTTTCTTTCGCCATCGCCGCCTTTCCGACTCTCACAGAAATTGCCGCCCGCCACGACAAAACATCCTTTTCAGATCACCTGACCCAAACAATGCGCCAGATTTTCTTCTTCATTATTCCTTTTACTGTCATTATTTTGGTATTTCGTGCACAAATAGTCCGCCTACTGCTTGGAGCAGGTAAATTTGACTGGACAGATACCATCACCACCATGAACACACTAGCTTGGTTTGCCCTTTCGCTATTTGCTCAATGTCTCATTCCGCTACTGACTCGCGCCTTTTTTGCCTGGCAAAATTCACGTATCCCCCTGCTCGCAGGGCTATATTCTGCCATTTTGAACCTAGCACTCGCTTACTTCTTATCACCATATTTCGGAGTGTGCGCACTTGCAATCGCCTTTAGTACCTCTAGTATTTTCCAAGCTTTATTTCTCTACCACAAGCTCCATCTTTTTGGCATAAAAACCATTGAAACCAATTTAATCGTCAGTATCCTGAAAATTTCCGCCGCCTCAATTATTCTCGGTATATTAGCGCAATTTTCTAAGACCGTCTTGGGGAATTTCGTCAACATGGACACTGCTCTCGGGGTCTTGATTCAGAGTGCCGGAGCTGGTACAATAGGGGTTGGAGGTTTCATTGCGGCCGCCTATTTATTGCGGCTGTCAGAAATGACCAATTTAGTCACGGCAATTCGACGCCGGCTGTTTCGATCCGAGACACCCACCGATATTGACCCGATGGATGAAGTATAAGATATGAGCAGTCCAATTAGAAATTTTTGCATTATCGCCCACATCGATCATGGTAAATCCACATTGGCGGATCGTTTTTTGGAATTGACGGGCACTGTCCAAAAACGTGATATGACCGATCAATTGCTCGACCAGATGGAACTCGAAAAAGAGCGCGGCATCACGATCAAATTAAAACCGGTGCGCATGCAATACAAAGGCCATACACTGAATTTAATTGACACCCCCGGACATGTTGATTTTACCTATGAAGTTTCCCGATCACTTGCGGCTGTCGAAGGTGCCATTCTACTAGTGGATGCATCACAGGGCGTCCAAGCACAAACCATCGGCAATTTATATCTTGCCCTCGATCAAAGCATACAAATCATTCCCGTCATCAACAAGATTGATCTGCCGAATGCTGATGTCGAAAAGACAAAAGAAGAAATTATCCACCTAATCGGTTGTAAACCGGAAGAAATTTTGACTTGCTCAGGTAAAACCGGTGCCGGTGTAGAAACAATTTTGGACAAAGTAATTTCCACCATTCCCCCACCACAAAAAATTGACAACGATGCCCCCTTGCAAGCTTTAGTCTTTGATTCTTTCTACGATGACTACCGTGGCGTAGTCGCATCTGTGCGTATCATGCAAGGCTCATTGCGCAAAGGCGACCAAATTCGTTTCATGCGCACGAATGCTGTATCCGAAGCAATTGACGCCGGCCACTACACTCCGAAATTGTGTTCGGATGGATCTATCGAATCAGGACAAATCGGTTTTATTGTCACTGGCTTGAAGA
>ENA-UOWO01005679-UOWO01005679.1-activated-sludge-metagenome-genome-assembly--contig:-NODE-5679-length-13116-cov-4.801853_pt1 | contig 13116 bp, 11 predicted proteins | sample MGYA00238148_ERZ761564 | MGnify/ENA primary metagenome ERZ761564 (study PRJEB28885, sample SAMN05720194) | activated sludge metagenome | isolation source: Anaerobic digester | place: USA...
AATTATTGTTGATGGAAAAGAATTTAAAGTAAGTGCAGAGAAAAATCCTGCACAAATTCCATGGGTATCTGCTCCTGACATTGTTATTGAATCGACAGGAGTTTTCACAGTTAAAGAAAGTCCAAAAGGTGGTTATGGAGATCATTTAAAAAATGGTGCAAAAAAAGTCATTTTAACTGTACCTGCTAAAGATACTATAGATGCAATGATAGTACTTGGTGTTAATGAAGATGTTATTAAACCTGAATTACAATGCGTTTCTAATGCTTCGTGTACAACTAACTGTATGGCCCCGGTTGCAAAAATATTAAATGATAATTTTGGAATAGAAACAGGACTAATGACAACTATTCATTCTTATACCAACGATCAGATAATTCTCGATGGACCTCATAAAGATTTACGTAGAGCACGCTCTTGCGCTGTTTCTCAGATTCCAACAACTACTGGTGCAGCCAAAGCTGTTGGAAAAGTTATTCCTGAATTACACGGCAAATTGGATGGTATGGCAATGAGAGTACCGACTCCAACTGGTTCTTCTGTTGATCTCGTTGTTACATTAAAAACAGATGTAACGATAGAACAAGTACATAAGGCAATAAAAACTGCTGCTGAAGGGAAACTTAAAGGGATCTTACAATATACCGAAGAACCAATAGTTTCAGTTGATATTATTCATAATCCACATTCAGGTATTTTCGATGCTGGCTGTACAATGCTTAAAGGTAGAATGTTGAAAACACTTACTTGGTATGATAATGAATGGGGATATTCAAACAGAGTTGTTGAACTTATTCCCAAACTGTTTTAACTTCAAACTTTTTCGTGATATAAAATGATGCAGACATATTGCATCATTTTTTTTATTCATATCTCAACGCGACAATAGGATCAAGTTTTGAAGCTTTAACTGCCGGAAAATATCCCGATGCTATTCCTACAATAAAGCAAAGTAAAACGCCAACAAAAACCCATAACCAAGGTACGATGAATGCCCCACCGGTAATTAATGTTATAAGATTTCCAGCTATAATTCCTAAAATTATTCCTAATACCCCACCAATTTGACCTATGAAGACTGACTCGAACAAAAATTGTTGCTTAATTGTTGTCGATTTTGCCCCCAATGCTTTACGAATACCTATTTCTCTAGTTCTCTCCGAAACCGAAACCAACATAATATTCATAAGTCCTATGGAGGCACCCAACAGGGTTATCAAACCGATTATTGTAGCTCCCAATGTAATAACTGCAATATTCTCAAGTAACATATTTGCCATACTGTCACTTTTGCTTATTGCAAAATTATTTTTATCATAGACAGTAAGTTTTCGTATATTCCTAAATAGTCCTTCAGCCTCTCCTACAGCATAATCAAGCATTTCAGGATCAATTGGCATTACACTTATCCGATAACTATTGTCTGTTGACGGAAAATTCTGACGCGCATTATTTAAAGGTATAAAACAAATCTTATCTCCATCTCCTGAAAAGCTGGTTCCTTTTTCTTTAAGAACTCCTATTACACGATAACGCACATTACCAACAGAAATGTATTTTTCCAAAGGGCTTTCAGCTGACTTGAACATTTTTTCTGACAATTCACTGCCAATTATTATAACATATTCACCTGAAGCCACTTCGGATGAGCTAAAATTACGCCCAATTTCAATATCACTTCCTGAAGTTAACAAATATGATTCGTCAATACCAATGACTGCAATATTTGGATCTGTTTTCTCATCACGATATTTGACTGTTGCTGTTTCTGAACAAAAATTTGAAATGCTTATATGTGCCGGAAATGTATAATTGTTTTTAAACATCACAGCTTCTTCATAACTGATTCTTCTGTTTTCTACATTCCTCCCTCCTTCTCCATGACCACCTGAACGCTGTTGCCTGATTGTAAATGTATTGGCTCCCATTCGTAAAAACTCAGTCTTTATGGTGGATTTTATCGAATCTACTGCTGTAAGAATACCAACAAGTGCCATTATACCTATAGCGATTATCATCACAGTCAAAATTGTCCTGAGTTTATTGGATTTGATAGAATTTATCGAAATCTTTATATTGTCCAATAACAAACCTTTAATTTGCATAATACAAAATTAAATGAATATCTGTAACTTTTCATGTTGATTTGATTTTTAACAAAAAATTAATGAAATCAGGTTTTGAATATTTTCTACTTTTGTTAAAATATTATTAGTTTCAAGTGAACAATTTTAATTGAAAATTGTATATAGACGTAGTTATTTATAATTAAACATACATGAAGATAAAGATTTCAATTGCAATAGCCCTTATTTTGACGACAACAATTAGTTTTTCACAGACAGGACAGATCAATGGAAGAGTTTTTAATGAAATTAATAATGAAGCTTTGCCATTTTCTAATATTTTCATAGAAGGCACAGAAATTGGGGCAACCTCAGATTTTGATGGCAATTTCATTATGGCAGGATTAAAACCAGGAATTTATATACTGACGGTTTCTTCATTAGGCTTTGAGACAAGAATCTCTCAAGAGATACAAGTTACCCCCGGAAAGGTTGCCACAGTTGATATTCCAATGAGAGAAACCACAGTAACACTATCTGAAGTAACAGTAAAGGCACAGATATACAAAAAAAGTGAAGAAGCTCCGGTGTCATTAAGAAATATTGGTTTATCAGAAATAGAAAATTCTCCTGGAGCAAACAGAGATATTTCTAAGGTAATACAAAATCTACCTGGTGTTGCAGCTATTCCGGGGCAGAATAGAAATGATGTCATTGTGCGTGGCGGAGCATCCAACGAAAGTAAATTTTATCTTGATGATGTTGAAATCCCCAATATTAATCATTTTGCAACTCAAGGTGCAAGCGGAGGAACAAACGGAATTCTGAATGCAGATTTTATCCGTGAAGTTGATTTTTATTCGGGAGCATTTCCTGCTAATCGTGGTAATGCATTAAGTGGAATATTCAATTTTAAGCAAATTGATGGAAATAAAGAAGAAATGAAATTTCGAGGCAGCCTTGGAGCATCTGAAGTTTCATTTACTGTAGATGGACCAATATCTGAGAACACTACCTATATCGTATCTGCACGAAGATCATATCTTAACTTTCTGTTTCAACTCATTGGACTACCTTTCTTACCCACTTTTAATGATATGCAGTTCAAAATCAAAACAAAACTAACAGAAAGGAGTGAACTTACTTTAATCGGACTTGGAGCATACGACATTAACGTGTTGGACAGAAATATTGCCGAGCCGACAGAATTTCAGACTTATTTACTTGGTTATTTGTCCGAATATGAACAATGGACTTATACTTTGGGTGCAGTATATAAGAAGTTCCGAGATAATGGTTATACAACTTTTGTTGCCAGTCGAAACATGCTAAACAACCGTTATTATAAGTACAAGGATAATATTATTGATGATACAAATTTGCTTAACGACTACTCCTCTTTTGAGGCTGAGAATAAATTCAGGATCGAAGACTTCCTAAAAACAAATAATAATTTTCGCATCAATTATGGAATCAACTTTGAATATGCCAGATATTATAACGATTCGTATCTTAACATTTACACTCCTTTCGGGCAACAAGAGATTATGTATGATTCTAATTTTGACATGTTTAAATATGGCGCATTCGGACAAATATCCAAATCATTTATCGGGAATAGGCTAAGTATTTCTGCAGGATTAAGGATTGATGGTAACGAATACTCGAAATCCATGATTAACCCCTTGGAGCAATTATCTCCACGAATTTCAGCATCATTTGATATTAGTGAAAAAATAAGCATTAATTTCAATTCAGGAAGATATTATTTGCTTCCTTCTTACACAAGTTTAGGATACCGTAACGAAGATAATGAGCTTGTAAATAGAAATAATGATATAAGATATATCAAATCTGATCATATAATTGGAGGTTTTGCATTAAGACCTAATAATTCTTCAGTAATAAGCCTTGAAGGTTTTTATAAAGTTTATTCAAATTATCCTTTTTCAGTTGATGATTCTTTAGTGTTGGCATTTAAACCGGTTGATTTTGGAGTTCTTGGAGATGAAGAAATATCAAGTATCGGAGAAGGTCATGCTTATGGATTTGAAATTTTAAGTCAGAACAGATTCAACGAAAACTGGAACCTGACTATGTCATACACATTTGCAGTTAGTGAGTTTAAAAATAATGAGGGCGAATATATTTCTACTTCATGGGACAACAGACATATTTTTATTGTAACAACGACAAAAAAATTTGATAATGATTGGTCAATAGGAATAAAATGGAGATTTGCTGGAGGACTCCCCTATACTCCTTATGATTTAGAATTATCATCAAATATTGTCGCATGGGATCTCAGCAATAGACCATATTATGACTATTCAAAGCTAAATGCTCTAAGGTATAAACCATTTCATCAATTGGATCTTCGTATTGATAAAAGTTTCAATTTTGCAAAAAGTTCATTGAAGTTTTACATTGACATCCAAAATGTCTATAACTTCAAATCAGGTTCGCAGGACATTTATACAAATCTTGACATTTCAGGAAACAAACAATACGATCCCGAAAATGATGACAATTATTTATTGAGAAGAATTCCATCCGAAGGTAGTGGAACAATAGTACCGACCATTGGAATAATTATAGATTTTTAAATTTCACACTTAATACATAATAAAATGATATTCTTAGATATGAAAAAACTAATTTTAAGTCTGATAGTAATCAGCATATCAATTTCATTATCAGCAGGTTATGGAAGCATCCCGTGTTCAAAAAAGAAAAAGGAAAAAGAAGTTATTGAAGCAAATATAAATGGCAAAGGATATACCTTTGAAATTGAATTTATAGCAGGGAAAGGTCATAATAATCCGAGTTTTGCCATTTGGATTGAAACAATGGAAGAAGAATTTGTTCAGGAAATTTTTGTAACAAAGGCAGTTTCGACAGGTATATACAGATATGCAGATCCAAGTTCGGGAAAATGGGAAGCCGGAGAAAAAATGTATTATGCCACATTACCATATTTTATTCATAAAAGGACTAAGAATGCAGAAATTCCCAATTCAGACAAACCGATTGTTGATGCATATACAGGAGCAACTCCAAAATCTGACTTCATATTGATATCCAAATCCGATACAAAAACAAAGGGAAAATTTCGTTTGCTTCTGGAAATAAATCAAGCTTGGGATTTTAATAATTTCTGGCATAATGCGAAATTCCCGGAATATCCTGAATACCATAACTCATGTCAACCATCTCTGGTATATGCAGTTACTATTGACCCTGAAAATATTATGGAAGAGTATATAATGAATCCTATCGGACATGGTCATTATGCAGGCCTAGACGGAAATTTATATACTGATTTAAGCACATTTACAACAGCTTTAAAAATTGCTCAAATGATAAAAGTTGTTGTGAAAGAATAGAATACTGAAAATCTTAATACGATACTGTATTTCTAAGTTAAAAACTGTACGGCAGGCATTCAATTATTCCATGTATTACGCCATTTTTATTACTTTCTAAACAATTTCTCAGTATTCCTATCATGAATTTCTCTAATTTGATTTAAATGGTAATGATGACAATAACAAAAACGAACAAGCATTTTAGCAATTTACTTGTAGCGTCTGTATAATTTTCATTATAGAAAGACCCAACAAAGAAGATTATTTTAAAGAGCCACCCACGGGATTTGAACCCGCGACCTGCTGTTTACGAAACAGCTGCTCTACCGCTGAGCTAAGGTGGCATTTTTTTGCAAAAATAAAAGAAAAATCCTATTTAAGCAGAAAAATCTGTAATTTATAATAGTACCAGAGTTGCGCCAAAACCATATTCTCTAAAAGAGGCATCTTCGAATGTTTTTTTGTATTGATGTGTCAAAGAGTCTCTTAGTTTTTCCTTTAAAGTACCATTCCCAATACCATGAATCAGAATTACTTTACCGGCTTTGGAATCAATTGCTTCTGTCATTGTTTTATGAAAAACTTCCATCTGCTTTTGAAGTATTTCAGCATTTGACATACCAATTACAGTGTCAACCAATTGATTAATATGCAAATCAACTTCAATAGTCTGAGCCTCTTTTCTAGGTTTAGCCAGTTTTGAAATATCCTCCTCAGGCAGTTCTTTTTCCGTCATAAAGTTTTCAAAATCATTGCTGGTTTTTATTGAATTGCCAAGACCTTGAGATTCTTTAAGCACAGTAAAAAGGTAAGCATTTTCTTCAAAATAATCATTCGCAATAAAGTTATGCGTTTGAAAGAATTTAACGGGAACAATTTTTATTCTTCTTTCAATTAACTCGTGTATAGTATGATATGGATGGTCATAAAACAGCATCTGTATTATGATTTCTTTTGAAGTATTAATAGAATCCCTGTCAAGATTGGCAACCATAATTTTTGTATTCGGTTCAAGCTTTTCTGCATCCAGTTTAACGAAGCCTGAATCTGCTTTTAATACAACATGATAAAAAACAAAATGGTCAGAATCGTTGATAAGGTAACATTCAAAATTATTCCCGTTACTCGCTTCTTTCTCTATAACAGCAAAAATAATAACAGTATTATTATCATTCTTTAGTTCAGGTTTTTGAGAGTTTTCTATACCTTTAATATTAATACCGACTATATCAGAGTCCTTATCAGTTTCACTATTATCTTTTATTTCCACAGCTTTTTCGACAACAACAAGTTCATTTATCGGAAAAGGATACTCAAAATCATCTTTGTCCTTTACCATAACCTGAGTCTTCGAAATAATACTTACCACAATACCGCCGCCAACATCATTTAAAAACCTTACCTTATCACCTATATTTATCTTCATATCATCAGTTTTAGAAAAATTTACAGCAAGAAAAAACCTTACATATCACAAACTAAGCAACCCAATTCTAACTTAAAACTTTTTCTTACTTTTGCACAAATTTAATAAAAAAATGACTAATGTTCTTCAAATAAATGTTAATGATTTTGATTATTCTCTTCCTGAAGAAAGAATTGCAAAATATCCGCTGAATTTAAGAGATTCTTCGAAGTTAATAATTATGAATGGCAAATCAATTTCAGAGAATGTATTTAATAAAATCGGAGATTATCTTCCGCAGAATAGTTTAATAGTATTTAATAATTCGAAAGTCATTAAAGCAAGATTACTTTTTTTCAAAGAAACAGGTTCCCAGATAGAGATTTTTTGTCTTGAGCCAATGAATCCAGCAGATTACAGTCATTCTCTTTTATCAAAGAAATCTTGTAGTTGGAAATGTCTTGTTGGGAATAATAAAAAATGGAAATCGGGAAAAATTTCAAAAACAATACAGATAAAAGAAAATGCAACTACAATTTCGGCGACAAGAATTAATAATTTGGGTAATGCGTATGAAATTCTGTTCGTTTGGGATAATACAAATATTAGTTTCTCGGAAATACTTCAGGAATTTGGAAAAACGCCAATACCCCCTTATTTAAATCGTCAATCCGAAGACATTGATATAACAAGATATCAGACCGTTTATGGCACAAATGAAGGCTCTGTAGCTGCACCAACTGCAGGATTTCATTTTACCGATGAAGTTTTTTCTCTTTTATCTCAAAAAAACATACATTCAGATTACATCACTTTACATGTTGGAGCAGGCACATTTCAACCTATCAAAACAGATAACATTTTCTCACATGAAATGCATACAGAACATTTTTTTGTTACCAAGGAAAACATTAGGAATATTATCAAACACTATGGTAACATAACAGTTGTGGGAACTACAACGGTAAGGACTTTAGAAAGTTTATTTGTAATTGCTTGCAAAATATTCCTATATGAAAATAAAAAAAAAAATCCTTTTTTTGTTGAACAATGGGAAACATATAAAGATGAATATATACGTTTAAGGAACAACGCTGTTGATGTAATGAGTAACCTATTACAATGGATGGATATAAACAATCTCGAACACCTTGAATGCTCAACTCAAACTATGATAATTCCGGGATATAAGTTCGTTTTCACTAATCGCCTGATTACCAACTTTCATCAGCCTAAATCCACTCTATTACTACTCTTAGCTGCTTTTACAGGAGAAAAATGGAAAGATGCATACAATTATGCATTAAGAAATAATTTTAGGTTTTTAAGCTATGGGGATAGCTGCTTATTTTTAGAGTAATCATATAAAAAAATATTATTAACTTTGAAAAAATTTTAAGACAACTATTTTTATGAAGAAAACTCTAATTCCTGCAAACATCCTATTATATATGGGATTAATTGCCTTGGCATTTGGCATCACATCTGTTTCTATTCCTGAATATACTCTTAAGGCAATGGTTATTATTATTGGTTCTTTAATTGGAATAGGTGGCATTATTGCTCTTATTATAAGATTAAATCACAAGTCTGATAACAAATTCATACAAGTACTGAGTTATATTGGATCTTCAATTATAATATTATTTGGAGCTACTCTTGCCGTATTTCCTTCAACTTTCCTTAATATCTTTATCATTATTGTAGGAATTGCTATCATACTTGGAGGGATTTCTCAATTAATACTAAGCCTCAGTTTCAATCCACTGTCAACAGCTGCAAAAATATTTATAGGGTTTTCCATTTTATTAATAATTGCCGGTACTGTTATAATTTTAAATCCTTTTAAAGCTATAGAATCTTTGACAATATTTTTTGGGGTTATAATAGCTGCTTTCGGAGTATTAAACGTAATCATTTCTTTCTGGTACAGATTTGAAATAACTCAGAGGGAAAAAGACAAGAAAAACAATACAATTGAAATATCAGTATCAGGGAGTAATGTCAACGAGGCTCCTAAAACTGAAACCCCTCCTGAAACAGAAAAAAACAAATAATAATTTAATAATTAAACAATAATTTATGAAAATTTCAAAAGGAAAACTAGTCAGTATCACTTATAACTTATATGTTGATAGCTTTAACGGAGAGCTTATTGAATCGGTAAAAGAAAAAGAGCCTGCAGTATTTTTGTGTGGCGAGGGAGAAATGCTCGAAACATTTGAAGAAAAACTAATTGGATTACAAGAAGGTGATGAGTTTAAATTTATGCTTTCCAAAGATGAAGCCTACGGTGATGAAGACGATGATGCTGTTGCAGAATTTCCTGCGGATATTTTCGAAAAAGACAAAGAGGGCATTCCTGAAGTTGGTGACTATGTACCTATGGAAGATGAAGACGGTACTGTCTTCGACGGAGTGGCAATAGAAGTAACAAAAGATACAGTCGTCATTGATTTTAATCACCCACTGGCAGGCGAAGATTTGTATTTTACAGGAAAGATTATCAAGGTAGAAAATGCTAAAAAATAATTAAAACTTCTTTTTGAAGTATTAAATGCTTGAAAAATGAGTTAGGGTGTTGTTTTTATTATCTAATCTTTATAACTAATGAATGATCAGGAGAAAATGATAAAAAAAATGCGTGAAATTGCATTATTAAATCCTGAAAAAATAAAGATCATAGAAACTAATGTTGATGCTGAGACACAATTAGAGTTCTATGAAGTACTGCAATCTTTGGGGAATACAAATACCTCTAATTCATTTGATACAAAAATCTTGTTCCAGGAATTGACAGACCAAGATACAAGTGTGATGCACAAAAAAGAAATACTAGCAAAACTTGTGTCAATAGGAGAAGTCGAAAGCTACCGATTGATAGAAACATATCTTAAAGATCCTGATCCCCAGCTTAAATCGTGGGCATATCTAGCATATCAGCAAGCAAGGATGTTTTTGGAATCGAATCTGCTGGAAGAATCAAAAATTTACATTGCATCAGGTTTGGGAGGAAAAGATCATCGTTTAAGATATATTTTCGTTTTTTCATCTAAAGAATCGTCATACAATAAGAGTCAAACAAATATAATAAGAGGAGAAATTGAGTACTTTCTTAAAAAAAATGATGGGTATATTGAAAAACTGACTTTTGAGCAATCCTATGCAATATGCACTATTTTGGTTGCAATTCATGTTGATCTTATTGAAATAGTACAAAACATAATAACAGAAGTTAATCAATATGGTAGTTTCCTTCATGAAAATGTATTTGTTACAAATGAAAAAGCAATCAGCATTTCAGAACTTGAAAGTATTTTTAAAACTACTAAGCCCGAAACAAAAAAGATTTAGACAAATGACAGAGAAAAAAGTAAATATAGAGGATTCATGGTTTGAGGAATTGCATGATGAATTTGAAAAAGAATATTTTTTGAAGCTAAAGGAATTCCTGATTGAAGAAAAGAAGAGATTTTCAGTTTACCCTCCTGGCTCACAGATTTTTTCTGCATTTAATCTAACTCCTATAGACAAGCTTAAAGTCGTAATATTAGGTCAGGACCCTTACCATGGACCTAGACAAGCTCATGGTTTATGTTTTTCTGTGCCCCAAGGAGTAAAAATTCCACCATCTTTGGTAAATATTTATAAAGAATTAAAGGCTGATATTGGCTTTTCAATTCCTGAATCGGGAAATTTGGAATCTTGGGCAAAACAAGGAGTCTTTCTTCTCAATGCGACATTAACAGTTCGTGCCAATACCGCAGGTTCACATCAAAAAAAAGGTTGGGAAATATTTACAGATACAGTAATAAAAACCATAAGTGATAAACGCGAAAATATTGTTTTTGTCCTTTGGGGTAATTACGCAGCAGCAAAAGAGGCACTTATTGACAAGTCCAAACACCTGATCCTTAAAGCTGCACACCCATCTCCATTAAGTGCATATAATGGTTTTTATGGGTGCAAGCATTTTTCAAAAATCAACAACTACTTAAGCGAAAAGGGAATTGAAACTATTCGCTGGTAAAAATTTGTTTTCACTGCCTTGTATATTGTCATTTTTACTATTTTTGTAAAAAATGAAGAATATGATACCTTATCTTGTAACTGAGTATATAGAACAATCTATTAAAGAGACCGGAATTGATCCGAGTACTGCCAGAGGTTCAAAAGAAGGGCAGTGGACGATAAAATATAAGAATTCGACTGTTTGGATTGATGTTTTCAGTTATCCTGAGAAACCCGAAAAATATTATTTTCAGGTTATGAGTCCTTTGTGTAAAATGGTTGACAGTAAAACCGAAGAATTTGCAATTGACCTTTTAGAAATCAATTATCTGATGTATGGTAGCTGGATTTGTAAAAAAGAAGGATGGATTTATGTTTTAAGTCTTAGAGAAGCAGACAATCTTCAAAAAGCAGAAGTTGACGCTACAATTGACAGAGTTGCAATTTATAGTGCTGACTACTGGGGGAAATTATCATTCAAATACAAAGATTGCTGGGCAAAAACCGAAGAGAAAAAGTCAGAATAATTAAAAATTTTAACATTTTTTTAAACATTTTGCATAATTTTTGTAACAAAAGAATTATATTTGCGTAATAAAATTTGAATTAAAACTTAAAAAAGAAAGGAGACCATATATCGAATAGACTTCTACCCTTTAACTTTAAACAATACAGTTATGAACCTGACAAGTTATTCCGACCAGGAACTTATCGAGAGATTCATCAAGGGTGAGAAGGCATGTATGGAAACTCTGATACAACGCCACAAGAAAAAAGTATATTCTTACATCCTTATTACAGTAAAAAATACTCATGTTGCTGATGATTTATTTCAGGACACGTTTATTAAAGTTATTAATTCCCTTAAATGCGGCACCTATACCGACAAAGGGAAATTTATCAGTTGGGTGATACGAATAGCCCATAATATCACAATTGATTATTTCAGGAAAGAAAAGAATTTGAATACCTGCTCAAACGATGATACAGAGCTTGATTTATTTAATTCCGAGAAATTCTCTGATGAGAATATTGAAGATAAAATTGTTGGAGATCAAATCATCAGTGATGTCAGAACTTTAATTGATTGCTTACCGGCAGAGCAAAAAGAAATTATCATGATGCGTCATTACGGGGGAATGAGTTTTAAGGACATAGCAGAGCAAACAAATGTTAGCATTAACACTGCTCTGGGAAGAATGAGATATGCTCTTATTAATCTTCGCCGTATTGTTGATGAAAAGAATGTGATACTTACAAAATAGATAATCTCATTTTCTTCTTTATCACTACTATTTTCTTGTACACTGCTAGTACTGTTTTGTCAACACTATCTATTTTTTATCTTTTGCAATGCCGGTTTTGTTATGATTTTTGCCCCTACGCCCCAGCCCAATTCTAAGGGATTGTCAAACAATAAACTAATCATTTTGACTTGTTCTTTTGTCGTTTTTCTTTGTTGCAAAATTAGCAAAGAGACGCAAGCTATTAGCTAATTTATGCGTCTCGAAAAACAACAAAATCCCTTCGTCAATTCTGAATACTTTATTATTTGACAAACCCTAAGGCAAAAATGCACGCCAAAACCTCATCAACACTACTTTCATTCTATTTTGTCAGCACCATTTTTTTCGAATCTATTGTAATTCCGTCTGCGACAAGATAGTAAGTATAATTTCCGGCACTTAGGTCGTAAGCATAAACAAGCATTTCACCGCTACCACGTTCTTGTATTTCAACTTGCTTTAGAATATTGCCAAGATTGTCAATAAAAACTATCATTGCTTCTTTCACGGTTTCAGGAATCTGAAAGCTTATTGTTGTTTGTTCTCTGAACGGATTTGGCACATTCTGATTTAGAACTATAGCCAACTGATTTTCGAGGACTACTTCCTGTTGAAATTCTGCAGGATTTGTCATTTTTGTTTCTATTTCGCCCAAGTTGTCGAAAACAAACTGTTCGAGATTGTCAAGACGACTTTCAAGCATATTTACACTTTCGCTAAGACTGTCGTTAATGTATTTAAGCTCTTTTACAGATTCTACCAGTACCGGAATCAGACTGCTGTAATCAATATATAAAATCCCGTTCGCATCCGAACTTACCACTTCGGGAAATATTGGTTGTACTTCTTGTGCAATAAGTCCCAGATTGGTTCCTTCGCTAAGATTACGTCCCGGATTATTGGCTATATCCCATTCAAAGCTTACGCCTTGCAATAACATTGTTTTGGTCAAAGCATCCTCGATTTCGTTTACATTAGTT
>ENA-UOWO01005681-UOWO01005681.1-activated-sludge-metagenome-genome-assembly--contig:-NODE-5681-length-13112-cov-7.272727_pt1 | contig 13112 bp, 12 predicted proteins | sample MGYA00238148_ERZ761564 | MGnify/ENA primary metagenome ERZ761564 (study PRJEB28885, sample SAMN05720194) | activated sludge metagenome | isolation source: Anaerobic digester | place: USA...
GGTGCTGACCGGGCCATTGGTCAGATTGCAGGTCAACGTTGCGTTGCGCGCATCGCCGGCTGCGGGCGAGAACGTCACCGGGACCAGAACGCTCGCCCCGGGCGAGATAGAGATGTTCGTCACCGGAGGTGCCTGGATAAAGTCACCCGCATGGGTACCCCCGATCGTGCAGGAGGTAATCGTCACATTGCCGGTGTTGCCCGCACCCGCCGTGGCGGTTACGTTCAGCGGTGCCGATGTCGTCCCTAGCAACGTAGCCGGGAAGTTCAAGGCTGGCGTCGTGGTCAGGGTGTTGATGACGCCGGTCCCATTGAGGCTGATCGGGAAGCTGCCACCGACCGCCGTGCCGTTTGCCGACTCGCAGCTGAAGCTCGCATTGCGCGGACCGAGGGCAGTCGCAATGAATCGGATTGGAAGATTGATGCTGGCACCTGCAGCCACGTTGAGCGGAAACGTCGGTGCGGGCGAAAAGGAGAAGCTGGCCGGGTGGCTCCCGCCGAAAGTGCATCCGGTGAAGGTCACCGTGCCGGTGTTGCCGGCAGATGCGGCGATAGTGACGCTCTGGGTTGCCGTGGGCTCACCAACTGCGCCATGGAAGGTCAAGGAAGGCGGCGTGGCGGCGAAGTCGAAGCCGCCGGATGTTTCCGCAGTGACAAAGCCGGCCGCACCGACCCAGCACGCAGCGAAGAAGGTGCGTTGAGCTGCTTTCATGCAAGTCCCCCAATTTCCGGCCCCGAACCGGTAGTCAGAGTACCGATTAAACGTCAAAACAGGGGGAAAGGGGTCGAGGGAAACGGGGTAGTACCCCATACATCCGCTTGAGCCGCGCGTTCTCCTGCTCCAACTCGCGCATGCGCCGCAAATCCGACGCGTCCATGCCTCCGTAATTCGAGCGCCACTGGCAGAACGTCGCTGCACTGATGCCGTGCTTGCGCGCTACCTCCGTGACCGCCACACCCGCCTCGGCTTCCTTCAAGATCGCCGTGATCTGTACTTCACTGAACTTCGATTTGCGCATGTGACCCACCAATGGGGAGAGTCCCTACTTTCGCTGGCACCACTCCAGGTTATTGACCGGAGCACACAACACATTACCGCGATGTTCATGCACTGCACCTTACAACTCTCCGACAGGGTCTGCGAACTGGTCTAGTACCTACAAGATCGTCTAGCGCCCACAAGATCAAGGAGAGCGAATCATGGTGGACTCAAACGAACTCGAAAAGAAACTCTGGGACGCATTGAAGTCCGACCGGACTGTCATGCTGGGCATCGATGGCGCGGAGGATGGCCACTCACGTCCGATGACCGCCTGCATCGAAGGAAATTGCGGCCCGATTTGGTTCTTCACCGGCAAACCGAATGCGGTGATCGAGAAACTGGGTCCCGATTCGCGCGCCATTGCTGCGTTCAGTTCCAAGGGACACGATCTGTTTGCGAGCATCCACGGCCGACTCAGCACCTCATCCGATCGCGCGGTGATCGACCGGTTATGGAATCCGTTTATCGCAGCCTGGTTCGACGGCAAGGATGATCCGAAACTCGTGTTGCTGCGATTTGATCCTGAGAATGCAGAAGTCTGGCTCAACGAATCGAATCTGCTTGCCGGCGTAAAAATGCTTTTTGGCGTGGATCCCAAGAAGCAGTACGAAAGCAAGGTCGGCGAAGTCGATCTTCGCTGAATGGAAAAACAGGGGACCGATACGGGCTCGTCCCACCTACCCTCTATCCGGGCAAGCGATGCTACAACGCCAGAGTTTGAGCATCCCTCTTATCGCACGCGCCAGATCCGGTTGCGGCAATTCGTCGGCGCGAAAAGCCATGGGTGCCCCGATCCAGGTCAGTCCGCCTGGTCGAACCCGTCGTGAAACAGATAGTAGATCGGTGGCTCCCGCGGATCGGCGATGGCGATCGGCGCATTGAATCCGCCGATGGTCCTCACAACCCTGTTTTGCGCCGAGTCGATCACCGCCACCGAATTCAGGCTTGGCTGGCTCACGTAGGTGTAGCGTCCCTCGGTATCGAGGACGATATCACCGGGCGTCGCCGCCAGCGGAACAGCGGCAACGATCGCTCCAGAGGTCGTATTGATCACACTCATCTCCGCTTCGACATTCGTCGTCAGCGGAACGTCGGCCAAGCCGACGTAGGCGCGGCTGCCGTCCGGGCTCAGCCCGAGCGGTCCCGGGGCCGGCGAGAGACCCCAGCGCATCCGACCAGTCGGCCACCACAGCATCAGCATTTCTACGACCCCGATCGATTTCGGCAGGCCATCGAAGCCCAACTCGGGCGGGCCGTTGGTCCGCGAAGAATCGGGCGACCGCGCAAACCCGTCGACTCGCGCCAAAGCTCAGAAGATCAAGAAAGACTACTCTGCCCGCTGTTTTGGTTTTCCAACCCGAGGGTTATTAACACCCGTTGTGGCTCCGTAGCTCGAGAGATGTATCGGCATGAATAACTCACTACGATGAGCGTGGCATGCCACGAGTCCGAGGAAGAATCGCCCGATGCCGGATCAAAACCTGACAGCCAAGGATGCGCGGGATTACCTGCGCCGATTTCCTGCGCAGGGAGCCTTGCAGGTGGCGTTCAACCTCGGCATGGTGCTTTCCGGAAACGCGATCGTCCTGTGGTTGCTGGCCAGTGGCGAACTGCGCGCCGCTCACCTGATCGCTCTGGTCATGATCGAGACGATCCTGCTGATCTCTTTCTGTTGGCTGCTGCAACGTGCGGTACCGAGGGTCGACTGGTACGAGCAATCCAAGCCGTGGCGGAAAACACTCCCGGTGATCGCGTTCGTGCTCGTCTGGCTCGGTGGAGCCTACGGCATCACCCTGTTCGTGATTGGCGGCTATCCGGACATTGTCTTGCTGGCCCGTTCGCCGCAAGCATGGATCGAATCAGGCTTGTACCTGCCAATCCTCTACACGTTGGCCATGGCCCTTGTGCATGGCGCCGGCGATCTTGTTCATTACCGGCGTCATGGCGGGCCATTCATGTCCTCGGTCGGCCACGATGCCATGGCGCGCTACATGACCCTGCTTTTCGGAGGGATACCGTTCGCGATGCCGTTTTTTGCGGTCGCGATAGGCGGGATCAAGGGCTCCGAATACGTGGTTCGCAAGGCACGATTGAATGCAGGAAAGTCTGCCGTCGCCGCGGTTGCGATGCTGGTGGTGGGAATGACGAGCTTTCATGTCGTGGAATTTCTGATCGCTTCGGGAGTGCGAGGCTGGGCGATCGGTTTCGTGTTCGCCAAACTGATCGCAGAGTCGCTGGTCGCCTCCGTTCCGCTGGTCATGGCGCACGTGGCGAAAGAGGAAAAGCCCACGGCGGTGGACGCCATCGTCCGTTGATCCAGACGAGTCGCACGCCTACGGGCTTCGGAAAATGCCGCCCGACAAGGCGTTGAAAAGCCGATGTGAAAAGCGCAACGAACAGACCCGAAGGCGGTGAAACGGGACATCCATGGTCCCGTCACTGCACCAGGAAAGACCGAAAGGCGGCCACTGATCCCCTAGACGACACAAATCCGGTTTCTGCCGGTGCGCTTGGCGCGGTACAAAGCCTTGTCGGCGACATCCAGCAGTTCCCCTGCGGTCCCGCTATGCGCAATCGCAATGCCTATACTCAAGGTCAATGGCAAAGGCCCGGATTCGATTTCCAGAGGGTATTCCGTCAAATCGTTTTGCAAGCGCTGAGCGATGGCGGTGGCCGTGACGACATCCGCATCGAACAGGACGACGACAAACTCCTCGCCACCATAGCGCGCCGCGAAATCCCTCTCTCCGCTGACAGCGAGGACAAGCCGGGAGGCCAGAAGCTTCAAGCAATCATCGCCAATGCCATGCCCATGCGCGTCGTTCACCTGCTTGAAGTGGTCTATGTCCAGCATCAAAACCGATAGCGGCCGATCGTTCTCGATGCACGCCGCCATGGTCAGCGGCAAGGTTTCGTCGAGATAGCGCCGATTGAAAATTCCGGTCAATCCATCACGCACACTCATGTCTGAAAGACGCTGATTCGCGTTACGCAACTGCTGTGCAATCTGCGCAAGCTCCTCGGTACGTTGATCAACGCGCACCTCGAGGTTAAGTCTCGCATCACGTTCAATGCGTGCATTTTCATCCCGCAAAAGGGTGATGCGATGTGCCATCGAGAATGACAGCAAGAGCATTTCCGCAGCAGATCCGATCTGCAGACCGTATTCGGTAATCCCACTTCGCGGGAGCAACCCGAAGGAAGACAGAGGCAAGGCAACGCCACCCAGCATCAACAGGCTCCAGGCCAACAGGAAATACACCGCAGGCCGGTAGCCACGCACCGCACTCAATACGGCGCCCACGGTAATGAGTGTGCTGAATGCAACCAGGCCGATATTCAAGCCGATCGTGGCCGGCAGCAACATGCCTGGCAGGCAGGCAAGCACACCAAGAACCAAGGCAATCGGAAATGAGAGCAATGCCGCTCGGCTCAGCAGGGGCACCTTTTCCCTGAGATTCAGAAAGGCTCTGGAAAACCCAACTGAACTGGCCAGCAGCAGCGCCAGGGAAATCGGCAGCGACACGTTCTGCCAGGCTGGACTGTTCGGCCAAAGGAACTGAAAGCCATATCCGCTGAAGCTGAGCATCAGCAACGCGAACGACAGGGCGTAGGCGACATAGTATAAATAGCTTTCCTCGCGGATCGAAACCATCACCGCGAAGTTGTAAAGCAGCAACGCCAGCAAAATACCGAAATAGACGCCCTCTCCGATCTGCTCATTATGCGTCGAGCGAAGCAGACTGGTTTCCGAATGGAGCCAAAGCGGCGTCTGTATCGAGCTGGTCGATTGCACGCGCATCAATACATGGGTAGGTCGATCAGCCAGGCGCAGGATGCGAATATTCAAATAGCGATGCGGCTCGCTACGCTGATTGAAGGCGATTGAATCGCCGATCAACAACGGTGCCTTCATTTTTCCGTCTACAAACGGGAACAGCTCCACACGATCAAGGCGCGATTGCGGAATCACGAGCAAGCTGGTGCACGACTGCGGTGGCGCAGGCAATACAAACGACAGCCAGACAGCTCCTTTGACGAAGCCGAAGCTGTGGTTCTGACCGGAACCATGCATCTTTTCGAATTCCCCGGCTTGCCAGGATTTGAATGCACTCGACGCATCCAGCAGCGAATCGCGGTCCAGTCTGGCGCCGAGCGACGAGGTCAACTCCTCGCCCTGCGGAGGAGTTGCGCAATCGGGGGTTTGCGCAGCACAGATTCCGCTGACAAGTGCCAGTGCGATGCAACACCAACGGAGCACGTGCTTCCTCATCAATTTCGGACCCGATTCCCCGTAGGGAAGTTTGCACAGCAATCCGCCCGCTTGCCAGCATTTCCTGTTGAATCGTGGCGGCGTGAGGAACCGATCGCGAAACTGAAGATCAGATCAGGTGGACCACCTCTGGTTTCCCGGGCGCTGCATAACCGCAGCGATCCAACCTGCCCGTTCTGGCAGTTTGAATATCGGCATATACTTTCCGGCGGCCGCAGCGGCCCGCATCACATGACGCGTATCGTTGCCTTGAGCATCGACTATCAGGAGATGGCATGTCCGCACGTTTTGTCGCGCTGCTCGCCGCAGCCCTGTCGTTCGCTGGCGCTACGCCTTGTGCATTTGGACAGGTGGTCTATACGACAACACTTTCGGGCGCTGCGGAAGTTCCTCCGAACGCCTCGACGGGAGTCGGCTCCGCGACGATCACCTATTTCCCCGCCACGTCGATGATGACCGTCTCGACGTCGTTCTCCGGCCTGTCCGGTGTCGCGACGGCGGCGCATATCCATTGCTGCACGAGCAGCACGACGAATGCTGGCGTCGCCACTCAGACACCCAATTTCGACGGGTTTCCAATCGGCATCGCTGCGGGCACCTACGAACACACGTTCGGCATGACACTTTCCAGCAGTTACAACCCGGCTTTTGTTACCGCAAGCGGCGGCAGCGTCACAGCGGCATTGCAGCGCCTGCTTGAGGGCATGGGAAACCGCACTGCTTACTTCAATATCCACTCAATGTCGTTCCCTGGCGGTGAATTGCGCGGCAATCTCGTCGAGCAAAGCATCTTCCGCAGCGGCTTTGATTGAACCGAAACGCAGGTTGGAGTCGACGTTACAGGGATTTCTGCGCTTCAACGGCAAAGTCTCGACCAGGCTTGCGGATCGTGAAGGTCGACTCGGGCAATGACCGAGGGACCGAGTCGGTTCGCCTCCACTGGCGCAGCACCAACACACTCTACGATCCTGATCGAATTCGTCGAGCCATCGGAGTCGAATTCGGCTGAAGCGCGAGTACGAGTGCGAGCAAGATCGGGCGACCGCGCCGATCCGTCAAAACCCATGTCCACAAATCAAGAACGTCGACTCAGCTCCCTCCTTTGGCGCGGATTTGCTGGCCTACGTTCGGCCGAAATGAGGACACGCAAAGGGTTCAGGTGAATTCACGCTTCATGAATCACGCAGGGACTGGCTCGCAAGGTTGCCCACCTGTTCATCAGGGAAATCGTTAACTGGCAATCCATCCTGCGCGATAGACGACGCAGTGCCTCGCTCCGGATCGGACCATTGACTCGCCCTGTATCTCGTAACCCTGAGGATCACACGCATGAAAACGAACACCCTTAAGTGGGTTCTGACGGCCGCTGTGGCTGCAGCACTGCCAATGACAGCCGCGATGGCCGATCAGAAGGCTTCGAATGACACACAACCTGCTACGGCGAATGATTCCGCCCCGTCGAAGGCAATGCGGAGCAACCAGGAGGTCGATCGCAACCCCATGGCGAAGGGTGCCACGGAGGCAGACAACACTGACCTCAACAAGCGCGACCGTGACGATGCGACGACTCGTCCCACGGATCAACCCAACAACTCGGGCGATATCGAAACCGCAGCAGCGGTTCGCTCTGCCATCGTCAGAGACGACACGTTGTCGATGGCGGCACACAACATCAAGCTCGTGGCAGCGAACGGAAAAGTCGTACTTCGCGGCCCGGTAAAAAGCATGGCTGAAAAGAAGCGCGTCGCCGAGATTGCGGCTCGGGTCACGGGAGTCACCTCGGTCGAAAACCTTCTCGGAATTGATGCCGATTAACGCTACTGCGATTTCCCCGAAACCTTCACACCTAGAAAGGAAAGCAACTCCATGAAAGCGTCCGTCTATTGCACCACCCAGACTCTGACCCAGGCCGATGCCGTTGTTGATTCGCTGAAAGCGGCGGGTTTTTCTAGCAACGATATTTCAGCGTTGTTGCCTGACAAGCGCACCACCAAGGATTTTGCCCACGAACACAACACCAAGGCACCGGAAGGTGCAACCGCAGGTGGTGTTGCGGGTCTCGGCGTCGGCGCGGCGCTTGGTTGGCTTGCGGGCATCGGTGCGCTCGCCATTCCTGGCGTAGGTCCTCTGATCGCTGCGGGTCCCATCATGGGCGCGCTCGCTGGCGGAGCCGTCGGAACAGCCACCGGCGGCATCATCGGGGCCCTGATCGGAATGGGCATGCCGGAGTTCGAAGCGAAGCGGTACGACGCCAAGATTCGCGAAGGCAACATCCTTATCTCGGTCCACACCGAGGATAGCAAGCAGCGCGATGCCGCCAAGGAAATCTTCAAGCGCCACAACGCGGAAGACATCTCCACTGGTTCCGAAGCGTCGGTATAAGCTGTAAAAACGTAACCGCACTGTGAAGTAAAGGCCGAGCACTGCTCGGCCTTTTTTTTGGAGAAGAGGGTGATCCACCTTCCCAGAAAAGGATTGCACAGCTATCGGCCTGACCAGCCCCAAGTTTCAGCGTAATCCGAACGCAAGATGAAGTTTGTGTGGCGAACGGCTGCGATGCTGGCAGGGAAATTACATCTGGCCGCGATTCGCACCGCTATTGCCTGTCAGAGAACGTAATGTCGCCCTGCACCTTGGTTGCGGATTCGGCGGTCACGAGCAGGTTCACGTCCTCGAACAGCAGAGAAGCATCAAGGTTGCGCAACAGGGTCGATACCGGCTCACGGCTCGGACTCTCGATCGAGACGGTGTACTTGCCGCGGCCCGAACCGTAGTAGGTTACAAGGATCTGTTTCGGCAACAGTGTCAGCAGCTCGAGGCGTAACTGCTCGCGCGACAGCCGGACTTCCGCGGGTGGCAGTTCCATCCAAAGCTGGATGCGCGAACCGGTAGGCGACGCGCGCTCGAATGACTCCACGGTCATGTTGTAGAAGACGCTCGGCCTGCCGTGATCGGAATGCCGCAGGGTATCGAACATGCCGTTCAGCGCATCGCCTTGGCTCGCGCTTAAGTGTGCTCGCACGCCGATACCGGCCGGCTGCAGGTCGACGAGGGTTACGCCGTTGGGCAACCTTGCCAGAATGAGTTTTCTAGCTTCGTCGATGCGTCTTGCCGCAGGGCCGGACGGAGTCAGCGCGTGCGGCTCGGCTGCCTCGTAGTCCGCTAGCCAAGGCTGCGCCGGTACTGATGTCACCGGCTCGATGGGCGCTTCTACGCTGTCCGCGCGATTCCAGCGATGCTGCGTCGTCGTTCCCAGCGGAATACCAACGCAATGGTCGCCACACCAGATCGGAATCTCCGCTTCGACCATCTCCGTTCGATGCACGATCAGACCGCCGGACCGATCGCGCCCGATTTCCTGCTCCGGCAACGACCTCATCGAACGAATGGCTCCGTCATCGCGAACGGAATTCGCGCTGCCATCGTCGGTACCCATCCACCCCCCGACGCAGTTGTAATTCACATCAAAACGCAGCGTACGCGTGATCTCGGTTTTTTCGGACCCGATGTGGAGGCGCTCGGTGAACTGCGCGTCGGTCAATCGTCGATTGTCCTCGGACCACCGGTACTGCGGCGTCAGGCGATCTACAAAACTTTTTCGGTTGTCCATGCGCTGCGAATCCGTCTCCCGCTGCAACGCGGCGACCAGTTCGGGGCTGCGCGTGAATCGCAAGCTCAGCGCCTCGTCGATATTGCCGGACACGGTCATGATGTCCCACCTCACGCCACGGCCCCGCACGGTCGGTTCCGGGGCGAACACGGCAGCGTCGAGATACTCGTATTGCCTGCCGTCCGCGTCGATCCGTGCTATGCGGTAGCTACCGGTCAGGTCCGGGCACGTCGAAAACCACGGCTTCGAGATGCCTGGCCATTCGTGGGGATAGTTCTGGCCACAGGCAGACAAGACCAGCGCAAGCACGATGATCACGGTCCAGCGTCGCAGCATGGGTAAGGAAACCGCTGCTTGAGCAGGCCGGGATGGCGCGCCTCGGCCCGGCACTCGCCAGCATCGTGCGCGCATCAAAGTAATAGACCTTCCAGCCACGAGTGAGAGCCTGATCGACAATACCGATGTACTGATTGTTCGACAAGTCAGTTTAGCTAGAGCGGAGCCAGCGCAATGCGGAGTCTAATGCGGGGCCAGGTCTATTTTCAGCCTCCCACCTTCAATCTCGGCCACGTGCCTGAAAGTGCGAGTAACGGGGTCCGAGTAACGGGGTCAGTCCAACCTGACCCATTTTCCGACTCATTTTCCGTGGAGCATCTGATGGCCTTCATGGAAGTGCCCGCGCTACCTGCAGTCCCTGCTGGAGCGGTTGTAGCCATGCAGCATAGGGTTTGTATCTGCCCACACTGCGATCATTGACTGGCTGGCGGACCTGCACGGAACTCAGCGTGCTGACTGGACGAGCTGCGCTGCCGACGGTGTCGATGACTTGCGGTGACCATTCCAAGCCACAGAATTCGAAAACGCGACGTGACTCCGCAGCGGGATCGGCAACCAGTTGCTCATAGTCCACATTGAGCACGAATCCTGGATAGCTCTCGTGCCAGTGCCGCATGAGACCCTCATAGAGCGCATGGAAATGCACGAGGTCTTCCTGCGAATGGCTGTATCGAGCGCCCTCGACAAGCAGTTCTCGCAGGTTGGCGAAACACAGGTCCATCGGATCGCGCCGCATATGGATGATTTTCGCCTGCGGCAGCGCGCGCCGGATGAACCCGATTAGCTGGAAATTTCCCGGCGTCTTGTCAGTGACATGGGTGGCTTCGCCGATGCGAGCCCTGCCCTCGCCGAGATAGCCGCTCGCCACTTCAGCCGTGTCGATCGCCCCGATACGCGCAACCAGCTCCCCGTCAATCAGTTGCGAGCAATAGTGATCGGCGGCGTAGCGCAACGCGGCGGTGAGTCGCTGCGACTCGCCATAGTCGACGACGCTCGAGTGTGAGCCGAGCATTCGCTCCATCAAGGTCGTACCGGAGCGATGCATGCCGACAATGAATAGGGGTACAGGTGCATCGGATACGGGCGCGACCGCAGCATCCTGGGCGGGGAATGCTCCCCGAATGGCGGCGAATAGCCGCTCCTGGGCGTTTCGATCGTAGGGTTGATGGCGATGCATCAGCGCACACCCCTCGGACAGCGCCTTCCATGCCGGATCAAAATCGCCGAGGTCATCGAGCTCCTTGAAAAGGGCGAACTGCAGCATTGCCCGGTCTCGAATGTCCGTGCAGAACGGAATGGTCGTACGCAGTCGATCGATGTGATTCGACTCCGGCAACTGCCGGTCCAGCCTGGCCAGCAGCCAGTGCGCCATCGCCGAATCCTGCGCGCTGCCGATTACCCGGTTGAGGTCTGAGCGTGCCCGATCGAGATCGCCAAGATAGCTGCAAATCAGGGCCCGATTGACAAGACAGATGGTGTCCGAGGGTGATTTGGCAACGGCTTCGTCGATCCAGTCCAGCGCCATATCGTGTGCGCCGGCAGCGCTGAGGTCCGACGCAATCAGCGCCTGATCGATGGCCGCAATATCCTTCCGATGCGGGTATCGCGTCGCCCATTCCACAAAAACATCATGGGCGACAAAAATCTTGAGGCTGTTAGACAGCTCCCTGGCCAGTCGCGCCGGGCAAGCCAGGCGGCAGACCGCCGCCAGAACGCGATCGCGTGCTTCGCGATAGCGTCCGGTTGCCAGATCAAGTCGCGCATGCAGCAGTTCGGGTTCGATGGACCCGGGATCGCTTTCTCGCCATTGCGCCAGAAGGGCGAGGGCCGCATCCAGGCGGCCCCCGGCGACATGCGATTCCAGGCGACGTCGCTGCCTGTCGATGGACATTGATGCTTTTCTTTTGGCTAGTTCTGCAGCTTGGGAACGATCTGTGTCGGCTGAGGCTTTCGGGTCATGCGAGACGGAGCCATTCCGCGCGATACGCTGACATTTGCAGGCAATGCATCAAAGCTATCCTTGAACAGCGGCAGTTCGGTCAACAGCGAAACGTTTGGAATCTTGGCAAAGCTCGGCCCGTACGCTTCAGGATGGGACCAGCCTGCAAGTGGATTGGTAGGCCAGTCGATCCATCCCGTTCCCGCCACAAACCGGTCACTACTCTGAAACAAGGGCATTGCCGGTCCAGCCAGCGGTTCAACGACAGTCAGTACATAGCGTCCCGCCAGCAATTGCTGAGGACCACCCACAAATCCGGCGTCATAGACGCCACCTTCCAAGGTGCTGGTAACTGCCTGCGTCGTCGCCAGTATCGCACCTGGCTTGGCTGTACCGGCGTCGAAGCTCCGCAGGTTCGCCACGACAGCCTGACCCGCCCATGACGGATCACCAGGATCCGGCGCAGCGACCGCATTCATGCCAAATCGAATGCCCGCGGCGGACGTATCTTCCAGCAAGTCAAACTGCACACCGATCTCGCCGCCATTGCCCGCGCCGATGCCAAGCGTGGTATTCGGCGGAAGCGCATGCCGCGCAAACTCGTTGCCACCGATCGAGGTCACGTTAGACTCGATCTGGTTATCGACGAGATTCGATTCCTGAGGCGACTCATTGGCCGTCAGCTTGTAGCTGATCGTCCATTGGCCTGGCGCGTCGAAAGTGAAACCCATCGGAAAGGAAATGGAGGCTGCTGCCCCGATTGCCAACGTGGGAACCGGTGTGGACAGGAGGGGCGGTCCGATAGACACACCATCAAGCTTGATCGTCGCTTCGGCAACAACATTCGTCAACGCACTGCCTCCCAGGTTGGAGGCCCGGACTGAAAATTGTGCTGCGGTCGTATTTCCGTCTGCCACGCGGGGATATGCCGAACTGGGCGCTGGCTGGGCAGCAGCAAGATTGGGTGTCGAGTCGATCACCTTGACGTCATCGATCAGGAGCAGGAACTTGTCATTCGAGTTGTTGCGGAATCCAATGTAAACCTGCTGCCCGGCATAGGCGCCGAGAGCGACGGCCCTGGATGTCCACGCGGAATTCTCCGCAGCATTCGAGTACACAACGGTGCTATTGGTGATCTGGTTGCCGATGGCGCCAGTACCGCCGGTGGGTGCAGTCGTCATGACGCGCACTTCATAACCGTCCGCATAAGCCACGTCGTAGGCCACCGCTCGCCAGGAAAGCACCGACGTACCCGAAGGAAGGTTGATGGCCGGGGTCCACATCCAGTCATTGGCAGCACCTGCCGGCGAATACCACGAGGTGCTGAATGCGGCGCACTCCAGGACATTGAAGGAGAAATCCTCCCTGGCCTCCCACGCTTCATTGACATAGGCGACACTGGCTGCCGGCGTTCGATTGTCTACGTTGCGCTTCAACATTCCTGCCGGAAACGGATAGGTTCCGGCTCCGCCCGGGAAATCTAAGGTGTTACATCCCGCAACGGGGGGAGTTGCAGCCGACATATCGAAGTTCTGATAGTAGAGCTGGGCAAAGGCCGGAGCCATGCATCCGAGTCCGATACTGATGGCCGCGGCAAGCGAGCACCTTCTGGCGCTGATCTTCATTCTGGATTTTCCCCTGATTTGAATGGTCAATGAGCGAGACGCTGAGCACACCAGACGTGTATCGCCCCATGATTTTACTTGCCTGCGTCGCGAGCGAAGGCGCGGTCTTTTCCCGTCATCCTTGCGCGCACGCAGTCGATCAGGAGTCTTACATGGACTCCGCTGGTTCCTCGCAAGCATATCGAATGGAGTCGACGATCAACAAGTCCGGCAAAGGTCATTTCGGCGCCACGCGTTTTGTGGTGTCCGAGAAATCAGGGGTGATCCAACCTGACCCCGTTCTTGGCA
>ENA-UOWO01005682-UOWO01005682.1-activated-sludge-metagenome-genome-assembly--contig:-NODE-5682-length-13110-cov-4.392723_pt1 | contig 13110 bp, 7 predicted proteins | sample MGYA00238148_ERZ761564 | MGnify/ENA primary metagenome ERZ761564 (study PRJEB28885, sample SAMN05720194) | activated sludge metagenome | isolation source: Anaerobic digester | place: USA...
TAAGTACCTGTCTTGCTTGAATCTTTCCTCCATTAGCCCTAGACTCAACCATCTCAAATACCGAGTTGTTTTTGTCTAATTTTCCCCAAGCTTCCTCTGCTAAGTCTGATGCAAAATCATTCCACATCTCTGTAGATATATTTATCTTTTCTTTCTCTGTAATTAGACCTTGAAGGTAGTTATCTTGCAACTGAAGATCTTTTTCTTCAATCTCTTTAATCTTTGTTTGAACATCAAAATTTACTTTACAATCTTCCATCGCAAAGGAGAATCCTAAATCAGTAGCATATTTAAAGCCCAAATCTTTAAGATTATCCAAAAGCTCGACTACGACCTCTAATGAATATTTGTCTTTAATATCTTCTACTATTTGTGATACCGTTCCTCCACTTACTCTCTCATTTACAAATTTGTACCCTTGAGGAAGAATACTATTAAATATTGCTCTTCCTACAGAGGTACTAACTACTTCTCCATTAATCATGATTAGAATCTCTTCACTAATATTTATAATGTCTCTCTCGTATGCTTTTATTGCTAAGTTAACAGATCCAAAGATTCTTGGTTTCTCAACTTCGTTTTTATCAGTCATTAGATAGAATCCTAAGAGCATATCCTTTGAAGGTATTGCTAAGACCTCCCCGTTTGATATATTTACAATATTTTTCGATGCCATTATATCTCTTTTTGCCTCTTCTAAAGCCTCAGTTGTAAGTAGAAGATGTACAGACATCTGGTCACCATCAAAGTCAGCATTAAATGCTTTACATACTAATGGGTGTAACCTTATGGCCTCTCCTTCTACTAACTTAGGATAGAAGGCCTGAATACTATATTTATGTAAAGTAGGGGCACGGTTTAGTAGTACTGGTTTACCTTTAATTACTTGTTCTAGGATATCCCAGATAACGTCTTCCTCCTCTTCTATCATGTCTTTTGCAACTCTAACATTAGGAGCCAATTCGTTATCAAGCAGATTATGAATTACAAAAGGTTTAAACATCTCTAAAAGTACAGATTTAGGAATACCACATTGGTCTAACTTCAAACTTGGGTCTCCTACAATTACTGCACGACCTGAGTAGTCTACTCTCTTACCTAAAAGATTTTTTCTAAATATTCCCTTCTTTCCTCTTAAATCATCTGTTAAAGACTGATATGGTAATCTCTTACTATTCATCATAGGCTTTGATGGTCTATGAGAGTTGTCAATTACTGCGTCTACTGACTCTTGTAACATTCTCTTTTCGTTTCTCAAGATAACATCAGGAGCCCCTATCTCTATTAATCTAGCCAACCTATTGTTTCTATTAATAATTCTTCTGTACAAATCATTAAGATCAGAAGTAGCAAACTTACCTCCTGGTAAAGGAATAATTGGTCTTAACTCAGGTGGTAGTACTGGAAGTATTTCAATTACCATCCAACTTGGATCAATTCCATTTGTCTTAAAACCTTCTAGATATTGAATTCTTCTAATAGAGGCCATCTTCTTATCACCTTTCTCTTTCTTAACATCTTTTCTTAATTGTGCCAACTCAGCATCTATATCTAAATTCTGAAGCAACTTTTTAATTGCTTCTGCACCCATCATTGCATTGAAGAAAAGTAAATCCCTATCTTCCAAATCAATATATTCATCTTCAGAAAGAACAGAACCAACATCAACCTTTTCTATAACTTGTTGAAGTTTAGAATAGAAAGTATCTAATTCCTCCTCTCTTTCTGCATAATCTTTTCTTACTTTTGCAACAGCCTGTTTCTTTTTATGATCTAATTGACTCACTTTAAAATCTTTTCCATCCTTATCCTTCTTAGCTTGCTTAATATCAGCATCATACATAGCTTCGGTTATCTTTAACTCTTCTTCTAGTTCCTGTTTTAGACTCTCAACATCACTCTTTTTGCTTCCTTCTAATTTTGAGAGCATTTCCTTTCTTTTTTCTGTCTCAATCTCAACAACCATATACCTTGTATAATATATGACAGAAAGAAGTTTCTTATGAGACATATTTAAAACAATAGACATCTTGTTAGGAATACCGTATGCAAACCAGACATGTGCTACAGGAACAGAAAGTTTAATATGACCCATCCTTTCTCTTCTTACATCCTTTGTTGTTACCTCTACACCACACTTATCACAAACTATTCCCTTATATCTAATTTTTTTGTATTTACCACAGTAACATTCATAGTTTTTAGTAGGACCAAATATCTTCTCACAGAAAAGACCATCTGGCTCTGCTCTAAATGTTCTATAGTTGATTGTTTCTGCTTTTGTAACCTCTCCATATGACCAGTCTAATACCTGCTCTGGAGATGCCAATGTAAGCCTTATTGCATCAAAATCATCAAAAGAATCCCTGTGATAGTGACTGTTATTTTTATTATGGTTATTATTCATTCTCAGAAACCTCCTGTGTTTTTTTAGAAATTAATTCCATATTCAAACAGAGTGCATTTAATTCCTTGATTAATACTTTAAAGGACTCTGGGACGTTTACACTCTCTATCTTCTCACCATGAATTATAGCTTTGTAAGCTCCAGACCTTCCCTTAATATCATCAGATTTAATTGTTAACATCTCTTGTAATGCGTAAGGTGCTCCGTGGGATTCTAGGGCCCATACTTCCATTTCTCCAAATCTTTGTCCTCCTCTTTGAGCCTTACCACTTAATGGTTGCTGCGTTACTGCTGTGTATGGTCCAGTAGATCTAGCATGTACCTTTTCATCAGCAATATGATGTAATTTAAGTATATATTTCATTCCTACTGTAACTTTCTTAGGGAACTTCTTTCCTGTTCTACCATCATAAAGGTCTGTTTTCTGTTCAATTTTGTATCCTTGTTTCTTCATCTCTCTTTCTAACCATTCCATATTTACATCTTCAAAAAGTGGAAATGCAAATTTCTCTTTAAGTAATTTTGCATACAGTCCAAAGTGAACCTCTTCTGCCTGACCCATGTTCATTCTTTTTAAGAATGTAGGAGTAAGAACTATATCTACGGGTTCTCCATCAGCAGTAAAAGGCATGTCTTCAACAGGTCTAATTGCTGCTACTGTATTTTTATCTCCATGTCTCCCAGATATTTTATCTCCATATCCCAGTTTTTTTGTATCTGCCACCCATATCTTTACCTCTTCCAATACTCCTGGAGGTAACTTATCTCCCTTGTTAGCTGAAAGTCTTTGGGTTTGAATCACAATACCTTCTTCTCCGTGAGGAAGTCTAAGTGAGTTATCTCTAACATCACTTGCTGATTCACCAAAGATTGCCCTAAGAAGTCTTTCCTCTGCAGTTAACTCTTTCTCTCCTCTTGGTGCAATTACACCAACAAGAATATCTCCTGCCTTAACCTTTACACCTTCTCTAACTATTCCAGCCATATCTAATTTTTGTAAAATTCTGTCATTTACATGTGGTATATCAGCAGTAATTAATTCAGGACCTAATTCTGTATCTCTTACCTCAATCTTATGCTCTCTAATATGAACAGAAGTTAAGAGGTCATCCCTTACAATACGCTCAGAAATAACGACAGCATCCTCATAGTTGTACCCTTCGTAAAACATTAAAGCTGCTCTAAGATTTATCCCTATAGCTAACTCTCCATCAACAGATGTTGGTCCATCTACTAAGATGTCTCCCTTTTTAAATTTTTGACCCTGTTCTACCGCAGGCTTTTGTGAAAAGGAGGTATTATCATTAGTTCTGTAGAAGGACTCTATTTTGTAATCTTGAATTCCCTCTTTTTTGTAATTAACTGTTACCATCTTAGCATCAACATATGTAACCTCTCCATCATCTTTTGCAAATATACACCAATTAGATTGTCTAGCAACAATCTCTTCAACACCCGTACCAACCAGTGGTGCCTCTTGTTTAACCAAAGGAACCCCCTGTCTTTGCATATTTGCTCCAGCCAAAGCTCTCATTGCTTCATCGTGAGATACAAATGGAATTAATGCCATACCTAATCCAGCCTGTTGATATGTTAATACATCTACATGATCTACAAGATTAACATCTTCCAAAATGAAATCTCCCAAATGTCTAACAGGAACCAATGCTTCTAAAATATTATTGAATTCGTCTGTATTAACAGAAGGGATGCTAATATACATTTCCTCTTCATCTAGCGCATCTAAGTAATCTACCTCTTCGGAAATGAAGGGTTTAACTTTAATACTCTTAAGGTCTTTCTTAGCAGATATCTTTTCTGCTATCTCTTTTGTAATCAATACACCAACTTTGCCAACACCCTTAATTTCCTCATCTAAGATTCTATTAATTAACTCAGCTTTACTATTCTTTACCTCTTTTTTAACTCTCCTATATGGAGACTCTAAGAATCCAAACTCATTAACTCTAGCTAAAATTGAAAGTTGTGTAACAACACCAATATTGGAACTCTCTGGACTAGTTACTGGGTCAAACTTAGCATACTGAGAGTTATGAACCTCTCTAATTGAGAAGGTTGCCCTCTCTTTTACAATACCACCTGGACCAGCCGCAGTTACTTTTCTTTTGTTTTCTAACTCAGCTAATATATTAGTCTGATCCATGAATGTTGATAACTGATTTGCACCAAAGAATGATTGTATGGAAGCCGCAATTGGTTTTGTTCCAACTAACATAGATGGAGTAACCTTTGCATCTTGTCCGTACAAACTCATCTTGTCCTTAATATTTTTCTCTAATCTTCTTACACCAGCTAAAAGCTGTCTTTCTAACACCTCACCTACACTTCTAATTCTTCTATTAAATAGATGATCAATATCATCTGCTGGTTCAACACCGTTATTAATCTTAATTAATTTCTTTACTATTAATATGACATCTTCAGGATACAATACTGCCTCGTCAGGGTTATTATAATTATATGAAGTTCCCAACTTTCTGTTTAACTGGAATCTCCCTATCTTTCCTAAATCAAATTTTCTCTTACTAAAGAAGTTGCTCTTAATATATTTCTCCGCACTCTCTAGTGTTACAGATTCATCAGGCCTAAGTTTGTTATAGATACTAATAATTGCATCTTCTTTACTCTTGGTGAAATCACGGGCTAGTGTAGCCTCAATATACTTATACTCCTGATGTGTATCAACATCTTTAAAAAGTTTAAGAATCTCCTGATCTGTTTCATATCCCAAAACTCTTAAAAATTCCGTAATTAATACTCTTGGTCTCTTAGGTAAAATCCTCATTGAAATAACATTGTATTTGTTGGTCTCTATCTCATACCATGGACCTCTACCTGGCATTAATCTTACTTTGTAAAGGGTTCTGTAAGGAAGAGTTTCTGCAACTTCAAAAAGAACACCCTCAGCTCTTACAATCTGATGAGTCACAACTCTTCTAACACCATTTACAATGAAAGCACCATCTTCAGTCATCATCGGTAAGTCAGCAACAAAAATCTCCTGCTCTTTAATTTCACCAGTTTTGTTGTTTAGAAGTTGAACAGTAGCATATACTGGAATTTCATATGAGAGACCTTTGGCAAGTACCTCTTGGATACTACCGTAAGGTTCACCGTATCTAAAAGATTTAAACTCTAAAGTCCACATCCTCTCCATTGTGTCTTTGACAGGACTAATTTCTTCAAAGAGTCTTTGGAATCCACCTTCATAGAACTCTTTAAATGAAGTCTTTTGAGCTTCAATTAAATTAGGAATTTCGAAAGATGAGGAGAAGCCTTTTCCCAGATTAAGTCTGGAAGCTCTATTTCGCTTTGGTTCAATCATAAAATGGTGATTTATAGGTTATAAATTACATCTAATAAAAGCGATAAAACCCAAATCACTCTTAAAAATGATTTAGGAAAATTTCAAGAATCGCTTTAATTTAAAGCATAAATTAAATAACTCTGGCGAGTTTATCACATTCTTGTAATATAGTCAAAGGGTTTTTAGGCATTTTGCAATCATCTGTTATAAAGGATAATATATGAATGGGAATATTTTGTCAAAAGATATAAATTCCTCTATTATATATATACTCAAAACTATGTCTAGGAAAAAGAAAAAGAAAGAAATTAATATTAAAAGTTCAGAAACCAAAACATTCTTTGGTCTTATTTTCCTTATCTTAGGTATTGCATTAATACTTACCCCCATTATTAAAGAAGACGCTCCCATATTTGTATATATAGCCAACCTACTAGGATGGCCTTCTCTCATATGGGGTCTTGCAGTGGTAGCCTTTTCAATTAATCTCTTAACTCAAGGCAAACATTTTAGTAAAAGAATTCAAATCTTTGGATTTTTACTCCTTTCTGTAACTTTAAATGCTTTACTTACTTTTTGGATACCTGCGGAAAACTTGGAAGATAGCATTACTCTTCAAAAAGCTGGAGGGGTAATAGGGAAAACACTTCATTTAGGAATAAATAATACAACGGGAGATGTACTTGAGTTAGTAATCTTGATAGTTTTGCTGGTTGTGGCTTTCTCTTTAATAACCGGAGTACAAATTAAACAGATAGCAGATGTATTAAGTCAAATGTTTTCTAAAATAAGCATTAAGGACTTACCAGAAAAAATAGGCTCTTCCGTTGAACAGGGTAAACTAATCATTAGTGGTGTAGATGATGATATGAATGATGAGTTTAAGGAAAACAAGGGAGAGGATTTCCATATTCAAGAGAGCCAGGGGGCTGTTGACACCCCAAATATCTCTTCAATGCAACAAAATCCTAGGGTGGGGCCTGTTGTAGTAAATAATCCTATTAACAATGAATTGGATGCTACACCTTCAAAGCCTAAATATTTAGATTGGAAATACCCAATAATTGATAATTTACAAGAACCAATCAAAAGTGAGCAGAACAAAGAAGCATACAAAGACGAGGCTAGAGTTATCCTTTCTGTGCTAAAGAGTTTTAAGATTCCTGCCTCTGTAGCTAATGTGGCTGTGGGTCCTACTGTCGTTAGGTATGCTCTTGCAATACCTGCTGGTGTTGCTGTAAATAGGATTAAAAGACAGAGTAATGATATTGAAGTTGCACTAAAAGTAAACAGAGGCACTATGAGAATTGAAGCCCCTATACCAGGGACTTCATGGATAGGTATAGAAGTACCAAACAAGAACCCCAACTATGTATATATGAAAGAGATGGCAAAGATACTTCTCGCCGATGCAGATAAATATGAACTCCCCTTAATATTAGGAAGAGATATTGCAGGAAAGCCCGAAATAAGGGATCTGGTAAATATGCCACATCTTTTAGTTGCTGGTATGACTAGAGCAGGAAAATCTATAGGTATTAACTCAATTCTCGGAGGATTACTTCTTACAAAAACTCCCGACGAATTAAGGTTAATTCTAGTAGATCCTAAGATGGTTGAAATGGAAGCATACAATGGAATTCCTCATCTACTAACCCCAGTAATAAATGATATGGAGTTAGTTGTTAATGCCCTTCAATGGTCTATTACAGAAATGATGAAGAGATATAGATTGCTAAAACAGGTATTAGTAAAAAATATCGTTCAATACAATCAAAAAATGGGATATCCAGCTATGCCATATTTAATTGTAGTTATAGATGAGATGGCAGATCTCATGTTAGTTGCTGGCCCCGACATAGAAACAAAAATACAAAGGATTGCTCAAATGGGAAGAGCAGTTGGAATCCACTTAATACTAGCTACACAAAAACCTGTTGTTACTGTAATAACGGGATTAATAAAATCAAATATCTCTGGAAGAATTGCATATGCGGTTCCTTCTGCAATGGACTCAAGAGTAATCTTAGACCAAACTGGAGCAGAAAATCTTTTAGGAAATGGAGATATGCTTTACAAAGATCAGACTATGTCTAAATCAATCAGAATACAAGGATGTTACATATCTACAGAAGATACTATGAATATTATAGAGCAGATTAAATCTCAAGGAGTAGAAGACAGCGAAGAAGAAAAGGTTGATATTACACAACCAGCAACTGTTCCTACGGGACCAAACGGAATGTCTCTAGAGAGAGATCCTGAATTCCCACAAGCACTTCAAGTAGTAATTGGTGAGGGAAAAGCATCAGCCTCTTTACTTCAAAGGAGAATGAGTATTGGATATAACAAGGCTGCAAGATTAATTGAACAGTTAGAGGCTGCAGGAGCAATCGCTAAAGCAGATGGTGTTAAACCTCGAGAAGTATTAGTGTCTTCAGCTTCTGAAATACTAGGTCGCTCCTCAGAGGATAGTATGTTAGAAGAATCGTAGGTCTGATATACTCTTGACAATGATAACAGCAGGAGAAGTTTTAAAAAACAAGAGAGAATCCCTTAAAAAGGATATTAATACTGTTAGTGCTGACACAAAAATTCAAAGAAGATATCTTGAATATATCGAGAGTAATCAATTTGATAAGTTTGATTCAAATATCTTTGCCATTGGTTTTTTAAAGATATACGCACAGTATTTAGAGTTGGATGTAGAAAAAGTACTTGCATTGTATAGAAGAAGTACTAAAACAAAACCAACAGTAACAAAAAAAAATAATGTATTAATAAAAAGAAGTAAGTTCAAAGTATCTCCCAAATTAATAGGGGTAATTACCCTTTCGGTTTTCCTAATATCTGTAATAGGGTACATTGGATATCAGATATATATGTTTCAAAAGCCCCCAATTTTAACAATATCTCAACCTGTAGATGAATACATATCTAATGAAGAGAATATCTTAATTAAAGGCACCACTCAAATTTCTACTGTTGTTGAAATCAATGGGACTAAAATAAATGTAAACGATTCTGGTGAATTTGAAAGTGAATATACACTTACACAGGGTGTAAACACTCTTTCGGTAAGTGCATGGAAAGAATCAAATACAAACCAAAAGACCATGGTAACATTAAAAGTGGTCTACCAACCAAAGGATGCAATAGAAGTTCCTGAAGAGGTTATAAAAGAATATACGTTAGTACTCTCAATATCACAATCTCCCTCCTGGATTAAATTAGATATTGATGGCGAAAATAAAATATCACAAGTACTTCAACCTAATACGCAGCATGAATACAAAGTAGAAAACAACTTTACACTGGTAACTGGAAGAGTACAAAATACTTTGATAACAGTTAATAATGAGCCCCTTAACATAACCTCCTCTTCACAAAGTGGTATTGGTCAATTAATATGCAATATTGTAAATTCCCAACTTATCTGCGAATAGTTGGTAGAAATTGGTATAATTGAATATGGAATCCTCAAGAAATCAAATAGAAGAGATAAAAAGCAAATTAGATATTGTTGATATAGTTGGGAAGTATGTACAATTAAAAAACGCTGGAAAGAACTATTCTGGCAGATGCCCCTTCCATGTTGAAAAAACCCCTTCCTTTATTGTTAGCCCTGAACTTCAAAGATACAAATGCTTTGGGTGTGGTGAATCAGGTGATGTATTTAATTTTGTACAAAAGATAGAAAATATTGATTTCGTAGAAACTTTAGAGAAGTTGGCAAAAGAAGCAGGTGTGACACTAGTTAAACAGAAAACAAATACCGTATACCAAAGATTAGAAGAAATAAACAAAAAAGCTGCAATATACTTTTTTAAGCAATTAAAGGATAAAAAGAATACGCTAGCTTTAGAATATATTCATTCTAGAGGAATTACAGATGAGAGTATCCAGAAGTTTGGAATTGGTTATGCCGCTGGTGGATTTGGCTTACTTGAATATATTCAAAGTAAAGAGAAGTACTCTAAAACAGAGCTACTTCAATCAGGGCTCTTTGTTGAGAGAGAGGGTAAATTAAGGGGGAAGTTCTTTAAAAGGATAATGTTCCCTATTAGATCAAGCTCAGGGAAGGTAATTGCTTTTACTGGACGCGTTTTACCCGGAAATGACTATGGACCCAAATACATGAACTCTCCTGAAACACCTATATATCACAAGAGTGATAATCTATATGGTCAGTATGAATCAAGGCAGGAAGCTAGAAAGGAAGACTTTATAATCCTCTGTGAAGGGACAACAGATGTAATATCTGCTCATCAGATAGGGATTGAAAATATAGTAGCTCCACTAGGAACCGCATTAACTAAAGAGCAATTAGAGAAAGTATCTAAACTTACAAAGAATGTCCTTTTTCTTTTTGATAGTGACACCGCAGGCCAAAAGGCAGTAGAGAAAGCCTTTATACTATCCCAAGAACTCTCTCTTAATACCTATGCAACAAACACATCACCATTCAAAGATATTGATGAAATGATAAAAAGTAAACCTAAAGAGTTTAAAAAGTTGGTTGAAAAGAGGGTGGATGCATACACCTACTTACTAACTGAGTACATTAAAAACAAAAATCTAAATAAATTTGAAGACTATCGTCGGATTGTTTCATGGATGGAGTCAACTCTATCTCATGTTAAAAATCGTTCAAATTTTTCATTCTATGTGAAATCGTCCGTCAATATTACAAAAGTAGAGCCTTTTAAAAATAGCGCAAATAAAACGTTTTCGGACCCTGAGATTCCGAGTGGGGAAATTGCCCCCAAAAGAACTAGTAATGACGCCATTTTTCTTCAGTCCCTACTTTTTCAATCGGATTTTAAAGTTTTGAAAAATTTTGAGTTAAAATATTTTGATAATGAAAAAATTTTGGAAATTTTGTCCTTTGTTTCACGAAACCCCAAAACAAGTAGGGAGAAATTACTTGAAAAATACCAGGAGGATCCTGTTATTAAGCCATTAATTGAAGATAGTATATTTTCTTTTTCTAAAGGAGAGAGTAACATTGAAGAATTAGACAATATCTATGATAGTATTGTAAGAGGATATTTTAGTAGGAAGGAAGAAGATTTTAGATTAAAAATAGCCTCTGCTGAACAATCAGAAGATGATAAACAAAGTGCTAAACTTTTTAAAGAGTTTCAAGAATTAATCAAAGAGAAACAAATTTATGAAAAAAATCGCAAACTATGATACCTACGACTATGATTACAGTACATACTGGAACAAAAGAGAGTATGAACATGGTTCTGAGGAAATTGTATTAAACAAAATTCTTAAAACATCCAAAGGTATGTGGTTTTTAGATATTGGTGGCTCTTTTGGAAGACTTTCAGATACATACTGTCACAAATATACTCACCCCGTAATTGTAGATTACTCTTTAAAAACGTTACAAAAGAACAAGAAAGAATTAAAACATAGATATCCGAATATCGAGTTAATAGCCGCTAATGCATATAACCTACCTTTTAGAGAAAATACTTTCGATGGAGCCTTAATGGTAAGAGTCCTACACCATATTGAGAATCCTAAAGAGTGTATCTCTGAGATATTTAGAACACTTAATTCAAATGCAATATATATTCAAGAGTATGCAAACAAAGTTCATATAAAAGCAGTAATTAGGGCTTTTATAAAATTTGATTTTAGTATTTTAAATACTCAACCATATCAGCAGCCAGATAAGCACCACTATGAAGGTACAAAAGAGGGTTCTAAAGTTCTATTTCTTAACTACCATCCAAAATATATTTCTGAGATATTTTCTAATGTTGGGCTTCGAATAGATAATAAGTATGGTTGCTCTTTTCTTAGAAATGCATTCCTTAAAAAAACATTTAAAACAAAGATCCTTCTTTCCATTGAAAACCTACTACAAAACACACTCTCATGGAGTAATATCTCACCCAGCATTTTTCTTAAGTCTACGCCGATTAAAAAGAGTGACAAGGAGAATATCAGCACAGAAAGTATCTTAGATATTTTAGTATGTCCAGAGTGTAAGAAGAAACTTACCATTAGTGGAAATACCGCAAAATGTGAGAAATGCAATAAGCAGTATCAAAAAATAGAAGATATTTGGGATTTTAGAGTATAAATGAAAGCAAAAAGATCTTTAGGACAAAACTTCTTCATTAACAAAAATCTAGGAGAATATATTATTAAAATTGTAAATGACAGTAAATGTCGAAATGTTGTAGAAATAGGCCCAGGAACAGGGTTTTTTACAAAATATCTCATTGAGTTTTTTCAAAATGTAACAGTAGTTGAGAAAGATACATTGCTTGCCCAAGATTTAAAAAATCGATATCCAAAGGTTAATGTAGTTAATGGCGATTTTATAGATGTCTCTTTAAAAGAGATTATTCAAGAGGAAACTATGTTTTTTGGTTCACTACCTTTTAATGTTTCCAAGCCAATAATCAGAAAAATTATTGAAAGTGAATATTTTAAACACCCATCCTTCTTTATAGCTCAAAGAGAGGTTGCTCAAAAATACCTTTATAGAAAGCCATACTCCTCTCTTTCTCTTGTGACCTCCCTATATGCTGAAAGTAAACACCTTCTAGAGATTTCTCCAGATTCTTTTAGACCTAAGCCAAATGTAACAAGTTCGCTAATATCTTTTATACCTAAGAGCCTTGAGATAAAAGACCGGAAAGGGGTAGAGGAGTTAATTAATCTTTCCTTCAGACAACCTAGGAAGAATTTAAATAATAATTTAAAGAATACTAAGTTTATTAAAGGTATTACTAACTATCAATTATTAAGACCAGCTCAGCTTTCTTTAGATGATTATATTAAGATTTATGAATATTCCCTTTAGTCTTTTGGTATAATTGGGCAATGGAAAAGAAAAAGAAAGAGAAACAGTTAGAATTTGGTCTTAAAAATACCCCAAAGAATGTATATTTTAAATATAAAGAACAGTACGAAATCTGGTTAGCTGGACTTGAAACTAAAAAATATGTAAAAGATCCATTAACTTGGTTTACAATTATAATGTCCTCTACCCTCATTGGTACACAGATTTATTTAATTGAGAAAGAGATTCAAATACCCTCTAAAGTACCAATCTTGCGTTATTTTCTAAATCCAAGTAAGAGGTTAATTCCAAATGAATATATATATTCAATACCTATATCTTGTTTTGTACTGTTAACCATTACGATTATATTAACAAATAGGTACTATCATAGAGAAAGAGAACTCTCAAAGATACTCTCAATTGTTACACTACTAGCAAATATCTCTATTTGTGTTGTATTTATAAAATTATTTTTAATTTTCTAATTATGGATTTTTCAATTGCAAATAGTATTTTAGAAAAGATATTCAATGTTATTGTTAATTTATTAAAAGATCCATG
>ENA-UOWO01005683-UOWO01005683.1-activated-sludge-metagenome-genome-assembly--contig:-NODE-5683-length-13109-cov-3.844952_pt1 | contig 13109 bp, 15 predicted proteins | sample MGYA00238148_ERZ761564 | MGnify/ENA primary metagenome ERZ761564 (study PRJEB28885, sample SAMN05720194) | activated sludge metagenome | isolation source: Anaerobic digester | place: USA...
ATATCTATTTATTTATGATGAAATGTTTGTTAAAAACTACCCTACATTGTTCATCACGTTTCAAATGCCTGTATCTGAAAGTCCATACAGAAGCAAAAGACTATTTGCTTTTTTCGATGGACTAATTCCCGAAGGATGGTTGTTGAATATTGCCTCTGAAAGTTGGAAAATCAACAAAAATGATCGTATGGGACTTCTGCTGGCATGCTGCCAAAATGCAATTGGGGCTGTAAGTGTTCACAATATAAATCCTACAAGCTATGAGTAGGTGTCTATATTGTTATAAGGAGTTAGATGAAAATCAAGAAGATTATCACACCAAATGTATCAAAGCATTCTTTGGAACTACATATGCGCCTCGATTACCTTATAGTTTGTCAGAGATGGAAAAGTTGGCCAAAATAGCTGCAGAACTATCCATAAGCGTTCCTGGTGTTCAACCAAAGTTGTCTTTAAGTTGGTTTAAAACTGCATTGGAGGATGGGCACCAAGGGAGATTGACGATTATGGATGCTTTAGAAGGGCAATACATTTTGAAACCACAAAATGCAGAATATCCACAGATGCCGGAAAACGAACACCTCTCTATGAAATTGGCAGAATTGTTCAAAATAAATATTGTACCTGTAAATATGATTCGTTTAGCGTCAGGTGAATTGTGTTTCATAACCAAAAGAATTGACCGAAACCCCGATGGATTCAAAAACCACATGATCGATTTTCTACAAATTCTTGAGTTAGAAGATAAATACAAAGGCACTATGGAAAAACTGGGAAAAACCATAGGCGACTTATCTGTAAACACCATGTTAGATAAGTTGCGTTTTTTTGAATCAACGGTGTTCAACTATATTATTGGCAACAATGATATGCACTTGAAAAACTATTCCATGTTTTTAACAAAAACGGGATGGGAGTTGTCGCCATTGTACGACCTATTAAATGTAAAAATAATATTACCCAAGGATAAAGAAGATATGGCTTTACTCCTTGGCGGAAAAAAAGAAAACTTCACCAAAGTATATTTCGATCGATTAGGTTCTGTATTAAATTTGAATGATAAACAAATAAGCTCTGTTTATAAAAGAATTGGAAAATGGCTTCCTATTGCTTTACAATTGATCGATGCCTCATTTTTGAGTCATGAAAGAAAAAGTGAGTATGCAAATTTAATTAGGCACAGAACAACCATGTTTTAAATATTTCTGTAGCAAACAAATAAAATCATTTCAAAAAACAACATCCATGCAACTCATAAAATCAGCCCTACAATCATTCATCCTTGGAGGTGACAACACCGACATCGCACTCCTCGAAAAAGTCATCCACCCACAATTTCAAAACATTCAAGATGGCTTCTTTGGCAAAAAAGGCATCTATGTGTTTGATAAGACGGATTACATCAATTTGGTCAGAAACAAAACCTTTGGCGGGAAACCCAGAACCATAAACTTTATTTCGATTGAAGAGCAAGAAAACATCGCCATTGCAAAGCTGGAGTTGGAAAGTTTGGATTTAAAATTTTGCTCTACCATTATTTGCGTTTGCGAGGATGGGCATTGGCAGATTATCAACAATACGGTGAGAGTGGAATAAACGGAAATCTCAGTTCGGAAATCGGAAGGAAATCCTGAAGATCGGAGTCGGTAAAGCAGGTCTTTGAATACAGAGATTCAGAAATATAATGAAGCTACCTTTGGATAATGCGAAAATCAAACATGAATAGCTATGAAAAAATAAGTGATTCGAGAATTATATAAAGATTATAAATTCAAAATTACTCAAATAAAATTCAAAATATCCAATAAATTAACTAAAGTAATATTTGAAGAAAACCTCAATAACATTAGTTTTGCAACCAATTAGTTTCATAAATAATAAACTGAAGTTCCTTATTTCTCAAAACTTTAAAGATATATTTTATGTCATTTCAAGCCTACATAGACAACATAAAAGCAAAGACTGGTAAAAGTCCAGAAGACTTCAAAAAACTTGCTGAAGCAAAAGGATTTCTGGACAATGGAAAAATTGTCCCAACTATAAAAGCTACAGAAATTACCAATTGGCTAAAGGAAGAATTTGAACTGGGCCACGGCCATGCGATGGCGATTTATGCAAGCTTCAAAGGTAAAACGGAATAAAAAGAAAGGTTAGATAGTTACCTAATTTGCTATCTTTGAGAACTGTGGATCAAAATTTTCAGTGGCTTTAAGTTGTCATATCATTTTACCATTCAAAGAACCAGAAGAGGCGGAAGCAAAAAATTAGTAATTTATTTCAAATGGACATACAAGAGATAAAAGAGGACTTGTTTAAAAAGAGCATGACCAGGCATAATGTGCTTGATTTAAGCGTTGGTTTATTTACGCTTTTGTTCCATGAATTTATTGCCAAACCATACTACAGAACTTATATTTATGCCAATGACATATACGATTTTCACATTGCAGATACACTCGGAAACTCATTGGGTACGATTGCAGGTGTATTCATATTAGTGGGTTTGATTGGCAGGGATATCTTCAAAAACAAATTGTTAATTAAAATAACTACAATTAGTTTCATTCTGTTTGAATTGTCTCAACCATTGTTTGGAAAACCCATAGATCCTTGGGATGTAATTGCTACTATCCTAACCGGGGTATTTTGTTTTTTTATTTACGGTATGATACATCCAAATAAATTAAAACAAAAGGGAGTAGTTTAGGTAAATAAAAGCAAATTAATTCAATTACTATTACGCGAATCACAAGATAATTCCAAAGCTAAATTGTGCTCTGAAAATTTGATATCATTACAATGGAACACAAAATGGCTACCTTCTAGAATTTGGCAACGAGCCTCGAGCAACGAGCTTTGAGATTTAATTTCAAAAGCTATAATACAAGTACAGATTCTCTAAAGCTATTATTTTTCGTTTAATTCTATTGAACTCTAATTGAATTTTTACCTGTCACTGCTTCTGCAAAGGATTGAACTCATTGAACTCTCATTGAACTCTCATTGAACTCTCATTGAATTCATTGAACTCATTAAACTCACATTGAACTAAAAAACATCGTCCAATTCGTCTCCCAATCTCCAACAGATTCATCCCAATAAGCTTGTTGCCATTCCGCAGTACCAACCTCATCACTTTTCCATGTAAACCTCAATTTCACCTCCTGGCCTTCATACATTTCTTTTCCATAAAACACACCAATTCCTTCAACAAATTGTCCAATCACTTGCTCTTTCAATCCAACACTCGGATTTGCCGTATCAGCCCAATATATCTGCCAAGTATTAGATGCTGGATCAAATATTCTGATACTCAATCCAATGAATTCGTCGCCAAAAAAGGAAGTTTTCATCTCATCCATGATACCCAAGCCATTGAGTATACTTTTGGTTTCCATGGTTGCCTCAAATGAAACCCATTCGTCACATTGGGCCAACCGTTTTTTTAATCGTCTATTGTGTACAGACCACTTACCAATCAGAAAATTAAAATCATGCAATGCATTCATCTTTGAGTTGTTGATTATGATTTTGCAAATCTAGTTCATTATGGATTGAACATCATTATTGCTTACAATATAAGGTCAAAATTATCATGCATATTCATACCTAAGTGACTCATCCAACAAGTTTCCTATTTTCAAATTTTAACTTTTTGTTTAAGTTTTTTTCTTAATCTATTAAACAAAACACAACCACAAGCGTTACAAGAACAAGATTTGCAATTCTTACCAAATGTTGCTCCCATGGCAACATAACTTAATCTAAACACAACAAGAGCATGGGTGCTTGTTACAAAGTATAACAAAAATGAAATTGTCTTTTAAATTTATTTTGCCTATTTTATTTACAGTTATAGCAATGAGTTTTACCTCCTGTGGTGACGACGAAGAAGTAGTCACTCCAAGCAGAATTGTAGAAGTAGCATTGGCTGACGCACAGTTTTCTACCCTCACGGCCGCACTTACAAAAGCAGAATTAGTTACAGCATTACAAGGAACAGGACCCTTTACCGTATTTGCACCAAATAATGCAGCCTTCACCAAAGCCGGCATAACGAGCTTGGATGGCTTGTCCAAAGATGCTTTGACACCTATCCTTACTTCACACGTTTTGAGTGGAAAAGTTTTAGCTGCTGATGTTAATAGTGGTGGTGTGACAACTTTAAATACCAATAACAACATTTATCTTTCTGTCAACTCTACAGGAGTTTATATCAATGGGAATATCAAGGTAATTCAAACAGATGTAGATGCTAGTAATGGTGTGATCCACGTGATCGATAATGTCATTATTCCACCCACAAATAGTTTGGTACAAATTGCTTCAACAACAGAAGATTTCTCCGAACTTACTTCTTTGGTTCTGGCAGCAGATCCCGCAGTTGCAGCTGCCTTGACCACTGCCTCAACCACTGGACTTACGGTTTTTGCTCCAACAAATGCAGCATTCACAGAATTGTACAAAACCATACCTAAAGCAACTTTATTGGATCCTGCTAACAGGCAATTGTTGACTGATGTACTCCTATACCATGTGGTAAGTGGAAGAGTGTTTTCAACAGATTTACCAAATGTTACTGGGCAGGTTGCAACTGTTAATTCTGAAAATATCTCTTTTGACCTCGCCAATGGTGCAAAAGTTGTCGGTAAGTCAAGCGGTAATGCAAACATCACCGCAGCAAATGTTTTGGCGACCAATGGCGTAATTCATGTCATTGACAAAGTATTACTACCCTAAATCTGACGATTGACGTAATTCTATATAGTGGAATAATCTGGTATGCAAGCCAAGGTTATTCCACTTTTTTTTGTATAAAAATTAGAAAGTTCATGGAGTGGAAATTTCATGTAGAGACGCAAGGCCTTGTGTCTGTACAAAGTTGAAAATTCATAAACGCATAAACAAATAAACAAAAAGCCGGTGGCTCAAAGCGAAAGCAACCTCACATGAAACTGCCTACTGATCGCTGAAAACTCATAGCTGAAAACTGATGGCGGAAATCTGACAGCCGATCTCTGACCCAAAAGAATAAAATTTCAAAAAAAGCCCATCAAAATTTGAGATTGATTATCTTGTCAATCAATTCAAATTTACAAAGCATGGCAAATTTAAAGGATCGTCGTACATTCCTGAAAACCCTTGGTGGCGCAGCAGCCATCAGTCCTTTCATTTCTTCATCATCATTTGCAGCTTCTTTGCCCAATTATACAGGGAAAAAGCTCGGTATAGCCTTGGTAGGATTGGGCAGTTACGCTACCAGACAAATAGGGGTAGCTCTTGAAGAGACCGAATATTGGAAAGTTACTGGAATTGTGACAGGTAGTCCTGAAAAAATACCTGCTTGGAAAACTAAATGGTCTCTCAAAGACGAGAATATTTATTCCTACGAAAACTTTGATAAAATCGCTGACAATAAGGAAATTGATGTGGTTTACATTCTCTTACCAAACGGTCTTCATAAAGAATACACGATTCGAGCAGCGAAAGCAGGCAAACACGTCATTTGCGAAAAACCAATGGCCAACACCGCAGATGAAGCAGAAGAAATGGTCAAAGCTTGTGAAGCAGCTGGTGTAAAACTCGCAGTTGGCTATAGACTTCACTTCGAACCCTTTAATATGCAAGCTCAAAAATGGGGAAAGGAGCAAACCTTTGGTCACCTAGATTATATTCACGCTGCATTTGCATTCAAAATTGGTGATCCCAAACAATGGCGATTGAAAAAAGCACTTTCTGGTGGCGGCCCAATGATGGATGTAGGCATTTATTGCGTTCAAGCAGCTAGATATGTCTCCGGCGAAGAACCTATTTCAGTCACTGCGCAATATGGGCCAATCACGGACAAAGAAAGATTTAGTGAAGTAGAAGAATCTGTTTCCTGGCAAATGGAATTTCCATCTGGCACCTATATGACAGGCTGGACGAGCTACAAATCCAATACAGAACGGTTACATGCCAGTGGACCACAAGGATCATTTGATCTTTCACCGGTTTTTGGTTATGGCCCGCTCAAAGGCACTTCAAGACTTGGACCCATGGATTTACCAATCGTACACCATCAGAGAGCTCAAATGGAAGCCATGGGACCTATGTTTTTATCGGATGATCCTATTCCAAGCCATTGTTCTGGTGAAGAAGGGCTCAGAGATATGAAAATAATGATGGCCATTTTTGAGGCTGCAAAGACAGGAAAGAAAATCAAACTGGGATAATCACGGCTTAAATCTTTCCATTTTCATTGCAAATGATTGGGCTTATTTACATGCATTTATGACTTGTTTTTACTAAAAACAAAACATTTAATCGTATGCTTAAAAACATGTGTATTGAACATTAAATTATGATCGAACTATTAAATGATGATATTAAAATTCAAATTTTCATTTACGTAGTTTAATAATTTAGCATGAAAAATATACTAATGATTGGGCTCCTACTTGTATTTATCAGCTCATGTGGTAAGGATGATAAAATTGAAGGAATATGCTATTGTGAATTTTTCAGTGGGGACAAAAGTGAATACGACTTAAGATCTATGAGCAGGCAAGAGCAAATCGCTCAATGTAATGAACACGATAATAATGCAGCGAATTTTGTAGGTCATTGTGACTTAGAATAATGCAAAGCTTAGTGAATACGAACACAGATTGGATTAAATAAAAAAACTCTTTTATTTCTTGTTTCAATAATTAAACACACGAAATAAAAGAGTTTTTAATTTTAAATAAAAGTAACATTAATTACTCTCCTCTGCCTTTTTCAATAAGTCCAATCCCATTTGGTTGGTTTTGCCCATTTCTGCTTGTGCGCCAAAAAGCCATAAAAAGAATGCATCAATCAAAGCTGATTGTAGTTTAAAATCCTGTTTTACTTCAATGCCATTGGTTGTTTCTGCAAAATAATATTCGAAAGTTGGTTTTGCTACAAAAGGTTTTTGAATGTCACATTTCATCCCTACAAATTTATTTTCTTCCACTTTTACAATTTCTTGAAAACCAATGTCTTTGCCTTTATTACCATTCCAATGGTATTGCGCACCAACTTGTCCATCAATTCCCTTTACCTCGTATATCTGGCCAGGATCTTGCGCTAGAAAAGGTGACCATTTGGGGAAGTTATTCAGATATCTGACCATATCAAAAACTTCTGACTTGGTGCCTTTGATATTTACTGTTTTAATTATTTGAATATTGGTCAATCCACTGGCTTTATACAAACCAAAACCAATAAATGCTGCCAATACTATTCCTATAATTGTGAAAATCATCATCTTATTCATTTTTAATTGTTATTAATTCTTTTTTAAAAAAATAGGATTACATGGATTGGATACTTCTCACTTCTACCCTACCACCCATGGATAAAATAGGGCAATCTTTTGCCATTTCTGCAGCTTCTTGAATGGTATTTGCCCTGACAATCATGTTGCCTGCAATTGTTTGCATTTCAGAAACATAAATGCCATCTTTGCTTGTTTGATCGGCAAAAATTTGGATTCCTTCAAAGCCGAGTTGATGTGTACTTACTAGTTTTTCTTGAATAGCGATGTTGCCAATAAACGCTCCCCATTGTTGGTGCATTTCATTGATTTCTTCCGCTGTTGGTTGATAGTCCATGTTTGGTTCGAAGCGAAACAAAAACATAAATTCATTTTTCTGTACCATTTTTACTTTGTTTTATTGTGAATGATGGTACAAATATGGCGTGCTATTTTTCCACGATTCTTGCCATAGGACAAGAAGTGCAATAAGACAGAAAAAACTTTTGATGGCGGTTGAAAAAGCTAAATAGCTCTTAATTTTTTATGAATTGCCCAATGCAGAAATAAAATAGTAGGCGGCGCAAATGCAGGAATGATGCAAAATGGAAAAAAGGCCAAAGTATCCACACCCATAACTCCAGAATCAATAGATATTTTTGTCAAAACATTTGCTGCAATTGCCGTAAATAGAATGTCAATGGTGCCAAATATATTTCAGTAAAAGGCGAATTTTTTGGCATAACTCTTTTTGTTTTGAATGGCTTTAGCAACGAAAACACTACTGATTGCTGTAAGCATATCCCCAAACCCTGCAATATAGGCAAAAGGCTTAGGCAAGGCATCGTGAAATGCCAATAGGACAAAGAAAACGCCAATCAATCGGAAAATATGCAATTTAATTAGTTTTTCTACCGAAACATTTTCTATGATTTTTTGGTAAGTTTTGGTATTCATTATCACGCCGAAGAGTAAAAATGCGTATGGAAATGTGGTCAATAATAATACTCTGGGAGGAAAGGAAACTACATCAAACCAGCCTTTATAACTTGCAATAGTAATATAGGTTAGATATAAAGTAAAAAAGACAAACACCAACGGCAAAACAATTGTATTTGTAATTTTCCTACTTTCTTTATTTACAAAAAGTATGATTAAAATAAAAGGAAGAGGAATAGTAGCCAAAAAAGCCATGGATATCCATTCTGGTACAAAGTATTGGGTCAAGGTGTTCATTTGGTATCTGCTATTTCTTTTCTAATTCTACTCAGTGAAGTATCCGTAACTCCTAAATAAGTGGCTATCTGTTTCAATGGCACATTTTGGACCACATCAGGTTTTGTTTTTAATAGATTTAAATATCTATCTTTTGCCGGATCGGCAATGATGGATACTGAATGATTTTTAAGTTCGAAATAATTATTGACTAGTCTTGTACGTCCTACTTCTCTAAAAGCCTCTATGCTAAAGAGTTTCATAAAGTTTTCAAAACTTATTTTCCACGCCACACATGTTGTAATTGCTTGAATATCCTCCCGACATTTAGTTTTTAGGAAATAGGAATGCCAATCAATAATAATGTCCCCTGAGCTAAAAAACTTTGTACTGATGTCATTTCCTTCTAAGTCTATGACGTATGATCTAGCATACCCTGATTCCATAAAATAATAAAAATTGGCCTGGCTGCCGTCTTTGATTAAATAATCATTTTTGGCAAACTCTATGCGTTGATATTGACTCAAAACACGTTCAAAATCTTCTTCTTTGAAGTTTTTTTCATTAAAGATTGTTTTCAAAAAATGGTTATCAAGCATGGATCGGAGAGTTCATAATTACTTGTTGAAAGAGACTATTGGTATTCCCATCAAATGTAATGAAATAAAAAAGATGTAACAATTCAGCTATTCGCTTTTGAATCAAAAATAAATGACATTTTCAGTCAGACGAGGTCTATACTTTAAAATATTTACAGAAAGGTAATCCAAAAACCCACCTTAAAAGAAAACAAACACTAGCGAAAAACAAACCATTTTGCTCACGTTTGACACATTAAGTGTAGTTTTTACAAAATAAATTCTTACTAGTCATCATTTTCCAATCGATTTTTATAAATTAGTCTCCTAAAATTCAATTCACGTCATGAAGCACAAAATCATTTGGGTAGCCTTCTTCGCTGCCGCTCTCAGTTTAACCAATTTGTCGGCTCAGGCGGACGATGGTTTTTTCACCTCTTCAACAACGCAACAAGGCAAACAATTTCCGAAAGTGAATGCAGAAGGAAAAGTTAGGGTTCAGATTTCTGCAAAGGATGCCAAGCTGGTGCAGTTGGATATTGGAGGAGTAAAATATCCCCTCACCATGGACACCAGCGGACTTTGGACTGGAGAAAGCGCTCCTCAGGATGAAGGATTCCATTATTATCAGTTGAATATTGATGGTGCCTCGGTTCCAGATCCGGGAAGTCTTTACTTTTATGGAGCAAGTCGTTGGGGTAGCGGTATTGAAATCCCTGCCAAGGATCAGGATATTTATGCTTTGAAAAATGTCCCTCATGGTCAGGTACGTGAACATATATACTTTTCAAAAGTAAACAATACCATGAGGCGCAACTTTATATACACGCCACCTGGTTATGAGCAGAATACATCCAAAAGATATCCTGTACTTTACCTTCAACATGGAGGTGGTGAGGATGAGACCGGATGGGCAAGTCAGGGACACGCCAATCTGATTATGGACAACCTCATCGCAGAAGGCAAAGCAGTGCCATTCATCATCGTGATGGACAACGGCACATGGAGACCAACTGGTAATCAACAAAGACCTGCCGGAGGTGGTAGACCTGCAGGTAACTGGCCCCCAGATGGATGGGCTGACAATTTCAAAAAGACACTTTTTGAGGATATCATACCTGATATTGATGCAAACTTCAGAACCATTACCGACAGCAAAGGAAGAGCGATGGCTGGTTTGTCAATGGGCGGCATGCAAACACGAGTAATTACCCTTGCAGATGCAGATAAATTTGACTATGTAGGTATGTTCAGCGGCGGAAGCATCAACCTTGAAGACGTGGAGAAAAATCCTAACTTTCTAAAAAGTACTTCTTTGTTGTTTGTTAGTTATGGTAGCAGAGAACTTGAAAATCCACGTCAGGGTTTTGGTGGTGACCCTAAAGAGAATACCAACAAATTGGCTGAAAAAGGTCTGAAAACTCACTTTTATGTTTCTCCTGAAACTGCACATGAATGGCAGAGTTGGAGGAGGAGTTTACATCAGTTTGCTCAGCTGGCATTTAAGTAATTTTTATATTGGATAATCATTATAAAAGGCTGATGGAGATGAGTGACATTTCCATCAGCCTTTTTTCATTTCATCAGGTAACTTAACACCACGTTCACTCATCGTATCCTAAAACATTGAAGGATATAGATTTCATACCAACAAGTCAATACTGCTGTTCAAGACTAAATTGAACGTTGAAGATATCTAAACATTTATCACCAGAACTTGAGCATATTCAATTTCGATTGATATGTAATCATATACTGCTAAAAAATGAAAATCCACTATTAAACTTTTAAAGCAAATATTTTTGCAGTATCCTATTCTGAGATTATATTTGTTTATGAAATGTAATTATTAACTTATTGTTTTTCATTTAAATATAAATCCTATGAAAAAAATCCTATTCTTTTTTTGCTTTGTACTATTCCTGCATGATGCCATAAAAGCCCAAGACAGTATTACTGAGGAACTATCAGAAGACATGTCTGCCATTTTTGACTCCATTGACCAAACCATGGTATATCAACATGGAAAAATCAATTTGCCAGGCGGATTCGCAACTATGGATGTGCCTGCAGGGTACAAATATTTGGACGCTCCCCAAGCTGAAAAGGTTTTGGTTGAGTATTGGGGTAATCCTCAATATGACAACATGACTTTGGGTATGTTACTTCCTGAAGCCGGCGGTGTGATGTCCGCAGGTGGTTATGCTTTTAATCTTGAATTTGATGAAATGGGTTTTGTAAAAGATGATGATGCCGACGACATTGATTATGATGATTTACTCAAAGATCTGCAAAAAGAAATGGTCGAAGGAAACGAAACCAGGATCGCAGATGGCTACGAACCAATTGAATTTGTTGGTTGGGCGTCGGCTCCATTTTATGACAAAGACAGAAAAATTTTGCATTGGGCCAAAGAAATAAAGTTTGGAGAAAGTGACGATCACACACTCAATTATAATATCCGAGTTTTAGGTAGAAAAGGCGTTTTAATACTCAATGCCATTGCAAGCATGAATGAATTACAAGCTGTTAAAGCAGACGTTCCAAAAGTTTTGGATGTGGTAAAATTTACACCAGGCAATACTTACGCCGACTTCAAACCTGGCGTAGATAATGTAGCCGCATGGACAATTGGAGGCTTAGTTGCTGGTAAGGTACTTGCAAAAGTAGGCTTCTTTGGAATTCTACTAAAATTTGGCAAAGTCATTATCTTAGCTCTGATAGGCGGTTTTGCTGTTTTCAAAAAATACATCATGGCTTGGTTTAATGGTAGAAAGAAAAAAGAAAATGACATCACGCAAGAAGTAAGCGAACAAGATCTCGTCTAGATATAATTTTAGGTTTGGATCAAAATGGTTTGATATCAGGTAAATAGGTTGCCTTCTTCCTGAATAGTTTAGGATCAACACAGACCATAATACAGGTCATTTACAAGATTTGCAAAATCATATAACTTTAGTAAAAAGTTAGTCATGAGAAAGCAAACAGGTGTATGGTTGGATTACAAAAACGCAAATATTATAACTTTGGGGCCCAAAGAGGTGGAAGTAATTACCATTGATTCTGATATTGAAACTGATTTCAGGGGGCACATGGAAGCAAGTCAGCCCCAGTACGCCAATACTGCCAATGTCATGGAATCCAAAAAATTGCATCGCCGTGAGCAACAAGAAAAAGCCTATTTCCATGAGTTGAAAGCTCAGTTACTGGAAAGTGATGAAATCATCATTTTAGGTCCCGGAGAAGCAAAACTAAAATTTGAAAACTTCCTTTTGAATCCGAATGAACACACCAAGTTTATTCCTTTGAATGTTGAAACAACAGATTATTTGACGATGAATCAAAAAATTGCCAAGGTGAAAGAATTGTTTGACGCAATGGGCTAAGCTCTTAAAATTAAAAGATTATTTCAACAACATCAATTCCTCTACCACGAGGATATCTTCAGGTTTATCCACGCCAATAGATTGGTAATTGGTGGTGATACATTTGATTTTATAACCATTACTCAACCATCTCAATTGTTCCAAAGATTCTGCCCCTTCCAAAGGGGCTGGAGGCATGGTTACCAATTGCTCTAAAACTTTGGCTTTATATCCATAAACACCCAAATGTCTGAAATATGCTGATTTTTCTAACCATTGCCTATACGGAATATCTCGATGCGCTGGAATGGCTTGGCGACTGAAGTAAAGAGCATGGTCTTGAAGATCTCTGACTACTTTAACCACATTGTAGTCAAACAAGTCTTCTTCACTTTCGATAGCATGGCATGCAGTAACGATTTCACAACCTTGATCCAATTGGGCAATCAACGCATCGATCAGTTTTGGGTCAATCATAGGTTCATCACCTTGTACATTGATGATATTATCAAAACCTAGTGACATGGTCAAAGCCTCTCCCAATCTATCGGTGCCTGTTGGATGGTGTGATCCGGTCATTAAAACCGCCCCTCCAAAGTCCAAGACAGTTTTTTCTATGGCTTCATGGTCTGTCAGCACGACCACCTTAGAAGCTAGTTTGCTTTTTTTACATTGCTGATAAACGTGCCA